>JACCDG010780703.1_pt1 | contig 63459 bp, 60 predicted proteins | sample 7442471 | NCBI WGS metagenome assembly JACCDG01 (sample SAMN15323444, study PRJNA562643) | freshwater metagenome | isolation source: river surface water | place: USA:Blue River Watershed | collected 2017-08-17 | reverse complement strand
TATGCGCTGCAAAATAATTAACTAACCTATTTGGAGTAAACATGAACCAAGATCAAATCACAGCAAAAATGGCAGAAATCCAAGGCGAGAGCTTGAACACAGCATTCGCATTGAGCACAAAAGCAATCGAGCGCGCTCAAGAATTGGCTGACTTGAACTTCTCAGCAACTAAAGCAGTTATTGTTGAAGCACAAGACGGTTTAGAGCAAGCTTTGACAGTTAAAGATCCACAAGCGTTTGTTTCATTCGTTCAAAGCGACGCATTGGCACCTTTGGGTAATAAGCTAGCTGCTCATCAGCGCGCTGTAGCGAAGATTGTTCGCGACGGTCAAGTTGAGTTGGCAGAAGTTGCTGAAGCTCAATTAGAGCAGTTCCAAGAAGGCGTGCAAAACTGGGTAAACACTTTTGCAGCAAATGCACCAGCTGGTTCAGATGTGTTCGTTAACGCATTGAAAACTTCAGTTGGTTCAGCATTGCAAGGTTTCGAGCAATTCCAAGCTGCTGCTAAAGAAGCTGCTGCTGTTGCTGAAGCAAACGCAGAGCAAGCTGTTGAAGCAATCCAAGGTTTTGCTAAGCAAGCTAAAACTGCTGCTGCTAAGCCAGCAACACGTGCAACAGCTGCTAAGAAGCCAGTTGCTCGTCGCGGTCGTAAGTAATAACCGACAGAGTCAGTTGCGCAAGCGCTGACTCAAAGCTCTGAAAAGAGCGAAGTAATAAAAAGCCCGCATGATGAATGCGGGTTTTTTTATGGTCAAAGCAATTGATAACTATTTGCTTATCAATAATTAACAAAGGGTTGTGACTTACTCGTCGTCATCCGCAACATCGGTTAATTTGCTTGGTAATGATTTGTTTGGTTTAACACCGAGCTTTTTGACGTTCTCCGCCGTGCGAATCAAATTGCCACGACCAGTTTTAAGTTTGCCAACAGCATCTGCATAACTGATTTGAGCTTGCTCTAAGCGTTGACCAACTTTATCGAGGTCTTCAACAAATCCAACAAACTTGTCATAAAGAGATGCGCATTGACGAGCGATTTCTTGGGCATTGCGATTTTGATGTTCTTGTCGCCATAAGTGGGCCACGGTTCTGACTGTAGCCAATAAAGTACTTGGGCAAACGATCACGATGTTCTTCTTAAGAGCTTCTTGATAAATATCAGGTGCGTGGCGCATCGCCGCCAAGAAGGCTGGCTCAATCGGAATGAACATCAACACAAAGTCAATTGAACCAACACCATAGAGGTCTTGGTAGTTCTTGGCCGATAAGCCTTGAATATGTTGATTGATCGATAGAACATGGCTGTTGAGCTCAGCAGTTTTGATGGCGTCATCATCCGCTTGAATGTAACGCGTGTAAGCGGTGATGGAAACCTTACTATCAATCACCAAGTGCTTGGACTCGGGTAAACGAATCACAACGTCCGGTTGCAGTCTCGATCCATCGCTGATGGTTTGAGTATCTTGCACAAGGTATTCCTCGCCTTTGCGCAATCCTGAATTTTCAAGAATGGTTTCAAGAACCAATTCGCCCCAATCACCTTGGGTTTTGGATTCGCCTTTCAGGGCGTTGGTCAGCGCTCGAGTTTCATCTGTCATGCGCAGATTAAGACCTGCCAGTTTTTCAACTTCTTGTTTTAAGGCAAAGCGCTCTCGTGCTTCAGATTGATAGGTCTCATCCACCTGTTTGCGAAAGTCCATCAATTTTTCTTGCAGTGGCTTTAAAAGAATATCGAGGTTTTGCTGATTTTGCTCAGCAAAGCGTTTAGATTTTTCTTCGAGGATTTCATTGGCAAGATTTTTAAACTGATCAGATAGAACAGTTTTTGCTTCTTGCGCTGTTTGTTGAAGAGTGGCTAGTTTGTCAGCGCTTTGACGACGTTCAGCGGCTAACTCAGTTTCTGCTCTGACCCTGGCTTGGCTTTGTTGCCATGCGTAATAGAGACTGAATAGGGCAATGAAGCAAAAAAGAGCCAGTAGTAGAAAAGCGATTGTTGTGTCCATATCGCTATGCTAAACCAATGCTGGCTCTTCATGAGAGCCAGCACTTAAATATTTAGTAATGCTTAGGCTTTAAGCAATTGCTGTAATTCACCGCTTTGGTACATGTCAGTGATGATGTCTGAACCGCCGATGAATTCGCCATTCACATAAAGCTGAGGAATGGTTGGCCAGTTGGCATAAGCTTTCACGCCTTCGCGGATGTCTTGATCTTCTAAAACATTGACAGTGTGTGGCTTGTCTACGCCACAGGCTTGCAAAATTTGAATGGCTCTTCCTGAGAAGCCGCATTGCGGAAACTGAGCATTGCCCTTCATGAATAGAACCACTGGGTTGCTTTCAACGATTTCTTTGATTTGTGCTTGTGTGTCCATGGTACTTCCTTATGTAGATGTCTTATTTTAGCCAAGCTTAACAGACGCTGCTCGATTGGCCGATGCGACGCGCCAAATACCCGCAAGATCCTGGTGGGCTTTGATATTGATGTAATTTTGTTCCTGCAATAACTGACAAACTTGTTTGGATTGATCAAATCCATGTTCTACCAAGATGAATCCATCCGCTGCTAAATAAGGAGGGGATTCTTTAAAAATGGCGCGGTATGCCATCAAGCCATCATGATCATCGGTCAGTGCTGAGCTTGGTTCAAAGCGCAAATCACCCATCAATAAGTGATGATCGCCCGCTGGGATGTAAGGAGGATTGCTCACGATCACATCAAACACGCAATCTTCAGCTGGAAGGTTTGTGGTCAGACCATCAAACCAATTCGATTGAAGGAACTTCACTGAGTTCAGATTTAAAAGGCGGGCATTTTGTTGGGCGATCTGGAGTGCTTCAGCGCTGACATCAACACAAGTGACTTGGGCGTTAGGAAGGTTCTTGGCCAATGCCAAACCAATCGCGCCACTGCCTGTTCCCAAATCTAGAATCCTTGGTGTTTTTTTACATGATGATTGAATGTGATCAATCGTCAATTCAACCAAGAGTTCTGTTTCAGGCCTTGGGATTAAAACGCCAGGGGCTACTTTGAGCTCAATGTTAAAAAATTCTTTTTTACCAATCAGATAAGCAACTGGTTGACCTTCAGCGCGTTGCTTTTCTAATAGGGTCCATTCATCGAGCAAAGCCTTGGGCAATGCATCTGTATCACGGCTGATCAAAGCAGATTTTGGCCAATTCAAATATTGATGAATCAGGTGAGCCAACAACACTTTGGCATCCACTTTGTCCAAAGTGCTTTCTTTAAGAAGTTCTTGTATGGTTGACACTGAGCGAGGTGATGAATGTTGCTGTTTTAAATGTCACCCAAGCTAGCCAATAACTCAGCTTGGTGCTCGGCAGACAATGCGTTCAAAAGATCTTGAATGTCACCATCCATCATGGCATCAATCTTGTACAGAGTGAGATTGATGCGGTGATCGGTGATGCGTCCTTGGGGGAAGTTGTAGGTGCGGATGCGATCGCTGCGATCACCAGAGCCTACCAAGCTCTTGCGAGTCTCAGCTTCTTTGTCGTGCGCAGCGCGACGCTTGGCATCCATGATTCTAGATACAAGTACTTTCATGGCTTGATCTTTGTTGCGGTGTTGGCTGCGATCATCTTGGCATTCCACCACCGTACCCGTTGGTATGTGCGTGATGCGCACAGCAGAGTCTGTTTTATTGATGTGCTGACCACCGGCGCCAGATGCTCTGAATGTGTCGATGCGCAAATCAGCAGGATTGATTTCAATATCGCTGATTTCATCAGCTTCAGGCATCACAGCGACTGTACAGGCTGAGGTGTGAATGCGTCCTTGAGTTTCTGTTTGAGGGACTCGTTGCACACGGTGGCCACCTGATTCAAATTTGAGTCTTGAGAAAGCACTTTGTCCAACAATGCGCAAAATGACTTCTTTGTAACCACCCAAATCTGATTCTGAAGCGCTCACCACTTCTACTTGCCAGCGTTGTCTTTCAGCAAAGCGTGTGTACATCCTGAATAAATCGGCAGCGAATAAAGCACTTTCATCACCGCCAGTGCCCGCACGAATTTCCAAAAAGATATTTTTGTCATCATTGGGATCTTTGGGTAATAGCAGGCGCTGTAAATCAGCTTGCATGTTTTCCATGCGCTCTTTGGCAGATTTGATTTCTTCTTCTGCAAAGTCTTTCATTTCAGGATCAGCCTGCATCGCTAAAGCTGCTTGCTCGTCGGCTTCTGCTTGCAGGAATAGTTGAAATTGTTCGACAACAGGAGATATCTCCGCATGCTCACGATTGAGTTTGCGGTACTGATCCATGTCCTTGGTGATTTCTTCCTGGACTAACAATGAATTGAGTTCTGCGAGCCTGGCATCTAATTGCTCAAGCTTCGCTTTCATACTTGGTTTCATCTATTGATTGGAGTTGTTTGACCGGAATAAACCCGGCAAGATTTTCATGAGTGCGTCACGCTCTTCGCCTTGTGCATGTTGCAAAGCGTGCAAAGAGCCATGTAAAAACTTATTGGTAAGACCTTGCGCTAGAAGATCCAATACCACTTGTGGGTCTTCACCTTTGGCGAGTAGCTTGCGGGCACGCTCAAGCTCGATAGAGCGCAAGTCTTCACCGCGTTGGCGCAAGTCTTGGATCAAAGGCACCGTGCCTCTGGTTTCTAACCAATGCATGAAATGCGATACGCGGGTTTCAATGATTGCTTCAGCCTGACCTACAGCTGCTTGACGAGAATCTGAGCCAGCTTGAACAATGTCACTCAAGTCATCGACGGTGTAGAGGTACACGTCGTTTAATTTGCCGACCTCAGTTTCAATGTCGCGAGGCACCGCCAAGTCAACCATCACAACGGGGCGATGACGACGTTGCTTGACTGCACTTTCAACCATGCCCAAGCCAATGATTGGTAAGGTGCTGGCAGTGCATGAAACCACAATATCAAAATCATGCAGGCGTGTGGGTAGATCAGAGAGACGCAAGGATTCTGTTGCCAAGCCTTGTTCTGATAATTGATCAGCCAGTTCTTGGCCGCGCTCTAAAGTACGATTGGCCACAGCCATTAATTTTGGCTTGCGCGCCGCAAAATGCGTGGCGCACAAATTGATCATTTCACCAGCACCGATGAATAAAACTTTTTGCTCTGAAACGCTTTCAAAAATTCTTTCAGATAGGCGCACTGCAGCAGCTGCCATTGAAATGGAGTGAGCTCCGATTTCAGTCGTGCCACGAACTTCTTTGGCGACCTGAAAAGTTTTTTGAAAAAGTTGGTTGAGGTAAGTTCCTAATGAGCCTGCTTCATCAGCAGAGCGCACCGCATCTTTTAACTGACCCAGGATTTGAGTTTCACCAACCACCATCGAATCCAAACCGCAGGCCACTCTGAACGCGTGACGCACGGCCAGCGATTGTGGCAAGACATAAACGTGAGGCATTAATTCTTGGCTATCGATGCCTCGTGATTTGGCTAGCCACTCCAAGGTGGTTTTCTTGAGTAAAGAGGACTGTTCTTGTGTTTGCTCATCATTGGCCGCACAGTAAAGTTCTGTGCGATTGCAAGTTGATAAGATCGTCGCTTCTGGCAAATCTGTTTCAGATACACTTGCTAAATGATTTTTCAGGTGATGCAAGGCAGGCTGAATCATCTCAGGTGTGAATGCCACCTGTTCACGCACCTGGATCGGTGCGGTGTGATGATTAATGCCTAATGTCAAAATTTGCATAATGAAATTATAAGTTTTTCATGGAGTTAGGATGAGTTTTCTAGCATTTTTAATATTTGGCGGTTCTGTGGGCTTGATTACTGCATATCTTTACCCTAAAAACCGACTAAAACTCAAAGATTTACTGCTTTATTGGCTTGCTGGCGTGGTGATTAGCTTTTTAGCCTCTTTTTTTGGTCAAACCTTTGGGCTTTTTAGTTCTGGTCAAATTTTGGAGTGGTTAGGAGCTATTTTTGTGACTATCTTGCTGGTCGCTTCTTTGAGGGCTTTGGCCAACAATTAATCTTACGAAGTCTTGATCTTTTGATTAAGACCATGTGATGACAGATTCACCTTGTTTTTCAAGAAGGTCATTGACCTGTTGAAAGTGACGACAGCTACCCTTATCACCCTTTAATAAAAATGGTTCAGTGGTTCGATACACACTCAGCCCTGATGGATGAGAAGCTGTCAGAATGCTGGGGTTTCTTGTGGGAGTGGTGGAGTGACTTGCTTGCTCAATCAGAGCTTTTTTCTTCTGCGCATGAGAACCCCACAGCAGCCATATTAATCCAGGCTTTTTAAGCGCTAAGCGATACAGCAAGCAATCCGTTAGCTCTTGCCAACCCAACTGGGCATGTGACCCAGCAATCTCAAGTTGAACAGTCAGACTGGCATTAAGAAGTAACACGCCTTGTTTGGCCCAGTGACTGAGGTCACCATGTTGTAACCCTGAGTAACCATCTAGAGCAATCGCTTTACTGATATTTCGGAGTGAACTTGGAAAACTGCGCCATCCTGGTTTGATGGCTGCTGGGATGGAAAAAGCCAAACCTTGCGCTAGTCCCGGTGTTTGATAGGGATCTTGACCCAAAAGAACAACTTTCACTTGTTCAACCGATGTTTCTCTTAGTGCCCTAAAAACATTTTCGGGGGCAGGTTGGATCAACTCGTTAAATTTTTCGTAAGCAGCAGAAATATTTTTTTCGAGTTGTAAAAATTGGCCAGCATCCAATTCTTCAGAAATCAAAGTCGCCCAATCGGCGGGCATCAGTGCGCGGATGGAAAAAGAGGAATTAATCAATTAATTGAAAAAATAAATCAAAGCCACGTTCGCTAAGCCACCGCTAAAGAAAATTGTTGGGGTTGGCAGCTTAACAGTTCTTTTGGTGAGCTTGATAAGTTCACGGTGAATGCTGTTTCGTGGCGGAAGGCCATGATCTTCACATTTTTACCATGAGCTATTTCAAGTGTGAGCAGCATTAACAGTTGATCTAATCGTGAGGCTGTCACGCGCTCTTGCTGAATGCTCGCTAAATAGTCGCCAGCTGATAAACCTGCTAGTTGAGCCAGACCACCATCGAGCACATGGGTTAACTTTACCCAGCCATTGTTAACCGTTGTTCTGATGCCTAATAATTGTTTGGCGCTTTCAGCGCTGTCAGAAGGTTTCTTGATTTTTGAGGTCACTTTGATTTTTGCTGATGATAATAATTTCATCAACGGTAAATCTTTGGTGCCTTCAATGTAATCGGATTTGAATGATTGCCAAGTTGTTTCAAACGAGGGTCCAATGATGAACGCAATAGCGTTATCAAAATCATTTTCTGCCATGCCTTCTTGCGTTAATTGATACATTTGCCAAAGATGTCTGATCACATCATCAAGGGATTGTTGGTTACGTGTGTGCTGCCTGATCACGAGATCCAGCGCCAAAGCAATCAATGAACCTTTTGTGTAATAACTGACCACCGCGTTGGGCGTGTTTTCATCCATTTGATAGTACTTGGTCCAAGCATCAAAGGAGCTGTCTGCCACACTTTGTTTCTGGCGACCGGGTTGGCGCAAAACCATGTTCCATGTTTTCTCTAGCCGTTTGAGGTAAGCCGCCAAATCAATTCTTTTGCTTCTAAAGAGTTGGAGGTCGTCATAGTAGCTGGTGAAGCCTTCAAATAACCAAAGTAGCCGGGTGTGATTTTTTTGATCGAGCGTATAAGGAATGAATGCTTTGGGTTTGATGCGCTTGATCATCCACGCATGGAAATATTCATGACTGCACAATCCTAAGAAATCTTGATAAGCATCATGTTTATTTAAGTTTTGATGAGGATAGGGAAGATCATCCCTTTGGCATAAAAGGACTGTGCAATCAGAATGTTCTAAGCCACCATAGCCTTCACCCACAGCGTTGACAATAAATGTGTATTGTTGAAAGGGTGCTCGATGAGACCTTGGCTCAAAAAATTGTATATGTGTGTCACAGATGGCTTTCAAATCTTTGGCCAACTGTTGGGTATCCACTTCTTTGGTTGCACCTTGAATCACCATCCGGTGTGGTGTGCCACAAGACTGCCAGGTGATTGTTTGAAACTCTCCTATTGCCAGTGGATGGTCAATCAGAAAATCATAGGATTCAGCTTGGTAGATACCAAAGCCTGACTGATCTATTTTTTTGGCCGGCAGCGTTGTCTCAATCCGCCAAGCTTTTGTACTTGAGATGTGTTGAGTGGGTTTCAATATTTCAAGTTCATGCACTTCATCAGCATGGTCGAGTACTTGTAAGCACAGACTGGTTGGATTGAAAAAGGCACGGGTTGCGTCGATGTATGCTGCTCTGACAGAGGTATCAAAGCCATACACTTGATAACTTAATGTGACATCGTGATTGGAAGGTGGTACGAACCAAGTATTGCTGTCAATTTTTTCTAATGAGATGCTTGTCTTGTTTGCTATTGATTTGGCGCTGATTGTTTCTACGTGTTTAGAAAAATCACGCAACATGTAGCTGCCTGGTATCCAGGCTGGCAGTTGAACTTGGGCACCCCAACCTTTGAGAATGCGAGCGGGGATGTGGAGGCTGACCTCAAAGCGGTGGCCATGAAGATCTTTTAGTTCAACTGTGTAACGAATTCGCTCCATCTTATTTCAATTTCTTCTCTATTTGCGCTAAAGGAACAGCGCCAGCAATGCGTGAACCATCTACAAAGAACATGGCTGGAGTTCCAGCAACGCCCAATTTCTTGGCTAATGACGTGTTGCGATCCAGTGGTGTTCCGCAGTCGCCTGAACCAGTTGGTGTTTGGTTTTCAAGCATCCATGCATTCCATGCTTTATTTCGATCCGCTGCACACCAAATCTGTTTTGATTTGGTGGCAGAGTCGGCTGATAGCAAAGGTACTAAAAATGTATAAATAGTGACGTTATCTAATTGCTGAAATGATTTTTCTAATTTTTTACAGAAACCGCAATTAGGGTCTGCAAATACAGCAATTTGGCGTGAGCCTTTGCCGCGCACTACTTTAATGGCATCGTTCAGTGGTAAGTCAGACCATTTGATGCGATTCAAATCATTGCTGCGTTGCTCGGTGAGGTTGGTGCCTGTTTTTAGATCAATGATTTCTCCTTGAACTAGGTAGCGTGCAGTGGCATCGGCATAGACAACATCATTGCCAATCGCTACTTCATACAAGCCAGGAACTGGTGTGCTGCGTACTGCGCTGATTTGCGCACGCTCCCCCAATTGTTTTTGAAGTTCGTTTTTTACTTTTTGCTCCACGCCACTTTGCGCATGAACAGTTGAAGCACCGATGGCTGTTAAGAATGCAATCGTCAGAACTTGAACATATTTTTTAGAAATTGACATCATGAATACCTTGTTGAGTGAATGTTATGGCTTCGATTAAGAAAGCGCTTTTTTAATCAGTTGTCTTTTAAAGAATGGGCTGCGGTTGACCATGTTCATCCCCATGTTCCTGAAATTTTTCATGAAGCTGCTGGGGTGAGCAAATAATTTTTGCAATTGATCGGTGGTGAAAAGTAGGGCGTCTGTGTCGCCGTGGCGTGAACGTTCATAACGTCTTAATAGAACAGGGTCGTCAATAGCTCTAAATGATTCTTTTTCTTCAATCAGTTTGCCGAGGGTGGCCACATCTCTTAGGCCTAAATTGAGTCCTTGACCAGCCAGGGGGTGCATCACATGCGCAGCATCACCAATCAAAAGAACTTTAGGCTGATGGTCTGGTGCAATGATGCGTTCAGCCTTCAGTTTGCGTAGAGGAAAACTTTTAGGGTTGGTGATCATCTTGAGGGACCCAAAGCGTTGCGCAACGGATCCCATTGCAGCAGACATGACCTCAACGGAAAGAGCTTCAGGAGTTAATTGTTGTAGTTGTTCAGCATGCGCGCTTTGCGCTGACCACACCATCGATAATTTTTTATTTGGCAGTGGCAGAAGAGCCAGTATTTCTCCATGATCTAAAAACCATTGGCAGGCAGTACCCTGATGATCTAGATCGCATTGAAAATTAGCAACCACAGCCGTTTGTCCGTAATCGTTCACGGGAGTTTTAATTTGTAGTTTTTCTCTGATGAGGGAATTGGCGCCATCAGCAGCTAAAAGAAGTTTGGCAGAAAAACTTTGGCCTGCTTTTGTGTGAACCGTGACACCTTCTTTGTTTGAAACGAAATCCGATACTGCATCAGTTATACGTTGAATGTTGCCCTGAAATTGAGAGGCGGTATCTAAGGTTTTTTCAATATGACTGGCTTCTACGATCCATGCAAGCTGAGACACCGTGGCGCTGTAGGCAGAGAAGTGAAGTTCATCTGTGGCTCGCCCGCTATCTCCAAAAACGCGCATATCACTCACTACCTGAATACGTCTGTGATCCAGGGCTTCCCAAACATTCATGTCAGACAATAATTGTTGGCTGCTCGATGACAGGGCATAAATTCGGCTATCCCAAGACAAATCATCATTACAATGTGGGTCTGGATCAAAATTGGGTGCTAGGTGCAATATCTTTAAGCCTAACTGGGCTAATCGAAGCGCAGTTGCTTTACCTGCAATACCGGCACCAATAATAATAAGATCGTAACTGTTCATATTGGAATAATAACTCGCTATGTCATTGAAATGCGGTATCGTCGGCCTTCCTAACGTTGGCAAATCAACTTTGTTCAATGCTCTTACCAAAGCTGGTATTGCAGCAGAGAATTACCCTTTTTGCACGATTGAGCCGAATGTGGGGGTTGTGGAGGTACCGGATCCTCGCCTAGCCAAGCTGGCTGAGATTGTTAAGCCAGAAAGGGTGTTGCCAGCGGTTGTTGAATTTGTTGATATTGCTGGCTTGGTTGCTGGTGCATCGAAAGGCGAGGGCTTGGGTAACCAGTTCTTGGCCAATATCCGTGAAACTGATGCAATTACCCATGTGGTGCGCTGTTTTGAAGATGGCAATGTGATCCACGTGGCCGGTAAAGTTGACCCACTCTCAGATATTGGTGTGATTGATACAGAGTTAGCACTTGCTGACTTGGCAACCGTCGATAAAGCTTTTGCTCGATACTCAAAGGCAGCTAAATCAGGAAATGACAAAGAAGCCAACGCCTTGGCACCTCTTTTGGCAAAAGTACAAGCTCAGTTAAACCAAGCTCTCCCCGTGCGTGCGATGGGTTTAAATGAAGAAGATTTGGCCTTATTAAAACCATTTTGCTTGATCACTGCCAAGCCTGTGATGTATGTGGCTAACGTCAAAGATGATGGCTTTGAAAATAATCCTCATTTAGAAACTGTCAAAGCTCATGCTGCCAAAGAAAATGCTCCTGTCGTGGCAGTTTGCGCAGCCATTGAAGCAGAAATTGCTGAGTTAGAAGATGAAGATAAAAAAGCATTCTTAAGTGATATGGGCATGGAAGAACCTGGTTTGGATCGTGTGATTCGAGCTGGATTTAGTTTGCTTGGTTTACAAACTTACTTCACCGCTGGTGTGAAGGAAGTTCGTGCCTGGACCATTCATGTGGGTGACACAGCACCGCAAGCGGCGGGTGTGATTCATACTGACTTTGAACGTGGCTTTATTCGTGCTCAAACCATTTCTTATGATGACTTCATCTCATTCAAAGGCGAGTCGGGCGCCAAGGAAGCTGGCAAGATGAGGGCTGAGGGCAAGGAGTATGTGGTCAAAGATGGTGATGTGCTGAACTTCTTGTTCAACGTTTAAATGTTGAATCCTTGATCAGGTCCATGAAATGACCAGCCCAGTCATCAGAGTTGTTCATAGCCGAGCTAAGGATGGCTGTCATGCTGCTTATGAGGCTTTGATCTTGGGGATGTTTGAGTCAATGAAACATTTCCCAGGATTTTTGGGATCTGAATTACTCCCGCCCTTAGCTAACAACGATGAATACCAAGTGATTGTGAAATTTTCTTCACAAAAAGATTTGGATGATTGGGATGTTTCTTCTCAGAGACAAATGTGGCACGCACGTTTTCGTCCATTATTGGCAGCTGACCCTGAATATCATCTTTTAACTGGTTTAGAGGCTTGGTTTTCTTTGCCAGAAATTCCAGTTGGTAAAAAGCCACCCAGAAATAAGATGGCTTTGATCACTTGGTTGGGCATTTGGCCCACCGCATCGATTTTCTTGTATTTCTTAACGCCTTATATGGAATCTTTGCCGTATTTGTTGCGAACCGCGATTGTCACGGGATTGGTCGTGATCACCATGACTTATTTATTGATGCCGCGTTTGGTTCAGGTCTTCAGAGCCTGGTTAAATTAAGCATTGTTCAAATGAGCCCCCGCCTAGGGGTTTACGCTAAATCTCGAGAAATTTAACTTATTTCGGGAATATTTGGTATAGGATCATCTTTTAACCTATGCGGAGATACTCATGAAGCTCTATTACACCCCAGGTGCTTGTTCATTAGCTGTGCACATCACACTGTGTGAAACTGGTTTGTCATTTGAAAAAGAATCTGTTGATTTAGCCACTAAAAAAACAGCCAGTGGCGCAGATTTCTCAGCAATCAATGCCAAGGGTTATATCCCAGCACTTCAGTTGGATAGCGGTGAATTGCTCACCGAAGGTCCTGCCATTAATCAGTATTTAGCAGATTTGGTGCCTGAGAAAAAATTGGCGCCAGCCAATGGCACATTGGACCGAGTGCGTGTGCAGTCATGGTTAACTTTTATTGGTACTGAACTTCATAAATCATTCACACCACTTTTCCATCCTAGTGCAGATGATGTGAAAGCTCAGGCAAAAGCTAATATTGCTAAACGTTTAACTTATGTGAATCAAGAGTTATCAGGTAAATCTTATTTGGTCGGCGATCAATTCTCTATTGCTGATGCCTATTTATTCACAGTGATCGGATGGATGGGTTTCTTGGCGATGCCAACAGACGCTTATCCTCATATTCAAGCTTTGGTAGCAAAAGTGGCAGCTCGACCAGCAGTGCAAGCAGCCATGAAGGCTGAGGGTTTAATCAAGTAGGATTTGAATCAAACTAAATGAAGAGACAACTTGCTCCGATGGCTTCTATGGTTCCTATTGCTGCTTTATTGAGCGCATTATTTTTTAGCACCAGTGTGCAAGCAGCCAGTGAGCAAGATCTTCAAAATAGCTTTGATCCCTATTTGAAAGGGTTCCCCCAATTTCCTGGGGTAAAGCCTGGTTTGGTGATTGATAAAACCAATCTTGAGCAATACAAGGCAATTTTAGATCCAGGTTTGCAATACGTCATCCAAAACGATTGGCATCAAATCAAGGTAGGGCCAACCACACAGTTTCAAATTAATCAGAAGTTCATTGCTGCTACCAAGCAGCATCTTAATAAAGCTCAGCTCGGTCCAAGAGTTGGTGATATTGATCAGTACATTTCAGGGCGTCCTTTTGTTGAGGAACCTGATGTAAAAGATCCACGTGCTGGAGAAAAATTAGCTTGGAATTTCAGGGCTGGTGCCGGTGTTGGTGATAGCGGGGTGATCTATCCTTTCTATTGGCGTTATCGAGACTTAATGAGTGGCAAGATTGAGAAGACGGTGAAGTTCTCTTTCAATATTTTGAAATTCAAGCATCGCATCGAAGAGCCGGCTCCAGACATTAAGCCCAACGCTGCTGATTTGGCTGTGGCTATTTATGCCAAAGTTTACGAGCCACAAGATCTTAAAAATACCCAACTCTTGATCTTGCATGCTGATAACGATCACAAACCTCAAGATGCTTATATGTATTTGGGTTTCCAGAGGCGCGTGCGTCGCATGGCGCCAGGACAATACACAGATGCTTTTTTAGGCTCAGATGTCATGATTGAAGATTTTGAAGGTTTCAATGGCCGTATTTCTGATATGAAATGGCATTACAAAGGAGCCCAAAATCTTTTGCTGCCAATGTTCAATCATCGTGAGATGAAGTTGGCAACTGACTTACCAGCAGAAAAAGATGGTTACCAATTTATTGATGTGAATGGTCAAGGGGGATGTTTTCCTGATATCACTTGGCAATTGCGTAAAACTTTTATTTTGGAAGTTGAACCGCTCGATCCCAAACACCCGATCAGTAAGCGATTGTTTTATTTAGATGCTCAATCAATGCACATTGTTCGTACTTTGATTTATGACCGAAAAGGTCAACTATGGAAAGTTGGAACCTTGGGTAAAACTCATCCTGATGCACATTTGCCAGAAAATAAAGATTTGGGCAGTCCAGTCGATGACGTTTTTTCTGCTGTGGACGTTCAAACCAAGCATTGCACCACCGGGCAATTTAAAACAAAGGTTGATCCTAAAGCCAACCCGCCTTCACTTTTTCAAGTTCAAAACTTGAGGGGTGGCGATTAAATGACAAGTTTTTAACCCGCATCTCTTCATAAAGAGTAATCTTGATAAGTTCTTATGAGTGACTAGGCGTCATTTGTAGGCTAAATTCTTAGGATTTACCCTTAAATCTCGAGAAAAGTGTAATATTTCGGGAATATTCGAGATATGATTCAGCCTTAAAATTGAAGAATAATCTTAACTAAGACCTTTTAAGCATAGGTGAGAGCATGGTGGAGCAATTTAATCCTGAAAAAAGATTTGTAAGATTTGTTGAGAAGCGTGACGATGGTTTTGTATTGTTTGAATTCGCGGTGGGTGAGCCTGAAATTTTTGCGGAAATGATCTTAAAAGAAGAAGATTATGTAATTTTCTGTAAAGAGCAGGGTGTTGTCATGATTGATGAAGACTCCAATCCGATTGATGAAGGCAATGATTTTGAATGGCGCTTGCGTGATGCAACCCAAAAAAGAATCGATAAATAGTTCTCTCGAGTATCAAAAACTAAGAGAACTGATGTGAATTTTGAAAATTAGGAATATAAAAAATGGCTAATGTATTTATTGCATTTCAATCAAATCAAGATAGTCGCTACATTGTTGAGGCTATTCTTGAAGACAACCCGCTAGCGGTTGTAGATGAGCAACCCGCTATGGTGAAAATCGATGTGCCCAATCGCTTGGTGATCAAGCGTGCAACTGTTGAAGAAAAAATGGGTCGAGAGTTTGAGCTACAAGAAATGCACATGCATTTGATCACCCTTTCTGGCAACGTTGATGAGGATGACGATCAGTTTGTTTTAGAGTGGAAATCTTAAAATTTATTAAATGAGATGTTGAATAGATCGCTCAAGCTGATGAGCGATCTATTTTTTGTTAAAAGTTTTTATTTGTGAGTTTTTATGTCATACGAACTAACCATTGAGCCACTAGGCCAAACAATTGAAGTTGAAGACGGTCAGACGATCTTGGATGCCGCTTTAAGAGCTGGTATTTATTTGCCGCATGCTTGTTGCCACGGTCTATGTGCAACTTGTAAAGTTCAAGTGGTCGATGGTGAAGTGGAGCATGGTGAGGCATCTACTTTTGCCTTGATGGATTTTGAGCGTGAAGAGCAAAAATGTTTGGCTTGTTGTGCCACATTGCAAAGTGATGTCACGATTGAAGCAGACATTGATGAAGATCCTGATGCTCGAGTGATTCCAGTGGTCGACTATGAGGGGGTTGTTTCTAGAATTGAAAATCTAACGCCCACCATCAAAGGTATTTGGTTAAAGATTGAAGGTGGTAAGACAGTTGATTTTCAAGCAGGGCAATACATCAATTTAGAAATCCCAGCGCTGAATCAAAGCCGTGCTTTTTCATTAGCAAATCCGCCACATGATGGTGAAGTTGAGTTGAATATTCGTATCGTGCCTGGGGGCTTGGTCACAACCTATATTCATGAGCAGTTAAAGGTTGGTGACAAGCTTAAGTTGAGCGGTCCTTATGGTCGTTTCTTTGTCAAGAAATCAACCAACACGCCGATGTTATTCATTGCAGGTGGTTCAGGTTTATCAAGTCCGAAAAGCATGATTTTAGATTTGCTCAAGGAAGGCTGTGAATTGCCAATCACATTGATGTACGGCGCCAGATCACAAACGGAACTTTATTACGACCAGGAGTTCAAAGATTTGGCTGCGAAGCATCCAAACTTTACGTACATAGCAGCACTGTCTGATGAGCCTGCTGATTCTGGATGGACAGGACCAAGAGGATTTGTTCATGAGGCTGCCAAAGCTCATTTCAACAATGACTTTAGTGGACGTAAGGCTTATTTATGTGGCCCACCTCCAATGATCGAGGCAGCTATTACAACGCTAATGCAGGGTCGCTTGTATGAGCGCGATATCTATGCTGAGAAATTTATTTCAGCAGTGGACTCGACCAATACAGTTCGCAGCCCACTCTTTAAAAATATTTAAGCTACTGGTTGGCTAAAAATTTCTTCAGGCAGTTTGGACACCAAGTCATAGGTTAGTTTGATGTGCTGACCTAAGAGCTTGGTGCAAAGCTTGACATCTCTGTTCAGAGCCGCTGACTTGAGCGCCTCATGCTCGGCATGAACGTCTCTTTCAATATCTTTTCGATAATGCATGGCAATGCGACGATAACGCTCTGAATGATGGTAAAGAATACCAATGAATTGTAGGATCCATTTGGATGGGCATGCTGAAACCAAGGCCGAATGGAACTCCTCGTTTCTCTGCTCCCACTCTTGAAAAAAGTTGTCTTCCTGTGCGTCGTTGGTTTTACCTAACTTTTTCTCGGCCAAAGTTAGTCGGTGATAAGCGGCTATAACATCAGCCTCCCACTTGTCATTGCCCAGAGTAATCGATTGAGACAGAGCTTCATTCTCCAACATGATTCTTCTCTCAGTGATATCCAGAAAGTCAACCAATGACATAGGGCTGACAGTGAAGCCCTTCTGACCTTGTGTGAACACCAGGCTATCAGCCACTAATAAGGCGAGAGCTTCTCGCAGAGTGCCTGCGCCAACGTTATACCTATCTTTTAAGTGTTCGACTCTTAATTTGGTTGAAGGGGGATGGACGCCATTGATGATGTCACGTCTTAAGGCTAGATAGGCCCCTTCAACTAGTGTTTTTGGTTCGGGAGTGCGAGGAATAAATGATGACTGAGGTACTAAATGCATGATTTTTAAAAGATATCCGATTTTTTAAGAATTATCGATATTTTGCCGTGTCTTACGAACTTTGAGTAAAAAAATAGAGATATTTAGGGGAAAACACTCATTGCCATAAATCTTTAGGTATTTCAAAATAATCTCGAGATTAATAGGTACAATCGAGAAAGTTGATGCCTCATAAAGTGTTCATTGAAGATACTCAGGAAGAGTATCGCTGTCGTGAAGATCAGCATTTACTCGCTGGGATGGAGGCTCTTGGGCGCAAAGGAATTCCAGTCGGTTGTCGTGGTGGCGGTTGTGGTGTTTGCAAGATAGAGATTACCAGCGGTGATTACACCAAGCGTGTGATGAGTCGAGATCACATCACAGTTGAAGAAGAGGCCAGGGGTTGCGTCTTGGCTTGTCGAGTGAAGCCGCAATCAGATATCACCCTGAGGGTGGTGGGCAAGATGAAAAAAAATGTGGTGCGTGGCGCTGCAGAGAAATAAAGAAGTTGTTTGATCAATAGTAGTTATTAAATATTTTGATAGGAGAAAAATATGCCAATGACAGGTGTTTTACGTCCGGGACACGCTCAACTTCGTGTTTTAGACATGGAAGAGTCAGTACATTTTTATACAAATGTGTTGGGTTTAAAAGAAACAGGTCGTGATAAATCTGGCCGTGTGTATTTCAAGGCTTGGGATGAACGTGATCACAACAGTGTGATCTTGCGCCAAGCTGATCGTGCTGGCATGGATTTCTTCGGTTTCAAAGTAGAGAGCAAAGAAGTTCTTGAGAATTTAGACAAAGCGCTCAAAGCTTATGGCGTGACAACCGAGCGCATGCCCGCCGGTGAAATGCTGGAAACGGGTGAGCGCGTCAGATTTAAAGCGCCAACTGGCCATACATTTGAACTCTATGCAGAAAAAAATCATGTGGGTAACGGTCTAGGTGATTTTGCTCCTGAGGCTTGGAACCCAGACCAAAAGGGTATTTCTCCAGTGCGCATGGACCATGCCTTGATCTACGGTAAAGACATTGATGGCACCAGAAAACTATTTGAAGAGGTATTTGGTTTCCGTGTCGTTGAGCGTGTGAAGTTAGAGGACAAAACCACAGACTTGGCCGCCTTTATCACTTGTTCAACCAAGGCTCATGATTTGGCAATGGTGCGTCATAGTGAAGATGATAAGTTGCATCACGTTTCATTCTTATTAGATTCTTGGGAGCAAGTGCTTCGTGCAGCCGACATCATGAGTATGAATCGTGTGTCGATTGATATTGGTCCTACACGTCACGGTATTACACGTGGTGCAACCATTTACTTCTTTGACCCATCAGGCAATCGTTTGGAAACATTCTGTGGTGGTTATGAGTGGTATCCAGATATGCATGAGATCACATGGCCAATAGAAGAAGTGGGCCGCGCGATTTTCTATCACGATCGTAAATTGAATGAAGCTTTCTTGGCTGTGGTGACCTAATGAGCCATTTTGTATCTCAAAAAAATATTAGTTGTGAGGCTGCTGCAAAAATAGCTCAGGGTGCTATTGATAAGGCAAATGAGTTGGGCATCAAAATTAATGTGGCCGTCACGGACTCCAGTGGAGTCCTGATGGCTTTTTTGAGAATGCCGGGCGCCTTTCTTCATTCAATCGATATCTCTATTGATAAAGCTTATACATCTGCGAGTTTTGGTTTTCCAACCAGTCAGTGGATGAGCATTATCAAAGACGATCCAGCTTTAAGGGAGGGGATTGTTCAAAGAGATCGATTGGTCATATTTGGAGGTGGCGTACCTATCCAATTAGATGGTGAATTAATTGGTGGAGTTGGTGTATCTGGTGGTTCAGCAGAACAGGATGAGATTTGTGCCTTAGCAGGAATTTCAAAGATTAAATAATCAATAAAACAAATAGAAAACAACATGAAACAATTTCTAAACTACATAAACGGCGAATTTGTAGCAACTGATAAAACTTTTGAAAAGCGTGCGCCAGTTAACAATCAAATCATTGGCATGGTGCATGAGGCAGGTCTTGCTGAGGTAGATCAAGCAGTGACTGCTGCTCGTGAAGCCCTCAAGGGCGACTGGGGAAAATTAACCACGGTCAAGCGCGTTGAAATGTTGTATGCGGTTGCTGATGAAATTAACCGTCGTTTCGATGATTTTTTAGAAGCTGAAATAGCTGATACTGGTAAGCCAAGATCATTGGCATCTCATATCGATATTCCACGTGGCGCAGCGAACTTTAAAGTGTTTGCGGACATTATCAAAAATGTGCCCAATGAAACATTCCAAATGGATACGCCAGATGGTGGCAAAGCAATTAACTACGCCATCCGTAAACCTTTGGGCGTGATTGGTGTTGTTTGTCCATGGAACTTGCCACTGTTATTGATGACGTGGAAAGTTGGCCCTGCACTGGCCTGTGGCAATACAGTTGTGATCAAGCCTTCAGAGGAAACTCCTGGAACGGCCACCTTGCTTGGTGAAGTATTTGAAAAAGTTGGAGTACCTAAGGGTGTTTACAACGTAGTTCATGGTTTTGGCCCTAATTCTGCTGGTGAATTCTTAACCAAACACCAAGGTGTGAATGCGATCACCTTTACCGGTGAAACAAGAACTGGTGAAGCCATCATGGCAGCTGCAGCAAAAGGTGTTCGCCCAGTGTCATTTGAGTTGGGTGGCAAGAATGCAGCGATTGTTTTTGAAGACTGCGACTTTGACAAAGCCATTGCTGGCGTGACTCGATCTGCATTTGAAAATTGTGGTCAAGTTTGTTTGGGCACAGAGCGTGTTTATGTTCAAAGACCTATTTTTGATAAATTCGTTGCGGCTCTTAAAGTTAAAGCTGAGGGCTTAAAAGTAGGTCCGCCGAATGAGCCTGGAGTTGGCTTAGGACCATTGATTTCTGCTGAACACAAAGAAAAAGTGACATCTTATTACGCTAAAGCAGTGGCTGAAGGTGCAACTGTTGTAACGGGTGGTGGTTCACCCAAAATGGCTGATGAATTAAAGAATGGTCACTGGGTTCAACCAACCATTTGGACTGGATTACCAGAAACTGCTTCAGTGATCCGTGAAGAAATTTTTGGCCCATGTTGTCACATTGCTCCGTTTGATACCGAAGAAGAAGCGATTGCATTGGCCAATAACACAAGCTATGGATTGGCAACTTCTGTGTGGACAGAGAATTTAGGGCGCGCGCATCGCATGGCTGAGGCTATTGAAGTAGGTTTATGTTGGATCAATAGTTGGTTCTTGCGTGATTTACGAACACCATTTGGCGGTGCAAAAGGTTCAGGTATCGGTCGTGAAGGTGGTGTTCATTCATTAGAGTTCTATACCGAATTACGCAACGTTTGCGTCAAACTTTGATTAGCAAAAAGCTAAAGAAATAAAGAGATAAGTATGGCTATGGATAAAAAAATTATCACTGACTTAGGTGATGAACTGTATAACGCGCTCAAGAATCGTCAAATGATTGATCCATTGAGCAGTCGCTATCCTGATATGACTGTTGAAGATGCCTATAAAGTGCAAGAGCGCATGATCGCGCGTCGCATTGAAGGCGGTGAGCGCATTGTTGGTAAAAAAATTGGTGTGACATCCAAGGTGGTCATGAATATGTTGGGTGTTTATCGCCCGGACTTCGGTTATTTATTGGACGGCATGATTTACAACGAAGGTGAATCAATTGAATTTGATAGCATGATCCAGCCAAAAGCTGAGGGTGAAATTGCCTTTATCTTGAAAAAAGATTTGATGGGCCCTGGTCTGAGTAACGCAGACATTCTGGCGGCAACTGAGTGCGTGATGCCTTGTTTTGAAATTGTTGACTCAAGAATCCGTGATTGGAAAATAAAAATTCAGGATACCGTTGCTGACAATGCTTCTTGCGGCGTTTTTGTGTTGGGTGACAACGCTGTTGATCCAAAGAAAATCGATCTCAATACTTGCGGCATGATCTTAGAAAAAAATGGCGATATTTTTGCAACTGGCGCAGGTGCAGCTGCTTTAGGTTCTCCGGTGAACTCAATCACTTGGTTAGCCAATACATTGGGTAGTTTAGGTGTTGGCTTAAAAGCTGGTGAGGTGGTGTTGTCTGGTGCATTAGCAGCCATGGCGCCAATTGCTAAGGGCGATAACTTTAGAGCAACCATTGGTGGCTTGGGTAGCTGTTCAGTTCGTTTTAGCTAATCGCCATGGATTTAAAGATTGCAGGTAAAACAGCTCTGGTGACCGGCTCAACAGCCGGCATTGGTTTTGCAATTGCTAAAACGCTCGCTGAGAACGGTGCGCGAGTGATTGTGAACGGGCGCACGGCTGCCTCTGTTGATCAGGCAATTGCCAAACTCTCTGAGCGTGTTTCTTCTAATTTATTGCAGGGCTGCGCGGCAGATTTATCCAATGCTGCGGGTGTGCAAAAGCTTTTAGATGCTCATGGTGATGTAGATATCTTGGTCAACAATTTGGGTATTTTTGATGTTGTGCCATTTGCTGAAATCAGTGATGCTGAATGGATGAGATTTTTTGAAGTGAATGTGATGAGTGGTGTGCGATTGTCACGCCATTATTTGCCTTTGATGCTCCAGAAAAATTGGGGCCGCATTATTTTTATTTCTAGTGAATCAGGTATTTGTCCTCCGGGTGATATGGTGCACTATGGCATGACCAAAACAGCTCAGTTATCTGTTTCTCGTGGTTTGGCTGAAATAGCAGCTGGGACTGGCGTGACGGTTAACTCAGTATTACCAGGGCCTACCAAAACAGAAGGTGCTGCCAACTTCTTTGCCTCAATGGCAAAAGATCAAGGTATTACGGTTGAAGAAATGGAACGCAAGTTCTTTGCCGAAGGTCGTCCCACATCATTGATTAAAAGATTTATTTCTCCAGATGAAGTCGCCTCGATGGTGGCGTATATCAGTAGCCCGTTAGCCGCTGGAACAACGGGTGCGGCATTGCACGTTGATGGCGGTGTCGTGCGAAGCATTGTTTAAAAAATTAGTAAATTTAATAAAGAAGGTATTTTCAAATGAAAAAAATTAAATGTGCATTGATTGGTCCTGGCAACATTGGCACTGATTTATTGGCTAAATTACAAAGAAGCCCAGTGTTAGAGCCTGTATGGATGGTGGGTATTGATCCCGAGTCTGATGGCTTAAAGCGCGCTCGCGAAATGGGCATCAAAACAACTTCCGACGGCGTTGATGGTTTATTGCCACACGTTAAGGCAGACGGTGTTCAGATTGCATTTGATGCAACTTCTGCTTACGTGCATGCTGAAAACTCACGTAAGTTGAATGAGTTGGGTGTGTTGATGATTGACTTGACCCCTGCAGCGATTGGCCCTTATTGCATTCCACCAGTGAACTTGAAAGAGCACTTGGGTAAAAAAGAAATGAACGTGAATATGGTGACATGTGGCGGTCAGGCAACCATTCCAATGGTGGCGGCTGTGTCACGTGTTCAAAAAGTAACTTACGGTGAAATTGTTGCAACCGTATCTAGCCGTTCAATTGGTCCTGGTACACGCAAGAACATCGATGAGTTCACACGCACAACAGCGGGTGCTGTTGAAAAAGTGGGTGGCGCACAAAAGGGTAAAGCGATCATCATCGTTAACCCAGCCGAGCCACCATTGATGATGCGTGACACGATTCATTGTTTGGTTGAAGGTGAGCCAGATCAAGCCAAGATCACTGCCTCGATTCATGACATGATCAAGGAAGTACAAAAATATGTTCCAGGCTATCGCTTGGTGAACGGACCTGTGTTTGACGGTAATCGCGTATCAGTGTTCATGGAAGTTGAAGGTTTGGGTGATTACTTGCCTAAGTACGCCGGCAACTTAGACATCATGACAGCAGCTGCGGCAAGAACGGCTGAGATGTTTGCTGAAGAGATGTTGTCTGGCAAGTTGGTTTATTAATTAACCAAGTCAAAGAATTTAGAAATAAAGGATTAAAAATATGAGCAGCTTAAAAGGTAAAAAGATCACCGTTCATGACATGACCTTGCGTGATGGTATGCATCCTAAGCGTCATTTAATGACACTGGAGCAAATGGAAACCATCGCATGTGGCTTGGATGATGCAGGTGTTCCTTTGATTGAAGTGACGCACGGTGACGGTTTGGGTGGATCATCTGTTAACTATGGTTTCCCAGCGCACACTGATGAAGAATATTTGTCTGCTGTGATTCCAAAAATGAAAAATGCCAAAGTATCTGCCTTGTTATTGCCAGGTATGGGCACTGTGGATCATTTAAAGATGGCGCATGATTTGGGGGTTCATTGCATTCGTGTGGCAACTCACTGCACAGAAGCGGACGTATCTGAGCAGCACATTGGTATGGGTCGCAAATTAGGCATGGATACCGTTGGTTTCTTGATGATGGCTCATAAGGCATCTCCAGAAAAATTGGTTGAGCAGGCTAAATTGATGGAATCCTATGGTGCCAACTGCATTTACGTGACTGACTCTGCTGGTTACATGTTGCCCGATGATGTGAAGGAGCGCATAACAGCGGTTCGTCAAGCTTTAGATCCAAAGACAGAACTAGGTTTCCACGGTCACCACAACATGGCGATGGGCATTGCCAATTCACTTGCTGCTATCGAGTGTGGCGCTAATCGTATTGATGCTGCAGCTGCTGGTTTAGGCGCTGGTGCTGGTAATACGCCAATGGAAGTATTCATTGCGGTGTGTGATCGCATGGGTATCGAAACAGGTGTTGATGTATTCAAGATTCAAGACGTTGCTGAAGATCTTGTTGTGCCTATCATGGATCACGTGATTCGTATTGATCGCGATTCTTTAACTTTAGGTTATGCAGGCGTTTACTCTTCATTCTTATTGTTTGCAAAACGTGCTGAAAAGAAATACGGTATCTCTGCTCGTGAACTTTTGGTTGAGCTAGGCCGTCAAGGCATGGTTGGTGGTCAAGAGGACATGATCGAAGACACGGCAATGACACTTGCAAAAGCGCGCGGCCTTATTTAATAGAAACCTTATTTAGGTTAAAGGGAAAGAATATGAAGTTAGATCAAGCAACCATTAAAAAATTAGCAGAGCATCTTGAAAACTGCGAATTAAATGCAAAAGATACGACAAAAATCACGGATGATCATCCAGAGATGGATTGGGATGATGCTTATGCGATTCAAGATGAAATCAAACGTCGCAAAATAGCCAGAGGTCATAAGATTGCTGGCTTAAAAGCTGGTTTGACATCGCACGCCAAGATGAAGCAAATGGGTGTTGAGACACCGTGCTTTGGTTTTATGGCTGACTACTATGCACTACCTGACGGTGGTGAGTGCAAAGTGTCAGAATTAATTCATCCAAAAGTTGAGCCAGAAATTGCGTTTGTGTTGAAAAAAGCACTCAAAGGCCCAGGCTGCCACATTGGTTCAGTATTGGCTGCAACCGATTTTGTGTTGCCAGGCATTGAAGTGATTGACTCACGTTATCGCGATTTTAAATTTGACTTAAAGAGCGTGATTGCAGATAACACTTCTGCAGCTCGTTTTGTGATTGGCGGCAACCCTGTGTATGTGGGTGATGTTGATTTGAGAACTGTTGGTATCGTTCTTGAAAAAAATGGTGAGCCAGTGGCCTTTGGTGCTGGTGCAGCTGTATTAGGACACCCTGCGGCTGCGATTGCCATGATGGCGAATCACTTGGGCGCACGCGGTGAAGAAATTCCTGCAGGTACTTTGATTTTGTCTGGCGGTGTTACTGAAGCTGTAGCGGTAGCCGCTGGCGATAACGTTACCTTGAAGATCCAAGGAATGGGTAGCACAAGCTTACGTTTCATCTAATTTAAAAAAGGATACTCAAATGCCATTTGCACAGATTTATTTGATGGAAGGTCGTACAGAAGACCAAAAGCGTGCCGTGATTGAAAAAGTAACTCAAGCACTTCATGAAGCCGTTGGTGCGCCAAAAGAAAATGTGCGCGTTTGGATTCATGATATGCCAAAAGAAAACTGGGGCATTGCTGGAGTCACTGCTAAGGATCTGGGTCGATAAGGGAATCATGTCAAATACAGCTGTGAACAACCCTGAAATCGGCAAATCTATCATTGCTGGTGGTATCAAAACAAATTATCAGGATCACGGGCAAGGGGATCCAATCTTTTTGATTCATGGTTCAGGCCCTGGCGTAACTGCTTATGCAAACTGGCGTTTAACCATGCCGGTCCTAGCAGAAAAGTTCAGAGTGATTGCTCCGGACATGGTGGGCTTCGGCTTTACCGAGCGACCTGCCAATGTGAGTTACACCATGGACATGTGGGTGTCTCATGCTTTAAGTTTGATGGATGAGTTAAAGATTGAAAAAGCTCATTTGGTTGGCAATTCCTTTGGTGGCGGCTTGGCCCTTGCCTTGGCGTTAAAGGCCCCAGATCGTGTTAATCGCCTTGTATTGATGGGGGCGGCAGGCACAAAGTTTCAATTAACTGATGGCTTGGATGCTGTTTGGGGATACAAAGGCACCCTGGAGCACATGAAGGAATTGGTTGGCTTATTTGCTTTTAATAAGAATTTGGTCAGCGATGATTTGGCTAAATTACGTTATGAAGCCAGTATCCGTCCAGGTTTTCAGGAGGCATTCTCAGCGATGTTCCCGGCACCTCGTCAACGTTGGGTCGATGCTTTGGCCAGTGATGAGGGGAAAATCAAAACATTGACCCATGAAACCATGATCATTCATGGGCGCGATGATGCCATCATTCCTTTATCAGCTAGTTTGCGTTTACATGATTTGATTCCAAAATCTCAGTTACATGTTTTCGGACAATGCGGCCATTGGACTCAAATTGAGCACTCAGCAAGATTTAATCAGCTATTATTGAATTTCTTTTTAGAGGCAAATGCCAAATAAGTTTTGGCATCAATTAACGGAGATTCAATTGAACGCTAAAAAAACTATTCAATCATTATTGGTTTTGATGATGGGGACATGTTTCTCGTTAAATGTTTTAGCAGACGCTAAACCAACGCCACGAGAAGAAATGAACCAAGATTATAAAAATCGAGGCATTGGTGGTAAGCGTTATGAAATTGATCGCAGCCCCATTGGGTCATTTGATTACTATATGGAGCGCTTAGATGCGACCAAGAAAAAGTTGAAAATTACCAAAGAACAACAAGACTTGTGGGCTGATTATGAAAAAAGTCTGATTGCTCTTTTTACTGATATCAAAAGAGCGAAGGCTCGCTTGGGTGGTGCCACAGCGGTTCAGCAAATTGGTCAGGTTTTAGGTGTGACCCAGAATCGCTATGCAGGCATGGAGCAAATCCATGACTCCGCTAAAAAGCTTTACGATAGTTTTAGCGATAGTCAAAAGAAAACAGCCGATGAATTTTTAATCACGACGGTACCAAATTTTGATTAATGTCAGATTAATTTCAATAAGTTCTACATAAAACAAACCCCTCACAATTGAGGGGTTTGTTTTATGTGCAGATTTTTAATCTTCAGTACACAATCACTTTTGATTTTTTGGCATCATTTTTTCATCAAAGTCATCTAGGCTAGGAAAACTCAAAGGTTCTAATTGATCGAGTTTGGTGAGATATTCGCGATATTCTTTTAAAAGAGCTTGGCGATCTTCATCAGAGATGTATGGAACATGCCAGCCAATAAAAGGCGGTAGAACTGTTAAGCCCACATAGGCCATGGAGCCTCTAAGCAATGGGCGCAGCATGGTTTGCATCTCACCATGAATGTTGTCTTCGCCAAACATGTGCTCTCTTCCGCCCAATGTGAAAGCAAGCAATCCTTTTTTACCTTTTAGACCGCCTTGGTCATAAAAACGTTTGCCGCCATAACAAAATCCGGAAACAAAAACACGATCAATCCATCCTTTTAAGATGGCCGGAACGGAAAACCAATACATCGGAAAGTTGAAAATCAACAGATCACACCATTTTAATTTTTCAATTTCAGCTTGAATGTCTGGTGAGAGTTGACCACTTTTATAAGATTCTCTTTGTTCAAGGGCGTAGACTAAATAATCTGGCTGACTTCTAACTCCAAAATCATCGCTACTGGCCACAGGATTCCACTTCATCTGATGTAAATCAGAGACTTGTACCTCATGGCCTAAGTGTTGAAATGTTTCAACAGCCGTATCTTTCATGGCACTACAAAAAGATTGCGGTTCTGGATGGGCGTGAACAATGAATATTTTCATGATGACTTTTAAAAAGGCTGATTGATGCGGAAGCGCAGATTACTCATAAGTGTCATTGCCCATTTTTTTAAGCATCTCTAAGTTGGTCACTTCAATTTCGCCATAATTAATCTTAATGTAGTCTAAGCTTTCAAGCTTCTTCAGCGCCATATTCGTTCTTTGCCTAGATAATCCAGTTAAAAAGCCCACTTCTTCTTGTGAAAGTTTAAGCGCTGTACTTTGGCCAGGATAAAGGTGTTGATTAAATAAACCAGCAATTATTTTGGCCACTCTCGAGTTGGTGTCTAAAAACCTTTCGGATTCAATCATCGAAATGAAATGAAAAAGTCGTTCATTAATTTGATTGATGATGTAATGATTGAATGCGATATTTTTACTCAATAGCCAATGAAATATCTCTTTTGGAAGGCAAGTTAAAACCGAGTCACGCATGGCGATAGCATCATAAGAGCGGACCACCTCTTTTCTGACGAGGGGGCTTTCACCAAACCAACTGCCAGATGGGATGGCCATGTAGGTGATTGATTTGCCACCAGGTGAAACATTGTTGGCTTTGATGAGACCTGAAGTCACACCATACCAAAATTCTGGCATTTCACCTTTCCGACAAACATACTCATTTTTGGCGATGTGTTTGACCGTCAATTCCTGATGAACTCGGGCCAGTTCATCAGGTGTTAAGCATTCGAACCAAGGACAGTTTTCCATAAAACTATTGGCTTCCATGATCTGTGTTGGGTTTAGGCGAATTCAATTAAAAGATCTTTGGCATCCACTTGAACACCCGATGCTATATGAATTTTTTTAATCACACCATCCTCATTGGCTGTAATCATGGTTTCCATTTTCATTGCTTCAATGGATACCAAGGGATTTCCTTTTTGTATCACTTGACCTTCTTTCACTGCAACAGTCGCAATCATGCCTGGTAGTGGTGCAGCGATATGTTTTGGGTTGGTAATTTCAGCTTTGATTCGTCCAACTTTTGTTGCCGTTGCGCCCAACTTCTTCACCTTTACGGTACGAGGTTGGCCGTTAAGTTCAAAGAATACTCTGACAATGCCTTCTTCGTCCACAGGTGTTGTGCCTTGTAGTCGAATCACCAAGGTTTTCCCTGGATCAATTTCTATCGCCATTTCTTCGCCAGTATTTAAGCCGTAGAAGAAAACAGGGGTTGGCAATAAAGATACATCACCATTGTGTTTGTAATGTTCCGCAAAAGTAGTAAATACTTTTGGATACATCAAATAAGAAGCCAACTCTGTGTCGTTGATGTGACGATTGACTTTTTCTTCGGCTTCTTTTTTGGCTGCCTCAAGATTCGTAGATTCTAAATGTGCTCCAGCACGTCCTTCGATCGCTATTTTGTCTCTCAGAATCTTTTTGCCTAATTCTTTAGGGAAACCATCTGCTGGGTAGCCCATTTCTCCACGGAAAAGAGAAATGACAGACTCTGGAAAGTTGATTTCCTTGGCTGGATCCAATACTTGCTCAGGGGTTAGGTCATTGGTGACCATATAGAGAGCCATATCACCAACCACTTTTGAGCTTGGTGTGACTTTAACAATATCACCAAATAGTTGATTAACATCAGCATATGCCTGAGCCACTTCAGACCACCGATGTTGAATACCCAATGAGCGGGCCTGTTCTCTTAAATTGGTATATTGACCGCCAGGCATTTCATGAAGATAGACATCTGATGTGCCTGAGCGAATATCGGCTTCAAATGGTGAGTAGTACTTGCGCACTCCTTCCCAGTAGGCAGATACAGGTCTAATTTGGCTGAGCGTTATTCCTGAGTCGCGAGCTGATCCTTCGGTTGATGCAATGATGCCGCCTAAGCTTGGTTGTGACGTTAGACCACTCATTGAGTCCATCGCACCATCCACAGCATCTACGCCAGCTTCTATAGCAGCTAACACCGAAGCAATTGAAGCGCCACTGGTATCGTGGGTATGGAAGTGAACGGGTAATCCGACCTCTTCTTTGATGGCTTTGACCAGTGCGGTAATGGCAAGAGGTCTGCAAACGCCAGCCATGTCTTTAATGCCAATAATATGAGCGCCAGCTTTTTCAAGTTGTTTTGCCATATCGACGTAATACTTGAGATTGTATTTCGCCCGCTTGAGATTAAAGATGTCACCGGTGTAGCAAATAGTGGCTTCGCAAAGCGCATTATTTTCTAAAACAGCATCCATCGAGACACGCATGTTTTCAACCCAGTTCAATGAGTCAAAAACTCTGAATAGGTCTATGCCATTTTGAGCCGCTTGTTCAATGAAATAACGAACGACGTTATCAGGGTAATTGGTATAACCAACGGCGTTGGATGAACGCAATAACATTTGTAACAAAATATTAGGCGCTGCTACCCGTATCTTCTTTAAGCGATCCCAGGGATCTTCATTCAGGAAGCGCATGGACACGTCAAATGTGGCCCCACCCCAACATTCCAATGAGAAAAGTTGAGGAAGGTGGTGCGCATAGTAAGGTGCCACCTTGACCATGTCGTTGGTGCGCATGCGAGTGGCGAACAAGGATTGATGTGCGTCGCGCATGGTGGTATCAGTTAATAAGATACGATTTTCATTTCTCATCCACTCACTGAATTTCTTTGGGCCTAGAGCAGTTAATCGATCTTTGGTGCCAACTGCTAAAGAGCCTGTTAAATCTTCTTGAGGTAATTGAGGATGAGGTAGAGGTAAAGTCGGTAATTTTCTTCCGCTCACCTCTGGATTGCCATTCACAATCACGCCACTGATGAAGTTCAGCAGACGTGTGGCGCGATCACGGCGTTTAGGAAATTTATAAAGCTCAGGAGTGTTGTCAATGAAACGAGTTGAGCATTCACCGGAAATGAACAAAGGATGATTGATCACATTCTCTAGGAATTGTAGATTGGTGTTGAGGCCGCGAACCCTGAATTCTCGGAGTGCTCGATCCATGCGAGCAATGGCTTCTTTGGATGTTGGTGCAGACGCTGTTACTTTGACCAATAAAGAATCATAGTAAGGCGTGATCACCGCACCTGCGTAGGCAGTGCCAGCATCTAGGCGAATACCAAAACCAGCAGCACTTCGATAAGTTGAGATTTTTCCGTAATCTGGTGAGAAGCCATTCTCTGGATCTTCTGTTGTGACGCGACACTGCAGTGCATGCCCGTTCAGCTTGATATTTTCTTGGGTAGGAATGCCTGATTCTGGTGTACCAATTTTGGCACCTTCACTGATGTGAATTTGAGCTTTAACAATGTCAATGCCAGTCACTTGTTCTGTCACTGTGTGTTCAACTTGAATGCGTGGATTGACCTCAATGAAGTAAAACTCACCTGTGTCTCCATCCATTAAAAATTCAACGGTGCCTGCATGTGTGTAATGAACTGCCTGCATCAAGCGAATAGCAGAATCACAAAGCATTTTTCTTTGCACATCATCAAGGTAAGGTGCTGGAGCGCGCTCAACTACTTTTTGATTTCGACGCTGCACTGAACAATCACGCTCAAATAGATGAACAACTTGCCCATGTTGGTCACCAATAATTTGAACTTCTACATGTCGCGCATTTCTGACCAATTTCTCCAAATAAACTTCATCATTACCAAATGCAGCTAAAGCTTCTCTTCTGGCAACAGGTAATTCTGCTTCTAAAGATTTTTCATCTTCAATGACGCGCATGCCACGACCACCACCACCCCAACTGGCTTTTAGCATCAGTGGATAACCTACAGCAAGGGCCAGTTTTTTTGCTTCATTCAGGTCTTGCGGTAATGGTTTAGTTGCTGGCATAACAGCAACGCCAGCAGCCACTGCGGCATTGCGCGCATCTACTTTATTGCCAAGAGTGCGCATCACTTTTGGATCTGGACCGATAAAGATGATGTCATTTTTTCTGCAAGCTTCTGCAAAGTCAGGGTTTTCAGACAAAAAACCATAGCCTGGGTGAATCGCATCCACATTTGCTTTTTTAGCAATGCGCAAAATATCTTCAATATCTAAGTATGCTGATATGGGCTTTTTTCCTTCGCCAACCAAATAACTCTCATCAGCTTTAAAGCGATGAAGGGCAAAACGATCTTCATTGGCATAAATACCAACGGTTCTGATGCCCAATTCATTAGAAGCCCGCATTACGCGAATGGCGATTTCGGATCGATTGGCGATCAGTATGCTGCGGATTTTTTTCATCTTGCGCTCTTTTCTAAATAATTGAATTTCTTTCGTTTTTTTGGAGATTGGCTAAGTAATAGTTGAAAAAGGTATTTTTTATCAATATTAACTATAAATCTCGATATTTATTTACAATCTTAATATAAATAATTAAAATTTGGTGAAATAAATCTATCAAAAAATAACCAGCTTTATAGATCTGGAAAGTGCCATCTATTGGTGAAAGGCCACAAATGAGATTAATTTCAACGGCATTTTTCGATCAAGATAAGTTCCAACCTAAAACACTGGTTGAGGGTGCTTATCTTGCGTTGAGAAATGACATCATCAAGGGAATCTACACACCCTCAAGTAAGCTAAAGGTCGATCATTTAAAAGATGTTTATCAAGTCAGCGGTGGAACTTTGCGTGAAGCTTTGGCTCTTTTGGTAGCGGATAGCTTGGTCTATGCCGAAGGGCAAAAAGGTTTTTTTGTTTCTCCTATGTCAATTAAAGACTTCAAAGAGATCACCCAATTGCGCGTCATTTTGGAGATACAAGCCCTAACGCAATCTCTCAAGAATGGTAACGATAAATGGGAGGCTGACGTGATGGCGGCCTTTCACCGTTTAAATCTCGCAGAGAAGAAATTGGCGCTCGAAGATATTGAGCAGCGTAACGCGCAGTTTTCCTCATGGGAAGAGCGTAATGCTGAATTCCATGCGGCTTTGGTATCAGCTTGCCAATCTAAGTGGTTATTGCAATTTATCGGCATCTTATACCAGCAATCAGAAAGATATCGCTCCTTAGGCGTCCACTATGGAACAAATTTGAAGCGCGATTTACATGCAGAACATGAGGCTCTGAAGGATGCCGCCTTGGCAAGAAATATTCCTTTGTGTTCAGAGATTTTGACTGAGCACATCAGCATTACTTATGAGTTATTTGAAAATCTTCCAGAGAGCGTCTTCAGCGGCAATAAAGCCTTAGCCCAAGTTTAAATATTACTTAACAAAATTAATAATTAAGAGGAAAACATGAAACAAATTAAAAATTTTATTAATGGTGTATTTGTCAGTAGTAGCGCCAACAAGTTTTTTGATAAGCGTTCGCCGGTCGATAACACAGTGATTGCACAAATTGCTGAAGCTAGTCAAAGTGATGTTGATGCTGCAGTAAGAGCTGCTCACTCGGCTCTGAATGGCGAATGGGGCAAGATGACCGTTGATCAACGCGTTGAAATGCTTTATGCCGTTGCCAATGAAATCACACGTCGTTTTGAAGACTTTGTTGCAGCTGAAATGGCTGATACAGGCCAGCCTAACCACGTGATGCGCCATGTCTTTATTCCACGAGGCGCTGCTAACTTTAAAGTGTTTGCTGATGTAGTCAAAAACGTCGCAGCTGAATCTTTCACCATGGCCACACCTGATGGACGTGGTGCGGTGAACTATGCAGTACGCAACCCTAAGGGAGTTGTGGGCGTGATTTCTCCATGGAATGCACCATTCATGTTGATGACATGGAAGGTGGGCCCTGCATTGGCCTGCGGTAACACAGTGGTTGTGAAGCCTTCTGAAGAAACACCGATGACCACTGCTCTGTTGGGTGAGGTGATGAATGCAGTAGGCATGCCTAAGGGTGTGTTCAACGTGGTGAATGGTTTCGGTCCTGATTCTGCGGGTGAGTTCTTAACGCACCACCCAATGGTCGATGCGATTACCTTCACAGGTGAAACACGCACAGGCACAGCCATCATGAAAGCAGCCGCTGAAGGTATGCGCGATATTTCATTTGAGCTAGGTGGTAAGAATGCGGGTGTGGTTTTTGCCGATGCAAACTTTGATGACGCTGTGAACGGTATTTTCCGTTCAGTATTTTTAAATTCAGGGCAAGTGTGCTTGGGTACAGAGCGCGTTTATGTTGAGCGCCCAATTTTTGACAAATTTGTTGCAGCATTGAAAGCCAAAGCTGAAGCTGTTAAATATGGTCGTCCAGAAGATCACGGTTCAGATTACGGTCCATTGATTTCGGCTGAACACAAACAAAAAGTGATGTCTTATTACAAGAAAGCTGTTGATGAAGGTGCCACGGTTGTCACAGGTGGTGGTGTGCCCAATATGCCAGATGACTTAAAAGATGGTCATTGGATACAACCGACCATTTGGACTGGTTTGCCAGAAACAGCATCAGTGGTGCAAGAAGAAATTTTTGGACCATGCTGTCATATTCGCCCATTTGATACAGATGAAGAAGTGATCAAATTGGCCAATGACACTCAATATGGTTTATCAACCACCATTTGGACTACCAACTTAGCCAGAGCGCACACAGTGGCTGCCAAAATTGATGTGGGCATTACGTGGGTCAATAGCTGGTTCTTGAGAGATTTGAGAACTGCGTTTGGTGGATCTAAGCAATCAGGCATTGGTCGTGAAGGTGGTGTGCACTCGCTTGAGTTCTACACAGAAACACGCAATATTTGCATCAAGCTTTGATGAACTAACTGGTGATTGATTAATAATTTTAGAAAGAATCAAAATGGCATTAGAACTCACAATCAAACAAGAGGATATTCGGTTGCTATGTGATCGTGTTGAAGCTGCCCAAGAGGGCGCGTACGCGATTCACAAATTGACGGATGATTATCCAAGTATGACGATCAATGATGGTTATGCGGTTCAAGCAGAATTGAGACAACGTTATTTGGCCAAGGGTCATCGCTTGGCTGGTTGGAAAGCAGGTTTGACTTCGAAAGCCAAGATGGAACAAATGGGTGTGCACGTTCCATCGATTGGTTTTTTAACCGATAAGATGGCCCGCACAGAGAGCATTGGCATTAAAACTTCTGAGATGGTTCATCCGCGTGTTGAATGTGAAGTGGCGTTTGTGACAAAAAAAGATCTTCAGGGCCCTGATTGCACATTACAAGATGTGTTGGATGCCACTGATTATGTTTTACCAGCCGTTGAAATCATTGATTCTAGATTTTCTGGGTTTAAATTTGATTTGGCCAGTGTTGTTGCTGATAACGGTTCATCAGCAAGATATGTCACTGGGAAAGTGCATTTAAATCCGAATGATCTTGATCTCACGAAGGTGGGCGTGGTGATGAAAAAGAATGGCGTGGAAGTGGCTGCAGGTGAATCTTCAGCAGTTTTAGGTCACCCAGCTGAAGCGATTGCGATGTTGGTCAACATCTTGGCTGAGCAAGATGAAATGTTGCCAGCAGGTAGTTTTGTGATGAGCGGTGGCATCACTGAAGCAATCCCAGTTCAAGCGGGGGATGTAATCACGGCAGAATTTCAAATATTAGGACATGTTTCGATGACATTTGTCGCTTAAGTGACATAAAGCACGAGCAATACAGTCTAAAGTTCTACTCTATGGTTGGTCTACAAAGGATAAAGAAAATGGCAAAGATAAAATGCGCATTAATAGGATCTGGAAATATTGGTACAGATCTTATTTATAAACTAAAACGCAGTGAGTTTTTAGAACCAGTTTGGATGGTGGGTATTGACCCTGAATCTGAAGGTTTGGCCAGAGCTCGCGATATGGGTCTGAAGACAACGGCCGAAGGTGTGGATGGTTTGTTGCCACACGTTTTGAGTGATGGGATTCAGATTGCGTTTGATGCAACATCAGCTTATGTGCATGCCGAGAATTCGCGCAAGTTAAATGAGTTGGGTGTGTTGATGATTGACTTGACGCCTGCGGCGATTGGTCCTTTGTGTTGCCCAACAGTTAATCTAGAACAACATGCTGCCAGTGGTGAAATGAATGTGAACATGATTTCATGCGCTGGTCAGGCGACAATTCCTATTGTTCATGCGGTTTCACGTGTGCAAGCTGTGCCATATGCCGAGATTGTGGCAAGTTTGGCATCTAAATCAATTGGTCCTGGAACGCGTGCTAACTTGGATGAATTCACTTACACAACATCTGATGCGGTGTGCAAAGTGGGTGGCTCTGTAAAAGGTAAAGCTTTGGCGATCATTAATCCAGCAGACCCACCGATGATCATGCGCAATACGATTTATTGTTTAACAGAAGATGAACCTAAAAAAGATGAAATCAAAGCATCTATCTTGCGCATGATTGAAGAAGTTCAAAAATATGTGCCTGGTTATAAATTGGTCAATGGCCCAGTTTTTGATGGTAAAAAAGTATCCGTATTTATGGAAGTAGCTGGTTTGGGTGATTACTTGCCAAAGTATGCTGGCAACTTAGACATCATGACAGCCGCGGCCACAAGAACGGCTGAGTTATTTGCGCAGAATATTATGTCTGGCAAAGTGACCTTAAAAGCAACAAAACCAACTAAAGCAGTGGAGGCTTAATCATGTTTGATAATAATCACCTCAAAGGCAAAAAAGTTATTCTTCATGACATGTGTTTGCGTGATGGCATGCATGCCAAGCGTGAGCAGATATCTGTTGATCAAATGGTCAAGGTTGCAACAGCGATGGATGATGCGGGTGTGCCTTATATCCAAGTAACGCATGGCGCTGGCTTGGGTGGCAATTCATTGCAGCATGGTTTTGCTTTGCACACCAATGAAGAGTACATCACTTCAGTGGCATCCAAAATGAAGAAAGCAAAAGTATCAGTTTTGCTAATTCCTGGTTTGGGCACCATGAGAGAGTTGCAGTCTGCTTATGATTGTGGCGCACGCAGCGTTCACATTGCCACTCACTGTACTGAAGCTGATACATCACCACAGCACATAGCTTATGCACGTAAGTTGGGGATGGATACAACTGGCTTTTTGATGATGGCGCATTTAAATACTGTCGAAGGTTTGGCTCAGCAGGGTAAGTTGATGGAATCATATGGCGCTCAAACTGTTTACATCACTGATTCTGCTGGTTATATGTTGCCTAATGAAGTGAAGGCGCGTGTGCATGCTTTGCGTCAAGTATTAAAGCCAGAAACAGAAATTGGTTTCCATGGACATCACAATTTAGGCATGGGTATTGCCAATTCAATCGCAGCGATTGAAGAGGGCGCCACACGCATTGACGGCTCAATTGCAGGCTTAGGAGCTGGTGCTGGTAATACGCCGCTCGAAGTCTTTGCGGCTGTTTGCGAGCGCATGGGTATTGAGACAGGTTGTGATTTATTCAAGCTGATGGATATTGCAGAAGAACTCATCACGCCAATGATGGATCACATGGTGCGCGTGGATCGCTCATCATTAACACTTGGTTTTGCTGGCGTGTACTCAACTTTCTTATTGCATGCTGAGCGAGCAAGTAAACGTTTTGGTGTGCCAGCCAGAGATATTTTGGTGGAATTGGGTCGCAAGAAAATGATTGGTGGTCAGGAAGACATGATTCTTGATACGGCGATGACCATGGCCAAAGAGCGCGGCATTCAGTTCGAAGAATCAGTTTAAGTAACTGACTAATCAGAAAGATCTAAAGGTGGGGTTAGAAATAACCCCACCTTTTTACATTTAGAGCTCCTATGATTGGTAAAAATCAGTTTTAATTAAATTTGTCAATTGGTAAAAATACAATGTTATTTACATTGTATTTTTTTATATTTGGCCATACTATTAACCAGTAAAAATAAATAAGCACTGTTCTGCCGATATTTTCATGAGTTTTGAGCAGTGCGAAGTCATGTAAAACATTGATTGAAACATCTTATCCATCATGGAGGGCTTATGTTTAAAGGTTTGAGTGGCAAGCATGCAATTGTGACCGGTGGTTCAACTTTGATCGGCGCTGGTTTAGTGGAGGCTTTTGTAAAAGCGGGTGCAACTGTGACCATTGCAGATATTGATGCGGAGCGTGGCCAGGCAATTGCTGATGCTTGTGGCAAGGGTGCATGGTTTAGACAAACAGATATTTCCGATGATGGACAGTTAGAGGCTTGTGTCGCTGAATCTGCTAAAAAATTTGGGCGGATTGATTTTGTGGTGAATGCCGCTTGCGTCTATGTCGACGATGGCATTAATGCCTCTCGTAGTGATTGGTTAACTTCTATGAATGTGAATTTAATCAGTGCCGCCATGCTTGTAAAAGCTGCGTTGCCATGGATGAAAAAATCAGGCGGTGGCGCAGTTGTGAACTTTACAAGTATTTCATCATCAGTTGCCCAAACTGGGCGCTGGCTATATCCAACTAGTAAAGCAGCGTTAGCGCAATTAACAAGAAATATGGCAATGGATTTGGCGCCAGATCATATTCGCGTCAATAGCGTATCGCCAGGCTGGACATGGTCAGCCATCATGAACCAGTTATCAGGTGGTGATCGCGCCAAAACTGACAGAGTCGCAGCACCATTCCATATGTTGCGTCGTGTTGGTGATCCTGATGAAGTGGCTCAAGTGGTTTTGTTCTTGTGCTCTGATCACGCTAGTTTTGTGACGGGTGCTGATTATGCGGTTGATGGTGGTTACTCTGCCATGGGCCCTGAATCATATGAGCCAGCAATCCCTAAGTTAATGGCTTGATTATTCTGTCATTTATAAATTAAGACATCTATGAAAATGAATATTGCGATTATTGGTGCAGGTTTTGGCGGATTAAGCGCAGCTAAGCTCTTAAAAACATTTGGGTATCAGGTCACTGTTTTTGATAAAGAAGCTGATGTGGGTGGTGTCTGGAGTGCTTCACGTCGTTATCCAGGTTTAACCACTCAGAACGTTAAGTCAACTTACTGTTTGTCAGATTTTCCTTATCCAGATCATTACCCAGAGTGGCCAACGGGCGCACAAGTACAAGAATATTTGGAAGCTTACGCTAAACACTTTCATTTGGTTGAAGACTTAAAGCTCAGCACAGAAGTGACTTCAGCAGATCTTGATGAAGATAAAAATATTTGGACGATTGCAACACGTGACACTAAAACAAATGAAGTGAGTTCACATCATTTTGATTATTTAATCATTTGCAATGGCATTTACTCGAAACCGATGATTCCTGATTATCCGGGCGCCGCAGAATATGTTGCCGCAGGCGGTCGTCTATGCCATACCAGTGAATTTACTCATTTGAGTGATGCCAAAGACAAAGATGTTTTGGTGATTGGTTACGGAAAATCCTCCTGTGATGTTGCTCAAGCATTGGTTGGGACGGCCAAGAGTATGGCGGTGATTGCGCGCCATCTCATGTGGAAAGTTCCCAAACATTTGATGAATGTCCTAAATTACAAACATTTATTTTTAACGCGCGGTGGTGAAGGTTTATTTAAATATATACGCGTTAAAGGTATTGAGAAGTTTTTACACGGCATTGGCAAGCCAATACGTAATGGCATGATGAATACAGTTCAGTGGATTGTGACCAAGCAATGTAAATTGCGTGAACTAGACATGCATCCTGGGACGTCATTGGAAACTATTGCTACAAGCAGTATTAGTTTGGTGACAGAAGGCTTTTATGAAAATATTGTTAATGGAAAAATTCAATTCAAGAAAACCAGCATTGAGCGCTTAGAAGTTGTTGATGGTAAAAAAATAGCGCATCTCAGCACGGGTGAAAAGATGAACGCTGACATCATTATTTGTGGAACTGGTTGGATACAAAGTGTTCCATTTTTAAATCAAGCTTTGCAACGCAGGATTACGAATGAAGAGGGTGATTTCCGTTTGTATCGAAATATATTGCCCGTAGATGTGCCAAGACTTGCATTTGTTGGCTATAACTCTTCATTTTTTAGTCAGCTTAATTGTGAAATTGCAGGTATGTGGTTGGCAGATCTATTGGGAGGCCAATTGCAGCTACCAAGCCGTGATACTCAAAATCAACAAATTACTGAAAAATTGGCTTGGATGAAAAAACGTACCGGTGGTAAACATGCCAAAGGTACCAATATCGTGCCATTTTCGATTCATCAAATGGATGAGTTATTGAATGATATGCGTTTGCCTTTGTCGACCATGACTCGTTTCAAGCAATGGTTTGCCCCGGTTGATCCAGCTGACTTTATGTATGTTACTGATAGTTTAGTTAAGCGATATAAAATGAAGTAATAATTTTTTATAAGTACTTAACTAGATTGTCGATATGAAAAAACAAAAAATAGAGCTTAGTGAATCGACCGAATTAGATCATTGGCACCTGGCTCATACTGAGTCTGAGCGATTTTTGGCAGAATTTGAGCATACTTTGATTTGTCTGGCTCAGGCGTTTGATCGCCATAATCTAAGAGGGTTGGTGGCTACCATTGGAGATAGTTCTTTTAATGGTCAGGACAATACAATTTTGCACATTATTGGTACTTTAGATCGCCCCAAGAGTCTTTCAGATATCAGTCGATTCATGAATCGTGATGATTTAGCAAATATTCAGTACAGTGTTCGAAAGTTATTGAAGGCTGGTTTAATTGAGAAAGCCAATGACAAATCTGCGCGGGGCACTAATTACCGGGTATCAGCCGAGGGCCGAAAGGTGGTTGATGCTTTTGTTAAATTACGTCAGGAGTTAATTGTCGAGCCTATGCAAGAAATGGAGCAATTTAAAGAAAACGTGAAGATTGCAACCAAGATAATGGGCTTATTTGTGGGGATGTATGACCAATCAGCAAGGGTCATGACAACCCGTAGTTAATATATATTTCCTCTAAGTCATTAAAAAGGCTCGTTATTTCAGTAACGAGCCTTTTTTTGTGCCCACTTCATAAAAACAGAAAAAAAGAGCTATTAGATTTTTTTTGTCAATAGGTAAAAATACAATGTAATTTACATTGTTTTTTCTAGCACTAACACCTAATATGTGTGTAACGGGATATTTTGCCCAGAAATACCTTTTTTACGGTGGGAGTCAGAGATGAGCGTTCTTAGTAAAAGTGCTATGCCTGTTGTAGATGTTAATACCTACACTCGCGGAATATTAGGCCCCAGTAATGAAATGTTGGGTCCAGTCAAAAATGGTGGTGTGATTAAAGCTGGAACACCTCCAGGCTGCTGGGGACCGATGATCACACCTAAGTTTCAGGGTGGTCATGAAGTGTCTCAACCTGTGGCCGTCGAGGGTGCAGAGATTGGTGATGCAGTAGCGATCAAAATTAAACACATGCGCGTGACCTCTTTGGCAACATCTTCAGGTGTGATGGAGTTTGTTGACGGTCGCTATGTTGGCGATCCATTTGTTGCTAAGCTTTGTAATAGCTGCGGTACGGTTAGCCCTGCAAGCCACATTGAGGGCATTGGTGATGATGCAGTTCATTGCGATAACTGCGGTGCTGAGGTGAACGCATTTAAATTTTCAAATGGTTATGTGATTGTTTTAGATGAAGCCAATCAAGTTTCTTTGACAGTGGATCAAGAGGTTGCTAATCGTTTAGCAGAATCTCCAAAATTACATGCATTGATTCCGGACAACTCTGAGCAACACTCTATCTTGTCGTTGGCACGTTCAGATATTTCTGGTTTAGCTGCTCATATGCAACCATTTTTAGGAAATATTGGAACCACTCCATCGAGAGATTTACCTGATTCTCATAATGCAGGTGACTTTGGTTCATTCTTGGTAGATGCTCCTCATAAATATGCAATGTCACAAGAAGAATTGAATAAGCACAAAACAGATGGTCACATGGACACTAATTCAGTACGCGAAGGTGCCATATTGATTTGTCCAGTGAAGGTGCCTGGTGCTGGTGTTTATATGGGTGATATGCATGCTCAGCAAGGTAACGGCGAAATTGCTGGCCACGCTACGGATGTATCTGGTGAAGTAGCACTAGAAGTTAGTGTGATAAAAAAATTAGAGCTAGACGGCCCCATCTTATTACAGCGCTTAGATGATTTGCCACCAATGGCAAGGCCAATGAATGCAGAGCAGTTAAAGGCTGTACAAGCATTGGCTAAAAAATATGGTCAAAAGCATATTGAGGTGAATGCACCGCTTACTTTTATTGGCAGTGGCAGGACTTTGAACGAAGCCACTCATGTAGGTTTGGATCGTGCTGCCAAGATCACTGGCATTCCTCGTGATGAGATCTTAAATCGTGCAACGATTGCAGGATCAATTGAAATCAGCCGTCTGCCAGGAGTTGTTCGTGTGACTTTTATGTGTCCTATGTCAATCATTGATAAGTTAGGGATTGGTCATTTGGTTCGAGAGCAATACGGTCTGCCAAATTAACAGTATTTTTAATAGATAGATTTTGAAGTAGTTTTTTTCATTGAAAGGAAAATGATGAACGCACCAACAGAGTTAAAGTGGGCTAAAAAATACCCAGAATTAGGAACCGGTCCAATACCGGTTGAGTCATGTATCTCGCCTGAATTTTATGAAATTGAACGCGAAAAAGTTTTCATGAAAACATGGTTGAAGGTTGGTCGAGTAGAAGAAATACCAAACGTAGGTGACTACAAGGTTAAGAAGTTAGCGTTTGCAAAAACGTCTGTTATTTTGATTCGTGGTAAAGATCAAAAAATTCGCGGCTTCCATAACGCTTGTTCACATCGCGGTAATAAAGTGGTTGTTGAATCAGGTGAAGAAACATTTGGTAAGAGTAAGGCTGCAGTTGTTACATGTCGTTTTCATGGCTGGGTTTATGACGCGGAAGGTGCTTTAGTTAATGTGCCTGAAGAAGAGAAGTTTTCGCCATGTTTTACACGTGAAGAAAATGATTTAACAAAAGTACACACAGATATATGGGAAGGTTTCATATTTGTTAATTTAGATCCTTCTCCAGAAGTAACACCACTTAAAGAGTATTTGGGTGATATGGGTGAGCATTTGAGTAATTTCCCATATGACAAATTATCAAAATGCTATAGCTATTACACCTATTTGGATTGCAATTGGAAGGTGGCGCATGATGCTTTTGCTGAGGCGTATCACGTATCAACCATCCATGCAGGATCATTCCCTAATGCTTTTTCATCAGGATTGTCTGATGTTCAGTTGATGGGGCCTCATCGCACAACTGCGATTTGCTTGTCATTGAAAAATGAACCAACCCCTGTTGCAAAAATCGCTAATTCATTAGCAGCTGCATCATTGGTTTCTAAGCGTGGCGCAACCATGTTGCCGCCAAGCATCAATCCATCGCGCCGTGAAGACTTCTCTTTTGAGTTATCCGTACTCTTCCCAAATCTATTGGTACATGTGGCTGAAAATATTTGGTTCACACACCAATTTTGGCCAATGGGTCCTGGTAAGACTTTGTGGGAAGGTAAGTATTACCTGGCTGAGCCAAAAAACAACTCACAACGTTGGGCCTTGGAGTTTGCGCAATGCTTGCAGCGCAATGCTTGGTTGGAAGATACGGGCACGATGGAAGATACGCAAATTGCTATGGAGTCTGGTGCCAAGAAATTTATGCACTTACAAGATGAAGAAATTTTGATTCGCCATGGTTATCACACCCTAGAAAATTTTATTCACGCTAAATAAGCAGGAATCTATTATGAATTCAACAACAACAGCAACATCTTTGCCAAAATCATTTGAAACACTTGAGACATTGGTGCCGCAATGGGCTTTGGCAACTCAAAACGAACGTCAAAAAAAGCGCATCACTTCTTCAACCGGTGAATTGCGTGCATTTTATGATGCGATATTGCCTCGCTTAGAAGAAATTTTGGCGCATGTAGATAAGTTTCCTTTGAATGAATTACCAGCTGATTCATTTCGCTTATTTACTCTGGCATTGTCAATGGCCGAAATAGCACCACACATTGAACTCTATAAAGGTGATCCTAAGGTACCGCATAGTTTTGATGAGAGTCGATTCGTTGCCGAGCATGGTGATATTAGAGGTTGATCACTTGTTAAGTATGGTTTGAACGGTATCCTAAAACGATACCGTTCTTATTTGAAACTAATAATCAAGAAGCGAGCTCAAAATGACAGAAACAAATAGCATTGCCGCATCCATTGAAGATCATGCGCTGGAGATGGTGCCGGCTTCTGACAGGCAAGGTTGGTTGCAACTTTCGTGGAATACAGTCGGAATTGTGACAACTTTAATCCAGTTGTTTGTAGGAGCATTAACCGCATTTGTTGCAGGTATGCCAATTGCATTATTGGGTGGCTTCATTGTGATGGTAATTGGTGCACTGTTGGGTTGGGGTGTTGGGCATATTGCTTATAAAACTGGATTATCTAGCACGGTGATGTCTCGAATTCATGGCTTTGGGAAAAATGGTTCCATGATCACAGCCATTATTTTTGGCTTCATGATCATTGGTTTTATTGCTTTAGAAAATGTCCTTTTGTATAAAGGCTTGCTCTTTTATTTTGGTGTGGCTGATTCTCTTCAAATGCAAATATTGATTTATGGTTTGCTGACATTGAGCTGGATCTTGTTAACCGCATTTGGTTTTGGTTTAGTGACAAAAGTTTCTTCATGGTTGGTGGTTTTGTTTCTGGCTGTATTGGTTTACATCATGTGGGGCGTTGTAGGATCATCGAGTTATTCTGTTAGTGATGTAGCGAGCTTTACATCACAGTTGCCAACTGAAGTACTAACGGCAATGCATGCTGCATCATGGGGTGACAAGCTGGCTTTTTGTGTGAATATCTTAATTGGTTCTGCAGGTGCCTTGGCTCTGATTGACGGTGATTTAGGCCGTTATGCGCGTCGCTCAAAAGATGTGGCAATTGCTGCATTTTTAGGTAATGCTTTCATGGACATTGGCATGCTATTTATCGGTGGTGCCGTGATGTATGCAGGCATGAGTGAATTGGTAACCTATTATGTGAGTACTGGCATGACGCAGGAAGCAGCGCAAAAAATGGCGCTGGAGAGTCCTGATAGTGTGGCTGCCGCCTTTATTGTGTTTGGTGGCGTCTTGGGTGCTATTTTGATGTTGTTGGCTCAAGCCAAAGCCCAAGTATTAAATACTTATAGCGCATCGCTTTCTTTAACTAATTTAATGGATGCAGCTTTAAATTGGAGACCAGGTCGCTTGATGTTTGTGATCTTGGCTAACGTGATTGCTATCTTGATGTTACTGGGATCAATTTTAGATTGGTTTAATTCATTCATTACCATTCTTGGCATTTTGACCACTTGTATTTCTGGAATCATCATTGCTGATTACTTTATTGTGCATCCAAGGTTGAATGAGGCGCAGGTCAACATTAATAAGACTGAATCATATAACTGGTCAGGCATTTTAGTTTGTGCTGCCGGTTTTATCTTGGCACATTACGTTCTAAATTCAATCATCAAAATTGAGTTTTTCACAGCTTTAATTTTTTCAGTCATTGCCTATCCGCCATTGCGCTTGATGAGTTTGAGCAAGTTTAAATAACACTATTCAAAGTGATGGGGTAAAGAATGTCTGATGCCAATCTGTTAAAGCGCCTTGATAAGTTAGAGAGCATGGAAGCTATCAGAACCATGGTCGCACGTTACGCTGAAGGCGCAGATCTTAAAAATGACCCAGTGATTCTGGGCTCACTTTTTGCGGAAGATGCGATTTGGGAAGCCAATGGATTTGGTCAATATTCTGGGGCTAAGAATATTGCTGAGGGTTTATCTGAAATAGCTAAAAATGCTATTCATTGGTCTTTGCATTACATGATTTCTCCCAAAATCACCATCGATGAGTCAGGTGATGAGGCCGCATGTGATTGGTATCTTTGGGAGTTGGCTCGGGTCAGTGAAAACCAAGAAGCAGCAAAAGCTCATTGGGTGGGTGGTACATACACTTCGCGCGTCAAAAGAATCAATGGTGTGTGGAAGTTTCAACATGTTTCTTTAACTCTCAAGTTGTTAAGTCCACTTGATGTTGATTGGAAAACCTTGCCGTAAGTTTTATTTAATTTGAAATTAGGAAGAAGTATGAGTGCAAGTAATTTAGGAGAAACAGAAGGTGCCGTTCGTTTGTGTCAGGTTAATGATGTGGCTGAAGGTAATGGCTTACAAATTAATTTGCCAGAAAGACCGCCATTAGCAGTTTTTAAAATTGAAGGTCACATTTTTGTGACTGATGACACATGTACTCACGGTCAGGCTTCCTTGTGTGAGGGTGAGATCGAAGACGGTGTGGTTGAGTGCCCTTTTCATCAGGGTGCATTTGAGATTGCAACTGGTAAAGCTATTTCAGCGCCATGCTCGATTCATTTAAAAACTTACCAACCAATTTTGGTCGGTGATGATGTTTTCGTTCATTTAGATAAGAGCTCCTCATAATGGCACACATCAGAATTGCCGATGCTGATGTTAGTTTTGAATGCGGGTCTGACGACTCGCTATTGCGAGCTGGTCTAAGGGCTAATTTAAATTTGCCTTATGAATGCAATGTGGGCTCGTGCGGCACTTGCAAGTTTGAATTGCTCTCGGGGGAGATCAAGGTTTTATCAGAGAATGCTCCTGGTTTATCAGAGCGAGATCGAAAGAAAGGCCGTCAATTGGCCTGTCAATGCATGCCTTTGACCGATTGCGTTATAAAAGTTAGACAAGAAGATGGCGCCCCTGCCAAGTTCTCTCCGACAAGATTAAAAGTAAAACTAATAAAAGTAACAGATGTAACTCATGACATACGTGAGTTTCAATTTCAAGGAGTATCTCCAGCCACTTTTATTCCTGGGCAATATGCCATGTTGCAACTCCCAGGTGTTTCTGGTGAACGTGCTTATTCAATGTCGAATCTACCCAATGATGAGGGTGTTTGGTCTTTTATGATTCGTCGAGTACCGCAAGGTGTTGGTACACAGGTGTTATTTGATGCCTTGGTATTAGGCGATCAGATAGGTTTAGATGGCCCCTTTGGGAAAGCGTATTACCGATCAGACAGTGAGCGTGATCTTGTTTGCGTGGCTGGCGGTTCTGGGTTGGCGCCGATGTTATCGATTGCCCGTGCTTGGTCACAAAAATCAAAAGGCGATGAAGAGTCTTTGACTTTCTTCTATGGTGGTCGAGAGCCTCGTGATATTTGTGGTGAGACCATGTTGCAACAGTTGCCTGAATTTAACCAGCAACTTCATTTTGTGCCAAGTGTCTCTGGTGCAGGCCCTGATGCGACGAATGCATGGCAAGGTCGCACAGGATTTATCCATGAAGTCATGCATGGTTTTGAAGGTCTTGATTATGCCAATTCAGATTTTTATATTGCAGGACCACCGGTGATGACTCAGGCAGTGATGGACTTTTTAAGAGAAAGTCACGCTGTACCTCAAGAAAGAATTTACTTTGATCGTTTCTTTTAAAGAAATTGATTAATGACTATGACTTGCATCATTAAAAGGTAGTGAATGTCATGATGACAAAAGATATTGAAAATGTTTTGATGCAAGGGTCGATCGCTGAGCTGCGCTCTCTGTATATTGAGAAGCGCTTATCGGTTGCTGATGCCGTCAGTTGGTATTTATCTCGAATAGATGCCATTAGTCAAAAGGGCCCAGCCATTAATGCTGTTCGTGAAGTTTCTTTGCGAGCCATGGATGATGCGAAGCGAGCCGATGAAGCAATCGCCAGAGGTGAGGACCTTCAAGTTTTGCATGGCATCCCAGTTCTTCTAAAAGATAACATCTTGACTGGTGATGGTATGAAAGCAGCAGCTGGTGCCGCTGCTTTAAGAGATTTTCAGCCTGCTGGTGATGCAACACTGGTCAAGCGTTTGCGTTCAGCCGGAGCGATTGTGTTGGGTAAAACAAATCTGACAGAGTTTGCAGATTTCGTTTCTGATGTGATGCCGTCTGGTTACAGTGGTAATGGCGGCGTTGTTAAAAATCCACACGGCATTGAGTACGGTCGAGGGCAAGGCTCCAGTGTTGGATCTGCAGCAGCAGTGGCTGCATCGTTATGTATGTTTGCGATCGGTAGTGAAACACAAAACTCTATTCAAACACCTGCATCATATTCTTCAGTGGTGGGATATAAACCTACGGTAGGTCTTGTTAGTAGAGCAGGGGTCGTACCTTTGGTGCCAAGTCAAGATTCTCCCGGACCATTGACCCGCTCGGTTAAAGATGCCGCCTTGGTTGCAAGTGTTTTGGCTGGCCCTGATATGAAAGACACATTGTCTTTAATGGCTTCCAAAGTTATGCCTGGTAGTTTGACCTGCCAAGGATTGAAGCATATTAGAGTGGGCGTGATGCGCAGACAAATGGCAGATAGAGAAGAGTTTCTTCCAGTGATGCCATTTTTTGAAAATGTGTTGAAAAAATTATCAACGGCTGGCGCATTGATCATTGATCCATGTGATTTACCGAGTGCAGAGCAATTGCAAGAGGTTCGCTCTAGCGTTTTCAGAACAGAGTTCAAGGCTGCTTTGAATACCTTCTTAAAAGAGAATGGATCTCCAAGTGGAATTGATTCGATGGAAAGTTTGATTGCATGGAATGAAACGCACCCAGAATTTATTCCTTATGGACAATCATTATTGATTGCGTCCAATCAAACCAAAGGGATCGATGATGCTCAATACCAATTGGATCGCGCGAGAGATATCAGTCTTACCGTCACTGCAGGCATTGATGCTGCGATGGACATGTTTGATGTGGATGTTTTAATAGTGCCTATGGGAGCGGCTGCGAAACTAACTGGTAAATCAGGTGCCCCAGTCATTGCTATTCCATGCGGTATGGGTCCAGACTTAACGCCATTTGGAGTGACAATCATTGCAAAATTAGGAGACGATGCCCGACTTTTAGCCATTGGACATCAAATTGAGCTGGTGGTCGGGGAGAGAAAAATACCAGTAATTTGAGCAAAACCTCGTAAAACACGTTTTATGAGAATTTATATATTAAACAAACACTTAATACTTGATTTGAAAAATGTTTCGCGATGATTCTTAGGGTATGTACTCATTGCTCAGAAGTTGATTCAAGAGAAAAATAATCTCGAGATTACTTTACTTAGTCGGAATTTTTATGAACTTTAAATATTTTAAGACTGCAGGCGTACTTTTAGCTGTCAGCGTGATGCTAACAGCTTGCGGTAAATCTGAGTCTACAGCAGTGTCTGCAACACCAGACACGGTAACAACACGCGTGGACCAATTTCAGGGCGTGGCTACCAATCAAAAGGTAGCTGTGATCGTTGGTAAGAACGTGGTTGCTGTCATGCCTCACGATGGTAGCAAGCCAACAAGAGTTGATCTAAAGGGCATTGTCTCTTTGATTGATGTTGCGACTTGCTCTGATGGTAGTTTCGTAGCTCTCGACTTTTATAAGAAGGTTTGGACTTCTACTGACAATGGTCAATCATGGGCATCCAAGCCTACACCTGAATCAATCAGACCTCTTGGCCTCACTTGCGGCCCAGGAAATAGTTATTGGTTTGTTGGTAGCAATTCAAGCATTGTGCACAGTACAAATCGCGGTGGTTCATGGAGCGTGAACTCAAATAATGAAGATTCAATGTTCAATACGATTCAATTTATTGATGCTCAAAATGCTGTTGTTGCTGGTGAATTCGGAACATTTAAAAAGAGTTCTGACGGTGGTAAGACATGGACAAATTCTTCGATTGGTCCTGAGTTCTATCCATACACCACTCTCTTTACTTCACCACAAGTAGGCTTTGTCACAAGCTTAACTGGAATCATCATGCACACCAAAGATGGAGGGGCAACTTGGACGGCAACTAAAAATGCAACAGGATTATCACAGTTCGGTTTGGTGAACGTAGATGGTCAAGTTTTTAGTGTTGGTTTGGGCGGAACTGTATTGAGCTTTAACGGTACACAGTGGTCACCAGTCAAGCTTGAGAATTTTGGGGCACCTTATCTCAAAGGTGTGGCGGCAATTGGTCAAGGTCGTTTCCTTGTGGCTGGTGGTAACGGCGCATGGAAAGTTGTATCAGCAAAGAACTAGGAATAAACAGTGAAAAAGAAACTAACTCGTATCCTTCACGTTGGTGAAGAATGGCTATTTGAAAATCCTAAGATTGTTCTTGGAATTATTTTTGCGATTAGCTTAGGTTTTGCATCTTTGGTGCCTAACGTGCGCATGGGCACAGACTTTGAAGATCTGTTGCCGCAAAGCCATCCTTTTATTCAGTTGCATAACGAAATCAAAGATGACTTTGGTGGAGCGAGTGCGGTTGTTGTTAGTGTGCAAGTTAAAGAAGGCGATATTTTTACTAATGACACTTTGCAGTTGATTGAAAATTTAACGCAAGGTGTTGATAGCTTGTCAGGTGTTAACCATAACTTGGTCAGTAGTTTGACGCATCGACTAACTCGTAAAGTAACTCTCGATGAAACAGGCAGCATTCGATCTGCTTTGTATTTTGATCCAGCAGCTGAAAAATTAACTCAAGCTGAATTAGATCAAATGAGACGTGATGTGATGGCTAATCCAAGGGTGTATGGATTAATGGTTTCTCCAGATCTCAAGTCTGCCCTGATCAGAGGCCAGATGAACGAAGGTGGTGAGATTGATTATCAAAAAACATTTGCAGAGCTAACAGAGCTACGTGCTAAGTACGCCACAGATCATGCCTTGATTCATGCAACAGGTTTACCAGTTTTAACAGGCTGGGTGTACACATACCTCAATCAGATTTTGCAGATTTTGCTTTATACAGCTGCATTAATTTTTGGATTGTTGGTTGTTTATTTCCGTCGCTTTTATGGCGTGGCATTGCCTTTGTTGGGTATTTGTTTGTCATCTGCTTGGGGCTTAGGCTTCATGACGATTTTGGGTTACACATTAGACCCACTGTCAATGACGATCCCGTTTTTGATTGCAGCTCGTGCAACCTCTCATGGCGTTCAGTTGGTTGAACGTTATTACTATGAATTGGAAATCACCAAAGACGGTAAGAAAGCTGCGCGTAATTCTTTGGATGCTTTGTTTAGACCAGGTTCTTTAGCGATCACGATTGATGCGATTGGTATTTTTGTGATTGCATTGGGTGCTGCACCGATCAACATCAAGTTGGGTTACTACGCAGGTTTCTGGGGCTTCTCAGTGATTTTCACAGTGCACTTCATGGTGCCATTGTTCTTGACTATTTTGCCGGCTCCTAAGAAGACTCAAAATAACCGTTCAGGTACAACAACTGTTTTATATAACTTCTCTAAGATTTTAGTAAATCCTTTGAGCGTGAAGATTGGTTTGATCGGCACGGCTATTGCTGTGATTGTGGCTACCTTCTTTGTGGCCCAAGTGAAGTTTGGTGAATCAGAACCAGGCTCTCCAATTTTGAATCGTACTCACGATTACAACATTTCTGCTAAAGCCATTAATGAGAGTTTCCCTGGATCTGAGGAGTTGTTTGTAGTTGCAAGAACCAAAGATGAAAACGGTATCTCGCGACCAGAAGTGGTTCATGCCATGGAGCAGTTTGGTGACAAGATGATGGTGAAAGATCCTGAGTTGGGTGGTTATAAAGCGATCCCAGGATTGATTCGCCAAGTCAACATGTTGACGCACAGTGGTGATCCACGTTGGGCACAGATTCCTGATACCCAACTTGAGGTGGCCGGTTTGATGTCAGCGTATGAACTTTCAAGCCCAATTCCAGGTGCTATGAAAGAGTTCATGAACCCACAAGGTACAGATGCTGTTTTGGCATTCTTCTATAAAGATCACCAAGCAACAACGCTTGAGCGAATTGTGACGAACTCTAAGAAGTTGGTGAAAGAAATCAACGGCACAGTTGAAAACTTTGAGCTCTTGCTGGGTGGCGGCATCATTGGTGTGAGCGCTGCGATTGACGAAGAGAACTTCGTCGATACGATGATCATCACACCGGTGGTGATGATCATGGCCTTTATCTTTGTGATGATTTACTACGAGTCACTTCATGCTGGTTGGTTGATGGTGTTGCCAATGTTGTATGCAACGATCTTGACTTACGGTTACATGGGCTTCATGAACATTGGTATCAGTGTTAATACGATTCCTGTGATTGCCGTTGGCGTCGGGGTTGGTATTGACTATGCGGTGTACATCATGGACCGTATCCGTGAAGAATACGAAGCCACACAAGATTTGCGTGAATCAGTTTTACGTGCATTAAGTACAACTGGTTTGGCTGTGGGCTTTACAGCAGCCACTTTGATTGCGGGTGTGATCATGTGGGTGATCTTCTCAGATCTACGCTTCCAATCTGATGCCGCACTTCTATTGACTGTGATGTTGGCCTTGAACGCTGTTGCAGCAGTACTTTTGGTACCTGCTTGGGTGATGGCATTTAAGCCGAAGTTCATCACAGGTGCGCATCGCGATAAAGATGGCATCTTGCAAAACAGTTAAGTATTCATAAGGTGGTCGTTGCGTTAAAACAACACCACCTTCTAACAAGTACTAATTATTAGAGATAGATTAATAAAAAGTTAATAAAAACAATGAGATAAAAAATCTCGAGATAATTAAGGGTTTTTACTAGTGGGAAAACTCCCTAGATAAAAAATCTCGAGAAAGCAGTATTTTAACGGTAATAAGTGTTGGTCTTTTGATTAAAAGTTTTAGCAAGTTCGTTAAGGAGAGAGTTCATGAACAATAAAAAATGGCGCAAAGCTTTACAGCCAAAGGCGATAGCCCTTGCTGCTGTATTGGTTGTTTCTAGCGCAAGTACTGTTGCACAAAATTTACCTGATTTGGGTCTCACTTCTGGTGATCCATGGAGCGTAGAAAATTTCTACGAGAACCACACAGCTAAACGTGAAAGCGTTGGCTTGTCAAAGTTCAGAAACACTTTCCAGTCAGAGATGTCAAAGAATCTCAACGATGGTTGGAGATTCCGCGGTATCTTGCGCGGTACATACGATGGTGTGTATGACTTAAACGATAGCGAATACGGTAAGAATGCCGGTGGTTCAGTGAATATGGCAAATGCAGCTGCACCTGGTCTACCTCCCCCTTACAATACGTCAACAGTTCCATTCGGCGGCGGTGCAGGACATTCATTCTTGTCTGTTGCTTTGGGTGGCTATAGCTATCCAGTAGGAGATCCTTCACTTGGACAACAACATTTCCCAGATGCCTACACAAATAATCCAAATCAGGGTTTGAAGATTTTAGGTTCAGGTTGGAACACCAGTGCTGGTTATGGTGCGTCGGGGTTAAATTTAGCTGTTCCAGTTCGTCCGTGTGACTATGATTCACGTGGTTGTCGCGATTTTGGTGGTTATGGCGACAAGAAGAAATCTGAATTAGCAATGCCTGAATTCAATGATCGTCTAGATTTCATTCGTGAAGCTTATGTAACTAAGACCATTGGTATGAATGGTGGCGAAAGCACATTCTTAAAGATTGGTAAACAACAAGTTGTTTGGGGTCGTACAGACTTGTTCCGCGTTCTTGATGTGATCAACCCAGTTGACTACTCACGTAACAATATTTATGACGAGTTACAAGACATTCGTATCCCAATGTGGATTGCTCAAGCTGAATACCGCATGGGTGGTAGCGAAACAATGCAAGATCGTAACTTATCAGTTGTTTGGAACTTTGATAAATTCCGTCCAAATAATTTAGGTCAAGGCGGCACACCAAACAGCATTTTGGATGCGGGTAATTTATTCAGATCTTTAGCAAATTGTTGGGATAACGGCTGTACAGTTGGTAACTTTGCTGCAGGTGCTATTGCAACCAACTTCGGTCCTGGACAAATTGGTATTCGTAATGTTGATTTGCCAAATTGGAGTTTAGATAATACTCAGCTTGGTTTGAAATTTGAGGGTGTTACTCAAGATGGTTTGAGTTTCTCATTGAACGCATTGACATATCGTTCACAGTTGCCATCACTTCGTGGTGGTAAGGCTGCTAATAATCCATTTACTGGCGAACCTGCATCAGCTGTGACTGGATATCCAGGCTTAATTGCATTTGATATGGTTTATCCACGTGTTAACTTGGTTGGTGGTTCAATGGACTTCCAAATTGAGTCACTCGGTGGAGCCATGCGCTTAGAAGGTGCTTACACAAGTGGTGAAGAGTTTGCCAATACATTAAAGCCAGAGTTGTACTCTAAGAACAATGTATGGCGTTCAGTGGTTGGTTTTGACCGTCCAACATTCGTGCCGTTCATCAGTACTGAGCGTACGGTGTTGTTCTCAGGTCAGTTGTTCTACCAACATATCTTTGATCATCAAACTAAATTGGGTGCATCAGGTATGCAGGGCATGCCTGATTGGAAAGATAACGTCATTGCAACATTGCTGATGAAAGCTTTCTTGATGCAAGATCGTTTGAGTCCAGAAATCATTTTTGCTCGTGATTTCCGTGCAGGTGCAAACGTGGCTGCTCCAGCAGTTGAGTGGTCAGCAACTGATAACTTGAAATTTAAGTTTGGCGCTAACTACAAATTTGGCCCAAGTCAAAATCAACATCAATGGGATGACACGCGTGATGGATCTGGTGTGCCAGGAGCACCATATTTGGGCGTCGGCAACACAGGTTCATCTGGCGGTGTTGAGCCTTTAGGTCGCTTCCGTGCAGGTCCAATCGGTACAGCGTTTGGCCAGAACGAGATCTTCGCAACAATGCGTTACAAGTTTTAATTTAGGAGTTAATTGATAATGAAAACAAAATTTTCCGCACTTTTTGTTGCTCTACTAACCGCTGGTGCGGTTGGTATGGCAACAGCAGCAACCGAAGCTGACCTTGAAAGATCATTCTTCCCATATAAGAATGGTGTTCCAACATTCCCTGGTCTAACTGAAGGAACTGTCATTAGTTCTAAAAACGTTGATCAGTTCAAGGATGTATTAGATCCTGCGATGTACGACATGGTTAAGCGTGGTTGGACAGAGCTTCCTGTTGGTAAAACAACTTCATTTGATATGAACAAGCCATATGTTGAGGCTTCACGTATCAATATGAATAAAACCAAGTTGGGACCTAAACTAGGTGACATCGAAGGTTTCGTTGCAGGTCGTCCATTCTTGGATGAGCCATCAATGAGCGATCCACGTGCAGCTGAAAAAATCATGTGGAACTACAAATACGGTGTGAACTGGGGCGATAACGGTACTATTTCTCCTTTCTACTGGAAGTATCGTAATCTGACCACAGGTCAAGTAGACAAGACATTGAAATTGCATTTCAATTTCTTGAACTTTACTCACCGTGTTGAGCACGATCCAAAACCAAATGTACCCGGTAATGCGTCAGGCTTGTTCCGCGGAATTTACATGAATGTTGAATCTCCTCCTGACTTGAAAAATACTCAGTTGTTGATTCAGCGTTATGAAGATGATGCAAAGAAAGATGATGCTTATTTGTACTTAGGTTTCCAACGTCGCGTGCGTCGTTTGGCGACCGGCCAAGTAACAGACTCTTTCTTGGGTGCTGACTTGATGATTCAAGACTTTGAAGGTTATAACGACCGTCTATCTGCCTATACATGGAAGTATTTAGGCGCTAAGACAATCATGATGCCTTACTACTACCATAATAATTTGGCACTAGCTGAAGATATGCCTAAAGAAGCTGATGGCTATAAGTTCGTTGATTTTAGTGGTCAAGGTGGTTGTTTCCAAAAAGTCACATGGCAGTTGCGTAAAGTTTACACAGTTGAGGGCTCTCCAGTTGATCCAAGCCCAATCGGTAAGCGTTTGATTTACGTTGATGCTCAAACTAATACGATTAACCGCAGTGTGATCTACGATAAGAAGGGCGACATTTGGAAGACCTTTACCATTGGTAAGGCTCACCCAGATGCCCACCATCCTGTAAATAAAGGATCTGGTATTCCTATTGATGACTCATTCTCAATGGTTGACTTGCAATCTAAGCGTTGCACAACAGGTCAATTCAAAGGTTTGATTGATCCTAAGTTAAGCCCGCCTAACAGGTTCCAAGTTCAGTTTATGCGTGGTGGTGACTAATTTAGTTTCTGTGTGAATTTTGGTTGGGTAACCAACCTGAATATTCAGACCCTTAAGAGCTTCGGTTCTTAAGGGTTTTTTCTTGTTACAAAATTGTAAAAATAGAAGAAAATAGCTTAAGTTAATAAAATTAAATAACTGGAGCTATTCGTGAAAAAAGTTCTGGAACCAGAACTCGTTGATTTACGCTCAAAACTAAAATTCTCATTTGAAACTGGTGAGATTTGGTTGGGGGAAAATCGCATGATGCTCATGCACGTGGCTGCGATGGGTGCGTTTCGTAATGAGATTATTCAGTCTTTGGGATTGGAGCGTGCCAGAGGTCTATTAGTGCGTCTTGGGTACGCTTCAGGCGTGCGTGATGCTGAGTTAGCGAAAGACCTACCAAGCAATGATTCCCCTGAAGCAGGCATCATGTTAGGCCCTATGCTGCATTCTTTTAAAGGCATGGTCCGTGTTGAAAAGCGTAAGTTAGAAATGGACATTCCCAATGGAAAATTTGCGGGTGAGTTCATTTGGGAAAATTCATGGGAAGCGCAAACTCATCTTCAGCAGTTTGGCATTGGTCAAGATGCAGAATGCTGGACTCAAGTCGGTTACGCATCTGGTTATGTATCAACCTGTGTGGGTCGTCCAATCATTTTTAAAGAAACTAAATGCGTTTGTAAGGGTGATCATCATTGCTACATTGAGGCACGTCTTCTAGAGCATTGGGATGATTCTGAGGATTACTTAAAGTATTACCAGCCTGAGAATATCGCGGGTCGTTTGATTGACTTGCAAGAAGAGGTCGTAAGTTTAAGAGCATCGCTCAATAAGAAAGCCTTACCAGACAACATCATCGGTGAGTCTGAATCTTTCAAATCTGCACTGGATCTGGCATCAACCGCCGCAGCGAAACCTATCACCGTTTTACTGTTAGGCGAGACGGGGGTTGGTAAAGAAGTGTTTGCGCATTGGATCCATGACAACAGCGATCGAACCGCCCAGCCATTTGTGGCATTGAATTGCGCAGCAATACCGAATGATTTATTGGAATCAGAATTATTTGGCGTTGAAAAAGGAGCTTTCACGGGAGCGCAACAATCAAGGCCGGGTCGTTTTGAAAGAGCCGATGGCGGCACTCTGTTTTTAGATGAGGTCGGCGATTTAACCCCAGCAGCTCAAGTGAAATTATTGCGGGTTCTTGAAAGTGGTGAGTTGGAGCGTTTGGGTGATATTAAAACGCGCAAAGTAAATGTTCGTTTAGTCGCCGCGACCAATGTGAATTTGCAGCAAGCTGTTAAAGATGGCAAATTTAGAGCCGACTTGTACTATCGTTTAAATGCCTACCCAGTCAATATTCCGCCATTGCGCGATAGAAAAGCAGACATCCCATTATTAGTAGAATCCTTTGTTAAGAAATATGCATTGCTTCATAACAAGAGGGTGGTGGGAGTTACAGATAAAGCGATGCGCATGCTCATGAGTTATGACTGGCCAGGAAACATTCGTGAATTAGAGAATATGATGGAGCGAGGTGTTTTGCTCACGGCTTCTGATGAATCAATAGAGTTAAAACATCTTTTTGCAGGCGTGGCAGATATCTTTTCTCACGAAGTAGAGCTAAGTCCGCAGGGGCGAGTGGGTTCTCAAAATAAAAAATCTATTGATGTGCTGATGGATGCAATGATCAGAGACGGCATTTCTTTAGAAAATTGTGAGTTAATGCTGATGGAAGCAGCCGTCAAGAAAACTGCAGGAAACATTACCAAGGCTGCTGAATTGTTGGGTGTAACAAGGCGACAAGTGGCTTATCGCCTCGAAAAAGAAGATCAGAAATAAGTGCTTTAATAAGTGCTTAAAAAAGCGCTAAATGATGAGAATGTTACCTATGTTACAAATTTGTAACATGACCATTACAAGCCTTACAAATTTGTAACTTTTGGGATGGTAGGGGTCTTAGTGGTTTTCCCTGAATGTATGCCCTGTAAGCCATATATATATTGAAATATATCAATATTGGCATGATGTTTGCATTAAAGTACCAGTGAGTAAAATATTTTAGTGCAAGACTTCACCTTTATGGAGCAACAGACATGCAAGTTGATTTACAGACCATTGCCTTAAAACCGCTTAGAAATACATTCAAGCATCTTGAAAAGCGTTTTGGCGACAAAGTGGCTTCTCGCTACCAAGAGGCCACTTATGACCTTCAACCAACTGATAATTTTCATTACAGACCAACTTGGGATCCAGAGCGTGAGATCCATGATGTGCGTCGTACGAAAATTGTTTTAAAGGACTGGTACGTATTAAAAGATCCGCGTCAGTTCTACTACGGTACTTACACTCAAGCACGTGCTCGTCAGCAAGATGCGATTGAAAAAAGTTTTGATTTTATTGAAGAGCGTGGTTTAGAGAACTCTTTGAACGCCGAAGTTAAGGCGATTGCACTCAAGACATTGATGCCTTTGCGTCATGTGGCTTGGGGCGCAAACATGAATAACAACTGTATGGCAGCCTATGCTTACGGTACAGCTTTGAATCAAGCTTGTACTTTTGCCAGTTTTGACCATTTAGGTATTGCGCAATATTTAACGCGCCTAGGTTTGGCTTTGGGTGATGTAGAGGATCTTAAAACTGGCAAAGCTTCATGGGAGAAAGATGCTGATTGGCAGCCACTACGTCAATTCGTTGAAGAGACATTGGTCACCCGTGATGTCATGGAATTGTTCGTGGCTCAGAACTTCGCTTTAGATGGTTTGCTATACCCATTGGTATACAAAGAAGCAGTGGATGGTGTTTGGGCAGTTAAATCAGGTCCGACCATCGGCATGATGACTGTGTTCATGGCCGACTGGCAAGCTGAAACAGCCAAATGGGTGGATGCTGTTCTTAAAGCTGCAGCCGCTGAGTCACCAGAGAACAAAGCCTTGTTAAGTGAATGGGCAAGTGCTTGGGCCAAGAAAGCGCAAGCAGCATTGGTACCAGTTGCAAAAATTGCTTTAGGTGTAGAAGCTGAAGCAGCGTTAGCAGATGTGTCCTTGGCTCTCCAAGAGCGTGCCAAGAAAATCGGTATTGAATTGAATTTCTAATATTTAGAGACGGAGATATAAATCATGGATATGAACGTTAAAAAGAAGTTAGGATTAAAAGAGCGCTACCATTTGATGACGCGCGACCTAGCTTGGGATGCAACTTACCAAAAAGAAGAAGATATTTATCCGCAGTTGGCTTATGAAGGTATCAAGATTCATGACTGGGATAAATGGGAAGACCCATTCCGTTTGACAGTGGATGCTTACTGGAAATACCAAGCTGAAAAAGAGCGCAAGCTATACGCGATCATTGATGCATTCTCACAAAATAACGGCCACTTAACTGTGACAGATGCGCGTTATGTGAATGCGTTGAAATTATGGTTAAACGGTATTACGCCATTGGAATATGAAGCACACAAAGGTTACTGTCGTTTAGGTCGTGAATTCAAAGGTGTTGGTGCATCAGTTGCTTGCCAGATGCAATCAATTGACGAATTACGTCACGCACAAACTCAGATTCACGCCATGTCTAACTACAACCGTTTCTATAACGGTTTAGATGACTGGCATCATAAAGCTGATCGCATGTGGTACTACTCAGTACCAAAGTCATTCTTTGAAGATGCATTGTCAGCTGGCCCATTTGAGTTCATCACAGCGATCTCATTCTCATTTGAGTATGTATTAACAAACTTGTTGTTTGTACCATTTGTATCAGGTGCTGCATACAACGGTGACATGGCTGCAATGACATTTGGTTTCTCAGCTCAATCTGATGAATCACGCCACATGACTTTAGGTCTTGAAGTGATCAAGTTCATGCTAGAGCAAGATCCACAAAACGTGCCTATCGTTCAAAAGTGGATCGATAAGTGGTGCTGGAGAGGTGTACGTCTCTTAACACTTGTTGGCATGATGCAAGACTACATGTTGCCTAAGCGTGTGATGAGCTGGAAAGAAGCTTGGGAGATCTATTTTGAAGGTAATGGTATGGCTTTGTTCAACGACTTGGCTCGTTACGGTATCAAGGTGCCAGAGTGTGTAGAGCAAGTTCGTAAGGAGAAAGGTCATATTTCTCATCAAGCTTGGTTAACATTTAACTCTGCAAACTTCTTGACCAACTTCCACACATGGATTCCAAACAAGGAAGAGTTGGATTGGTTGGATGCGAAGTATCCAGAGACATTCCCTAAATACTATCGCCCACGTTTTGAATACTTCCAAAAGTTGGAAGACGAAGGTAAACCATTCTTCACCAAAGGTTTGCCACGTCTTTGCCAAGTGTGTCAAATTCCTGTGTTCTACACAGAGCCAGATGATCCTACTCAATTGGCCTATGACGAAGGTACTTACATGGGTGAGAAATTCCAGTTCTGCTCAACACATTGCCACAAGATTTTTGATGATGAGCCAGAAAAATATGTTCAATCTTGGTTGCCTGTTCATCAGATTTTCCAGGGTAATAACTTCCCAGAGGGTACTAACCCAACAGTAGAAGGTTTTGATCCAGTGAAATCTGTGGCTGATTACTATGGTTTAGATTGGGGTCGTGAAAATGGCCCATTTGTTGGATCTGAAGATCAAAAGAATTTTGCCAAGTGGCGCGATCAAACAACTAAGAACTAAGGAGGATTTATGGCAGTAGCAGCAATTTCAGAATATAAGTTCGCCTCAAAAGATTCCATGGATAAATTCCATGGCAATCAGTTGTTGTATGTTGGCTGGGATAAGCATTTGATGTTTTATGGCACGGCTGCCTTTCCATTGCCACCAACAATGAAATTCAGTGATTTATTTGTGGGTCCTTTGGCACAGTCTTACGGTGCTCACCCAGACTTCGCTAAGATTGATTGGTCCAAAGTGACTTGGTTAAATGGTAATAAACCATTTCAACCTGATTACGACAAATCATTGGCTGAGAATGGTATTGGCCACAAAGATTGCTTGCGTTTTCAAACGCCAGGTCTTGATGGTTTGTTTGGAGTTTGTTTCTAAACGCTTAGTTTCAGTGTTAACAAAAAAGGCGCCTTGTGCGCCTTTTTTGTTTTCATACTTAGATGATTTTTTTATTTTTATTTAATCATTGTTCTAATTATTTACCTGTATCAACCAGTTGATGTTTTTTGAGGCGATACTCTACTTGTGCACGCCCCATTTTTAGGCGTCTTGCTGCTGCCGAGATATTGCCATTACTCAACTGCATTGCACGTTCAAAAACGAGGGTTTCAATTTGATCAAAAGATGGCAGCATGTCTAATAAGCTATCCGCAAGGGCTTGTTTCTCGCTGCGTGAGTTATCTGATAATTCACTCTTGACCAATGATCCGCTGGCACTCAAATTAAATGAATCAATTTTGAGTTTTTCACCAGATGTAAACAAGTGTTGGATATCAATCACACTGTTGTCTTCAGCAAGAATCACGCCCCGTTCAATCATATTCTCGAGCTCTCTGACATTGCCTGGCCAGTCGTAGTCCCAGAGTGCAGCATAAGCATTTGAACTGAGACCTAAGATTTTTTTATTGGACCTTAAGATGCTCCTTTGTAAAAATAAGGCAACCAGTAAGGGGATGTCTTCTCGTCGTTGACGCAATGGCGGGATATCAATTGGAAATATATTCAATCGATAAAACAAGTCTTGTCTAAATCTACCTGCATCAACTTCAGTTCGTAGATCTCTATTCGAGGCTGCAATGATTCGGACATTTGTTTTAATAACTTCTGTGCCACCAACACGTTCAATTTCTCGTTCTTGAATCGCGCGTAAAATTTTGCTTTGCGCTGCCAATGAAAGACTGGTGATTTCATCCAAGAAAAGCGTGCCGCCATGAGCTCTTTCAAAGCGACCAGGCCTGGATTTATCTGCACCCGTAAAAGCACCTTTTTCAACCCCAAATAACTCAGCCTCAACCAGTTCAGGGGGAATGGCTGCGCAATTAATCGAGATGAGTGGATGTGGAGATCTTGGACTGATGGAGTGGAGTGCTTTTGCAAAGCACTCCTTACCTACACCACTCTCACCAAAGAATAAAACCGTTGAATCGGTGGGAGCTACTTTTCTGACCAGATTGGCCACCGCATTAAATCCTGCTGATGCTCCGACAAATCCCTCAAAAGATGCATCATCTTGTTGCTTGTGAATGGTTGGTTCGCTTGGGTTGCTAACAAATGTATCAATTTGTAAAAAACTGGTTTCCTCGGTATTTTCATCATCCCATTCTGAGATAGGTTTACCAATCACTCGGCATTGCTTGTGACCCATAGCAACACATTCGGTTTCTCGCCAGTGAATAGGAATACCCGTGGCTGCAGTGCTAAAACCATCGGCATAGCCATTCATGATCCAGCAAGCCGGTGTGCCGCTAACACCAAAATGTTCTAAATGAGCATGAGCCTCCCAAGATGAAACCCAGTGAAAATCACCATAGAATTCACCTCGTTCGATATCGCAGGTCATCGTTTTAACGGGGTGGTTTCGCACAAACCCTTCGATTTCTCGAAGTCTTGCACCTAAAGCAAGGGTTTGGGTCATGTCGGTGGTTTCTAATTTTCTAATTCTTTCCCCGTCTTCAAATCCTTGTTGGTAGCCCAATCTAATTAATAGCTCTTTTGCTTTGTTGCTTCCTAATGAGCTCACCATTTCTCTTCTCAATTCAGCAAAAGAGGAGGCATGCATGAGAAGCATGCGTTGATCAAATAACTGGATGTGTCCATCGTCGGGTGAGAAGTGCAGGTGACCGGCTAAAAGCCCGGTATTGCGATCTTGATCGCCACCTTTTAAGGGACTTCTTTTTTTAATTTTTGCCATGGTCAATTACTTAAATAAAGATTCATTAAAACATGAATATTTATTTCGAACAAATTAATTAAATGATGAAAATTAAACTCTAAAAATAATGATATTTAACTATTCTAATAAATTAAATTGTTTTAAATCATATGTTTATTGATTTTTATTAAATTTGGCACAGTAATTGCAACCTACTGAATGAATAAAAAATATATTACTTAAGTGGTGAATTTATATGCACATTGAAAGAGATTCTGAATGAGTGTCAGTCAAATAGTTGGAGACACTTTAGCGGTTAAGGTGAGCAAAAAGGAATTGATCGCAGATGGCGTCATGTACTTGGGGTTAGTAGATCCCAAGGGTGGAGATTTACCAACATTTACTGCTGGGGCACACATTGAGATTCAGTTGCCCAATGGGTTGATTCGTCCTTATTCCCTGTGTGGTTCGCCAGCTGTAAGAACATCTTATGAATTGGCTGTTTTGTTAGAACCCAATGGTCGTGGTGGCTCAAAGAGTGTTCATGAAGAAATCGTTTTAGGAGCTAAATTAAGAATTAGCCACCCTAAAAATCATTTCCCTTTGGCTGTTGCCAATCATTCTATTTTGTTTGCGGGAGGGATTGGCATCACGCCTATTTTGGCAATGGCAGAAAAGTTGAGTGATGAAGGGCATTCATTTGACATGCATTACTGCTCAAGAGCTCCATCAAGAACTGCTTTTATAAACAGAATTCAGGCGGCACCTTTTTCATCAAAAGTGCAATTTCACTTTGATGATGGCGTTGAGGAGCAAAAATTAAAAGCTTCTGAAATATTAAAGAATGCAGATCCTGCCACTCATATTTATGTCTGCGGTCCTAAGGGATTTATGGATCATGTGATTCAAACTGCTAAAGATTTGAATTGGCTTGATACACAAATTCATTTTGAATATTTCAAATCTGAGCCTGTCAAGAAAGTTGATGAGGGTAGTTTTGAAGTGGAATACCGACCTTCTGGTTTGGTGGTTCGTGTGGCTGCCGATATGACCGTGGCTCAAGCTTTGCTTGATGCTGGTGTAGAGGTACCACTTTCTTGTGAGCAAGGAATTTGCGGCACTTGTGTGATGCAGGTCATCGAAGGTGATCCTGATCATAGAGATATGTGCTTGAGTGATGAAGACAAGGGTTTGAAAAAAATGTTCACGCCATGTTGTTCTCGTTCCCAATCTGACAGATTGATTCTCGATCATCAATCATGATTAATCTGACAAATTCATAAGGAGAGTAGCGTTGAGTGAATTAATAGAACAAGTCGTTGAATTTAAATCTAGTAAGCGATCATTTTTAATGAATGCTTGGTATGTGGCTGCGATCTCAACAGATGTGAAGGGTGAAGAACTTTTTCATCGAACCATCTTGAATAAGCCGGTGTTGATTTATCGCAAGATGGATGGCACACCGATTGCGATGCATGATCGTTGCCCGCATCGCTTTGCACCATTGCACCTTGGTAAGCGGGTTGGTGATGATATTTCTTGTTTGTATCACGCTTTGCAATTTGATTGCGAGGGTAAATGCACCCACAATCCTCACGGTAATGGGTTGATACCTAAGGCCGCAAAAGTGCAAACTTTTCCATTGATGGAGAAGT
>JACCDG010902324.1_pt1 | contig 63475 bp, 101 predicted proteins | sample 7442471 | NCBI WGS metagenome assembly JACCDG01 (sample SAMN15323444, study PRJNA562643) | freshwater metagenome | isolation source: river surface water | place: USA:Blue River Watershed | collected 2017-08-17 | reverse complement strand
CTCCGTTTTACAAGGATACCACGAATCAGTATAGGGGCGTTTATTATTTTCTGTCAAATCCGAAGAATATGGTATAGTCGGGACGATTTTTTTGAAAATTTGTGGAGCCGGATTTTGTATTTTTGAAAAGAGGGGGTGGCACTTTTTTCGTACTATGCTATATTGACCGCTAGGTGCTTTTGGCCGGTGAGACGGCAGTCCTTCCCTGGCAGCATCGTCGAAATCGTTTCCTGAAAAAGACGTGGCCGGCCTCTTCAATCGAGTTTTTTATTTTTTTCCAGGAGCACTAAAAAACAAACATATAAGCATTAAAAACATTTAAAAGAAAGTAAAAGAAAGAGAAACAAAAATAAAAAGACAAATAGAAAACAAAATAAAAGAGATAAAGACATACAAAAACACACATAGAAACACAAAGACAAGATAAAACACACAAACAAATAGAAAAGCACACAAAGAAGCACAAGGACAAGAAAGAAGCTCACAAAGGCTAGGCCGGGCCGGGCCGGGCTGCCTCGGGCCATCAGGGACATATACAGAGCCGACCAGGGCCTATCCAGGGCCTATATCAGGGCTTCAGGGCTCTCAAAGGGTTTAGATACAGGCCCCGACCCGGTCCAGGGGCTTATATAGGGCCTATCAGGGCTATCCAGGGCCAATATTCACATGCAGGGGCCTGGAATGAGGCAAATAGTGCTCACCTAGGCCTAGGACATGCCACCAGGGCGAAAAGGGGAGCCGTGTGGCACATACAGAGGCCTATATCACCTACCCAGGGCTATATAAGGCCTATATACACCTAGGTAGCCTGCCCACACCTACCCAGGACATATCCCACCCACCTAGGCACCTATCTAGGCCTACCTACCCACCCAGGGCATATATGGGCCTATATAACCCCCTCTAGACACCTACCAGACGCCTACAGAGCCTTTTACCCCTCCAACCACCCTCCCAGGCATCAAATAGCCTCTTCTAGCCCCCAAATAACCCCTCCAACCACCCCTCAGCCACTACCCCCTCAAATACCACTCCAAAACACCCCTCCCACGCCTAGATCGACCAAATAGGGGCATTTTGCCTCTTCTAACCAGCCTCCAAGGCAAAAACAGCCAATTCAGGCCCCCTCCAACCCTCAATTGCGCCTACAGCCACTAATTAGGCACATATCCACCAAGGTCGATCCTCCCAGGGGGCTACACCATCTGCCAGACCTGCCACACACTCAAAAGCCAGGATTTCCTCAAAACAGGCCAAAAACAGGGCTTCACATGAAAAAGGGGAGCCGTGTAGGGTCTGTGTGCCTATACCCACAGGCAGGCAGGGTAGGGCTCTATATATCAGATAGCCTATGCACTATATCCAGCTTCTACCTACTTAAAACCAGCAAGTCAAAAAATGGCAGATGCTTAAAACCAGCAAGTCAATTTTTGGCAGATGCTAATTTTTGAAAACAAATTTTTAAAAGCAGCAAGTCAAAAAACTCGACCAGAATGTCCTACAAAATCAAAAAATTTTTACTTACCATTGATAGCAGAGCTTATCATGCCAGCCACGACTAGCAGGATGATGCCCACTATCAAAGCACCAGGATGGGAGAACATGGCCACAAACAGAAGTGCCCAGCCAACGACACTACAACAGCCCTTCATCGAACACTAAATTCATAGGATGCATAGAACCCATAGTTCAGTCCAAGCTTGAACTTAGTTGCTCCATCCTTGACTCGATAGATGACCACTGCACCATCTCCACCATCTTCTAACTTATAAGTGTTAGTCCAGGCGATGCTGTCCTCTTTGCCCCAGAACGAGTCATAACCTTTCTCAAGGATGACTGCTGATGGAGCAAAGTGTCCACAGTTTGGCTTGACTTCATAGTAGACATAGAGGTAGTCTCCAGTCTCCTTTATCGACCACTGGGAGTTTGCCAACCAGGACATGTCGTCATACGTCTCTTCGAAGGTGGTCACCATAGGCTCTGGGTCATTGGTCAGACGCACCTCACACTGCTCGAGGGTTGCCCATTCGCCTACTTTTAGTACAGCCGTGTTAGGTGTTAGACGTGTAGCGAGTTCTGCATAGTATGCATCCTGCTTAGCCTGCTCTTCTGCATCTGCCTTAGCCTGCTGTTCATCCTGGGCACGCTCTTCTGGAGTGCGTTGGTCTGGGCAGTCGCCAGCATCCTTGGCCACTAGAAGTACAATGCTTGAGGCAGTCTGACCAGGAGCAACAGACTGGGTACAGACAGTCCAGTTCTTGTCTCTTATTACCATGTCCTCGTCCAGGTAGTCCTTCTCTACTACATAGACTCCAGCGAGCACATCCTTGGCCACGTCCAGCTGAAGACCAACGACGTCCTCGACGATAGCGACCTCTTCTTTACAGCCAGTCAGGCTGGCCATTAGCACTAGCGAGAGTGCAACGACTCCAAGCTTCTTCATATCGATCCTTACTTCAGGTTATGGACATCAGGCTAGCAGGTCTCCATCGACTTGTCAAACTGCAACGGCCTGCCAGGAAAAAGCTCCAGCACTACAGCGAGCGCTTCTGCGAGCGCTTCTGCGAGCGCAAAATGTACACCGTGTGACGACGCCGTGAATCTTTATCGCGAAAAAATGAAAACTTGTTGGAGGGTTTCGTAAAAAAAAAAGACTAAACCCCCGAACCGAAGTTCAGGGGCTAGCCTCTTTGTTGGGGGGATTACAAAGTTTTTAGGTAAGTGTATTCAGTTGAGCGGATTGTGGTAGCGAACGCCTCTGGGTAGACCTGCTCCAACATCTCTCGGTCAAAGTGAGTGTTGCGACCAGCAACGACCTTGACGACTACTGCTCCCTCAACTAGACCCTCAATGCTGTCGCCTAGGGCGATACGAAGTTGAGCCTCTGCCTCTGCCTTAGCCTCCTTAGCCTTAGCCTCTGCCTCCTTAGCCTTGCGGAAGTCAGCGAGAGCCTTGCGAGCCTCTGGGGTCAGTTCGATTGACTTGCTTGGCTTTGCCTTGCGAGCCTTGTTCGACTTGGTAGCCTTGCTCACGCTCATACCGAGGTCAGCGACTACTGCGATTTTCTGTTCTAGGGTCTTGGCTGATTTTGCCATTTAGACCACGCTCCTTATTTTCTAGTTCGGCTTGGGTTTTGATTTCGTTGCCGTGTTACTAGGTTACACCCGTGTTGGACAAAACCCTAAGAAATAAACGGAATTGACCCTAGCATTTCGAAAAAATGAAAACTTGTTGAGGCACACTCGGCAAAAAAAGTTCCCCCTAATCATTTGACTAGGGGGAAGTTTCAGCGACTAGACTAGCGAGCCACAGACTAGGCAGAACAGCGAACCGCTATCCAATTCCGCAGGGCTATCAAGTTCGCAGGGAGAGCAGTAACGCCACTCGGTCTTGGGATACTTGGTCAGCACCAACTCAAAGACCGCCGATTGACCGCCACTAGCGTAGGCAAGTAGGCACTCGTCATAGATAGAAGTAGACACGCTCACCACCTAGCCTAAGAAGTCATCAGTAAAGTCAAGGGGAGTTCCCGACTTGGTAGCCATAGCCTTTTCCATAAGGGCTAGTTGCTTGACTAGGTGTGGCGAGCGATAGCCACTAGACAGCATTGCTACTGCCTGTTGGATAGCACTTGATAGAACCTCTGGCGAGAAGTCTAGGTATGGGTTTTGTGATTTTGGCATTTTGATCCTGATCCTGTTCCGTGTTATAGACCAAAGCGGTTTGCGAATTGGCGTGGTGTGTAGGCGTGAGTAATAACGCCGACAGGTGTGCCGACCTCCGCCATTTTGATTGAGTTCTTTACATAGTGTCCGCTCTTAGTCCACCCTGAAAAGATGATGTAGCGGATTTCGAAGGTCTTGCCAGTTTTGGTTGTAAAGGTATCGCCGACCTTGACCGATACCGAGCCGATAGACATTGCGTTCATTTGATTTCCAATCTAGTAGGTAGCAGGGTTACTGGCGACTAATCGAGGGGGAGGGATTTCCACCAGCAACCCTGCTAAGAACAGACTAACACCCGAACCCGACATTTCGACAAAGATTTTTTGATTTCGACCTACTCATTTCGAAAAGATGAAAACTTGTTGGAGGCAGAGCAAAAAAAAATTGTCCAACCGAAGTTGGACAATCTTTTCCGTGTTGGTTACTCGGTGGTCTTTGGCTGACGGATAGCAAACACCTCACGCAGTTTCGCTTTGAGGTTCTCCAAGTTCACCTCTGCTCGCTCATACGAGCCAGCAAGATACATTGCGATTAGAGGGTTTATCTCTGGGTGGTTGTAGCACTTGACTAGGAGGAAGTCATACTCAATCTGGGAGAGTTCTCGCCCGATTAGTTTGGTGAGAACGCTCATAGCGAATACAGCGTAATCTTCTTCTTGGGTGGTCTTTGGCATCAGGGTTTCCAATCTGTAACCTCGGTGGTTACAAGAACAGGTTACATCAGCCGTGCGACATTTCAGGTAGCAATTCGCAGAATTGCTCCCGACATTTCGAAAAGATGAAAACTTATTGAGATGACGACCTAAAAAATTTCCCTCCGCCAGATTGGATTGACGGAGGGAAGTGGAGGCAGGGTAGTCATACTGGGGGGGAAGTATCGCTTAGGAGGCTGGACTACCCTGCTTTGTGAGTTATCGGGAATCGAACCCGAACCAAAGTAGCGACCTCTGGCTAACCCCGCAGTATGCCTACTGCTGTTGTAACTCTCCCGACCTTGTAGATGTCTGCTCTGGTCTTGATTCGCCGACTCCCGCTAATTCCTGTTTCGCCTGTGGAATCACGCTAGGTCCGCTTCGCCGACTCCCGCTAGTGCCAAGAGAGTTTCCTAGGATTGCTCTCTGTCTACAAGATTTACTTTACGCTACTTTTGGACAAAAACGAAACATTTGACGAAATTGACCAGTTCATTTCGAAAAAATGAAAACTTGTTGAAACAAATCAAAAAATTTTTGCCAAAAAATTTCCCCGAACCGAAGTTCAGGGAAATTCTTGTCCGTGTTAGTTCACTGGCGTTTCAGGGGGAAACGGAATTGTTCCACGACCCTTGTTCTTGGCATTTCCGTTCACTTGGCACTTACGACACGCAGGGCGACCCTTGATTGTGTAGGTGGTTACTTTGTCGTTCTGGTAGTGTCCTTGCGAGCAAACGCCACGCTCTAACAAGTTGGTCTTTTTCCCCCAGTGAGTAGGGTTCACGCAGAGAGTATTTCCGCAGTGGTTCACCAAAAGGGTCTTGTTGGTAATCGCACCGAGCAACTGGTCATAAGCGTATCGGTGAGCGAAGTAACGCTTGTTCTGCTTAGGCACAGAGTATTTTCCGTAAGTGATTTTGTGTCCAGCACTGGAACGGAATGACGCATTTCGACCGACCCAAACCCAGTGGTCATCTCCCGACACCTTGACCTTTGTAGCGAAGTCTGTTGGTAGGTCTGTTAGCGATACAGACGGAGTAACGCTTGGCAGAAGTTCACTGCCGACCACGACAGCGTTCTTGATTACAAAGGTAGGTGTGATTACGCTCTCGTTGTTACGAACGAAGTCAATGGCACTGCTACGAGTATCAGCGTTGATTTCATAGGTCTTAGTGATTGTTACGCTAAATTTTGGCATTTGTGATTTCCCCTATCTTTACAGAGTGTCGAATTGTTCGGCGGCACGAGTTTCGGCGAACATAAGTGAGTTGCCAACTATCGCTTGTAGTTCCAAAGCAGTTTTGGCAATTCCCATTTTGGCGGTGTGTGAGAGTTCAGTTCCGTTTAGCACCATAGCGAACCCACCCAAGAAGTTTTCGATTAGGGTGATGTATTCCGCTAGTTCGTCGTTGTTCTTGTTCTCTGGCATTTTGTATCTCCAATCAGTAGCCCTTGTTGGCTACATAAAAAGACTAACCGACCCACCTGACTTTTTGATAGGTTTTTACCTATCCATTTCGAAAAAATGAAAACTCGTTGATAGAAATCAAAAAATTTTTTGGCAAAAAAATCTCCCAGCCTTTCGACTAGGAGATTTTTGTCCGTGTGAAGTTATCCGTAGATTTGCTCACCGAAAATTGCCAGTTGGAGAATGATGTCGCCAGAGCAAGCGTCAGGGTCATCTAGGTCAGCGACCAAGCAACCGCCACAATGAGTAGCGTTGGTTGAGCAAGCGAGTTCATAACCACGAGCCAAGTCAGCAAGCGTTACCGAGTGCCACTTATCTTCTTCTGCGTCATACAGACGGAAGTCCTGTGGATTTGGCTCAAAGTCAGGCTTAGTCCAAAGGTCAATTCCTTTTCCGTCAGCCTTGCGAACCGAGGTGAACCAACTTGTAGTTTCGCTACCCCAGACCGCAGACCATAGGTCAGCGTAAGAGATTTCCTTAGTGATGTTGATTGTAAATGTTCCGTCGTTCATCTTTACCTATCCTTACCGAGCAACTTGCTCTATTACCAAGTTACACCCACCGACCGACAAAACAAACTTCCAATGAAGTTTTTGTCTGTCTATTTCGAAAAAATGAAAACTTGTTTAGAGGCGGTCAAAAAAAAAAAGGCGGTCTGTCTAGGGGGATTAGACAGACCGCCGAGAGAACAGATTGGAATGTTCTCCGTGTTAGGTGAGTAGGATAGGCTACCCACCTAAGTTTTTACGATTGCGAGCGAGTTCGTTTAGCGACCAGCCTAGACCTACCGAGCCAGCCGAAATCATAACGATACCGATTACCAAAACCAGAGCGTTCACTTGCGGTTCTCCATAACTTCGATAAGGGCGAGCATACCGCCGATAAAAAATAGGATTGAGCCTAAAATCATTCCCAGCCAAACCGAACTCTCTGTTTTCAGGAACATAGGCAGAGCGAATGAGTAAGCACCCAGACCCAGAGCAATAAACTTGACCATTACTTACCGACCTTTCCCCAAGCGTCTAGGACTAGCACAGCGGACACAAACCCACCGAGCCATAGACCAGTTACAAACACTTCACCGATAGTTGCGGTAGGCTCTCCACCGATACCGATTAGTAGGGCGTAAAACATCACCCAAGCGACAGCGATTAGCGGTGTGAAGATTACACTACCTAGCACTCTGCGGACTACATACTTCATTGAGTTTCCTATCTCTCAAAGCCAGCGGACTTGCTGACCTATCCAAACTAACACGACACCGCACACGACTTCTAGCCTAAATCCAAAAAAGTTTATAGTCATTTCGAAAAAATGAAAACTTCTTGATAATAGGCATAAAAAAAACAGACCCTTTCGGGTCTGCTCTCTGTTGGACTACTTGGCTTTGTTGCGGTGGTGCTTACGGCGTTGGGTGGCTTTCATACAAGGGTGGCAACGAGATTGTGGTTCTCCCTTGTAGGTGAAAGTGATTGTGTTTTCAGGGGTTCGTTCGTGTAGACCATTTAGGCACATTGGGTTACTTAGTAGTGCTTGACGAGCGTTAGGCAGGCTCTCACGCATAGTCATAGTTCGTCTTGGCTCTATGCGGTAGTGAGTAGGGTTTACACAAAGGTCATTTCCACACTCCAAACGGAACGCAAACTTTTTAGGGTCTGGCAGTTCCCCGATACGCTTTTCGTAGGCGTAGGCGTAAGCACGAATTATTTTTCCATTGGCACGATTAGTTCCACGCCAAAAGGTAGGCACACGCTTAGGTTGGCGTGGTCTTGGCTTGTCGAAAGTTCCGTGCCATAGCCAGCAACCATTTTCCAGTAGTTCGACCCGAGCAACGAAGTTGAGTTCGATTTGGTCTACCGATACAGGCGAGAGAGTAGCGATTGCTTTCGGTGCTAGGCGTGGTTGGTTACCATTACGCTTGCGTGGCGTGGTGTGGCTAACGACTACTGGGGTTGCCTTTGGCTGATTTGTTTTCATAGGTCAAGACTAATCCCTAACCCCGACATAGACGGAGTTCCAAGATAGAAAATCTATCTTCATTTCGAAAAAATGAAAACTACCTGAAATGCGGCAAAAAATTTTATCCAAAAAAAAAGTTCCCCCGACCAGTTCGGTCAGGGGAAACTTTTGTGCCGGTCTACTTGACCTTGACCCAGGACATAGTTACTTGGAGTAGGTGATTGTAATCACCCGAAGTTGCTTCGGTGAAATACTGGTCTAGTTCCGCCTTTGGAACGCCAGCCTTGCGGAGAGCGGTCTGGACAGCACCCATAATCGCAAAGGCGTTTCCATCACGACCGACCAACTTGACTTTTACATCAGGGTATTTGATTTCCATTTTTACTTTCCCCCTTTCTTGTTAGGGCAATCAGCGTGAAACCACTTGATTAGTTTCTGGCTAGGGTCTGTGGTGGTAGCACCGCAGTTTAGGCACTTGTAGGTCATCTTGACCACTCCAATCTGGTTGGCATTTCCAACCTATAAACAGGTTACACCCGTGAGCGACATTTCCCTAAAAGATTTCCCGATTTGCTTGTTCTATTTCGAAAAAATGAAAACTGGTGGAAATGCGGTCAAAAAAAGTTCCCTGTCTAGTCGGGGGAAACTAGACAGGGAGTTCTTTTGATTACTGAGCGATTGCCAGAATGTTCTTGACCTGCTCATCAGTTAGACCGAGAGTGTCGCCATTCTCATCAGTTCCACCAGTTAGAACCGCAGTTCCAACGATTACATCAGTAAAGCCGAAACAGGCTTCCCAGATTAGAGTGGCTAGGGGATTGTAGGCAAGGTCGTTTAGTTTGCCTTCTTCGTTTACCCAAAGGCAGACACCAGTTAGGTCATAGGTCAGGGCTACCATTTGAACCCAGCCTTCGACAGCCGTGCTGATGAAGTTATACTCGGCGGTGTCGCCTACTGGCATTTCAGCAACGACGACAGAGTTCTCTGGCGTGATTACTACTACCTGCTTGGTTTCGGTTTGAGTGGACATCTGTTTCCAATCTGCTAGGTGATTTAGGCTAACTGCCTAATAACTACATTACCGAACCGCACGACCCAGCCTTGTTGATTTTCCCGATTTACTTGTTTCATTTCGAAAAAATGAAAAGTTGATGATACGAACCGCAAAAAAAATCTCCCTAGCCACTTGGACTAGGGAGAGATTTTGTTTTACAGAATGTCGAAAATGTCGCCGTCGAAGTTATCAAACTCCAACTCGCTTACCAAATCAACAGCGTCAATTTCACCATTGAGATACTGCTGAATGTAGACGGAGTGTGGTTCACCAAACTTTTCAGCGAACGGAGAGATTACTAATTCGGGAGTAGGGTTATCCTGCTCGCTCATCTCAATCTCGGTGTGGGTCTGCTCTGGTTCGAAGTTGGTCATCTGGTATCTCCAATCAGTATGTAGGTAGACAGGGTTGCTCTAATCAGGGGGGGGGGGGGAGGGGGCAACCCTGCCTATAAATAATTTACCAAACACCGCAGACATTCCGTAGACTTTTTTGCGTTTTGCTCTACTCATTTCGAAAAAATGAAAACTTGATGAAAAGATTTCGAGGCAAAAAAATCTGGGCTGACCGCATAGCCAGACCAGACTTTTTGTTTAGTGTTTTCGGGTTGATACTCCACCGCCACGCTGATAGGCGTAGTGGCGTAGCGATTGAGATTGTGAATAGAGCCAGCCAGCGAACGCACCTAACGCACCAGCGAAACGATAGACGAAACGGAATAGGTAGGTCATTAGTTCACGCTCTCTGGTTCTAGGTTCTGCTCACGCACACAATCAAGGCAGACGGGATAATCGAAACGGAAATCGTAGAACGCTGAACCAGCCTGTAATTCGGTTGTAGGTTGGTTCAGGCACTTTTCGCAGTAGGGAAACTTGGACATTAGAATAGGTCGCTCTCTGGCTCGGTGTGGACTTCTGGTTCTGGTAGACGGAAAACTCGGCGTAGTTCTTCTTTGAGTTTCGCTAGGTTGCTCTCGGCTCGGGCTGACGAACCAACAAGATACATTGCCACCAGTTCCAAAACTCTCGGGCTGATTAGGCAGGTCTGGTAGGCGGTAGCCAGTTCGCTTTCGGTCAGGTTCACATCATCAAACTTGGAGAGAACGCTGACCGCAAACTCGGCGTTTAGTTCTTCGAATGTCTTACGCATTTTTACCACTGGTCTTCTGGGTCGTAGTTGTTTGGGTCTAGTGGGTCATACTCGGGTGAGCGTAGGTCGGCTGCGGTGTCGCAACCACAGCAAGGGCGGTCTTCACAATCGCACATCTGGCACTTCCAATCTGGTTGGCACTTCCAACCTAGAAACAGACTATCAACTTCCAACGAAGAATACGAAGATTTACTTGTTACATTTCGAAAAAATGAAAAGTTGTTTAGACGCAATCAAAAAAAATTGGGCAGACGAAAACCTGCCAACCATTTCGATTGGCAGGTTCTCGGTGTCTGGTTAGTTCTTCTTCCAGAGAGTATTTATCTGGGTGAAGATAGAAACCTTGCGGGTCTGGGAGTAGACTTCTGGGAACATAACTTCCAGAGCCTTTTCGTCAGTTCCTTCACGCATTTTGGTTACTCGGCGAGCAACTGGGAGATTGCGGTGGGTCAAGGTGTCTGCTTGGGTTTCGTCGAAGATTGCGTTTACCTGTTCGGTAAGTTCATCTTTGATTTTGGTTAGGCGGTTTAGTTCGGCACGAACATCAGTTAGTTCGCTCACTAGGTCTACGACCTTAGCGGACACTTTGGCGGAAACTTCTGCCTTAGTGTTAGTAGCGGTAGCCTTAGTCTTAGCGGACATCTGGCTCTCCAATCTGCTAGGTAGGTATCGGGCGGATTGCCGATAGGTCAAGTCTAATTTGGGCTACTGACTTTTTGACCAACCTTTTCCAAGATTGGTCTATTCATTTCGAAAAAATGAAAACTTGATGATAGTCGCCAAAAAAAAAACGCCCACCTTTTCGGTGAGCGTTCCTGATACGGATTAGTCTTGGTTGATTACCAATTCCAACTCGTCTAAGGCTTCTTCCGCACTTATCTCTCGTGCGTGATACTTGCTGTAAATCGCCTTGACTTGTTCTGCCATTTTGTCGTTCATCATTCCCCCTATCTCTACTCGTAGGTCATCTCGTAGGTAAGATTTGGAATGGCACTAGCGAACATTGTTTCTAGGCTGTCGTAGCCACCTAATTCTTCGTCTAGCCACTCTTGGAAATCTTCGGTGTAATCAGTTTTGACGACCAGCCAGCAATTATCGTCATAGTGATTGTCCTTGCTCATAGCGAGCCATTGTGGCTTGCCACGCCAAGTAAAGTAGGCAGACAAATCTCGGTCATCACCAGCAAGTTTGGTGAGTTTCACATCTGGAATGTAGCCATTGCTCTCGGTGTAAAAATCGTGAGTTGCCATTTTACTTTTCCTGTTCTTCGTCAATTTCGATACCCTGACCAGAGAACCACTCTTTTAGATGTTCGCTAGTCAAAATGTCTACTGGTTTTAGGTAATCTTCGCTGTCCATTTCCCAGACTTGATACTGGTTGATGAGTGGCTCTTGTTCCCATTCGTAGTTTTCGTCATAACGACATTCGACATAGGCAAAGAAGCCCATTTCATCTACCGCACCAACAATTCGGTATTGGCGATTGTCTTCTGGCTCGTAAAGGCGAGCCTTGACGATTTGAGTAATCTGCTCTGGCATTAGTCTTCTTCCTGTTCTTCGTCTTCTTCTTCGTCTTCGATTTCGGTAACTTCGATTTCGTCTACTGCTGAAAAGTAAGAGTAGTCTTCATACTTCCAGCCCTGCTCTTTTGCCTGTGCTTCGTTCTCTGCTTCGACTTCGTATTCGTATTCGACTACTACTCGCACATTGTATTTCGGCATTTGCCCTATCCAATCTGTAACCAAGTTTTCGGTGAGTGGCTACATAACTAAGGTAGCAACCGCAACGACAAAATCAAACAACTTCCAACGAATAACTTGTTTCATTTCGAAAAAATGAAAACTCGCTAAAAGGCGGACATAAAAAATTACCCTGCCTTTCGGCAGAGTAACTTTTCGGTTTAGAGTTTGCGAATGTCCAGACCGCACCTGCGTAGGTCGCTCTTGATACGCTCTAACGCTCGCTTGTCGCTCGGTGTGCTTGATGTAAAAAAGAATTGTCCTGTCGGTGCTGTCCAGCGTAGGTGGCAATTCTTAGTCTGCTCTATTGTCCAGCCTAGTTTCTTGACTAGGGTGATTAGTTGAGCCATTTCTTTCCTGTTAGCCATTTTCATTTTCCAATCTCTCGGCTTACTACAAATCTATACCCTGATACTGACTTTTTGAGTATTTAGTTTCAGTTAGAGAGAAAAATCTCTCTACATTTCGAAAAAATGAAAACTGGTGGATAACCGCATCAAAAAAAATCACCCTGCCTTTCGACAGAGTGATTTTGATTTAGAAAAACAGGATTTTTATGAGAGCGATACCGCACACAATCACAGCGAGAAACCCACCGCAACCCAAGTCAGCGTCTTTTCGTAATTCTTGGCGTGATTGTTTGCGAGTAAGTTTCGGTGTTGCTTTTGGTTCATCTCCCAACTCAACTTCGATAACTACCTTTGTTGGTTTTGGTTTTGGTTTTGGTTTTGACTTCGGTGTGGATTTTTTTGGTGTTGGTTTTTTAGTAGTCAAAATCGTCTGGCTCTTGGTCGGCGTAGTAGTCATCTCGGTCATCTGCTAGGCTACTTGATTTGTAGAGCGAGCCACAAAATTCGCAACGGATTTCGTAGTTTCCCCAATCGTCAGTTGCGGTGTCGTTAGCCTGATTGGTCTTGCCACATTCTTCGTTTTCGCACTCAAATTCGTCATACGAAACTTCTTCGGCGTAGATACCAGAGCCACGCATAGAGCCATCTGGATAGTTGCTAGACATTTGATTTCCTATCTCTCGGTGAATGTCGTATTTACAGATTAGCAAAATCCCAAGACAATTTCCCAAGTTTTTTGGTTTGCTTGTTACATTTCGAAAAAATGAAAAGTCGCTGTTGATAGGGCATAAAAAATTACCCTGCCACTTGGACAGGGTAACTTTTCGGTGTTGGCTAACTAGGGTCTTGTTCGATTACGATTTCCAAGAAGTCGGTGTGGTGTCCATAAGCCACAGCGTTCTTGTAGCACTCCAAACATTCGTGAGTGTCTATCGCAAAGATAGGTTCTAGAATGTCGCACGAAACCATACATTCGTGGCAGTGCTTTTTAGGGTCGAACAAGAGAGCCGAAGTAGCCTTGCGTAACTCTTGGTTCTGGTTCATCAACTCGGTAACGGATTGACGGGCTTCTGCGGACATAACAAACTTGGTTAGGTCGTAGCAGAGTTGCTCAACATCATTTATGGTTTTGGTGAGCATAGCGATTGTTGCGTCATCAAGTAGACCTTGATTATCTAGTGGATTGTTCATACTTAGACTTTACCAAGCAGACCTGACTTTTTTCGGTGTTTGGTTCTAGTCATTTCGAAAAAATGAAAACTCGCTGTAAGTCGCCAAAAAAAAATCGGTGTAAAAAACTGCCTAACCATTTTTCAGGCTAGGCAGTTTCGGTGTTGGTGATTAGTCTGGTTCAGGCACAGGCTCAATCTCAAAAGACGCACCCAATTCGTCGTGGCTAGAACGAACGATACGCAGGTCGCCAGTTTCGGTGTCGCAGGTGATACGAAGTATGAAATCTCCGTCAATCTCTAAGGTCGAAATAATCTGGTCGGCGTAACGCACAGCATCTCCCGATACTCCACGCCAAGTCATTCCATAGCCTTTGATAAGGACAGGGCTGTTCTTGTCTAGGTTGTGGATAGTCAGCCATTCAGGGAGAATGTTGTCGGTGAAGTCGCAGACTTGCTCGGTGTAGCAATCGCCATAGCAATACTCATTTGGAACAGGCTCGCCAGTTTCGTCTAAAACAACCTCGCCAAACTCGCTGTCGTATTTCACGCAAACGCAGTTGGAAGTAATCTCGGTTTGTAGTTTCATCAGTATCCAATCAACTAATTTCGGTGGCTCGGGTAAATCAGCCATAACTAAATGCTAATCGTATTTCAGCAAACAAACAACCAATCGTGAGAAGTTGCTCGCTGTATTTCGAAAAAATGAAAACTCGCTACAAGTCGTCAAAAAAAAATAGCAAAAAAAAATCTGCCACTTTTTAGGTGGCAGACTTTTTCGGTGTTGGCTAGTAAATGCGTAGGGTGTCGTCTGCGTAGTCGTCAAACTCTACGCCAGCGTTTACGCCTAATTCGGCAAGTGCCATTTTTGCGTTCGTGATGTTCTCAATCGCCATTTTGATTGAGTGGTTGAGCAAGTCAATCTTGCTAAGAGCGAGAGAGTGGTCGCTGTAAGTCTGCTTGTTGATACTTACGACATAGGTGTTAGTGTCGCAGAGTTGGTCGTCAATCTGTTTGAGTTGGTTTTCCAAGTCAAGAGTTTCACGAACAAACTTATTGGTGGTGTGAGTGGTGATAGTGGTGGTGGTAGCCATAGGGCTAGGTTTCCAATCTGGTAGGTGGTGCGTGGAGTGGTGCTAATACAAACCTAGCAAACAACAAACGAATAATGCGAAGTTTGCTTGGTGTATTTCGAAAAAATGAAAACTTGCTTACAGGCAATCGGCAAAAAAAAATCAGGGCAATCAGTAAAGGGCTACTTTACTAACTACCCTGACTTTGACTATCCGTGATTAGCAGATACGGAAACCACCACAGGTTTCCAGAAACTCCGCAAACTCCGCTATGTCCGTTTCGTCTAGGAAGTAGTTGAGTGCGAAGTCATCTACGACACCCTCACCACGACACCCGTTACACCACCCGTGAGTGCGACCAAGAATAATCGCAACGGCTTCATCTAACTTGTGTTCAGGCATCTTGTTTTCGACACCTACTCCGTCTGTGCGGATACCCGAGCCGTTACAATACTGGCAATCTTTTCGTGGCAACTCCGCTAGGATTTGATTGCGAGCCGTTACATACTCCGCTACCACGCCGTTAGTTATGTCCGTGCGAAGTAGGCTCGCCAACTCCGCAGACTTCTCGCCGTTTAGTCCGTATCCGCTGTTGCTGTATCCGTCTTTTACCAAGCCGGCAATCTCAGGGTGAACATTCTCTACATACTGCCAGAGTGGTCGCCAACCCCAGACATTACGGCGGAAATACTCGCCCGCTTTGGTTGTCGGTTTCTTGCCGTATACATCCATTCCCATAGTGTCCTCCTATAAATCGGTGAATGTTGTAAGTATGACTTTACCAGCCGTGCCGACATTTCCGCAAGCCGTAACTTGTTGTATTTCGAAAAAATGAAAACTTGCTGATACTCCGCAGATAAAAAAAAACAGGGCAACCTTTCGGCTACCCTGTTCGTTTCGGTGTCGCTATTTATCGCCACCAAGTTTCGACCAAGCGTTTTCATTTGCCACAGCATACTCCAAGTGGATTTCATTATCCACAGAGTATTCGCCACTATCAGCGTTCACAATCACATTTGGAACATCAGCCCACTCGCCACCAGATAGACGACCAGTTTCGATACCAAAACCTAATTCGCCTGTGTAACCACCAAGAACAAAAGCAAACTCATAAAAGATTTGAGCAGTTAGATAACTTGCGTCGCCAATACGAGTGGTGCGAGCCAGAACATTACGAACAGCAGTTAGGTTCTCATCTCCCGACCAGTGTCCATAAAAGATTACAGGCATTTCTAGCGACTTGCTCTCAACCTGAATGTAAGCACGATTTCCCATTTAGTTTGTCCTCTCGTTTAGGGATACTCCAAAGTTACCACGAATTATCCATAAAGCAAATCGTATCTTGTTGTATTTCGAAAAAATGAAAACTTGCTACACATCAAAAAAAAACCGAGCAAAAAGATAACCAGACCCGATTGGAAAGGTCTGGCTATCTGGTCTGGTGATTGGCTACCAAGCGTTTCCGCAGTTACCCTCGCAATCGTAGTCATACCAACAATCAGGGCAGTAATCCGCTACCTCTACCTGTTCAGGTTTAGCGTCTGTCTTGTGGTAGATGTTGGCGTGGTCGCAGAGCAATCCGTTCTCCATAACCATTTCGTCTACCTTACCCGATAACTTCTTGTAGAACTCTGCGTCCTCTCCGTCAGCGGTTTTGGCAGTGTAGAACAGGAGGTCTTGTAGTCCGTCAAGTTCCTCTGGCGAAAAGCGAGCCGACATTTCTAGTTATCCTCTCCGTCAAAGAGCGAGCCGTCTGGCACAAACTCCAAGTAAAGACCAGCAAACTCCGAGCCGTTCTCAACTTTGTAGACGGCATACACGCCGTCGCCGTAAGCGGTCTGGCTAGCAAAAGCCAAGCCGTATCCGCTATCCCCAACCAAGCCGATAGTTCCCATTCCTTTTTCGGATAGGGTCATCTGGCTTGCCGAGCCGTAAGATAGTGGCGGTGCTTTCGGGTCGTCATACTCCGTATCGAAGTCCGCTTTGATGTAGCAAGGGTCGCCGATAATTACCTGTCCGCTGTCTACGCAAATCGAGCCGACATAGGTAAGGGTCTTAGTTCCCAAGTTCGTTCCCATTAGCGACCACCTGCTAGGGCTTGCTGAAACCAAGCGTCAAACTCAATCTCACACTCCGCACAGATAGGGTGAACCACGCCGACAGGGGCAGTGATTTCGGTGTCGCATTTGTAACAGGTTGTTTGTTCCAACTTACTTATCCTTTCGTGTTGGTGTTGCTATTTCAGTGTAGCAGTAATTCGTAATTTTCCGCAACAAGTTCTTTTGGCGAGTTTGGTATCCCAGCCATTCGATACCCAGCCATAATTACGAGTTCGTGTGTTGGAACATCAAGGGCGTTAGCAATCAACTCCACGATTTCAGACGAGGGTTCTTTACACCCACGCTCAACTTCACTTAGATACCCAAGTGCCATACACGCCTTAGACGAGGCTTGTCGCAGGGTTAGACCTTTTTCGTGTCGCAGGTCTTTCATCACACTTCCAAGTGCGTAACGATACTTCATAGGGTTTGTCCTTTTCCTAGTTGGTGTAAACAGAGATGATTACAAGAGCAGTATAGGTGAAATAGATTACAGGGGCAAGTGCCATTCGTGCTTTGTCCATACGAACAATGTGAGAAATGTGTAGCAGATACTTCGCAGTAATCGTGAGAAGTGATACCAAGACAATCCCACCAATGAGATACACCCAGTTCATCAAGCCAAGTGGCGAGAGCGTGATACCCATAGTGATAATCAACTTCACATCACCCATACCAATCTTGTCTGCCACAGACAGAGCAGTAAGAGCAACGCCAGTGGCAACAGCAATAACAATCGTGAGAAGTGCCAAGAGCCAATCGCCAGTGAAGAATGGAATGACCAGCGTGGTCAGTAGCGAGGCAGCGAGGGCAGGTAAGACCAACTTGTTAGGAATGCGTAGTTGAGTTAGGTCGAAGTAGATAACTGGAATACCAACGAGAAGTAGGTAGGCGATAGGCGTGTATGCGATTTGTAGTGAGTTCATACAGACAACATTACCAGTGTTGGAAGTTTCGTCAAGTCAAGGTTTTAGACATTTCGAAAAAATGAAAACTTGTTTCTCAAATCGAAAAATAAAAAAGAACGCTGGCAGACTTTTACATCTACCAGCGTCCTCCACTAGAAAGGGGCTATTTAGTTGTGTGGTTTCTGGTTAGAGAACATCTACTCGCAGAGTAGGCTCGCCAGCACCTTTGGCGACTTTGTATTGCTGGACAAGTTCCCATAGTTCAGGGTTCTCAATCTCCATACGCTCAAAGTCAATCTTTTCGGACGAGGGGATTACCTTTACTGAAATCAGACGCTTACCCTTTGCGTCAGTTCCAATAAGGTCAGTGGCGATTTCGCCAAGTGCGTCAAGCAAGTTCTTACGAGCAGTGTCGCTCATAGCCTTTGCTTGCTTACCCAAATCACGACCCTCACGAAGTGCCTTGACCTGCTTTTGTAGTGCTGGTTTTAGGACTACTGATGAAGTGGTAGTGCTAAGGGTGGTGGTGCTTTTTTGGATTTTCATTGTTACTTCTGCCATTTGACTTTCCTGCTTTCTGTTTCGGTGTTTGTCATTGGGCTTGTTACCTATTTAGTAAAGCACACTTTCTTTTCTCGTGTCAAGTCCATTTAGAAACTTTTTTTATTTCGCTTGGTCTATTTCGAAAAAATGAAAACTTGTCGGTAGTCCAGAAACCCTTTCGGGCTACTAGATTTCCTCTCCGTCCTCTGTGAGCATAACGATACCGGTATTCACCAGTTCACTTCTCGGTATCTCAAAGAGGTAGTCAATCAGGCACTCATTGAGATACTCCACGAACTCGTCCTCGTCAAACACGAACCCGTCCTCGTCTGCGTGAAGTTCCAAGTAGGTTTCTAGGAAACTCTCGGTGTAGAACCCCACATCAAGGCGAGCCGTTATCTCTCGTCCATACTTTCGTCTAGCGGTCATCAGTATCTCTTGGAACTCTTTGTCCGTCATAGCGAGCCGTCCTCTTTGACTTCGTGGCAGAACACGCAGGAAGTTTCTAGCAGGGTCTTACTTCCGTCCGTGTTTACTTGGTAGACAGGAACGAAGTGGTGTCCGCAAGCCGAGCCGTTCTCGTCCGTATCGAAGTTCGGGTAGGCACGAGAGCCGTCCTCGTCCTTGACCCAAGTTGAGGTTTCGTCCTCCATAACTTCCGCTAGGTCGTCAAGGTTGTCCTCGTTCTCAATCGCTAAGTTCCAAGCGTTCTCGGCGTTGGTTGCTTTCACTCGGTAGGTCTTGGTAACGACAACATAGAAATCCTTTTCCGCACGAGGACAATCGTCATACCAGTATTCCTCGTCATCTTCGGTTTCGCAGTTACACTCACGCCCACGCTTTACATAGTCGGCGTGGCAATCTGGAATGTCCCACTCGTCCGTAGTGATGAGAGTTCGTTCCTCGCCCTCCTCTACTTCGGAGGCGGTGTAGGTAGCACCCCAACCCTGTTCCTCCTCGCTCTCAAAGGAGAAGTCTAGTTCGGGGTGTTGCTGAATAATCGCTATGAACGCACCTATTGGAATACCCCACGCAGTAGCGAATGAAATGTTGAGCGACACTTCTGGCTTGGTTAGGTCTAGGTCGTCCAGTTCTGGATACAGACCCACCTCGCCACAATCCCACTTCACGCCCCAGTTGTTGATGTTCCAGCCATACCAATCAGAACCATAAGGGTTGTCTGCCCCCTCCTCCTCTGGCTTTACCAGTTCGCCAAAGTAGTAAGGCAAGTCCTCGTCAGTAGGTCGTAGGAAGTTCCAGAACAGGAATGGCTCGCTCACCTCCTGCGTATCTGGCTCTGATAGTTTCTCGCCATTCTGGTAAGTAACCTTTGGATAGCGAGTGGTATAAGGCTTGCCAGCCTTTTCCATAAAGTTCTTTATGTCCTCTGGCTTGCCAGTGGCAGTGATTGTGTTGTAGACCCAGTTAGGCATTGTTCTCACCACTCCATTCCTCGCTAGGGAGGTCTATGCCCTGCTTGGCAAGAATGTTCTCAATCGCCTCGCCAGCCTCCATTTGTAGAGTGGCAAAGCGGTCAGCGAGTTCAGTGATACCCAACTTCTTAGCAATCTTGATTGTGTTGGTAAGGGTCTTATACATCACAGGGTCAGCGTAACCCTCCTCAACATAGTTCTCAATTAGTCCACCCAGCATAGCGAGAGTGAATAGCAAGAGGTCTTTGTCGTCCTCGCTATTGTTGATGATTTCATCACAAGCAACACACATTGGTTAGTCCTTTCATTTGTCCTTGTAGAACTAGTAAAGCACACTTTTAGATTTCACGCAAGATTTGTCGAAAGTTTTTTGTCTGTATCGAAAAAATGAAAACTTGTGTTCCGCACCAAACTTCCAACCAATCATCAGAAGTCAAGACGCATTTTCTAATCGGACAATACCGGCATAGGCAAACCCCCAGACACCTACGAAAGGACAAGTAACAAAAGTGTCTGGGGGTTCTATTCCGTTAGGAGAGCGAGGGGGATTGCTCAATCCCAACGGAGTTCTTATCGGGAGGTTACACTCCTCCCGAAACCTTGTTGAGTGCGTCCGTTGCTGAACGACCAATCGCTAGTGCGATTTGGTCAGTGTCCATTTGGTCAAGGACTACTCCGTGCGAGCCGACTAGGACTTGACCCATTCCCTGATAGCACTCTTTCGGCGTTACCCAGAGAACAGCCACGCCATTCTCGCCACACATCTTGATTGCGTTTTTGGCGTTCTGGTTCTCGCCCGAAGTGTAGTGTCCGTCCGAAACGATTACCAGCATACGAACGCCCTGTCCGTAAACGAGGTCAAGCGTTCCGTCAAGTGCGTCAAACGCCTCGCCAAACTTTTCAGTTCCGTCTGGTGCTGACCAGACCGAAACTTGGTCTAGGTGCTGACCGACTTTGAGAGTTGGGAACACGCCAGAGCCATAGTAGACCATAGCGGTCTTAGCCTGAACTCGGCGACCAGCCTCGCTTAGAACCCAAGCGGTAGTAGCCATAGCCTCCATAGCCGAACCCATAGAACCTGAAATGTCCACCATTACTCCGATTTTCAGAGTTGGGTCGTCAGTGTGCTTACGCTTGTTTGCTCGCCACGCTGGTAGCGTTTCGTTCACGCCCTTTGCTTTGAGTGCTTGGTTCTGGATAGCGATACGAGTGTTGAGGCGACCCTGTGGCAAGACGCTCTTGATTTCAGTTACAGAGCGTTCGACATACTTCGCCTTTTCCAACATCTTTGCGATTGTTACAGCACTTGCTCGCTCTTTGCCAGTTGGCTTGCGTTGTTCCATTAGACGAGAGGAACTACCATTCTCACCAGCACCAGACGAGTTTGAGAAAATCTTGCTCGCAGTGTTCTTGGTCTGTTGCTGACGCTTGGACTTTGAGCCACGCTCTTTGAGTTCCTGTGCTTGTTCCTCTTTGGTCTGCTGGTCTACGAGGTCTTTGGCAACAGAGGTGCTGGTTTCATCAGCGTCCTCGTTCAGAGCGTCCATAAGTTCGCCAAAGCCCTTGCCCTTGCCCTTACCCTCGCCAGAACCCTCTACCTCCCACTCGCACTCGCTCTTGCCCCCACCATTTTCAGGGTTGCCCTCTGGGTCAGCCTCGTTTAGAAGTTCGTTCCACTTGGTAGCGAGTTCGATACCACGCTGAACATCACCAGTGGCTAGTCGCTGGAACTCGCACCAGATAGCACGAAGTTTGCCAAATAGTTCCTCGCCCATAATCTCTATGACCTTGTGATAGGTGGACTTCACATCAGAGAGTTTGAGAACGCCAGCGTCTACACGAGCCAGAGCCAATCCTGCTAGGTGAGCAGACACACGAACATCTGAAAGTTTTTCCAGTTGTTCATCATCAAGGTCGCCTAGACAAAGTTCCAACGCAGACGAGCGTAGGAAAATCTGGTTCTCTGGAATTGCGAGAACGCCATTACGCTCAATGCGAGCCTCGTCTAGCAACTGGAAAGTGTCGAACACGAATGGGGTCATAGATTGTAGAGCGTCAGTGTTCCACTCTGAAAAGCGAGCGTGAAGTGCCTCGTGATAAACGACACCAGTAACGCCAGACCAATCGAACTGGGTAGAGCGTTCAGTGAAGTCGCCAACGATTACTGGCGATACGCCAGTTCCAAAAGCAACGCCAGTGTTGATTTCGATTTCAGCAGAGGTCTTGATAAAGCAAGCAGTGTGTCCAATGCCAGCGTCAGAGCCAGCGTAGACCACTAGGTCTTTGCGACCAGACCATTCGTTTACAACCTGTCCAACCTGTGAGCAGAGTGGCAACCACTCTGGGGGAGTTGTGCTAGTGCGAGTGTCTAGTCGTGATACTTGGTGTGCCATTTGTTTTGTCCTTTCGTTTGGCTACCTATTTAGTAAAGCAGATTTTGGTGGGGGTGTCAAATCCATTTCGCAACTTTTTTGACACCCCCTGTTTTTAGTAGGACGGACTACTAAATCTTGGCTGGCTTGATTTCCTCACCAAAGACACGAGTGAACACATCAGCGACAACCACTCGGTCAAGTTCTGGTGCTGACGCAAGCAAGTTCTGAACTGCCCACTTAGCACCAAAGATTTCCGACAAATCACGGAACGCAAGCAACTCTCGCATTTGAGGCGACCACGAAACTTCACCTGCTGATTGCTTTTTGGCGAGGTTGATAGACGCTGAAACTGCTGGTGCTGGAACGCCCAACTTCTTAGCAAGCGAGTAGTCAGTGGTCATTTCTACCTGAACAGAGAAACGAGATAGCAGAGCCTCGCTCAAACGCACTCCGGGTGCGTTCGGGTTGGTTGCCGAAATCACATAGAAACCTTGCTTGGCTTTGATAACGCCTCGCTCTGGGTTCTGGGTAATGACGATTTCATCTCGTCCGTCCATAAGACCATAGACCAGTGAGAGAACCTTTGGGTCAATCAAACCAATCTCGTCAATGAGTAGGACTTTGCCCTCCTCCATAGCCTTTACGAGAACTCCGTCCACCCACTCAAAACCGCCACTTGGGGTCTGAATGTAGCCACCAACAAAGTCAGCAGTTTCGGTGTCGCCAGTTCCAATGATTGTGTAAAGTTCGTCTGGGAACGCACCCTCTACACAGGCAGTTTTACCAGTTCCAGGGTTGCCATAGAGCAACACATACTGCTTGTTGGCTCGTGCCTTGCGTAGAACCTCAATGTCAGTGTGTTCGCCCCAAGCACGAGAGTAGTAGTCGTGTCCATTTGGACGAGCGTATTTTTCAGCACCCTCAATAGCGTCCACGATTTTCACTTTCTTTGGGGTCTTGTTGGCAGTGCCAGCCTTTGCTCGCAGGTTGGCTCGTGCCGAAGTTGGCATTAGCGTATCCATAATAGCAGGGATAGAGGTTGGGTCTGCGGAGTGAACAGCCACTCCCCAGATTAGAGTTTTCATCTCTGGGTGTAGCGAGGTGATTTCGTTTTCAGTTACGATAGCCATTTTTATTTGTCCTTTCTCTGGCTACTTGGTCTTGTAGAGGTCAGCAGGGAAACCAATGGTTGCTCGTGCTTTGATAATTCGGCGAAGTGCTGGTGCTGGAACTTTCCAATCAGCAACATCATTTAGGTCAAGGTTAGTTACCTCAAACACTAGTGGGGTGTTGTTGCGAATGGTGGTTAGTCCATACGACATTTGACGCTGAAACCATTTTTCAGTTTGCTCAACCATTAGGTCAAGGTTCTCGCTGGCAGACTTTTCATCTACCTTGCGAACAAACTGGGTTCGCCACTGCTTGCGAGGCGAGTAATCTGAAATGGTGCGATAGATGATTGCCATAGCAACAGGCTTACCAGTTTCGCTCATACCCTCTGGGGTGATGATGATTTGGGTTGTCTGTGTTTCGTCAGCGTTTGGCATTTCTAGGTAGATACCTTTGCCAATCACTTTTGCGTTACCAACAGAGTTAGCAGTTTCGCCAATGGCTACTGCGTCTGCCAGTTCCTCTGTCAGAGTTCCGAACTCGTCTAGGTTCATAGTTTTCCGTCCTTATGTTTTTCTGCTAGGTGGATACCTAACACTTCTGACTTTACAGGGGTTCTTTTTGTAATGTCAAGTTCTGATGAATAGTTTTTTGTTTTGTTCGCTGATAGCGAAATCACGAGTGGAAGTCCACAGGGATTAGGAATTGCTTTTCTGGTGCTTTGGCTACACGCTCTGTGAAGTATTTGAGATTGCCACTCCAAGCAGTGAGGTCATAGAACGCACTATCAGAGTTCCATTCATCACTTAGTATTTGTGCCAAACGCTTTATGTAGTAAATCTCCATAGACTTTGCGTAGTCCAAAACCAGTGGGTTGTATGGGTAAGTGTGTAGGTCTGTGGAGTTTCCAGCAATGAGGCTACGCAGGTAAGCGATTTCGTCCATACGGAAGTTGATGAAACGCTGGATAACAAGGTCGCCTAGTGCCTCATCATCTGACCAGCGTAGGTAGTCCAACTTTGTAGTTTCGCTATCTGGGTCGTTTACAAACACGCCACCCTGCCAGCGACCAGCAAAAGATAGGTTGTCTACATTTGAGTAGTCTGCCTCGTGCCAATCTGACCACTGTGGGGAGTTGGAGTTGTTGAGTTCATCTGCGACTTTGGTGAACGCCTCTATTGGGCTATCTGCCTCAATGAGCATTAGTTGTATGTTGTGAATGATGTGTCCTTTCGTAAAAGTGTTACAAGAGGAACTTACCATACTTTCTGACATTTACGCAACAAGAAGTTTTTACCTTTTTATTTATGCGTGTGCGTATGCGTGTGTGCGTGGGTTGCGACAAGTTTTCATTTTTTTCGCCCCGCCCCGAAATTAGACTTTTTGTCGAGTGAACTTCTTATCAAGATTCGTTGGAAGTGATGAAGGCAATCAGTAAAACTTCTCATCAACCTCCGTTAGAAGTTAGTCGTCATCTTCCAAGTCGAAGTCGTCGAACTCTTCCTCCGCTATAAAGAGGTCTTCGAACGAAGTCTGGTTCGAAGTTACGCTCGGTTCGACTACGGGTGCGACGCATTCCTCACATAGGAACCAAGGTTCGTCCATCTCATCAAGCACAACCGCGAACGCAATGAACACTCCGTTCACATACGCGACGCTCTCCGAGCAGTCCGAGCAAGATGCTCCGTCAAGGTCCTCCACCATGAGCAGGCCGCTACTCATTGCAGACGCGACGTCTTCCTCGTGCTCAATCACATGTACTTCGATATGTTTCATACCGCTAGCATACCCGTTCATTGAAATAGTGATTTGGGACGAAGCGGGCCGTGTACGTACAGACTTCGCACGAACCGTTCGTTGGAAGTGGCAGCTGAGCTGGATGAGCTCGCCGTCATCAGAAAAAATGAAAACTCGTTGGAAGTTGGAAGATGCGAAGCGCTCGCCGCGGCCGCCACTTCAAAGCAAGCCCGTTGGAAGTTGGAGATCCGGATCCGCAACTTCGAATGAAAGTTCGTTAAAAGCTGCAGCTGCCGGATCCGGTAACTTCTCATCAATGTTCGTTGGAAGTTTCGGATCGTCGCACGCCGCTGAGCCGTCGCACAAAAGAAAACCCCACTTCGTTAGAAGTGAGGTTGACTCGGTTCCGCGGCTTGCCGTTAAAGTTCTTCGGCTTCTGGCTCGCCCGTGAATTCCACAAACTCTAATACGTAGTCCGCATCCAGTTTGGTTTGCTCAGACATGCCGTTCGTTAGAAGTTTGTACGCGGCGTCGATGGCTTCCGATTCACTCCCCGCTTCAACGTTTAGTTCGTGTGATGCTCGCTCGAAAATGCGAACGCGATACTCGGGCATTAGTCCTCCTGCATATCGGTGCGTGCCGAAGCGTCTTCAATGATTTCAATGTCGAAGCGTGCCGAAGAGTCAACTTCGGAGAAGTCATCGGAAATCCATTCCGCGATGAGTGCTTCTGCTTCTTTTAGATTGCGTGCCTCGACGACGTCTTCATAGTTGATTGTCTTCGTCGCGATGATTCGGTACTTAGGCATTTGAATCCTTTCGGTTAAGTAGTTCCACTATACCGTAACTACTCCATTATGTCAACAACAATGAAGTCCGAGCCATTGCGCTCAAGTGTCGTTAAATCTGCAACGGTCTCGCCACGGAAGCCTGCCACTTCGTACAGGAACTTCGAATCAATGTACCCCCAGACTGGGTTGACGCCTTCTTCGACTCCCTCCAGGTATTGGTAATAGGAAGAATCTGTTGGGAAGACTGCGAGATGACCGAACTCGGGTTCCATCTTGGGATTCTCTTTGTGTACATAACGAACGGTAACCACGGTTACGTTCAGTAAGTCGAGCATGTGCCATGCTGCTTCGGGTAGGGACATTGAATAAGCCATGGCTTAAGTAAACCAGGTGCGCGCCGTTTTGTCAAGCGAACTATTCGACGATGTCAACAACGATGACGGGGGTCAGATTGACTTCTACGTCAGAAGTTGTCAGGTCGCTGAGCTTCTCCCCGTTGAATGCGAAGAGTCGAACACTCATGCTACGTGAGATGTTTTCAAAGAATGGGTCACCGTTGGTCAGGCCTTTGGTGTATGCGTGCCATCCACTTTCATCATTAAAGATTCCTACGTACCCCGCGAATTGCGTGGCTTTCGCACCGTGCTTGATGACGTCGTCTCGTGTCACGTACAGTACGGGCACCATCTCCATGCCGAAGTATCTCAGGGTGCTGGCCACTGCATCCGTCATAGGGGCAGGCGCAATCGGAACAATGTGAGTCTTGCGTGCCGTGCCGACAGCCGTAAGGGCCTCGAACATCTCGGTTAGTGACATGTGGTCTGGATTCATATATGTAGTAAACCACGACCGCGCCGCAATGTCAAGTTGATTTTGAAAAAGCGCTCGCGGCATCCGCTGCCGGACAACTTCTAATGAACGTTCGTTGGAAGTTTACCTGGCCTTCAGCTGGCTGAGCTCTTCTCCGGATCTGCAACTATTCATCAATTGTGAAAAGTCCGGTTACCTGGGACAGTCGCTGTAGCGTCGGGACGTCGATGGTCCCTTGAGCATGAAGACCGACTCGTCCGATGTTTCGTTGGAAGCGCGCGATCGCTGCAGTCGTCGATGCATCGAGCACTCCGCGTTCCGCTCCTTGGATGTCCGTCACTTGTGACAAAGCTAGTTGGAGAAGTTCGATCGAACGGTTACGGGTACCTGGCTTCAACTTGTTCGTTGGAAGTTGAACCTTCGCTGAGCTAGCCGTTTGAATCGCTTCGAGCTCGAGCTTACCTGGAGCTGCACCGGTTAACTTCTTACCAAGCTTGATGAGAAGTTTGATGATCCGGGCCACGAGTCCCGCTTCGAATTCCTCAGGTCGAACGAATACGACGACATCCGTTAAATGACGAACGCGCTGATACACGCCGTCTTTGTCCTGGTAGGAAGACTGGCCGGTTGTATTTCCTTCGATCGTAAGGAACCGACCGTTCGTTCGAAGTTCGCGGACGTCGATAACGATTCCTGCAGCTGGCATGTCGAATCCGCTGGCCGCAGTCCCCTGAGTACTAGTTGATGCGAAGTTGAAGATCGCGATATCTCCCAATTTGGGACTCCGTGAAACCTGGCCCGTTCGAATAGCTTCCGCGAGCGCAGCGGGTACGTAAGTAAAAGATGGAAGACGCACGCCAGCTTCTCGAGCGACCACGTCAATGAAGGCACCGCTCCATGGGGCCGTCTCATATCCAACCCGCTGGCCAAACGCAGTACGGCCGAGTAACTCAGATGTATATCCCAAGTACTTGCGTGCCGTTGCAATGAATGCTGCAGAAGGGGTTCGTTTAGTCATAGATCTGATATTAGCACATGCGACAGGCCCTGGCAAGTGGGATGGCATTCGGCGGCAACTTCGCATGAAGGCTTCGTTAGAAGTTGACCTGCAGCTGAGCTCATCCGGCCGCAGCTTCTCACGAAGGTTCGTTCGAAGTTTACCTGGATCCGGGACCTTCAGTCTTCTCGATTCCGCGCGTTCGTGCGGATTCTCCCGGATGCAACTTTTAACGGGAGCAGTGACATCCTTCGTCGGAAGTTAGTGATCCGCGGCAGCATCCGCTGAGTTCGAACTCTTCGTTGGAAGTTGTAGATCCGGCAGGCCCCTTCGCGAAGAACTCAAGATCCGTTAGAAGATGAGCAGCTTCCTGAGCTAGCGTCGTTAGTCGGATGTGCTCGATCCTGGTTGATGCGTTGTTGATATCCGCTTGTACGTTTTCAAAGTGCGTGCGGGCCGCTTCGATGATCTGATCAATTGTCTTCTGCATTGCTTAGTTCTTTCTTCTCTTCAACGACTTCCGCGTCGATGATTTCTTTATCCGGTTCTACAGTCAGGCCCGCTTCAGCAAGCTTAGCAGCTGTTTGGATCGCACCTTGTGCAAGACGGTCGAGTCGCTCCGCGATGACAGAAGCTGCAGGCCGCACGTCGATATTAACATTCGTATCGATCTCCACGCCGCCTCGGACACCAGCGCGGTCCAGGATCTCCGTTGCAGCTTTTAGCTTAACCGGTTCTGACTCGGCATTCTCCATCAGATCTTCGAGCATGTCGACGGCATACGGTGCAGCTTGAGTCAACTTCTGACGAGCCCGTTCGATGTCATCGGAAGTTTTGTGCTGCGTCGATCTGAGATGAATCCGGCACAGGCCGTCGTCTTTCGGACGTCCAGAAGACCACAACATACAACGAATACCGTCATCCTTGATCTGGCGGCATCGATGTGGCTGAGCTAGCGGTTTACGCTTCTCGGACTTTGGACCACCGTTCTCTTGTTCCTTCAAATAAAGGCGGGTGCTATGTATAACCCAAGGCGGAACTAGATAGTCCGATGCTTCCTCCGCTAGAAGATCCAGGCCGGTTAGGAAGTCTGAGTTGTTGGAAGTTGGATCAACCATGATCGGGCGCTTCTCGGCTAAAGACATTAGACGTCGTTCAACCGTTGACTCTTTGGATCGTGCGCGGATCAATCCGGTAGGGACACCGTTCGTTGAGTAAACAGGATCCCACGAAAGACGGGCACGCCGTAATATAGCACGGTTGGTGTAGTTGTCTTCGCAGACGCCCTTATCCGCTTCTTCGATACCGAGTACTGATAGGTCGGGCCGTAAGTCAACCGGTTCGTCGATTTGATATTCAGCGCGTTCTTCGGGTTTTTCAGATCCGTCAAGTTCGAACATATGTCTATTACCTTCGTTGGAAGTTGAGATCATCCGGGCCGAGCTTCCAACTTTTAAACAAGGCCGCGGAAGTTGTTGAGTTGTTGATGCGTTGTTGAGACGTCGGCCGCCTTAACTGGGGAGAGGGCTTGTAAGACGACCGACGCTCCTACTAATTTTAGCAGGGGTGCAAATCGTCGAGTTGAAAGTTGGACCGTTGTTGAAAAGTTGAAAAGTTTTTTTGTGCGAGGTGAGAGGGACGGCTACCCCTCGGCTCTTTACATTAACAACATTTTACTTGACAAGTGCGCGCCGATTGCTACATTACGACTTAGTTCGGGTCTTTAGGAAGTTCAGGCATTGTGAATCGAGTTCCGCCTAGAGGGATAAATCGACCTCGTCGGTCTCGTCCGATACCGTTGAGAGCCAACCGCTTTGATAGTTCGGAACGCTTTGCTATTTGTTCTTCGTAGACTTTGTAGACTTCGTTCTTGTCCACATATCCTTTTTCTGGCATCTCCAACAACCCTTGCTCAATCCAGTTGTAGATTGTCTTGGGGGTTACTTCAAGTGCTCGTGCCGCGAAGGCAATCTTCACTAGAGGTCTATTGTTCATCCGTTGGCACCTAACCGTTAAATAGAAAACGTCCCCATCATGCTAACACAATGAGGACGTCTCCGCAAGAGTATGTATATCCGTTACTCCGTATCGCCGTGCTCTCGAGATTTTGCTCTCTCCCAAAGTTGAACGACTTCTTCGGCGGTCAACTTCTGCTCTTTCTTTTGAGCCGACGGATGATTCGCCCAACGAGGAGTTTTCTCTTCAAGTGAATCGATATCCATAATAACATACTTGATGTTAGTTGCTAGAGTTTCGGCTGTGCTAGGAGAAAGAATCTCATAGTCCACGAGCAACTCTAGGTGCTCATAGATTTTGGCAAGTGCCTCGCTCTTGTTCATTAGTTCTTCTTCTTAGGAGCTGACTTCTTAGCAGGTGCCTTTGCAGGTGCAGGAGTTGCCTTCTTAGGAGCTGACTTCTTAGCGGTCGGCTTCTTTGCAGCCTTTGCCTTTTCGACTTCCTTAGCTTTGGTCTCGTTCATCATGGCGAGTAGGATTCGAGCAGCTTCAAACTCTGCTTCGAATTCTGCCTGCTTCTGCTTCTTAGTCTTGAATAGGTTCTTGAACCAGTTCTTCATTTTCTTCTTCTTTCTGCTCGTCTTGAGCGTTGTTATTTGATGGTATACCATCGTGACACTTTTCGCAAGTACAGTGCCAAACTTTATCGTAGTACTTGATTTCTGGCAAACATAAGTCATGGTCGCCTGTTAGGCACCAACCACACTTCGTAGTTCCTTTACTCATGGTAGCCAGTAAATCGTTTCTTTGTGGTGCCAAACTTTGACGCCAGGGTCGACCCAAATCTTGAATCCGTTCCGTCGTGCGTTCATGCACCACGAATAGTCTTCACCCACATTCACAGTGAACGGAACTTCGTCCCATTGCATCTGCTCAATCTTGAACCAAGGTCGATCCATCTTCTCAAAGACGCCAGACTTCATTGCCACAAACCCAAAGCCTACACCAAAGACTTCTGTAATTTCTTCGTTCATAAAGAAATCAGTCTCGTTGGTTTTCTTTGGTCGACGCTTTTCATCGAACCTCGCAACAGCAACCGTTCCATCTGGAGCCGTTGCGTACAACCCACCCATCACATCTTGTGGACTAATTAAGATTCGTGCGAAGTCTTCGACAGTCCACTGGATATCCGAATCAATCCAGAAGATTTTGCCATAGGTGTATTGCCCTGACCCAACTTCGTTAGTTGCCCAGTTGTGCTCGTAAGTATCCGTTGCCACTAACTCTCGTCCGCTAGGTATAAACGAACTCTGCTTGTTCAGGAACTTATACGTCAGCCCTTTGGTTTCCATCCAACGAATGGTATCAACCAAAGACGCCACATACTCAGCATGCAACAACTTCCCGGGAGTCGCAATCAGCACGTCATAGTGCGGTTTGCCATTATTCTCCACGAATGCCCATTCCTTCGCGACACTTCACACAAAGCAAAGCGTCATAGCCTGTTGCCTCGTCAACCACAACTCCATGTTGAGTTACTGCCACTGGACTCACCTTTGACTCAACTCCACACTTGTCGCACTTGTGTTCGATTAGCCACTCAACTTTGTGCCCTGCTTTACCAGCAGCCAACAATCCTTGAGCTAAAGCATGCAACGAACCTGGCCCACGAGTTTTACGCAAGAATACACGAGTATCGCTTACATCCAAAACTGGTCGAGATTTCTTACATGGACATACTAGTCGAGTTGGTGAACAAGACATGATTCCTGAATATTCGTTGTGTCGCTTCATTGGATGTCCACACATACAGATTCGACCGTCACGGTCATAACCCTCTGCTGAAATTTCCTTTGCCATTTCTTCCGCTTCTTCTTCTGTGAAATCGAAGAAGTCAAAAGCGTTTGATTCTGCCATTAGAACCTCTTTCCTTAGAACTCTATTTTCGGACTTGACATTTGATTTGTCAAGTGCCTCCATACTAACACACTTATCTACAACTAAAAAGACACTTAAAAGTAATTAACCAATTAAGTCGACTATTGTTTTGGTTACCCCGGGTATGGAATTCTATACGCGTACTGTAAATATAGTTCACTTAATTCATTTAGTTTATATTAGTTTAGTTGTATTAGCAAAAATTTCCACCTATGAACAACTTTTTTTCTGCTAATACCTCCAAAAGTATTAGCAAGATTTTCTTCCCATACTTTCTCTTTTCCTGTTAATACTTTTTTTGCATCTACGCTCAAACCCTATTACACTCCGACCCCACCCTGCTATACTTCCAGCCGTAAATTACACAGAAATCGCCCCTCCAACCACCCCTTAAACTAGTCTCATGGATTACCAAGATTTAGACCAGAGAACCCCTATCCGTCGCATCCTCGACCGGGTTGAACTTTGCGTTGAGGTAATCCAAGAGGCCCACCTAGAACTCGAACAGCCAACAGACCCAGACGAAAAAGCAGACCTTCTAATCGCCGTAGAAGCCCTCACATACGAGGTTCTCGACCTCCTCCAGACCACTAAAACATATGTCTGGGGACCAGAGTCCAACCCAGAAGAAGACGAGTAACACCCCTACATCCCTGATAAAATAGGAGAGGGAGAGACCATCTAACCTTAGAGGTCTCAGTTGTCTAAGAAAAAGAAGCCTAACAAGCTAAAAGGACCACTGTTCGTTACAGTGGCCCTTATCTCGTGCTACCCAGTGTGGGTTGCCCAAGAAGCTATTGCTGATACTAGCGTCGACGGATCGAGTTCTTTTGCTGCTTTGAATACTGCACTCCAGCAAAAACTAGCAGTGCAACGAAGCCCACTAGGACTGTCACTACCGCTCCAATCCAAAACGACGCCCAGTCTAATACAAACGAGATCTCCATATACGGACTCCTATTCTCCTCAGGATCTGGCTGATGCCCTAGACGCTCTTGCCAAAGCAGAGACGCACTATGAAGCTATCAAGAACAGATTAGCAGACCTTACTGACAAAATCAAGGTACTTAACGAAAAACTTTCTGCCGCTAAAGATGCCCACGAAACTGCCACCGCCGCCCTCGAAGAGGCACAGGCACAAAAAGATTCTGCCACCCAAGAACTTACACGCGTCGTATCTATCTACGAGAACGCTCTTGCAGAGAAGAACTCTGCTGACGAAGCACTGACGCGTCAACTTCAACTCAAGGCATCAGCACAAGCAACATTTGACGAAGCAATTGCCGCAAAGCAAGCAGCACTCGTCGTACTCAACTCAAAAGAGTCGGCACTAGCTGCAGCACTTCAAACGAAGAACACAAAGTTAGCAGCACTTACAACTGCCCAGTACAACTACAACCACAACCTAATTCCAGATCCAACCTGGACAGCCCCGACCCAGCAGGTTGCCCACACGCGTCAGATTGCCACAGAGGTTCAGGTTCCCCACACAACCACCACTACAACTACAAGTGCCAATATTCTGCCTAACCTTGTTGCAGGCGTTTGGTTAGGTGGCGGTTCAGGAGCTCAGGGTTCAATCCCAGCAATCAACGACAACTCTGTTAAGTTCTCCTACACACAGCAGAGCGTTACTTACACAGCCCAAGCACATCTAACTGGAACCCTCAACCTCCAAGCAGACACTTGGAACTACGACATGAACAATGGAACCTGGGGTCAAGACACCTATTCCATTAACCTAACCACTTACGCAGCCGACGGATCCCAAAACGGGACTGAAACTATCTCCGTTAATACTTGGCACGACTGGACCGTTAAGTCTCTCAGCCTCACCCCAACTTCCGACGTCTACTCCTACAAAGTAACCCTTACTGGATTCGACGGCGGATACTGGTACGGAACTTATGGACCAATCATTAAAAACGTTCGCCTAGCTGCCACCCAGACCACCACGACTACCACCTACACAACTGAAACCCAATACACCACCGAAACCTACTACACAACGGAGGTAGTCCTCACACAGGGAACTCTCAACGTTGACATTCGCGAGGGTGGATCTGCCACATTCACCGCCCCAGCAGGTGCAACCTTCACAGGTTCGACCCTACGCTACGAGTCTTACAACAACCCTCAATGCGGACGCAACATTGCACCAAACCTAAATGGACTTTCAACCATTACCATTCAAGCACTCAACTCCGTCTGGGGAGACCCTTGTGGCGGACAGGTTAAGCACGTTGTTGGAACTCTCTCCTACTTAGGACAACCAACTGCCCCGCTCATCCATAATCCCGAACTTCTACCTGCTGTAGAAGTAGCACAAGCAGAGTACGACATCGCGCTCGCATCATACAACACAGCACTGACAGAAAAAACTTCTGCCCAAACTTCTTATGACGCAACTGCCGCCGAATACACTTCTGCCGAAACCAACCTGAACACCGCTACTGCCGAGACCGTTGCAGCTCAGGAACTTCTCACCACGAAGTCATCAACTTTCGATGAAGCAGTCGCAGCAAAAGAAACAGCAACTAGTTCATACGAAGTTGCATCAACCGAAGTGGCAGCAGCAGAGTCAGAAGTTCAAGCAAAGTCAGCGGCCTTAGAAACAACAAACGAAGAGTTGACAACAACAACTGCCGCAGCTGAAACAACTCACCAAGAAGTCATCAAACAATCAACGAAGGTCGAAACTCTAAAAGAAGAAGTTGCCGTCGTCGAAGCTAACCAAACAAAAGAACCAGAAGAAGGAGCAAAGGAGATCCCAACAGATCTTTCTGCCGACAACCTGATGGAAGTTAACCTCGACTCCGTTGATCCTACAGAACTTACAGAAGAGCAGGCAGAACAACTAAAGGAAGCAGCCCTCGAAACATTCGAGACTGCCGAAGAAGGCTCTGCCGAGTATGAGCAAGCTCTTGATGCCCTATATCTAGCAGCCGAGCAGGACGACATTGTTCTTGACCCTGCTTTAGCCGCCATTCCAGGTCTAGCGGCCGCTACAGAACTTGTTAACTTCCTCGGTAACGCTGGTGCTGATATGTCCCCAGCAAGGCGCGAGGAGTCTCAGAAAGTAGTTGTAACCGCGGTTGTTGCCGCAGGTGCAGCAGTTCAGGCAGCCGCAGGTGCTGCCGCTAGTGCAGCTTCCGCTTCGGCATCGTCCGGCGGCTCAAGAAGAGTAGGAAAGTAAATGAAATTATTTGGAAATGTGTTGCTACGCATCCTCGCAACATTTGTTAATTCTGCACTAGCAGTTATTGGTGCAGGCTCGGTTGCAGGCTCAGTAAGCGGTATCGCAATCCCGATCTGGTTTAGCGCAGTGATGGGTGGAATTATGGCAGTCGCTAAGGTTGTCGAACTTCTCTCATTAGCTTTCCTAGAAGACGGAAAACTTTCTCGTGAAGAGATTGACGCAGCCTTCCGCCAGACAACAAAGATTAAAGACATTGACGAAACCACGTCAAAAAAGAAAGAAGAAAAATAATGAAGAAGTTCTTAGTAGGACTACTAAAAGACATCATCGAACAGGCATGGACACTACTAGGTATGGCCGTCGCATGGCTAGTGCTAGAAGGTTCCGCTAAAGAACTAACGGGAAACCTAATCCTCATCACCCTTGTTATCTGGATTATTACGTTCCCACTACGTCGCGATAAGGATGAAGAATAATGTTTCGCCGTTGGAAGTTATACCGTCAGTTCCGCAAGGAAGTAGACAAGACTGCCCTCTACAACCAAGCAGTTCAGTGGACTAAAGACTACTTCAAAAAGCGCGGAACACCAACATGGTCTTCCGAGTATCAGAACACTTTTCAGGCTCACGTTCTACGCTACATGAACTCTTACATCCACACCTACGCAAAGCGTCGCGTAGCCGAACACCTAGCTCTGACTTCAAAATAGCCTCTGCCACCCAGCGGTAAAATTAGAGTATAGAACTTTACACCAAAGGAGCCAAAATGGCAAAGTCACAGTGGCCTGTAGACGGTAAACCAGGCAAGTCGTGGAAGGTAACCAGCCCATTCGGTTGGCGCGTCCACCCTATCAAAAAGACAAAGAAACACCACAACGGTGTTGACATCTGGCAAGGTGGCGCAACCACCTACCTAGAGGCATGGGCAGATGGCAAGGTTATCGCTGTTTACAAGAACGACAGCCCAAACTCGTCCGGTCACCGCGTTGACGTTCAGTCGACCGTTATGGGCAAAAAAGTAACCTGGACCTACTTCCACATGGTTCCAGGCTCAATCAAGGTTAAGAAGGGCGACAAGATTACCGCTGGTCAGGTTATTGGCAAGATGGGTCAGTCGGGCTTCGCAACTGGCAAGCACCTCCACTGGGAAATCTGGGCAGGTCACGTTAAGTCTCAGCCAATGGCAGGTTTCCACAATGGTAAGGGCTACTACGACCCAATGAAGTTCTGCAAGGCTGTTATGGAGTTCGAGGCTGCTCACGCTGAAGCAGCAGTAGCAACTGCCGATGACGCTCCAGCAACTCTTGCACCTTCGCACTCGGTTGCCGAGATTCCAACTCAGGAAACTCCAGATGACCCAATCGTTGTCGAGCACAAGGCTGAAGATGCACATGCAGATACAACTACTCCAGAAAAGGCAATGACTCCACCTGCCTCTGTCACCGAGAACTTCGACGCAATGCCTACCCTCAAAGAGGGAGCAAAGGGTTCTGCAGTTAAGATTCTTCAGAAGCAGCTCGGTATCACTGCCGATGGCGACTTCGGTCCTAACACCAAGAAGGCTGTAATTGCCTTCCAGAAAAAGCATGGCCTCACGGCTGAGGGCGTAGTTGGCCCGAAGACATGGGATGCCCTAGAAGACTAGATAAGGTATAAAGACGCTTCTTAGATAAGACTTATAGCGTGTAATCAAAACCCCTAGAAAGAAACCCCCCGGTATAGCACCAGGGGGTTATCTTTTACCCAAGGAGAAACCCCCCTAGTCAAATCACACAAAACCTAGGGGGGTTCCTTTACCCAACAGAAAGGAGAGTCACATATGTAAACAGAAAAACATCTGCGACAGATTTATTTTATAATAAACTTTTCCGTTTGTGTTTTAAGTTTAGTCATCTGTGTCGCGGTCGCGGTCGCGAGGGTCCTGATCTTCACCAAAACCATCTTCGTCAATCTGGTTCATAAGAGCAGTAATGATGTCTTCGAACGAGCTATTGATACGCATGATGTTGCGATCACGAGCGTGCATCTCAATCATCTCGGCTTTATAGATTAGCTTCGCAATCTTTTTCTGGTCGCGCTCACCGAGATTCTTAAAAATCGGGTTGTTTAGCAACATAATGCGAATATTCGACATGTGTCGCTGCTTTTGAATCTTTAGTAGTTGACGTTCATGCATCAAAAATCTCCTTGTTCTCTTCTATGATAACGCTTTTTTCGCCATCCAACTCGATTTCTGGAGAAATAAAGTAAATATTTCCCGCCTTCAAGGCAAAATAAACTTTGTCATAACTGCTATAGTTCAGAATTTCTAGCGAAACTAGACGATCTAGCAGTTCTTTTTTGGCTTTTAAGACTTCTTGTTCGACAATTTTCTGGATTTCTTCCGAAAACTGTTCTTGATTTTTCAAAACTTTACTGCTACTCTCCAGATTTTTCGTCTTTTTCAGACTTTTCAATTGGCCAAACGGCGTTTACCAACCCAACAAGGATAGGAAATCCCACAAAAAGTAGGATTAATCCAGTCTCAGCTCCCATTTTTCTCCTCCCCACTAGCAATTACTACCTTCACAATCTCGTCTAAGTAGGAATCATCCGTTGGATTCCCCGTCTTTAGGGCAATAAGGGCGGCCACTATCTCGTCTTCGCGTTCTTGTCGACCATCTTTTACTCCGTAGTCATAAGCATAAATGCTCATTAGTCATCCTCCGACTCTTCCGCAACCCATTTGTTGATTACTAAAACGGTTTGCTCCATATTAAGTTCATCAAGCTCCCCTACTTTATCTTCTGATAGAACACCACGAAACAACGATAGTGCCTTTACGAACTGCTCCATAGGGTCTTTTAGTGAAAGCATCTCAATAATCTTATGCGCTGGTATCGACGACATTGGAGGAACCACTGCCGTAAAGTCAGGGGTAGTTATGTTTACTAAAAACTTGTCCATTGCTTCTACTTCTCCAGATTCTGTTTGTCAAGTAGTTCATAGAATACCTCAAGAGTTCCAGCGTTGTCAAGTACAACATCAAACGAGTAATCCGCGAGCGCGTGCTCAGAGATATGATCGTTCGCTGGACCTACTCCGTCACGTTCAACTCTCCACACAGAACCGCCCAACTTCTTAATAGCGTCTGCCTCGTTAGGGAATCGAACATCAGCAAAGACAACCTTTGCTCCGTCTTCGATTTTATTAATAGCGGCGTCTACCCAAAAGTCCTGACCCCACATCTCGCGGCCTACCTCGGTCCCAAAGCGTTGCAAGTATTCACGAATGCTTGGCGTTAGTTCCTTAACGCCTTCCCACCCCGCTAAGTTCACAGCCTGTCTCACCGAGTAAACCAATCCGCTGCTGTCTCGAATATCTGGATTTAGTTTGTAGAGCGCGTCTTTCATCGGAGCAGCAAAAGACATCTTTGTATAGCCGTAGTTTTCCACCAAGTAGTCAGCGGCTGTATCTTTTCCAGAGCGAGCGTATCCGCTTAGTCCGATTACTTCGACGCGTGGGATTAGTTCCCCGTCACGCAAAACCATTAGCGGTAATCCAATAGCTTTAGCGACGTGAACTTCCAACGAAGCTCCCTTAGACTTCTGCCATCCCGGAAGCAAACAAATAGCATCCACCGACAACACATGCGGAAGATCTCGACGCATGTACCAAGACCACATCTTATTAGGAGAGTCTGGACTGCCAGCAGATTGCAGGGCTTCCTGTACTGTTGCACCGTCATTGTGCGCAGGGTTAATTACTTCATAGCCGAGAGCTTCTAACTCTTCCTCTGCTTTGAAGAACGCTGGAAAGTTCCAGTCTTTGATTCCGGTCATTGGTCCAGCGATGTAGATTTTCATAGGACCATCCTACTAGATATGTTTACGCTTTTACGTAAAAACTCAGACCAGTCGCAATAAATATCCAACCAATAATTGCAGCCACGCTTAGCCAGTAGCTAATCAAATTCAGCCAGCGATAGCGTTTAGGAATTCCTGTTACCCACTTCGAAACAAGATAGCACCAACCTACTACAAGCAATAGGTATGAAAGCAATCCTGGAATTGATAGCAGGTGATCGCCGATTGTAATTACGCCATACTCATCCATTACGGTGCCACGCGTCCAGTCTAGTTAAAGGCTTCATAAGTAAGAGGCATCTTCTCTGCGAAGAAACACTCCATTGCTTCCGCTACCATCTCAATCTCACGCTGAGGGAAAGACGGAAAGTGCGTCCCTTCACGAGAAGTGCGCAATGATAAGAAGTTCATAAGACTACGAGCGTTCATCGTTACATACATAGAGGAGTAGGTGTTCACTGGCAAAACTCCGCGAGCGACTTCTCTAGCAATACCCGCGTCCAGCATATTCTGATACTGCTCATACGCCAACTTGTTTGCTTCGTAGGTAGAGCGATAGACAGTAGTCAACTGCTTCAGGTCTCCGTCTTCGAAGACATAAGCACCTGGCTTACCAGTCTGAACCAACTTGCGACTCAGACTAGGAACATAGAACACAGGCTCTAGTTCCTTATAGCGTCCCGACTCCTCATTGTATGAAGCAATGCGGTGACGCATGAACTCGCGGAACACGAAGATAGGTGCTTCGATGTAGAAGGTGAATGCGTTGTGTTCGAACGGAGAACCGTGGCGGTCACGCATCAAGTAGTTAATAAGACCTGCCTCCTTTTCAGGAGTAGTCTCCACTGCACCAGTGCTCACACGAGCAGCAAGTGTTACAGCCGAGTCCGATGCCATCGACTGAATCAACTTCACAGTCATATCACTGCGATACTTTATTTTCTTCATTACTCTCTTCCGTAATCGTCTTCTAGTCGCTGAATGTCTTCTTCGTCGTAGTTGCCAGTTATGACTTCTACAACATGTCCAACTTCATCCGAAGTGTTATGTAGTCGGTGAATCTCACCAGGCGGGATGTATACCGATACTCGGTCATCTAAATCAATAAGGATGTTGCCCACCTGCGCAACCATCCCAGAAGTTGTAGAGGTCCACTCCTCTGCTCGGTAGTCATGCTTCTGCAAAGACAAACGAGCACCAGGCTTCACGCTAATAATTTTTACAACAAGACCAAAGTCTTGGTAGATAATTCGGTAGCCACCCCAAGGGCGTTCAACAAAATCATTCATCGCCCACATACCCTCTCAGAATTACGACAGCATCATCTTGACCGAGCGACTCAAGCAACGAGATAAACTCATTCGCTTTATCCATTCCGCCAATCACATAACCGAAGTCATAAGCAGCATTCACAGCATTCGAAGAAACAACCTCTAGCTTCTCTTTAGCGTCTAGGTATCTTGCAGTTACCTTTGCTGTTTCACTAATAAGGGCGTCCATTACATCTGGATCTTCGTTTGTATTACTGTGCATCTTTTAATTCTACTTTGTTTTTACGCTCTGCCGCCTCAGCTTTACGCTGGCGTTTCGCTTGTTCATACAAACGCTTACGCTGGTCATGCTTTGCTAGGCGGACTTCCGCCACCACACGCTGACATTCTTTCTCGAACTCATCTGGACTCATACTCAAAGAGTATCACTTAGCGTCCAGAATTTCAACTATTCAGATAGTCTTTCATACACCCATGACAGAATGTCTACGGCGATCTGGTCTCCGGCTTTATCTTTCTCACCGATTAGTTCGCGGAGTCTCTCAAAGAACTCAACACGCTGACGATCCTCACCAAGCTGCTCGGCTCTACGGATTTGGTCCACAGCAAAAGCTTCTAGTTTTTCTAGTTCGAAGTCAATGTCTTCTAGCTCCGCGGGAGAGTGCGGTTCTTTCATATATCAATTTTAACAGAAGGTGGAGCTCCGAGTCGGACTCGAACCGACAACCCCCGCTTTACAAGAGCGGTGCGCTACCATTGCGCCATCAGAGCAGTTGCTAGTGGACCCTTACTAGCATGTCCGGAACCGTTCCGGCAGGGAGTTATTTGGTAAGACCGCCAGGTATCTCCCGGTCCAAGATTTATCTTATCAAACTATTCTGACTCTCGCAAGTTCTTTTCCAACATATCTAGTTTGAATTGAAGATCGTCTAACTTCTCACCAATCACTTTGTTCGTGATTTCCGCAATTTCGATCTTTTCTGCTAACGCATCAATAGCGGCGTCCAGTTCGTGTTGTTCCATGGCGTTTTCTCGCTTTCTCTTTCTGTCGTTCTTCTTCTGTTTGTAGGAGTCTACGGAATCTTGCAGCAACTGCAAATCGGGTAACGGGCTTGGAGCAACGCTCTCCTACCTCGGACAACGTTAGCTCAGGGTTATTGATTCGGATGTTAGCAAGTTCTAATGTTTCTGTATCAACTTCGCCCTGATGCTCGGCGAGCGCTTTTTTAAGTCGAGCTATGTACTTATTAGCGGAGTCTGCTTGCTTCTTTTTATTACTTGCTTGGAGTTGCTTGATACGAGTCTGTTGTTGGTCGGTTGTGTATGTAGGCTTCTCGGTCCCACGAACTCTACGGGTTCGCTCTGCATCTGTTAGTCCACCCCAGATCCCCTGATAGCCACCCTTAACGGCGTACTCAAAACATTGATTCTTAATCGGACATTCACGACAGATAAGTTTTGCCGCTGCAGTTTTCTTTTTGTCATAGACATATTCTTCGTCCGAGAAAAAGAGTTCAGGGTCTGCATCTAAGCAGTTAGCGTCTGTGAAGTCGAGCACTATGTTCCGTTCTGTTATTACCCATCTATTCTCCGATAAGTAAGAACGTATGTCAAGTTATTCGTCGGCTTCCATCTGCTCTTTCCACGCTTTGCGTAGTCGTTCTATTCTTGCTTTTTGTCGAGCTTCTTGTTCAGGTGTATTCAGAAACGGCTTAACTGGCTCGTCCATTGATTCCGCATACTCTTCATAGATACGGTCAAAGGCGTCCTGCGGAACTTTATAGCCCTTAGCTAAATGCTCGTCTAAGTGTCTTATTGCTCGGCGAGGAGTTTCGAAGCGAGGGGACGGAACATCTCCGTACTCGTCTGGAACTTCATATGAAATCCAACAACCACAACACTCAATGAATCCCATGTAGTGGTGGTAAATATAGACATCGCTGTCGTCACTAAACCGAGCGTAGCTCATTTTTTATCCTCCAGAAACATCCAGGCGTCTTCACGCATAACAATCGCTTCCCATAGGCAAGCTACTGCATTTATTGCTTGGAGGAGTAAGAATAGTTCCAGCTCTGGCTGGAAGAACATCCACAGAGGCCAACTAATAAAGTTGATGACAGAGAACTTCCACCACCAAGACGCGACTACTAGCCAGAACTTTTTTGCTCTCAGACTCACTGCTCTCCATCCTTCTTCATAATCTTCTTCCACATGTGACGGAGCTTACGTCGAAACGGACGTTTCTGCTCCCCGGTCATACACCAATCGCAATCCTGCTCAGGGCAACGCTTTCCATGCTCACCATCCTTAATCGGACGGCCTTTCCAATCCTTGCGATTAGTTCTGCTCATCATAGTCTCCACCACTGTATATGTCACACCTTACTTGAAGCAGGGTATCAGAGTGCGCCTTAGTTAGTAGGTTTCTCTTCTTTAGATCTTCAGTAATCATATCTAGCAGTTCGATGATCTGCTTCTCCTTATCTCTAAGACCAAGCTCATAAGCATCAGGGTAGTTCTCCCGGAGAGACTCCTCACACCACTCTGTATTGCAAGGCTCACAGTATGCGCTGTTCTCCCAATCCAAGGGCAGAACTACATCACACTTTTCACAACGGACGTCGCTCACTTCTTCTCTCCCCGCTCCTTCTGCCATTCAATAGCCCAGTCAGAGCCTGCTTGGAAGCCCTCGCTTGTACCGGCTCTGAATGCCTGAACCTCAAGTCTCTTAGCCTTACGCCACTTCAGAACAGTTCCGCCACCATTGCAGGCTTGCAGGTGCCCCTGAGTCATCTCTGATTCAGGGATGTCGTGGTCACATTCGAAAAAGCTTTCCTCAATGTCTTCCTCGTATTCGCCACAACATCCAGGCTCACCACAACCCCAGATGGTGTTGTCTTGCTTTATATAGTAGATGGTCACTTGTTCTCCCCCTCGAGTCGCTTAATTAGTGCGTCATAGTAGCCGTTCCCACAGCCATAGTTTTCGCATCCCCAGTCGCACTCCTCCTCCGGATGCCAAAGGGTTTTGATTATCTCAATGAGATGCTGGCGTTCCTCCGCCTTAGCATGAGCAATCGCTTTATCAAACTCGTCCACCTTACTGGCAGGACTAATCAATGGGTTGTTCACCCAGTGGTCGTCAGGACCAAACGGCTCGTCAATCATTTCTCTCCCTCTTCTCTAATTTTGTCGCCATAAATATGCGAACACTTTGAACATAAATCTGGCTGATAAATGTCATACTCCCAAACTAGCGTGTCAACCAAAACTCCACACCAGTCACAATTCATCAGTTCTCTCCCTTGATAAGAGCGACCAAAGCACATCGGCATCCGTCTTCCCAATGATGTTCCCATTCTGGGTCTAATGGTCTTTCACATTTATCATCTAGCAGTTTGATAATGCGTTCCTCGGCTCTCTTCTCTCCATAACAGATAGGGCAAGTGAAAAACTCCGAGTAGTAATACTCGCACTTCTTGCAGAAACGCTTTTCGTTTACAGGGCGTTCCACCACTTCATTCTTCTTTACCATCAAACTCCACCTTGTCCGAGAAAGCAATCCAATCCATTAGGTCATTTAGGTCGTTGACTGTTAGTACACCATTAGGGGCGTCTATCATTTCTCGCAGCTTCTCCCCGAGAACCACTAGGTTACGCTCGCGCTCAGTCTCTATTCCATAGCAGACAGGGCAGCCCATACCATCTGACGAATCCCAAGCCCAGTCGTGTACTTCGCACTCATTACTCAATGCCATTAGAGCGACTCCAACTTCTCTAGAACTTTACCGTAGTGTCCAATTTTCTCGGCGTGAAGCCCGAGCTCCATTGCATACATATTGCTTCGCAGGAACGGGTCAGCAAGTATCTCTTCCGAGCGGATGATTTCTTCAATAAGAAACTGTCGCAGTTCTTCCAGCTTTTCATCAGCCGTTAGAACTTCCTTTTTCTTTGCCATGCGTCTCTTCTTCCTTGTACTTTGCAAGAATCCAGCTTGAGCTGTTCTTCTTGTCATCTCCTCCAACTCCGAACACGAAGTGAAGTCTTTTTGACTCTACCACCATCTCGGGGATATTGTCAAGTGTTCTATCTCCACCATTTGCAAAGATAATCTCATCCTGCGGATACATGTCCAAAACTTTCTTGATTGCATCAATCGCAGTTCCGTCCGAGTCGTCGAAAACAATAAGGGCGTCTACGCTACGGAGCTCGCTCATAATCGCCAACCTTTCCTCGGTCGGCAGGAACGGCTTCCCCTTTTTACGAACCAGCCATGAATCCGAGTTGATCCCCACCACCAGCACATCCCCCAATGCCTTGGCGGCTCGGATGTAGGCAACGTGCCCAGAGTGGATCGGGTCGAACCCGCCAGTAACCAAAACTACTTTAGCCATTACGCTCGCTTCTCTTTCGTTCCCATGTTTCTAAATCTTCAGGGTAGTCAAAATCTTCTGTCCAGTCATCTATGTCTATGTGGTTTCCGGTTTCAAACATCTTATAGTCATACACATCCAAACCCAGCACATGCCCCCCAAGAGTTAACTCTCTAAATAGCGACCACCCTCCTGTCATAGACGGGGAGTCAATAATAGACACAATAGAGTCGCCAAGCCATTTTTGCCTATCTGGCATAAACCCAATCGCAAAGATCTCTTCGCAATTTTTACCAGTCACTTCCGAAGACTTTGACCGACAGAAATACTTCCACGGGTCAGAGTTTGTCATAATAGTTTCTACAGCTTCTTCAGTGAAGTAGACATCTCCATACACTAAGACATTTCTCTTATTCGGATCCCACTGGTCCATAGAAGATGCAAACTTATCTAGCTCCCTTTTAGTTTTAGATACTTTAGGAGAGTATAGTCTCGTTCCAGGAACTATATAACGGTCATCACCTTTAGGGGCAACAACCACTACATCATCAGTGTACCTTAAAAATAAGGAACAAGTCCTGTCCAATAATCTTTCACCTTCGACCTCAACAAGATGTTTAGGAACTCCTTTGAAGTCTCCCCACCTAGTCCCATCTCCAGCTGCCAAGATAATAACTCTAGTCACACTAATCCCAGTAGTAGTTGATGTATCCGTCATAGCACTCGCACTCAGGGAAGTTCTCGTCCCCAGGGCATTCAGTGTCCGACTCTTCTATTTCATCTTCACCATCAGCATTGCACGAAGGACAGTTGCTGTAGATGCCAGTCTTGTATGACTCGAAAGTGCTATCGATATCACCCTGAATCTCCCATTGCTTCTTTGCAATGTGCCACCCATAAGTATCCCAACAGCATCGACCGCCATACATACGAGCACCAGAAGTCACCTGAGGATCCTCGCAGGTCCCATGAGCCGTCCACACTAGACGAGGGTCCATCTTCTGAACCTTTTCCCAGTTTTCAGGAGTGTTCTCTAGAAAGTCATCTACCTCGTAGTCTTTTAGCCAAGACTCGTATTCTTCCTTGTATTCCATGGCCTCTTCATTAGTGGACACTCTTTTCCTTCTTTCTGCGTTCTTTGTAACAAACCGGACAGTAACTTCCAACGAACCTGATTCGATGTCTGCGGCAGGGATAGCCGCGTTTATTATTCTTCATCTTCTTCATCCTCGTAGTCGCAGTCGATTCCTTCGAAGTCAATGCCCTCTGCCAGGATGTCGTCTAGCGACTCGAACCCAGTATCCTCAAGCCCGTAGCTACCAATTAGCAAGTCCCAGGCTTCTTCAACAAACCCGCGAGCCTTATCGGTCTCTTCTACAATTCCGCTAGAGATAGCGTATGCCAAAGGCAGTCCCAAGTCGTTGTAGTTGATGAAGTCCTTGAAGTCCTCGTTGTCTCGCTCGTTTAGCCAAAGCTCAGATAGAATCCCGCACTTTGTCTCAAAGTCGGTGCTTTTTTGCTCATCACTCATCTTCGGCCTTCTTATCTTTCATCTTTTGTTTATACTCGGCTGCCAAGTTCTCGTCTGTCTGGTTCTTGTAGTGAACTCGCTTCACTCGATCTAGTCGGAAGCTTCTTATGCAGGGCATCCCCTTAGGTCCGCCCCAGACATCGATCCATTCAATACCGGCGTCTGTCGTAACGTGCTTCATAAAGCGGAAGCGTCCTCGCTCCTTGCTGATTTTAAGTTCTGTCCCCTGAACGACGTGTCGTCCATTGATTTGCATCTCGGTCTTGACAATCCACCCGTCATTCGGGCGTGGACCCTCAGGAACATTAGATTTCCGTCGTGCCATCAGCTTCTCCTTCAATAAGGGCGTCTACTATGTTCTTCACAGTCGAAGCATACCACTTTCTGTTGTTTTGTGTAGGTATACCATCCGAGTTCAAACCTTCGGCAATCTTCCCAAAACTCTTCCCAGCAGCCCTCTCAGCTACGATTCTTTCCTTAATTTCGGGTAAAGTGCGGTTTTTAGGCCCCATATCTACCCCCCAAACGATGCCACGGTCTCTACGGTCCTTGTGGACGTCCTTCTGTCTCGCAGCGATAATTCCGCGCTCCATTTCGGCCAAAGCACTCATTACTGTTACTACAAAGCGTCCTTGATAGGTCGAAGTGTCCAGATTTAAGTCCAGCATGATCAAACGCCAGCCTTTTTTGCTTGCTCGGTCCACAATGTCCAAGAAGTCGGTAGTTGACCTAGCAAGTCGGTCGATTCGGGTAACAATAAGGGCGTTTGCTTCGCCGGACTCTAATCTAGTAAGGGCGTCTGTTAATACTGGTCGACCCTTGATACTCTTCCCCGAGCGACCCTCCTCCCTGATTACTTCCCAATCCTTAAACCCATGGAACTCGGCGGCGGTAATTAGGGTTCGCTCCTGAACATCCAACGAAACTCCATCATTTACTTGAAGTTGCGTCGAGACTCGGGCATATAGTAGGGCTTTACCAGGGTTAAGGGCGTCCATCACTTCTCTTCTTGTATAAAGTTACGCTTTTCCTGTTTATATGGTACCACGCTTTATACATACTTAATCCTAAGTTTGTACGACGTTTATACGGGAAAGCGAAAACCCCCGGTCTCTTTCGAGTTTCCGGGGGGATTCTTATAGGTGAATAGGTGGAATGCTTTTTACCACCAGGGCCTAGCTATTACGGTTCAGTAGATCCGCTTTTGAGCCCACCTGACGTTTGTCCGCTAAGACGACACGCTAATGCCCGCCAGTGCCTTACCCGCCCCATATAGCTTTGCGAGTTATTCGGCCATACTCCAAGTCTCCCGTCGGAGCCTTGTTATTAATACTCTATCACACATTTGCGCCACATTGTGAGGTTTGCAAAAAAAAAATCCCGCCGAAGCGAGATTCTTTTCCCCGGGCATCGAGTTGTCCGTCCGGACAACCATTACCCGTTCGGCTGCCTAACAGCCTGGTATGCCCTTGCGATAGCGACGAAACACTATCCGGAGTTACCAGAGCGACGAGGGCAATCGCTCACATTTTAAAGGTCACCAGTAACAGACTGGCACGAAGCCGGGTTGTGGTGCGCACCTTAACCGACCGACCTTTAGCTGATCATCTTGGATTCGAACCAAGAACCTACGAGTTAACAGCTCGTTGCTCTGCCGTTGAGCTAATGATCAAGGTGCCAAGCCACTTAGAACGACTTGGCTGCACATACGAACTTCTAAGGAACCCATGGCATTTTGTTTGGCTCATACGTCCAAACTACATATTTAGTAAGTCATCGGCGTTTCCATATACTGAAAGGTCAACGGCTTACTCTCTTTCTCATAATAAGACCCAGATCGAGGCGCGACTCTCGAATCCGATGCAGAGCCTAGTTCACGTCTCAGGTACTAACTTACGTCCTCTAAGGGGTGTCGGGGTTCGCTGTCCATTGGTATTACCAGGGTTGCTATGGGCCATGCATCTGCTACATGTCCAGGCCAGTAGATAAGCCTAGCACGACCTCTCCCGTCGTGTCAAGCTTTTCCGTGGAGATGCGGGGAATCGAACCCCGGTCCAGTTACGGATCCATTGTTCTTCTACAAGCTTAGGCAGTTTATATTTCCAGGACCGAACTGCCACATCCTGCGGTGCTTCAGTTTTACGTCTCCAGCATAGACGTACTGCAGGTTGTCCTACTTATTTAAAACCTGGCTGCCCACTTAGGACTAGTGCTTTGCCAGGGGCGTCTAAGCTACTGTTACGCAGCTAGAGCGAATGCAGAACGAGATTCAGCATTTATTTTGTTTAGCGGTTTTACGAGACTCCGCTATCTCGGCTTGCTTCACCAACTTCAGAATAACTGTCGAAACCAGTCATCCCCGTTTGTCACTATTGAGTTATCTATTTACAGGATAGCACACTTATGCAGCTTTTAACAAATCTTTTATAAGTTGTAGTGTATCCAGCGGTCCGTCTACTGGATAGCAGTTTGCACCAGTACGCATAACCGAGTGGTCGTTACCGCCCTCGTCTAGTCGATCCCCGACAAACAGGACATCGTCAGGCTGAAGTCCAGTACGTTTGATAAGTTCTTCGATTCCGAAGCCCTTATCAATCCCGACCCGAGTCACGTCAATGCTAGTCGACCCTCCGGATCGAACATCAAACTCCAGAAGGAGGGATGCCAGCGTTCTACGGAATCGATCTTTTCGTATTCCAGTAGGGTCCCAGAGTTCTTTCTCTTCAATCGGAGCATTTTGCCCCAAGGCCGAAAAAGTAACCTGAGTGCCACGATTTTCAATAACCGAGCCATGAGGCGACTCTGGCCATTCACCAAGTAGTGCAGCAGTCACGTGAATCGCCTGAGTCACGCGAGTAATCTCTTCTTCAGACAACGTCTTAGAGTAAACCACTCGCCACCCTCCAAGATGACGCTTCAAGTACTGAGCACCACTGGTAGGCATGATGTGTAGATTGCGAAGGTTTGATTTATCAGGAAGCAGGTCCACAACCTGAGACATAATCTGCTCTCTTGTACCACCACTGATAATGCACACCTGAGCGACCCCTAGTAAATCTCTAAGGGCTTTTCCCATGTCATTTGAAATAGGACCCTTGCTAGGTGCAAGAGTCCCATCCAAATCAAAAGCTACTAATTTGATTCCCACTAGTCGCGAGTAACCAATCGACGCTTTACTGCATCAAAAACCTTTGGACGCTTCTTTGAAGCCTTACCGTTCTTGCGGTCAGAAGTGCTCTTTTCAGCTGGCTTTGCGCCTCCGCCTTTACCTTTTGCCATTATTTCTCCTCAATTTCGATACCACGATTGGTTGCACGCCAAACGCTAGGGGCATGGTTAGATTCTACATCTTTTTTGTGCTCTTCGTCTTCATAAAGACGAATAATGTGAATGCAAGGATCAGATTCTTCAAATTCCTGCTCTTCTGCTTCGCTTGTTGGTAGGCCATCATGCGTGTAACAAACAGCAGGGCCAGCCCAGCCATTTTCAATACCGACGCGAAGCCACTCTTCAAAATCCATGACATCTCCTTATAGGAGCTGACCTGGCCGAAAACCAGACAGTATTCGACCAGGTCAACCGTTTCTAAACACACTACATCCGCATGACGCATGCTTATTCGTTGCGGGATTGCAACATCATTAGATTATCAAACATCTCTCCAGAATGCAACAAATCCCCCTAATTTCTTAGAGGGACTTGTTTTTGATTCTTATTAGAAGTTTTCTTCCGAAGAAGTGCTCTTCTTTTTGCTGTCAGCAAGGGCTGCTTCAGCCGAACTTGCGAAGGCAATGTTGATTTCGTCCTGGTCTAGAACACCGTCTACAACGTAGGCACGTGCTAGAGACTCAGCGACTTCCATGATTCCGACGAATGCGGCGATTAGAGCAGACTGCCACAATTCAACGCCACCAATGGAACCAGCGGCTAGAACACCGCTAACTTTTAGAATTACTAAAGCGACAGTTCGCTTTAGAATCATCTTGATAATTTCCATGATTCTCCCGAGAGACTAGTAGGTTTAATGACCCTCTCTCCCAAGAGCTACTTCAATTTTACCGCACTTATTTATTAGCGATTTTGCGTTTTTGGCGGATGGCTCGACGCTGCTGGTCGGTAGTTCCGCCCCAGATTCCAACCAAACTCTGGTCAGTTAGGGCATATTCTAGGCACTGATTGATAAAAGGACAGCTATTACAGATAGCCTTTGCCCCTTCAAGATTGTAATAGGTAGCACGAATCACCGTAAGGTATTCATCGGGATTGCTGGGATTTAGAGAATAAGTCTCATTCCCGTCCTCTGGAAAGAACATGTTCGGATCTGTCTCCGCGCAAGGAGGGTCTTCTCCCTCAATAAACTTCGGATACTCTGCGTCTATTGGAAGGAATTCCATGTTTAGTTCTTTCTATCTCCAGGTGTTGTTACCAGTGCTATACCCGGTTCCGTTGAAATTAATCGGAGGCGGGCTGAACACTCGTTTCAACTCTAGTCCACAGTCTTCTTCTTTGCAAGTCGATACTGTATCTTCTGCAGAAATACTGCGAACCTCAGAGTAGACGTGCCCATTAGGGCATTTATATTCGTAAGTAGGCATACCTACAAGTCTACCTAAAAATAAAACCCCCGACACTAGGTCGAGGGTTTATTTAAAGAATTAGTTTTGAACCAAAGTATTCAACTTGTCCAACTTGAAGCCAGCCCACTTGGCATCGCCAGCAATAACTACTGGAGCAGCCGAGAAGCCTAGGCCTAGAACCATCTCTAGGGACTCCTTGTCCTGGGAAAGGTCTACTACCTTGTATTCAATTTCATTTTTGTCCAAGAATCTCTTGGTCATATCGCATTGAACGCAGCTTGGGTTGGTGTAGACAGTTACCATTTGGGAGATCCTTACTAATAATGAGGCGCACTAAACAAGGGCTCGCCATAGCCAGCCCCGCAGAGTTGAATGTTATACAAGTATAGCCAAAATTTTGGCCGGTGATTTTACTCGCTAAAAAAGAATACAGCGTCTACGATTTCCTGGCAAATCGGACAAATTTTCAATCGCTCTGGGTTACGAGTTGGAACAAACTTCTTACCACAGAGTGCGGTAACGGGGGTTCCCATGATGTAGCCCTCGGTAGCACTAGCAGAATCGGTGTAATGAGCAAGCGGCTCATCTTCTTTAGACTCGATGTCTACTTCAGGTTTTTCTAAAACGTCAGTACTCATTTCACCGCCTTAAGCATTCCAATAACTGCGTCTAGTTTAATTTTACCAAGATATGAGGCAACGTCTTTGTAGCCATAAGAGACGATAACATTATCCCCTGACAAAACCAATCCAGCAGCAAATTCAATATTTACGCCCTGAAAAGAGAATGGGTCGGATACTTCTAATAGTTTTCCTGTTTTATCGTATGTAGAAAATCTGTGAAGGTAGGTGCGAATTACCTTATCTCGATAACCAAACATACGAGGGGTATACACCTTTTCCAGTCTTATCACCGCTTCATGTGTAATTGCTAAATACTTATCTCCTAGATCCCACAAGCAGCTGCCGCCTCTAATATTGTTTCCAGCCTCTTCCGAGGCTTCGCGTAGCTTGACTTTTCCAGAACCTACGTTATATACGGAAGTAGCACTATAGATAAAATCAAAGTTTGGATTCTTTTCATAGGTTGGCATCCAGTTCTTTTCTATCGGCTGAATGTCACCCTCGGTGTGTATCTTTATTAGTGTTGCTTTATTGTCTTTGATTTTGTAGGTAGCAAGTCTAGGAATATCATTCGTTATATGCGGCTCCTTCATCACAGATAGGACTTCCCATCCGCCATCTCTCCAATAAAGGCGTCCATCTTCCGGTCCGCGCAAGTACTGACCAACTTCTGAAAAATCTATTTCACGCAAAGAATCATGGTCTAACTTCCAATCAGAAGTCAAACTCCCCATGAACATTCTATTTTTTACTCTGGTACCAATAGTTGCCACGGTGTCGCCAGTATTTGGATCAAAGAAGTAGTTGCTGGCACGAATCAAAACCACATAGCCCTCTGTCGGGGAGTAGGCCACGGAGGGGTTAAAAGCCGACCAACGCTTATCGGACTCATCTACAAAGCGACAAATACGCCAGGTTTCTCCCCCTAAATCAGCAAAAAGTGGCGTTGTCATCCTTCCAGTATACCAACTTAGATCCCAGTAAATAAGGTAAAATTAAAGGTGCGGATACTACTATCTGAAGGATCTTCCCCATGACTTGCATTGCCGGAACTTACAACATCACCTGTGACCAAGGTGCCACTTTCTCACGCACAATTACATGGACCGACTCCGCTCGTAACCCATACAATATCACCGGATATACAGCCAGAATGCATGTCCGCGAGACTGCAAATGCTTCAAGCACAATTACAACACTCACTACCGAAAATTCAAGAATCACCCTAGGCGGAACAGCCGGAACCGTTACTCTTACAATTTCGGCAGCAGATACAGCAAATATTACCGCCGGTCTATATGTCTACGATCTAGAGCTAGTATCCGGGGCTGGTGTTGTAAGTCGAATTATTGAAGGAAACTTCAAAGTAAAGGCCGAGGTAACTCGATAAATGGCAGTCGATTTTGGAGACAACCCGAATAAAGTTTCGGTTAACCCACACGACCTGAACAAAGTTATTGTCCAGGAGCAGCCTAACCATGTCGAAATCGGGATTGGCGGCCCTCAAGGTGCTCCAGGTGCTCAGGGTGTACAAGGTACGCAAGGTATCCAAGGGGTTCAAGGTTCCACTGGAACTATTGGAGTTGACGGTGCTCAAGGTACTCAAGGTACCCAAGGTCCGCAGGGTACAACGGGCACACAAGGTGCTACTGGCGCGCAGGGCGCAACCGGCTCACAAGGCACTCAAGGGGTGCAAGGCCTACAAGGAACAACTGGAACTCAGGGTGCTCTCGGTATCCAGGGCTCTACAGGTCTACAAGGAACCGACGGTGCTCAAGGCCAACAAGGAAACACCGGAGCGCAAGGTGCTACTGGCACGCAGGGAGCCGTAGGTGAAACTGGAGCGCAGGGTGTTCAAGGTCTACAAGGCATAACCGGTTCTCAAGGAACTACGGGAACACAAGGAACCACAGGTCAAACAGGTGCACAGGGGACCCAGGGCACTCAAGGCGTTCAAGGTATCACTGGCTCACAGGGTACTCAAGGAGTTCAAGGGCTTCAGGGCCTCCAAGGTTTGCAAGGCTTGCAGGGGCTGCAAGGCTTGCAGGGCATACAAGGACTACAAGGCATCCAAGGATTTACAGGTGCCACAGGTCCTCAAGGTGTTTCTATCCATTTCATTGGCACTGTTGCAACCGTAGGCAATCTACCAGGTAGCGGTAACTCAGTAAATGACGCCTACATCGTGTCCGCAGATGGTGACCTGTATGTATGGAGCGGAAGCTCATGGGATAGTGTCGGCCAAATCGTTGGACCTGAAGGTGCTCAAGGAACTCAAGGAACGGTAGGCCCGCAGGGCACAACTGGGACTCAAGGTGCCGTCGGCACACAAGGCACAACAGGTACACAAGGCACTACCGGAAGTCAAGGTGTTCAGGGGTCCACAGGTACTCAAGGACAGACAGGCTCTCAAGGCGTTCAAGGCACAACAGGACAAACAGGAACCCAGGGCACTACCGGAACTCAAGGTACAACCGGAACTCAAGGTGCCGTTGGCACACAAGGAACTCAAGGCTCTACTGGTGCAACAGGAGAGCAAGGTATTCAGGGTGCGTCCGGAACTAACGGACTAGACGGAGTCCAAGGTGCCACGGGTATGCAAGGCACTGACGGCCTTACCGGAGCTCAGGGCACCACTGGTGCTACGGGCGTTCAGGGTGTCCAGGGGACAGAAGGAATTCAAGGAGCGACCGGAACTGACGGTCTTGGTTATGACCTTGTAAATACCGGATATCTAGAAATTTTTGGCAACGAGGCTTCGATTGATTTCCAAGCCCCAGCGTCCGCCTACCAGATGGGCAACCTAGTAGAGGTTCGAGCCTTTAGTGGTGGCTCCGCTCTGGCTGGATTTGTTCGCGGAGAGATTGCTCTCAAAACCGAAGTCGCGGCTGGCGTATACAACTACTCCATTACCGCCACCGAAGTTGGTGCTGGTTCCGCATCCGAGTGGCGTTTCTCAATCGTTGGTGAAACTGGCGCAACTGGTTCTCAGGGAACCACCGGAACTCAAGGTGTTCAAGGTGTTCAGGGCGCAACAGGAGTGCAGGGTATAACAGGTACTCAGGGGTCGACCGGCACTCAGGGAGCAACAGGTACACAGGGCACCACGGGAAGTCAGGGAACTACAGGTCAAACTGGCTCACAAGGAACAACCGGTGAAACCGGGACACAGGGCACAACAGGAACACAAGGAAGCACCGGAGCACAAGGTACGACTGGAACTCAGGGAACTGACGGAACTCAAGGTGCTACGGGTGCCCAAGGCATTCAGGGAGTTCAAGGTCTTCAAGGACTACAAGGTACTAACGGAACTCAAGGTCTGACAGGTCTTCAGGGTATTCAGGGAACTGCAATTCAAGGTACTCAGGGAACTACAGGTACCACTGGTTCGGGCGGTGCTATTGGAAACTATGGGTCATTCTACAGCTCACAGACCCAAGCTCTTGCAAACGTCAGCACAGAGCAGGTTGTTACACTAAACTCTACCTACCCTAACGGTAGTGGGCACGGCATTTCAATTGTTGACAGTAGTAAAGTGACTATTGCCGAGCCAGGTACTTACACAATGACTGCGGTCATTCAGATTGCAAACCCAACTAACGCTGTCCAGTCTGCACGATTCTGGTTGAAGTTAAACGGAAGCAACTATGCAAACTCAACAACCTCTGTAACCCTACAACCACGTAAGTCTTCAGAAGAGCCTAGCTACCAGCTAGTAACAGTTACATTTGTAGGGACGTCGACCGCAGTAAACGACTACGTACAGATTTTCTGGGAAGGAACATCTACAGAGCTATCTCTCGTAGAAGACCCAACCAACGGGTATCCAGAAACCCCATCCGTAATCCTCGGCATTACTCAGGTGATGTACACCCAACTCGGCCCTCAGGGTACGACTGGTACGCAAGGTCTGACTGGTATCCAAGGTGCCACCGGTCTACAGGGCGAGACAGGTGCTCAAGGCATTACCGGAACTCAGGGCACAACAGGATCACAAGGTGCGACTGGTGCTACCGGAGACCAAGGTATCCAAGGAACTACAGGCGCGCAAGGAACTACAGGCGCGCAAGGAACAACTGGTACTCAAGGAGTTCAGGGACCTGAAGGTCTTCAAGGCGTCCAAGGTGTCCAAGGTCAGACCGGACTAACAGGAGCGCAAGGCGCTACGGGCACACAAGGTATTCAGGGAATCCAAGGTATTCAAGGTATTCAGGGCTTTACTGGAGAAACCGGACCTCAAGGTGTATCCATCAACTTTATCGGAACCGTTGCCAGTGTGGGCAACCTTCCAGGTTCAGGCAACTCAGTAAACGATGCGTATATCGTATCGGCTGATGGTGACCTATACGTTTGGGATGGCGGAGCCTGGAACAGCGTTGGTCAGATTGTTGGTCCAGAAGGTGCTCAGGGAACGCAGGGTGTTACAGGTTCTCAGGGAACTACTGGAACTCAAGGTCTAACTGGTATCCAAGGTACGACAGGAGCGCAAGGCACATCAGGAACCGATGGTGCTCAAGGTGCTACAGGCACAACAGGTGCAACTGGTGCTCAAGGTACGACAGGAGCGCAAGGCTCTGTAGGTGAGACGGGTGCGCAAGGCACTACTGGCTCTCAAGGAACCACAGGACAGACTGGTGCCCAAGGCACTACTGGAGCACAAGGCACAACAGGAGCTACAGGAGCTCAGGGTGCAACAGGAGAGACAGGTGCTCAAGGAACCACGGGTGCTACGGGCGCGCAAGGATCTACTGGTGCGACTGGTGCCACTGGCTCACAGGGAGTTCAGGGAACTACAGGTAGCACTGGTGCTCAAGGCACATCTGGAACTAACGGACTCGATGGCGCACAAGGAACTACCGGAGCCACGGGTTCGCAAGGTACGACTGGCTCGCAGGGAACAACCGGTCAGACAGGTGCTCAAGGTACAACAGGTACACAGGGTACGACTGGCGAACAAGGTATTCAGGGTACCACCGGTGCAACTGGAAGCCAGGGAACTACTGGAAGCCAAGGAACTACCGGTTCAGTAGGAGCGCAAGGCGCAATTGGCGAAACTGGAGCACAAGGCACAACAGGAGCTATAGGAGCTACAGGAGCACAAGGAACTACAGGCACCACTGGGGCGCAGGGTGTCCAGGGAATTACTGGAGATACAGGTGCGCAGGGCACACAAGGAACTACAGGTGCAACTGGAAATACTGGTGCTCAAGGCGTTCAGGGCACGACAGGTGCTACTGGCTCGCAGGGAACTACTGGAGCAACTGGTGCTCAAGGCGAGCAAGGTATTCAAGGCACTACTGGCGCGACTGGTGCTCAAGGTATTCAAGGCACTACTGGTGCTACGGGCGCACAAGGCACAACAGGTACAACCGGTGCTCAAGGAACAACTGGAGCAACTGGTGCTACTGGCTCGCAGGGTACTACCGGAACTAACGGAAACGATGGTGCACAAGGAGCTACGGGTTCACAAGGAACTACCGGAACAACAGGGGCTACGGGCGCACAGGGTGCGACAGGGGCACAAGGCACAACCGGTCAAACTGGCGCGCAGGGTACAGCCGGAAGCAATGGTTCGGATGGAGCTCAAGGCACAACCGGAGCACAAGGCACTACTGGCGCGACTGGAAGCCAGGGAACAACAGGAGAGACAGGTGCTCAGGGAGCAACAGGTTTAACTGGAGACCAAGGTGTTCAAGGTACAACCGGAACTACAGGTGCGACAGGTGCTCAAGGTACTACAGGCACAACAGGCTCACAGGGAACAACAGGTACGCAAGGTGTTCAGGGTACGCAGGGTGTCGAAGGACCTGTAGCAGGTTCAGCGAACCAAGTTATTTACAAGAACGGCAGCAACGTCGCCACTGGAAGTTCTGGCCTAACCTATGACGGAACTGACCTAGCACTTAGTACTGGAAAGTTTGCAATAAATACTCGCAGCGGAGATGAGGGTGGAGAACTCTTCCTAGCCAACGCTGTCACAAATACCAGCATTGCCAGCGGTGTTACTATCGACGTTTACCAGAACAAGCTTCGTTTCTATGAGCAAGGCGGGACGGCACGCGGTTACTACGTGGACATCACAGGCGGAGCTGCAGGTGTAGGCACTAGCCTAACTGGTGGAACAACTGGCTCGATGAACTATGCAGTCCAAGAGTCTACTAAGCAGTCTGGCATTTCTGCAAACGCTACAACAATTATTAGCAAGTCTTTCACAACTACTGGATATCCAGTTCAGGTTCTGGTAACTGGTGACGCGGAGAACTCTACTGCAGGCGGTTGGGTAAAGCTTCAGCTATTCCGAGACAGTACTGCCATTGGAAAAATTATCCACGTTGAGAGCTCCTCTGGTTCAGAAAACGTACCATTCTCTCTGACCACAATCGATGCTCCTTCTGCTGGAACTTACACCTACTCGCTCAAAAACGTAACATCCGTATCGACCGGAACAATGAACTTCGGTGAAACCGATGGCCCAGTTCTAACCCTTATCGAACTTTCTGGTCCTAAGGGTGACACAGGAACTGGAGGTATTCAGGGAGCGACTGGTGCCCAGGGTACAACTGGTGCAGGTACCCAAGGTATTCAGGGAACCACGGGTGCGACAGGAACTCAGGGAACTACTGGAACAACGGGAGAGACTGGTGCTCAGGGAACAACAGGTACCGCCGGGGCTCAGGGCACATCCGGAGCTGACGGTGCTCAGGGCGCGACCGGTCTTCAAGGCTCTAGCGGTGCTCAAGGCGCAACAGGTCTTCAGGGAACAACTGGACTACAAGGTGTTCAAGGTGTTCAGGGTCTTCAGGGAGGTCTTCCAGCAGCACCTAACACATATATTGTTAGAAAGACTGCTACCCAAACGGCCGCAGCTTCAACTAACACTATTATTAACTTCAGCACTAGTGCAAACGTAGTCTCGTCTGGAAGCGGATTTACCATGTCATCCGGTCGAGTAACAGTGTCAAACGCAGGTTATTACAGAATCAAGGGAACCGCTTACTGGGACTCGGCTGTAACTACTGGTAATAACAAGGTAACATATATTTACATAAACGCTTCAGCAGCAACCCGTATGAACTCGTATGGTGGTCTAACTTATGACTTTATAGCCGAGACAACCCTAGAATATGTCTATTTAGCCGCAAACGACATTGTCGACCTTCGCGTCTATCAGACATCCCCATCGACAGTCAACATCCTGTCTGCAGGTTCGGACACAAACTGGGCATATGGAACGTCCCTATTTATTCAATACATACACGCTTAGGAGTTTTAATGTTTAGTGTAGTAGAGATACCTACAGCTAGAGTTCTAGCAACACTCGGCACACATGAAGAGGCACTAGCCTATATTGAAAGTATAAACTCGGCTTCGGAGTACGCTAGTCTTCTATCTACTTATGGCAGCGAACGCAGAGTTCAACAAGAACTAACTATCGAGTCGGCTTAAGTTATCCTTAGCAGCCGCTCTATAAACCTCAGGACAGCGCTCATCCGCGGCCAGCTTTCTTAAAATCTGAAGGCTTTCTTCTCGTCTACCAATCCACCAAGCAGCAACTGCTTTTTGGAAATTGTAAGAGTACCAAGGCGAGTAACCAACATCAACAGATAAGTCAAAAAATTGACGGTCATACATTCCAGCCAGAACCGCATACGTGTAGCTTTCCTGCCACTGACCACTTCTTTCATACATTACCGACATTAAAAAATATGCTTCGGGTCGGGTAGGAAGATATGCAATAGCTTGAAGCAACGAGTTGCTTACAGTCAAATCACGCCCCATCTGGCCATCCATACAAATAGAAATTCTGAGCAAGGCAGAATAGACAACATCGTGATTAGAGTCGTATCCGTATTCTGCAGCACGAAGATAGAAGGCAACAGCTGAAGCAGTCTGACCGAGCTTCTCGTACTCAACTGCAATTTCTAAATTTTTTGAAGGATTGTACGAATCTTCAGACAGTTCGAAGATTAGTTTTTCTATCTTTTCATTAGTGACCATATGCTAGTGCCTCAGCCATCAAACCATCAACAAGATCTTCAGGCATTTGTAGAACAAACGCCGCGTTATCCTGAAATCCAAAACTAACTAGTAGATCGTTTTTATACTTAGCAGCACCAGCAACAAACTCGATGCGACCGCCCAAGAAAGTCCTAGGCCTCGGAGATATCCCAATCAGCTTAAAGTTTTCATCCCAGACTGCCAATCGGTGACGATATATTCCGTCCTTCTGGTTTAAGTAATTTTTAAAAAGATCAACCTCGTGAGTAAAGGCAATATAGTGACCATTCCACTCCACAACATGCGACCCGCCACGCTGGTCTTTAGGTGGAACTACCCCATCATTAAGAGAAATCTGAACACACTCATTTTTATCTGGCGAAGCCTTAACAACCTCGGTCGGATTAGTCCACTTCACAAAGTGAAAAGGCTTGTCAAGAATTGGCATCCAGTTCTTCTCGCAGTAGGAGTCATCTGCGCCAGGGGCTGGAATACGAAGTCGAGAGACTTCTTTAATAGTCCAAGTATCTTCGTCAATCTCAATCTCGCTGAGTTCCATACGGCCTTGGCCATTAGTAGTAGTGTCACGGCGAACGCCGATCGCGTACCATTTGCCTTCCCACTTAACTAGTCGGCAATCTTCTTCGCCAATAAACTCCCAAAGAGGAGTTACATCTAAATCAGAAGTGTCAATAACCCCAGACCCAATAATCGAAAGATCTGAATCTAACTTACAGATGTAGTTAGTTGTTCTAAGCGTCTGATCTTTTTCCGGATGTAAGTAAGCAAGCGGCCCCCAGCGGCTAGGAAACTTCTGCTCGTTTTCAGAACTAAAAAGAGTGTAGTTAACGTGGCGCAGATTTACATAAATCTCGTCCTCGTCGGTAACAAAGACCGAAGGATTCATTAAGCCAGTTCCCGCAGTAAGGCCCTCAGAAATAACAATAGGAGCCAACTTCCCACCACGCGAAGCGGCAAGCTTCACAAGTGTTTCAGTCATTACTTTTTCTTTTTGTTTTTATTATCTACTACAGGGTCGGCATTTAGTTCTAGTTCCGAGACGTATCGACCATTGAAGATATACTCTCCAGCGTGATCAACAACTACCCACGGAGCAGCATAAACCTCTCCACCCATGGAACGCCACTTACGGCAGAAGTGATAGTCCTCCGAGAGAAGAATCCCTTCTTCGGTAATGCTGGTTGCAAAATATTCAGTCACCATGTTGTTGAAATCAAACTGAGCATCAGGCCCATTAACTGCGTACTTGCCACAGTGCGGCTCCATTTGCTCAAAAACGGTTCGCTTGATTGCCATCAAACCCGTGCCGACTTCAGTAACAGGCATTGGCTCATTGATATTGATTTGCGTAGTTCCAGGAACCGGATTCATAGCAAACAACCCAGAGTAACGAGTCAGATCTTTTTTACCGGCAATGGCAGCCTTACGAATATTTTCCCAGTTAAAGTTCTTCATCGGGTAGATTCCACCAATGATGTCTTTATCCATTTCAAGCATTTTAATTACGCCACCAGGCTCGAAGCCTTCGTCAGCATCTACGAAAAGCAATACATCCGCATCACTATTCATAAACTCACTAACCAGGTTATTTCTAGCTCTAGTGATTAGGCTTTCGTTATAAATCTTAGAAAAAGACACTTGGTGCCCCGCCTGAGCAAGTCGAAATGTTAGACCTAGAATGCTGTCTACGTAAATTCCCTTACAGTTTCCACCGTACATAGGAGTTGCGATTCTAATGTGCATGTAGTCCTCTTTGTAAAAGATACAGGGGGCCAGAAAACTGACCCCCTGGTGCTTAACCTCTCCCAGGAAACACACTACATACTAACACATTATTTAAATCTGTGCGAGTCGTGTCGCGATTCCCCAGTCAACTTCACTGCTTTGTACAACACGAGGAACCAACGTGCGGTGCTTGATTTCAGCACGAGAACCCTGACCAGTAATTGCTAGACCACGGTCGGCAAGCTTACGCTGGAATGCAATCTGAGTCATAGGACGCTCACCACGCTCATCTGACCACATTCGGTAGATAGTGTAGAGCTGCTTAACAAGTACAGAAGTTCCATCTGATTCACGAGTTTCTTCATCCAAGAACAAACCAATGCGGTCCTCGTTCTTTCGATAGATTTCAGCAGACTCACGAACAGCAGTGCACCAACCCAGAGGATCACGAGCACCGGAGCTTAGGTACTTGATTGCACCCTCAACAGCCCAAGCAAGAACTGCTGGAAGTCCACCCTCGGGATCAGCAAGATATGCCTTTAGATCAGGGTCCGGGTTTTCAGCTGCGTGTAGCCAAGGAATCGGACGTAGACGACGCCACATAGCGTCATCGTTAATGATAGGGCGGTGGTTAGTCGTGATCCACAGCTTACCCTGGGCCTTGAAGCTGAATGGCTCTCCACCAGGGTTACGTCCGTTCAGAGTCGATGAACCTGTAAGAGCCTTAACCTGGTTTTCGTTAATACGCTCGGACTCCGGCAACTCGTCAACCCAGATCATGCGCTTACCACGAAGTGCAGCCATGTAGTATTCGCTAGAAGACTTGACGCTACCAGTGTTTGCAGCCAACTCCTGAGACGGAAGAATTCCAGCGTACTGGTCAGAACCTAGAGCTTCGAAGATAGTTTCAACGAACGTGTTCTTACCAGAACCAGCAGGACCATAGACCAAGAACAAAACATCTTGATTGCTAAGACCAGTCAATGTATAACCAACCGCACGCTGAATCCAGTCCTGAAGTTCCTTGTCCCCGCCAGTGGCATAGTTAATAAACTCTTCCCAGCGAGTGTTGCGAAGCCCTGGAGTATAAGTAACAGGAGCACGCTTTGTAATATGTAGGTCTGGTCGACCTCGCATTAGCTCTCCGGTCTTCAAGTCAATAACACCATTAGCTACACCAAGCAGCTGAGGGTTTCCGTCCCATAGAGACAGGTCCACAACAATACGAGGATCAGAGTTGGCACTCATAATCATTGAGTTGATTCGAGAGTTTGACTTAGCCTGATTAGCCCACTTAACAAGCTCAACCTTTTTCTGGTCGTCACCTGCACCGTGGTTTGAAACCTCACTGGCAATGATTGGAGAAATCTTCTTGCAAAGCTCTCGCATCTCGATCTCTTCAGAGTCCGGCTTCCAGTACTGGCCGTCCCAGTGGAACCAACCAAGACCAGGTGTGTAGCGAATAGCACTTCCGTAGGAGTCAACTAGACGACGACCATTACCAACATCAGTAAGAGTTCGATAACCAGGGCGTCCACCATCTTCTGGATTTACAGCGTCAGGATCGTCTGGAATATCTAGGTTTCCGTGGCTCGAAGCTTCGCTAATAGAGACACCGCTCTCAACCAACGCAGTGATCGAGGCACCAACCTGGCTACTCACATTTGCAGTGGTCTCTGCCTGCGACTGCTCAGCCCACTTCTGACCCTGCTCCCAGTTAGAAAGTCCAGGCCACATGCGGTCAGTCTTTGGGCTAGAAGCGACGAAGTCGATAGCACGGTGAGTGTGCATTAGTAGAGAGTTAGGACCCTCTAGCTCTAGCGGAGGACGAACCATTTCGTGGTTAAAACGAATCATCATGGACTCGATCATCAAACGAGAGTCCTGAGCAGTTCCAAACTTGTTGGCAAGAGCACAGGCTAGTCGATAGATTTCAACAGCACGGTGGCCCTCGTCAATCCCCTCTTCAAGAACCTTCTGAACATCTACACGCTCTCCGCCAAACTCTAGTTCAGAGACCCAGTCCCAGCTACCATCCTTATAAGAAGACCCGCTGTTTTGGCGTAGTGCCTTAGCTCGTAGAACTGCAAGCAACTCTTCAGGGGCTTCAGCAATTTCCATCTCCCACGGGGCGTGGCCAGGCTTCCAGTCATAAGTAGTTCCGGAAAAGTGGCGCGACGGGGCAATAAGAATGTACCCGTTGTGCTTGATGTCGATACCTTTTAGGCCCTCTTTAGATAGGTTGCCTAGAAACTTTTCGTTAGGGTCGCAGCGATAGATAAGGTGTCGACCACGGACTACCTTGCCCTTTACGTTGTACTCACCAGTGATGGCCTCGACAGTTGGAGGCAGGTTTCCCTCTGCTCGCTGCTCAAGGATGTCGAAAGCATCGTCGCCACCAGAGCGAGGATCAATATCAATTGCAAAAAATCCAGAAGGCTTACAGAAAACACCGATGTTGTAGTCAGGGTTTTGGTTCCACCAAATACCAACCTGAGTCAGGTCAGAAGATGCCTCGGTGTTCCAGTTGTGAAGTGCAGGGTGTTTGCCGATGTCTTTTGCATCACCGTGTGGTTTGCCACATGTGCAGCGGCCATCTTCAGTAATTCCGTGAACAGGTAGGAGGACCCATCCGTTCTTCGCGTACCAGTCGGCTCCCTTGCCTAGTCGACCGTTTCCTGCTGATTCCCAGGTGCCCACTATGCCACCGCCAAATCGTCTTTAATCATTGTTCTCTCCGTAGGTAATGCAAACAGCATACACCTGAACAGAGTACGCTGCAAGTCAAAGTCAAAAAATTATTGGCACTTGCCTAAAAACTTATCGGCGGCTCGAACTAACAGCCCGTCAAATAAGGACGACCCTAGTAGGGTAAAATAGAGAAAGCAAACCTAATTGCTTCCCGGAACTTCTATTATAGGCCATGACAACTGAACTTATTTTGACAATCGCAGCGGTGATTACGGCCCTTGGCGTTATCTTTGGTGGAGTCTACTCTACATACAGAATCGTATCTAGAATCGGACAAGCCCTCGGAACTGACTCAAAAGGTCGCACACTAGCCGAACGCCTAGATCGAGTAGAACACCAACTCTGGGAAAATGGTGGCAGCTCTCTAGCAGATCGAGTGAACAATATTGAAGTTCACGTGGTAAAATCAACTACAGAGATTGAACTAATTAAACAGTTTGTGCTAGGTGCCAGTTTAACACCTACGGAGCCTTCAGAAGTAGTTTCTCCAAT
>JACCDG010688757.1_pt1 | contig 63587 bp, 59 predicted proteins | sample 7442471 | NCBI WGS metagenome assembly JACCDG01 (sample SAMN15323444, study PRJNA562643) | freshwater metagenome | isolation source: river surface water | place: USA:Blue River Watershed | collected 2017-08-17 | reverse complement strand
TTCCAAAAAAGGTTCCAAGAAAGGAGGTGCTAATCCTACCGACCCCCAAGTAGGTGGCAAAAAGAAGGGCTCTAAAAAGGCCTCCAAAAAAGGTTCCAAGAAAGGTTCCAAAAAAGGAGGTGCTGGTCCTACTGATCCCCAAGTAGGTGGCAAAAAGAAGGGCTCTAAAAAGGCCTCCAAAAAAGGTTCTAAGAAAGCTTCCAAAAAAGGTTCCAAAAAAGGAGGTGCTGGTCCTACTGATCCCCAAGTAGGTGGCAAAAAGAAGGGCTCTAAAAAGGCCTCTAAGAAAGGTTCTAAGAAAGCTTCCAAAAAAGGTTCCAAAAAACTCTAAATTATATAGTTAAAAATATAAAATAAATCCAATTAATATATGTAACTTAATACACAAAAAATATTTATGTTGTTTTGATTAATGTTTTTTAAATAATGATACTTATTTAACTCTAAATTATTATTTAAAAAAGCTTGTGCTAATTTATCGACTGGTTTTGTTTCTGGTGGAACAAGTGGGTCAACATTAACTTTTTCGAAAGTTACATGAGACGACACAGGAGATTCTGTTTTTTCATTGTCATCAGAATTTGTTTCAAATAAAGCATAAGAGTTTTTCTTTCGCTTATTATCTAAAGATTCTTGACGATAATCATCATATTGCGATTGATAATAATCATATTCATTTACTTTTTTCTCCCGCATATTTGAATAATAATTAGAATAGTTTATTGTGTTTGGACTATATTGTAATTTATTGTATTGTTGAGTATTATGTTGTGTAATTGTTGGTGTTTCATCGTCTAAAAACTCTGGGTCGTCATTATATACATCTCTGGGATTATGTGAGAAATATTTTCCGATTGTGTATGGAGACCTACTTGGTGGAGTATCTGATATATCAGAACCAACTCCAGACACTACAGTTGCAATAGATTCTAAGTCATCATCAGATTCAGAATATAAATAAGTTTCAACAGCTTTTGGAGTTAAAGACTTTGATTCATCTTGTTTACCGGCATTTGACTTAAAAATATCTTCACTGTCACCAATTTCATTATAAAATTTTTCTACATTATGTGATAAATTTTTAATCATTTGGACATTATATTCACCTGACTTGATATCTGAAAGCACAGCATTTAAAAAATCCCTAAATGATATAATGTTATCAATATGCATATTAATTGTACTGTTATTTGTGTAATATTCTTCTTTCTTTACAGTTGACATTAATAGTATATCCTCTTTAGTACATAGACTATAATTTTCAATTTATTTTAAGTTATTACTTAATATAAATTATATTGGAAACAAGAAACAAGAAAAAAATTTATTATAATTTAAAGAATAATCAAGATTAATAAATAAATAATAAAAATGGATTTTGATACTCTGTTTAACTACTGTTTAGAATTAAACAATTCGTCAAGTGAAAAATGTATGGTATGTCATATTCCAATTGAAAACACTGATCCTCATTTAAAACTACAATGTAAACATTTATTTCATTCAAACTGCATTGGCTATAAATCTGGAAAAACAAAATGTCTATATTGTGAAGTTAGTTCTATACCCGAAATAATTAATCAAACAAATAAAATACCAAAACCAATCTCAGTTATCAATCCTATCAAATCATCAGAAACTTATTGCAAAGTTTTACTGAAATCTGGTTATAATGCTGGACAATTTTGTAATCGTGTTAAATGTCCCTACCATAAAATACAAATTCAAAAAGTTATTGTTGTAAACCCATCAAGTAAAAAACTCCCAGCAATTAAACAAAATAAAAAGATAATTAAAACAGATAAGTGTACTGTAATTTTAAAAACAGGACAAAAATCTGGTCAAGTATGTGGAAGAGACTTGCCATGTAAATACCATAATAAAATATCAAATATAATTGCAAATAATAAAATAAATAATAATCAAATTAACCAAATTAATCAAATTGATGCATTTACAAATTTAGTAATAGCAGATCAAATTAATTCAGATGAAGAACTTATAGAAGTTTAATCAATAAAATCACATTCATCATTATCGTTATTTGATTGTTTAAAATCCTTAGTAGTATTAGTATTTTTTAAAGATTTTATATCATATTTTCTAATAAAGCTTGTCGAACCTCCTGTTGTACTCACAGTATCTTTTTTAATAAACTCAGTGTGTTTAATTGTTTTGCTATTAATTAAATTTTGAATTTTTGATTCTGGTTTTGTATCTGCATTTTTAACAGTTATGCTCGATTTAGTTTTAGCTTGTTTCACTGGAACATCGTCAACAAAATCACATTCATCATTATCAATAAAATCACAATAATCAGAATCATATTCCGTTTGTTTTTCTTTACTGCTTGTTGTTGATTTAGTAAAAGTTTTATTATATGTATAGTTTGATTTAGTCGCAGGTGTTTTTTGTTTAATCAGGCTCTTAATGTCAGCATCTGGAGCAAGAATTTTTAATTTTTTACTTATAATTTCATCATTATTAATTGTATATGTTGGTGTCATTTTAACGTATTTTTTTCTTTTGTCAACTATTTGTTTTAATTCATCTAATTTGTTTTGATGTTTCCTATAATAAAGAATTTTACTCCATGTTTCTTTTAAAATTGGCAACACGCTACCAAAAAATTTATCGTCGCGTACAATTTCAACATTATGTGATGATTCTAGTTTCCAGTAAATTATTCGGTAAAAATAATAGTCTTTACTAATTTCTGGATACAATTCTTTATAATTATCTAACATTTCGAGAGTCCATGTTTCATATTGGGATTCATTCATATCAAGACGTTTTGGAATAATATATTTGGATTTCCATTCTGCTTGGTCTCCTTCAAATTCAGGCTTAAAGTTTTTTGGGTAAAATTCTAATATAATTCCCTTTTTAAGTCTATCATCAACTTGTATCTTAACTCCTGAATTACCTACTGTATTTGCACAAGACTGACAATTATCAGATAAATAAGCTTGTTTATTTGGATATTCCGTAATTTTACATTGCCAAAAATCACAGGAATCTAACTCACAACAAACTAATTGTTGTTGTACTTGACAATAATAATAAAATGGACAAATATCTCCAGCAATTTTACCACTAGTTGTAATTTCTCTAGTTACTGGGCATTTAATTTCTAACATAGTACCTAAACGCTCTGAAAACTTATTATCTAATGTGTATTTTGAACAAATACCGTCAGGAGAAGCACCCAAAAATTTATATTGTTCAGATGGTAAAGCACCAAATTCAAACACACGACTATTATAAATATGCTCATAAATCATTGTTGCTGTTGGTTCATATTTTTTCCCATGAAAAACTGTTGCGTTGTCTCTAAATGGAAAATTTGGATCACATTTTTTCAAAATAAAAGACTCAACCGGCTCATATGGATTTAAATCTATGGCTGCTGCCATATCAGATGCAGTAATACGGTTGTATCTATAATCGTACCATTCTTGAGACCTTTGTGCTGGTTGTGGTAGGTCTTTAAGTTTATTAAAATGTGCATCAAGTTGCTTATATTTTGATGGTGTTTTTATATCCGGATATTTATCTTCAAATTCTCTAAAACAGTTTTTACCAGATTCAAAAGAAACATCCGGTCCATATATAAATTTTTGACTAAAAATACGATTAAATATTTCCCCAACTATTTCTGGGGTTACATCCGCAAATTCTTTTTGTAAATCATGATATACTTGTTTCTTCATCTGAGCAACTTCATCTAATCCAACCTGTTTTTTTCCCCCAATATTATAATTGAGAATTTGAATTGTTTTATTTAACATTAACGTTATGTTTCCAAATGACATTTAATTATACTTAAAAACCTATGTTTAAAACAATTTTAATTCAATTTATTTAATACAAAATAAATAAATTCAACTAATTTTATTGGTATATATGATTAATCTAATTAACTTTAGGATAAGAGTATTTTTCATTTTTATACTGCAAGTCACTTAATGAAATTATTTTTCCAATAGATTCATCGTAAACTACTTTTTCTTTTTTTGTTAAAACTTTTAACTTTACCAGGTCAATTAATTCGTCTCGCAATTCTGCTCTTGCTTTCTCTGAATTTATTTTTAAGTTATTAACAAATTCTTTAATTTTTAGTATCTTATGAACAGCATTTAGTTTGGTCCAGGGTTTCTTATACAGGTCTTCATCAGAAAAAATTTGTTTATGATTATCAGACTCAATTGGTGAATAGTTATCTGTTTTTTTTTCAGTTTGTGACTCTGAAAATTTATCTTTACAGTCATTAAGTTTATTAGATAGTTTATCACAATAATCTTGTAGCCATTCAAAATTACTATCAGAACTATTAATATTGGATAAAATGCTTTTATAATATTTTAGCTCCAGTTTTTTTTGCATAAGGTCTAATTCCATTCTTAATATATAAGAATCCATTTCTTTAACATAGTTTATTCAATTTTACCAAAAGTTTAATAAACCATGTATAAGTACTATACAATCAAACTCCAGTAAAATTGAAAAATTAATAGATAATAGTAAATATCCATTATTATTAATGGCTGATAATACAGAACTTTTTGAATATATTTTCGCAGTTAGAATCTCACTTCAAGATGAGTTTGAAAACGAAGCGGATATTATTAGAGAACTTAAAATGACATTAAGGGAAATGGGAATGGGTTCAAATGAATCTAATCAAATTCTCCATAATTTTTACCAAACTTATGGAATTGATATTTCAATCAATACTATTAAAGAAGCATCAGATATTTCTAATCAACTTATGAATAATATGCTTGGTTTCATGTTAAGTCCTGGTGATTTTGGTCATTCTGGACATCCAGACGATAATGACGATGATGACAACTTAGTAGAACAAGCAAATAATGATGACGATGATTTTGAAAATGAAGATGAAAATGAAGATGACATTGTAGATAACCACCATCATGGACAAAATATTGAACAAGTGTTACAACAAGCATTTGTTCAAACTTTTGGTTCAAACAATCAAAATCAGTTAGAGCCTAATTCAGAACAAGCCAATACAAATGGAGAAACTGTACCAAATATTCCAAGTGTTGGAACCATTAATCAAGGTAATTTTAGTTTTTCATACAATGGGAACACTTGGACTATTAACTCACAAAATGGAAATTCGCCAACAATGAATATTTCTGGACCATCTGTTGGAACACACAACTCAATGATTAATGTACTTAATTCACTTATGGGGTCTAATGGAATAAATAATATACCAATGTCTTTTGCTCAAAATATGTTCACTGATGTTGTTGTTTCTACTGATGATAAAGACTTGGAATCTCTAAAAACAACTAGACTTGAAACCAAACTAGACACTGGTTGTAGCATTTGTATGGGTCATCTTGAAAAAGACGAAGAAGTCTCTGAACTAAAATGTTCTCATATTTTCCATACCGAATGCATTAAACCATACTTGGAACAATATAATTACAAGTGCCCTGTTTGTAGAGCAGCAGTTGGTAAAGCAAAATACCATATGTAATTATAGTATGTTAATTTATAAAACTAAATCTAAATTTAAAAATCTACATTTAGTTTTTTTATTTTTTATCATTTTTTTCTTTTACAATTGCATTTGCACAATCAAGCGCTTCTGCAACCCCTTGTGCTTTATCTTCTAAGAGTCTGTAATCATAATCTCTAAAGATATCTTCAAAACTATCTGAACCATGTAAACTATAAACTAATGAATAAATATGTTCTTCATTTTGACAAATAATATTATAAATATCAAGCAATTTTGCTATTTCTTCAGAACTCCAGTTTTTCCAAACTGTCTCATGTTTTTTAAGTTCTTGTGTTCCAAGTGTTTTTAGTTTGGCAATTATTTCTTCCATTAAATAAATAAATTAAATTAAATTAAAGTAAAAATTATTGTTGAACGCATCCAGGAGCTCCCTCGTGTTCATCATTGCCACTAAAGTCATCATCTAGATCTGTACCAAATCTATTTGATTTTCTTTGTTTTGCATTTTTAAGATGAATAAAAGCTTCTTGAATTGCTTCTTTTTGGTCTTGACTACAATCTGTTAAAATTGTCTTTGTTAAATTTGTGGTTTTAGTAACTTGAGTCTCTGATTGTACTTCTTGTTTGTCAAAAGTTTGTAAAATTGATTTTAATTGTGTCTTAGTTTCACTTGGTAATCCTGTTAGATTTGGTAATTCAATGTTAAAACGAACGAATAAATCTCCTTTTGTACCAGTTTGCAAAGATTTCATTCCTTCTCCTGTAATCTTACGAACAGCATTAAATTCAGTTTTACCAGATGAACTAATATGTAATTTTCTTCCGTCTAAATGGTTTATAATTTTATCAAAACCAAATAATGCCTGATATAATTTTAGATTAATGTCAACAAATAAATTATTGTCTAATCTTTTAAATGTGCTGTGTGGTTTTTCATTAATAACTAAAATTAAGTCTGTTTTAGCATTTTTAAATTGATGGCCTTTGCCGGACAATGTAATTTTGTTTCCATTAGATAATCCCGACTTAAGGGGTATTTGAATTGTTTTTTCCTTTACAACATAACATTTACCTGTACATACATCGCATTTATTTGAATCGTCAATTACTTTTCCTTTTCCTTTACATAAATGGCATTCACCAACAGATTGTTGAATCATGTTACCCATTCGTACAACATTAACTTTCATTCCTTTACCATCACAACCAACACATTTTGTAGTTTTTCCATCTTTTGAACCTTCCCCGTCGCATTTAATGCAATTGGTTTTTTGTTTGTAAGAAAAATTTACTGTTTCTTCATTAAAAATTTGTTCAAGAGTAACATCAATCTTTTCAACGAGATTTTCAGCAGGAGCTTGTCTTGAACCCATTCCACCAACATTAAAATGACCAGGCATTCCTCCCATTCCACCAAAGGGAAACCCTGCACCAAAAATATTTCCAAAATCTGCAAAAGGATTTGGTCCTGCATGTGCATCTGTATTATCCATACCATTTTTAAAAATGTCCATACCTACTTGATTATAAATTTGCCTTTTCTCTGCATCAAGCAATACTTCTTTTGCTTGTCCAATTTCTTGAAATTTTGCAGTTGCTTGTTCTTTAATATCTGGAGGTGAATTTACATGTCTATCTGGATGCCATTGTTTTGATAATTTGTTGTAGGCTTTTTTAATTTGAGTTTCGGTTGCATCAGGTGAAACCTCAAGTCTATCATATAGTATTGTATCTTTAACCATTAAAAATATATAGGTATTCTTCTTTAATTAATTTTTGTTCAATTTTATTTGGGCAAATCTTATATAAAGGTTTATTAATTCATATAGGTAATAATGACCGAACAAACCCAAATTACAACTAATACCAATCAAGTTAAAACCCCTTCTGTATTTATCGATGGTGATAAATCTGCATTTGTCTCAAAAGCAGCTGTTGAAAAATTTAAACAAGCTATTAAATCTACTCAATCTGTTAATTTGTCTGACCTTGTAAACAAATATGTTAAACCTGAATTTAGTCTTGAACTTTTATCCAATGAAGACGAGGAATGGAAATTTCGCGTAGTTACAAAACAGGTTATTAAGCAAACTAAACTTCAAAAAGAAAAAACAGAGAGCGAACAAAGAAGAGAACTATTTAGAGCTAAATTAAACTTAATGGCAAGTGCTCGTACAAATAAAGATTATCGTAAAGCAAAATCAGCAGGTAATGTTGACCATGAAATTTTAGTTGAATATCAAAAACTAATAAAAATGACAAAAATGCCCATTCCTGAACCAAGCGAAATTTTAGCAAAACCAGATGAATACAGACCAATTATTTCAGCAGTTCTCCAAAATCCAATGATGAAACAACAAAAGTCTCATCCGTATGTTAGATACTTTACCTTAATTGCTGAAAAACTTGGAATTGGTTCAATGGTACCTATGTATGAACAACCAGTACAACAAACACAATCAAATCTTGAAAACTTGATGAAATCTTCTGGTCCTTCTGAAATAAAACAAGTAAGTGGTAATAATATTAATATGAACGGAGACGAAACTGATTCTGAAGATGAATCAGACAACATTGACGTTTAAAAAATAATTGATTAATTTATTATTTGTAGTATAATAAATTAAACTATTAATGATTATTTATGATAATATACATGGTTATATAAAATTAGATTCAGTTGCTTCTGCAATTGTCGATACGCCTGTTTTTCAACGTTTAAGAAATATACATCAAACTGGAATTATGTATTTGGTTTTTCCAACTGCAAATCATAGTAGATTTGAACATTCTATTGGAACATATCATTTAGCAACACAAATGATATCAAATATTGCTAAAACTCAACCAGAGTTAAAAATAACAGAAGAAATAATCCAACTTGTTGGTATTGCTGGTTTATGTCATGATTTGGGACACTTACTTTTTTCACATTTATTCGACGACCACTTTATCGATAAACTAAGTAATTTTAAAGATTTAAAAGAAAAAACACCAAATGTAATTCATGAAAATAGGTCAAAATTTCTTCTTGAATATTTAGTAAATAAGTATTCAATAGAATTAAACAAAGACCAATTAAAAGTTATTGGAGATTTAATTAATCCTAAAGAGGCAGAATATTCAAAATGGAAAAACAAATATCAGTTAGGAAAATGGATATTCCAAATTATTTCTAATCCCATTAATTCAATTGATGTTGATAAATTTGATTACTTAACTCGTGATACTCAAGCTGTTGGATTAAAGTTTGGGTTTGACTATTCTAGATTAATATTAGATGCTAAAGTTATTGATAATAAAATATGTTACTCAACCCAATGTAGTGAAGATATTTATCATATGTTTTTCATTAGATATCGTTTACATAGACAAATTTATAATCACAAAGCAGTTAAAGCTATAGAAATTCTGTTAGTTAAACTATTATTTGAAATTGAAAAAGAATTTAAAATTTCTCAGTACTTATTTGAACCAGAAAAAATGATGTTACTTATAGATTCATATATTTGGCACCTCCCAACAACAAATTCCACCATAAACCAAATTATTCAGGATATTAATCAAAGAAAACTACCTAAAAAAGTTTACCAATCAATCACATTAAATCCAATTGAATTTCCAATTGAAAAATTAGAGGAAAAATTTGGTTCAGGTAAATTCCATATTGTAAAATTTAAAGTTGGTTATGTTGGTGGTAAGTCATCAAATCCACTCAATCACATAACTTTTTATAACAGTAAAACTGGTCAAATAATAATGGAAAATAAAGTAAAAAGTTTTTCCCTTTTAATTAATCAAAAACACCAAGAGTATTTTTTGCAAATTTATTGCACAGATTTGGCAATTATAAATCAAGTAGAAACTTTTATTGGAGAAATAATTGGAGATAAAAAGAAAGATTCGGAAAATATTGTACATTCAGATGAAAAAATAACTTATAATATTGAAAATACAAATGAAATCAATGTATAATTTTTAATTTAATAACACATTGATAATTTAATTTATTGGTAATTCATAATCAGATCCTAAACAAGAAATTATTTTATTTAATCTTCCTAATTTTCTTTCCCATTTTTTAACTTCTCTTTTTGCGATTAAATACCTTCGCTCATTGATTTCTTCAACTGATTTTCTTTGGGGGTAATTATCATAATTATGATTCCATTTTTTATTTTTTTTTGAACTGCGAGTTGCTTCAGATTCTTCAAATCTTAAAGCGGATAATACTATACTATCACTATAAGACCGCGGTCGATGAGTGTTTGTATGTGTATTTGAATTATTTATATATAAATCATTTAATAATGTTGAGGAAGAAGTACCAAATATAAATTCATCTGGTACTGACATTCCGGGTTGTATATCATTGGATTGATAACCATTAATTAAACCAATCTTAGCTCTTTGTTTAACATCATCTGAAGAATAGGTAAATCCAACTCTGCAAAAAGGGCAGACAGGTTTTGCTAATCTTATATAACATTTTGAGCAAAGTTCATGAGTACACAAGAGTGTACGAAGAGCAGGTTTTTTATCTAAACAAATGTGGCAATCCATTTATAATACGTAAGAAAATAATTTTTTTTATACTATATCAAACTTATAAAAACTAAAAAAACTATAGTATAAAAAAGTTAGAAAAATTTTTAAATTAACAAATTTATAATTTACTTATGTTTTTGTACCCTGACATTATTTTTTTGTCACAATACCATTTATTAAAACCGCCAAATTCCAATAAAATATGTAATATAACACCTGTCATGAAAAAAGCAAAATTAATTCCATATGGTTTTGTTTTGTCTTTATTTGTTTTGTTTATTGTCAAATTAAAAATAATTGAACCAATGACAAAACAAATAAATCCAATCATTGCTGATTCTGTTAGTAAAATCCACATTGATTTTACTGAGAAAAAATAATCTCATAAACTTAAATATTTAAAATCTAATTTTAATTAATTATGAATTGGGAAAATTACGTTGTAAAGCTGAATGTAAAATCAAAAGTTATTGATTTTAATCATCCATTAAATATTTATGAAACAAGAAATACTTCAGGTACCGGTTTTTTTATTTCTAATAATCAAATACTTACTTGTTACCATGTTGTGTCTGGTGCAGTTAATATTGAAGTTCTATACAAACAAACAAACTCATATCAAGGTATAATTAAACATATTTTTCCAGATGACGATTTAGCAATTGTTCAATTAGAAAACCCAATAACTGATGCAAAAATTTTACCAAACAAAATAATTAACAATAGACTATCTGGTGATGTATTTACTGTTGGATTTCCATTATCAAGTACAAATATTAAAATAACTAAAGGTATTATTTCTGGGTATCAAGAATCACTAATTCAAACTGATGCTGCGCTTAATCATGGTAACTCAGGTGGTCCATTAGTTATGTTAGATGAATCAGATAAATTATATAAACTTATTGGTGTTAATGTATCAAAGCTAAAGGGTGATTCCGAAAAAACTGGTTTTGTTGTCCCAATCTATCGGTTTGAAATATTAAAGACTTTTTTAGAAAGTACAAATGAAATTGTTATTAAAAAACCTTGTCTACTTTTTGACTTTCAAAAGCTTACCCAACCCGACTTACGAGCTGATATATTTAAAAATAAAATTGAAGAAATTCCACAAAAAACAGGAATTAGAGTTACAACAACAAATGAAAACTATTATCATGCTAAATACATCAAACCTAATGACATAATTTTATCAGTTAATGGGAACCAAATTGATCATAATGGTTATGTTAAATTTGATTTTTATCCTGAAAAAATTCCAATTGAAGACATTGGTTTGTGGTTTGTTGAATCTGATTCCCTTGAAATTAAAATATTTAACCCAGCAACTTTACAAACTTCACTTACAACATTTCAAATTAAACCTGTTAAAACTAACCTAATGAGTTTTTATTTATTGGATTCTTATCCTAATTATTTTGTGGAAAATAATGGTTTAATTTTATCAGTCTTTACAGAACAACATATTGAACAACTAAAAGATCTTGATATTAGTGTTCCTAAATTGGTAAAAATACTTGAAAGAAGATTGTATCATCGTGATTTGTTTACTATTTATTTGTCTGATATTAACTACACTAAAAATATTAGCAATATAAAATATCCAATTGGTGAAATTATAATTGAAATTAATGATACTAAGTTTGATAATTTTGAAGAACTTGTTGCTATTGTTAAAAATAAAATTTATAAAATAAAAACAATTGAAAATGAAATATTCTTTATTTAAAAAAAATTGATTAAATATTATTTAAAAATAATCTATCATAAACTATAATGCCACCAAAGAAATCTAATAAAAAAGTTTCTAAAAAAGAAGAATCTGAAGATGAATATGATATTGAAGATGATATCGAAATCGAAGATGTTGAAGAATTTGATGAAGATGAAATTAATGAGGATGAAGATTCAGACGAAGAAAATGATGACTTACTTATTGAACCAGATACTGATACTAATGGATGTGCAATTGATGACGCCATTAATGAAGATGATGAGTATTTTGACAATGTTGAGGAGACGGAACTACCAAGCGAACAGGGTTCAGAATATGTACCCAAAGAAAAAAGAATTAGTTCTGATAGACTTACAAACTATGAGATGGTCAGAATTTTAGGTGAAAGAACAAAACAACTAACTATGGGTGCTAAACCATTAATTAAAAACTATCAATCACTTTCATATGATAGAATTGCAGAGGAAGAGTTTAAGCGTAACATGGTTCCATTTAAAATTAAACGCCCTCTTCCAAATGGAAAATACGAAATTTGGACTTTAGATGAACTTAAAAAAGACCACTTACTTTCAAAGCTTGAATAAAAAAATTTATTTATAAAATACTTATATTATAAATAAAAATTTGTATTTTTTACCAATTGTAAAAACACACTGTGCAAATATAATTCACTTTATAACTTCCTCTTTCTTTGTAAAAAACTGCATCCTTTTGTTTTGTATCTTTATGTGTGATACAACTTGGGTTTTTACAAGTGTAATCGTGAGTATGTGGGAGTAAAGGGTCTTTGCAAATTAATTCATTTTCTTCAATGCTTTTTACTTTTATGTTTTTATCTTCCAAGTTTACTTGGTACAATAATGTTGTTTCAGTAATTTGTTTTGTGTAAAAACAATTTTCACACTTAAATTCTGCTCCAGAAGAAACAATTTCTTCAAAAAGCCCATTCATTTTAATTTTTTCTTCTTCTTTAAGCTTTTGATATTTTTTGTTTTTAGCCATTTCATCTTTGGAAAAAACAGCCTTATATTTTCCCAAGTCTTCATTTTCCTCAAGTTTCTTAAAGGCATCAGTTAACTTGGGAATTTGAATTCTGGTATCATCGCTTTTTGAAACCTTTGATGACTTTGAAATATCAAATAAATACGAACATTTAGGGCAAAAGTACATTGGATTATTATATAAACTAACTAAGATTTTATATAATTTATTTTCAATTTTATAAAAAGTTGATAAAACAATACTTAAGCACAAAATATCAATATCAAATAATTATGAGCTTTAGTGAAATTTTTAAATGTATTTGCGAACCATGTGTTGCCGGGTTTTATTATATATGCTGTTGTTTCAAAAAAAAATATAAATGTGATATTTGTGAATCAAGATTTCAAACAAAACACCTATTAGCTTCACATATTCGAAAATCACATAGTGAAATTTACGCATGGGGAAACTCTACAAAATTTAAAACCATATTAGAATCCGAAAAACTTATTTAATTTTACAAACTTTGTTAAATTTATCAACTAGTAAATTAAAATCAAGAATCTCTTTTTTCATAAAATATATTTGCTTATCAACCGGAACTTTTCCGTAAATTTGTTGATAAGATAATAAATCTTCTTCTAATTTTTTTTTATTCGCATTAAATTCATCTGTAATGGCTTTTTCAAAATGTTTTGACACAAAATTAAATTTACCATTAATAACATCACATATTGCAAGGTCATATGTATGATAAATTAAAAATAAATTATATTCAACCGAACTTATGTGTTCTGGTTTTGTATTTTCAAATCCTGGTTCATTTTGAATAGGATATTCTCCCATCAATGATACTATGGAATTTAATACTAATCTTATATTCATTATTGGTTTCCAAGATGGTCCAGACCATGTCCCTAGTATAGATAAACAAACTTTTCCACCTTCATACAAATTTGGATTAAATCTTACTTTGTTATTATTCGTAAGAAGATTAACCGTCGGAGGATTTTTTGGATAATCATCCGGATATTTTATGTCAAAGAAAAAATAACCACCAAAATATGGGGTATTTGCTGGGCCAATAATTAACGCATATTGTTGGAATATATTGGTTTTATCAATCCATAGGTAGATGCCATCTGGACGTGCTTTTATAAAATCAACATAGTCATTCATTACTCTAACTGCTGATGTATTCATTATTATTAAATATTAATGGTTTTTGTTTAAATCAAAAATAAAATTAATACCCATAAAGACACTAACTATTTTGTTTTATGCTGTAAAATTTAAACCAGATGATACAATTGGTTCAGTTAGGTTATATTTAGCTTGGGTCAATTGTTCCATATGTGCATGATGTAGTTCCGCATTATATACCAAATAATAAAAAATAATCAAGTTGATTATACTCATCAAGTTTCTTTTATTAAATTTAATTGATAATTCAAAATCATCAATAAATGAGCCCACAAACCTACTCAAAAGGGCAGATAATATTAATATGTTAATTAATCCAAAAAAAGTTGTCATTAATATAATTCAAATATTACTTAACTACTTTAAAAATCAATTTTTATGGAATTTTACAAATAAAAAAAGTTTTCCACAAATATTTTGCAAATTTAAAAAAAAAAATCGCGCGCGGTAAGGGTAAGTATGGAATATTCCATTTCCACTGTTTTTGGGTGCTTATTTAAAACACGGTAAGTGGAATATTCCAGTTTTCGGGAGATGTTAAAATGTATGGCGTTGATGTACTATGAATAATAATATTAATAAACTAATGTATTATACATACAATAAAATAAAATCATATGGTAAGTGTAAGTAAGTATTTTGGTAAGTGTAAAAGTAAGTATTGGGTAAGTGTAAAGTAAGTATTTTGGAAATCACATCATATAATACATGTAATAATTGCTTACATATAATAATTAACAGTGTGTTCCATAAACTATCATATAACTTTTGTAAAAAATAGCCGATGTATAGAATATTGATTTATATACATTTCCATACGATACTTACTATACCACTTACTTTTGCTTTAATTACATAATTTATATCCATTAAATAATATTGTATTTACATCTATGTATTAATACTAATTTATTAAAATTGTTGTTTACTACTAACATACATAACCCATAATTATGGAATATTCCACTTACTATAAATAATAAAAACAATAAGATGACCAATAACGCGCGCGCGCGGAAATAATACTTACTTTATACTTACCCAATACTTACTTTTACACTTACCAAAATACTTACTTACACTTACTATGCCTAATTTATTTATTGCATGTATTAGACATTATTATATAAAAAATAGTTTATAGTATCCAATAATTACATGCATTTTAACATCTCCCGAAAACTGGAATATTCCACTTACCGTGTTTTGAATAAGCACCCAAAACAAGTGGAAATGGAATATTCCATACTTACCCTTACCGCACGCGATTTTTTTTTTAAAATTTGCAAAATATTTGTGGAAAACTTTTTTTATTTGTAAAAAAGTTCAATAATTAAAGTTAAATTACGTGGAATATTCCATTTTTCGGGTTATGTGAAATATATGTAAAAATAAAATTATTTACACTTTGATAAAAATATATGATGTATAACAATTTATTAGATATATAACGTTAAAAACTGACTGGTAAGTATAAAGTAAGTAAAAAATTAAAACATGTTAAAGACATGATACTAATTGGTTATAATTAAATGTATTCTTGTGATAAATGCAATGTAAAATTTAAAACTTATAATGGATTTTGGAAACATAATAAAAATAAACATAATGACCCAGCAAAAAATGTTGATCCCTCATACAAACATAAATGCACATACTGTTCAAACACATACAAGCATAAACAATCAAAATGGGCTCATGAAAGAATATGTAAGGAATCTGTTCCAGCTGTTAATCTTGAAACACTACAAAAAGAACTAAATGAAGTTAAAACAGAACTAGACCGAGTTAAAAATAAACCAGCCACAATTATTAATAATAACAATATAAATAAGGGAACCATTAACAGAGGTCCTGTTTATAATTTTTTAACAAAACCTGGAGAAGAAAATTTAAATATGTTGTCTGAAACAGAAATTGAATATATAATGGAGCAAGAAATGAACTGTTTAATTACGCTAGTAGAACTAGTTAACTTTAATGAAAAACATCCAGAAAATCACAGTTTTTGTAATACTGCTCTTAATGACAAATATATAAGTACAATGAATACCGAAACAATGACAATAGAAAAACAAAGAAAAAAAGATTTTTTTGATATGACTTTATCAAATGGAATTAGAAATATGAAATTACTTTACGAAAAAATGGGTACAAAAGCAAAAAAAACACCAAAAGCAATTAAGTACAAAGAAACAATTGATAATTTAACAGAATTTGTTTTAATTAATCATAAAGGTAAAAAAACTTATGTTGAATTAATGAATATACTAACTTTTAATAAAAGACACATACCTCAATTAACTTGGTCTCAACTTACTAATAACCAAATTCCTGGACCAAATATTGTTAATAATACTCAAGAATTAGAAAAAGTAATAGATGATAAAACCATTGGTAAAACTCCTAAACATTTAAATATTAAATATTCACTAGATGATAATAAAATATTGTGTGATAGTAGCTCAGACAGTGATATTAACTCCGAACTATCAAGCGACACAGAATCCGATGATTCTGATTTAGATGAATTACCAACTATAAATATAAATAAACAAACATATATTTTAGATAAAAACTTTCTATATACAATTGCCCATGGTAATAAAAAAGGCGAACTGTATGGAAGTTTAGTTAATGGAAAATTTAGAAGATTAAAATCAAAAGATATTGAAGTTTAATTGTTAATCAATGTATAAAAATATTTTTTAACATATTGTTTTTATCTTATAATAACCATCGTATAGATGATAAAAATTATCCATTAAAAATCCAATTATTGTGTGATGGTATACATCATGACTCTATAAGCCCCTATAAAGGACCAAAAAAAATTGATAAATATATTTAAAAAAATCTTTGTTTAAGTAATTAATAATATGACTGACAGTAAAAAATTAGCCAAATATAAGGAGCGTGTCTACGATTTACTTGAAAAATGCAGATACAATGAAGATAGTCAAAAGAACCCAACACATCTATCCTATGGTTTATTTCAAGGGAAATTTGTGCTTGATAATTTACAAAGAAAAGAGCTTCTAAGTTTATATTCAAAAGCAATTAAATCAGGTGTTAAAGATTTTTCTATTTTAGAAAAACAAAAAGAATATGGACCTGTGATTGTTGATATTGATTTGGAAGGTTTAGAAGAAGATTATTCTGATGGTGACAGATTATATGATGAAGATATGATTGCAGATATTGCTAGTAAATACATCGAATCTATTAATTATTATTTAAACATTTCAAAAGATACGCTAAAAGATGCTCTAAAATGTTTTGTGTTTGAAAAAGAAAAACCAACAAGAAAAGAAGATACATTAAAAGATGGCTTTCATATGGTATTTCCAGATACTTGTGTACATACTAAAGTTCGTCACTTAATTAGAAATCGAGTTGTAAAACAATGTATTGAAGAAAATACATTTGATGGATATGCAAACACACCAGAAAAAATTATTGATAAAGCTGTTGTATCATCAAATGGATGGTTTTTATATGGTTCTAAAAAACCAAATGGTCAAATGTACGAATTAACAAAAGTATATGACCATAAACTTGAAATGGTTTATGACCACGAAGACAAAGTAATGATTGATCCAAATACTGGTGATGAAACAAATGAATATTATAAAAACAGTACATTAATTAAATTTCTTTCATTACAAAAAGAAGAATATTGTAAGGAATATGCAACAACATTAAACTTTACTGAATATGAAATTGAAGCAGAACTTCAAACAAATAATGTTAATCAAAACCCAACAACTGAAACTTTAAAATATGAAATACCAATTGCTAAAGAAGATGAAGTTAGACGTGCTGTTAAATATACAAGTATGTTAGACGAGAAAAGAGCAATTGATTATCATGATTGGCTTCGTGTTGGCTTAGCGTTACATAATATTGAAAACTCTTTATTGCCTACTTGGGTGGAGTTTTCAAAAAAATGTTCTAAGAAATTTAAAGAAGGAGAATGTGAAAAAGTTTGGAAAACAATGAAAAACCCAACTAGTGGAAATGTGTTAACAATTAGATCACTGGCTTTTTGGGCTAAACAAGACAGTCCAAAACAATATGAAGATTTTAATCGTGATGAATTTAAAGCTATGATGCGTAAAAGTTTGGATGGTAACACCTATTATATTGCCAAAAGTGTTTATTCCAAATACTGTGATAGATTTGTTTGTTCATCAATTAAAACAAACTCATGGTGGGAGTTTAAACACCACCGTTGGGTTCGTGTTGAAGAAGGTTATTCCCTTAAGGTTTTGCTTTCTGAAGACTTTGCAAATGAATACAATAAAGAAATTGCAGAGATTAGTCTAAAAGCTACTGTGGTTTCAGGCATTGAAAAGGAAGAGTTACAACAACGAAGAACTCGTATTGATAAAATTGTAGAGAAACTAATGAACAATGCATTTAAGAACACATTGATGGATGAATGTAAAAGTCTTTTTTATGATGCATCATTTGAACAAAAACTTGATTCAAATATTCATTTGATTGGGTTTGAAAATGGTGTATATGATTTAGAACAAAGCCTTTTTCGCGAGGGCCGTCCTGATGATTATATTACATTGAGTACTAAAAATGATTATTACAAGTGGAATGAAAAAAATCCAACCAATAAATTAGTTACAAAGTTTTTTGAACAAGTTTTACCAAATAAATCAGTTCGTGATTACTTCATGAATGCTCTATGTACTTGTTTATCAGGAGAAACCAAAGAAGAAAAATTATATGTTCTTACTGGTTCAGGTTCAAACGGTAAATCACTTACTATGGATTTAATGTATCAATCACTTGGAGATTATTACATGAGTTGTGACATCAGTATCATTACCAGAAAACGTGGTCAATCAAATCAAGCAGCACCAGAAAAGGTACGTATGAAAGGTAGACGTTGCGGTGTATTTCAAGAAGCTGACGATGGTGAAAAACTTAACGTTGGTGTTATGAAAGAATTTACTGGTGGTGATAAAGTTTTGATTCGTGATTTATTCAAAGGTTCAACTGAAATGATTGAATTTAAACCACAAATGAAATACTTTTTAACTTGTAATCAACTACCTGAAGTTCCCTCAAATGATGATGGTACATGGAGACGTATTCGTGTTATTGAATTTGGTTCTAAATTTTGTGATAATCCAACCAAACCAAATGAATTCTTAATTGATAACACATTAAAACATAAAATTGAACAATGGGCACCAACATTTGTCAGCTATCTTATTCATATTTATAATACCGAATATAAAAATAAGACATACCTTACTGAACCATCCGAAGTTATGGCATCTACTAAACAATATAAGATGGAAAATGACCACTTTACTGAATATGTTATCCAATGTATTGAAGTTACTGGCAACAAGAAAGATGCTGTTGGAATGAAAACTATTTGGGATGACTTTAAGAGATGGTTTGGAGATTTTTACGGAGGTACTAAACCACCAAAGCCAACCGAATTTAATAAATTCATGACAAAACAATTTGGTGAAATGACTAAAAATCGGTTTACTGGTATTAAGATTAAGGTTGATGAATCTGATTCAGACAATGAAACTAATAAAAATGAATTGGATGTGTAAGCTTGTTTTATTATAATTAATATATAAATAGCTATTTTATTTATATGTAAATTAAAAAAAATTGTCACTTGATATAATTATTTTTAATTCATTTATGTAAATTAAAAAAAAATTGAAATTTTAAAGGTATAGTCAAACTTATAAATTTGTAATGTCCAATGCTAATATTCACATTAATAATTCTTACCAAGCAATGATTGAAGCTTACTCTTCTGACCCATCTATTCAAAAAATGATGGCAAATCAGCTTAGAGTTTATGGTTCTATGGACAATATTTTGAGAGCAAGTGCTACCGCATATAGTTCATCTAGAAGTAACTCTAATTCGCCAACAAGTTCAGATAACTCACCTACCGCCAGTTCAAATGGCAAATATATGTCTCATTGTTACTATGGTTGTCAACCAGGTAATAAAATTACAACTGTAATTGGATAATTATAAGGAAAATATTAATTTTCCATATAATAATCTATTTTTAAAATGTAAGTTTTGCTCGCACTTAATTAAAAAACGGGTCTTGTGATAATTCATCAATTGTCCATCTTTTATTTGGATCAATTTGTAAGGTTCCAGTTAAAATTCTCTTGATATGAGTTTTTAATTCAGGTTCTAATTCAAGTTCATTTATTTTTCTGTCTAAGCGGGATTCTTTAGGATATTCGTAATCTATTAGTTCACCTGTGCTAGTAAAATGATTACGGTAAAATTTTGTTTTTTCAATAAATTTTTTTGAAAAAGAACCACATGTATCTGAAATTAATGACAGGTGCCAATAGTCTCTAGTATGTTTTGCATCTTTTATTGGATCGAATAAAATTTTTCCAGATATTAATTCATAAAATGTACAACCAATTGCCCAAATATCTACAGGGTATTTACATTTACCCATCAAGATAATTTCTGGTGCCAAATAATATCTGGTCCCAAATTGCGTTTCATAATAAATTCCTTCTTCACAATGCGAACCAAAATCTCCTAATGATATATTCATTTCATTAATGTATTTTTCGTTGGTAGAATGTTTATTAATATTAGAAACACTACAAGCTTCTAAAATAGTATTAGTTATATCCGAATGTATTGTTTCTCTAATTTTTAGTTTATCAGCTTTATCCATTTTATCAATTGTTTTCAAGTCTTTTCCTTTATTTATCCAAAAGGTTTGTTTTGCTTTTGAATATCTTGAAAAAAAATCAGCTCGAGTATATTGGTCAATAATAAATGTGTCTTTGTCGTTAATACCTTTAACTAAGATATTGTCAGGTTTTATGTCCCCGTGAAAAACTTTATATTTTTTGTGGAGAATTTTTATAGAATCAATTAGTTGTCTCATTACTTTTTTGACATGTACAATACCCAATCCCTTTGAAAAATTACCTTTACGAATTAAACCATCTATATTGTCACAATGTAATTCCCAAACTGAACACAAATATTTATTTTTTCCTTTTTGTTCAATAAAATACTCTATAACATTATTAAAAACTGGTGGTGACCTTGGTAATTTTTGAACAAATTTAATTTCTTCCAGACCATCTTTATAATCTTTTGGATCCTGAACTTTTACCGCATAAAATCGGTTTGTAACAATACTATATGCAACCCATACAATTGAATAAGAACCACGTCCTAGTTCACATATGATATTGTAGTTCCTTAAAATTTTTCCGGTTAATTCCAAGTTATTTTTGTGTGATAAATTTTCGTCACTTGATAATGATTCTGTATATGATTCTGAATCACTTTCACTTATGTTTATTTCTGAGTCCATTAAAAATATTAACCAATTAATTCTTTAATATATTTTATTTTCAAATTTAATTATTTTCTTATTTAATATTAAATGAAAAGAATAATTAAAAATGAATATATTGAACATAAAAATTTTACTTCTAAAAATATGGAAATCAAAGAAGTTCCACCCAATAGCCAAATTATTCATCCAGTAACTTTAAGTTGGATTGATAACACGAGGTCTTCTAATCCAATTTGTTTAACTAAACCAAGTTTTGATAAAGAAGGACTAACATTATATAAAGACTATAAATGTACTGGTCAAAATCCTAACAAGTATAATGGATATTTGTATTTACCACCTATTGGTTTAACATCTGAAAATTTAATAAAAATTTATGATGTGGAATCTATTGAGAAATTAAGTTTTTTTATAATCGAAAACATTAATAAAATAAATATATTAACTTTAAATCGAATAGTTAATAGTTGGATAAGAAGCAATTATGATACAATTAAAACCTACAATAATTTTTTAGAAAAAATATATTTGTCGTTAATTGAAAAATATTATAGTTCTGAAAACTTTCAAGTTCTTACAAAAAAAATTAACTTGGAAAAAGAAATAAAAGATTTTATTGATTATTGGTTTGGTAAAAATAATACTTTAGGATTTAAAATTGATTTACTTTCTGATTTAGAAAATTATCTTGAAAAAAAAAGTGGAAAATAAATTAGCCTGAAATATATTTTATTCTCGGATTTAGTAATATGACAACATCATTAAGTTTTTTAGTAAATCTTTACAAAAGAGAAGAATTAAAACCACTAACTGAAAAGCCAGAATTTAGAAGATACTGGCCAGTACCACCATTAATTCAATCAGTATATGAATACCAAAATGTTAACAGTGACTTGCATTTAAGAAAAGAAGTAACTAATTTTTTTCATCGCAAAGTAATAAAGTGGATTGAAAACTACCCCGAATTTGCTGCCCATAAATCTAAATTAAACTTTTTAGAATCAGTTGAAGGCCAAATGCATATTTACAATTTATTAAGAATATTTATAAAAAAATCCGGAATAAATTGGTATGATTTAAGAGACAATTATTCAATAGTCAAAGAATATTTAAATTCAAAATTATAAGATGAACAATACAATTTTTTATCTTTTAATATTTCTTAAAAAAACAGGATTAGCTTTTGTTACTTTTGTTTCTGAATTTGAAATTACACATGTTTTTGGTATTGCATTCATATTAGAAGCAACATTAAATGAATTTTGATTATCAATATCTTCCCTTAATTTTTCAACCATGTGATTATAATTTAAATTTTGTGTTAGATTGCTATTTTCATTATGTAATGAATTTGGTTGATTTGATGTAACATTTGCACTAAAACTATTTTCTAAAATTTGACGGGTTTTAATGGTTTCTAATATTTTAAGTTCAACTGCAAGTTTTTCTTGAGAAATTTTAAGAAGAAGTTTTTCTTTTTCAATATTTTCATTTATTTTTTGTTCAATTTTTAATTGAATTTCTAATTTAGTTCTAAGTTGTTTCATATCCCCATCAAATTTATCCATTAAAATGTTATCAACTTCTATGTTATTTGATACATGGTTAAATTGTTCGGTTTGTCCTTCGGTTTGTCCTGATTGAGTAAAACCAACATATTCATTAATATTATCAATAATTGTATTATTTTCATTAGCACTTCCGGATATTTGTTTTAAATAATTATTAACAATGTCGAGAGATTCTTTGTCGCTTGGCTCATTGGCTTGGTTAACTTGATTAACTTGATTAACTTGTTCCATGATTATATCTAAAACAAGTAATTATGTTTTTAACTCAAAACCAAATTATTTTTTAACTATTTAAAAAAAAAGTTAAATAGACTTAAAAACAAATTTGTTTACCCTTATAGAAAATAAAAACAAATGGACTATCCAAAAGAGATTTTAGTTAAGGATTATTTTGAAATCCACAATTATTATAGTAAAATATATGGCCATGGTCGAACAATTGTGTTAATGCAAGTGGGTTCATTTCATGAAGCATATTGTACAGATACCGATGGCTTAGATTTGGTTAAATTATCTCAACAAATTGATGTTTTTTGTACAAGGAAAAACAGCGGATTACCCCTATCAACAAGTAATCCTAGAATGATGGGATTTCCCATTTTTGTGACAAGAAACTTTATTGATAAACTAATTGATTTAAATTATACTGTGGTTTTAATAGACCAGGTTTCAGAACCACCAAAACCAGAAAGAAAAGTTACAGGAATTTTTTCTCCAGCAACACATATTGAAAATAAATCAAATAAAACAACACACTTAGTATCTATTGTTTTGGACAAAGTCAAAGAATCAAAATCTAATACACAACAACTTTGTATTGGGTTGTCATCATATGACTTATCAACAGGCGAAGGTGCAGTATTTGAAACCTATTCAAAATCAGATGATGTATTAGTTGGTTTAGATGATGCACAAAGATTTTTAGAAACTTATCCTCCAAGAGAAATTATTTTAGAAAATAACTTAGCAGAAGACGAAACAATTGCTAACATGAGTGTTAGTGAAATACTAGGTTACTTGGGAATTGATAAATCTAGCACATTTACAGTAAAAATTACTGGACATAAAAAATTATCTTGGCAAAAAAATTTATTTGAACAAATTTATAAATTAGAAACAAATGTTGATATTATAGAAATATTAGGTTTACAATGGTTAAATTGGGCTAGATTAAGTTTGGTTTTACTATTAGATTATGTGATGTCACATCAACCTAGACTATTAGAAAAATTATCTGTACCCGAATTATTTTCATCTCATAAATATTTATATTTAGGAAATAGGGCATTAGACCAACTTGATGTTTTTAATAAATTAAATGGAAGTCAGGAGACTTGCTTATTTAAAATAATTAATTACACAAAAACTCAAATTGGTAAAAGATATTTGCAGACCCAACTAGCAATGCCATTAATTGATGTATCAGAGTTAAACAAAAGATATGATACCATTGATATTTTAACAAAAAATTCTCATTCAGTCAAACTAGTTAAATATTTGGAAGACATCTATGATTTAGACAAGTTAATTAGAAAATTAGAAATAAATATGATTAGTCCAGGTGAACTATACCAAATATATGTTAGTTTTTATCAAATTAATAAACTTGGAGAATATTTGCAAACAAATAAATTAGAAAAAACTTTTGATATCAACAAAAAATTAATAAAAGAAACAACTAGTTTAGAAAAATGGATTAGTGATACATTTGCAATTGAAAAAATAAATGGCTTAAACTTTAATAATTTCTTTGAATCAGACACATCTTTTTACAATAAAGAAATACATGGGGAAATTGATGAACTTCAAAATCAAATTGACTTAGCACAAAATTTTATGGGATATTTAATTAAAGCTCTTGAAGTACATATTGACGACAAAGTTTATTTTAAAAAATCAAGTAAAAAACAAGAAGGGGAAACTGAATCAGATTCAAAATCTTTAATTTCCCTTAAATATAATGAACGCGATGGACATTATTTATTAATAACCAATAGAAGATGTGAGATATTAAAGAAAAACCTTGCAAAAGAAAAAACACTACATGTCGGAACAATTCAAATTAAACCTTCTGATTTAGAATTTAATGAACTTCCAAAATCATCAAGCACAAAAATAACAAGTAAAAAAATTCAAGAAATGTCTAAAGATTTAGTTGTTTTAAAGCAGTCTTTAGCAAAAAAATTAAAGGAATTTTTTAAAGCTGATATGATAAAATTTGCAGAATTATATTCAAATAACATGCATAATTGGGCTAAAAAAATTGCATATATTGATTTTATTAACTCAGGAGCAATTTGTTCCGTTTCAAACCATTACTCACGACCAGTAATTAATTTAAAACAATCAAGTTATTTAAAAGCATCTGAAATGAGACATCCTATTGTCGAAGTAATAAGCCCAGACACAAGTTATATTCCTCATGATATTGAATTAGGATTTGAAACCGAACAAGAAGGTATTTTATTGTATGGAATTAATTCATCTGGTAAATCAACATTAATGAAATCAATTGGATTAAATGTTATACTTGCACAAATTGGTTACTACACTGCATGTTCCAAGTTTGAATATTCCCCATATACTTCATTATTTACTAGAATTAGTGGTAATGATAATATGTTTAGAGCTCTTAGTGCATTTATGGTTGAAATGACAGAACTGATGGCAATATTAAAAAGAAATAATGATAAATCACTTATTATTGGCGATGAAATTTGTAGAGGAACTGAAGAAAAAAGTGCAAATATTATAGTATGCTATATGCTAGAGACATTGGCAAATGCAAAATCTAGTTTTATAACAGCAACACATTTACACCAAATTGCGTCAATGGAGTCAGTTGGAAAATTAACACGCGTAAAAGCCAAACATTTAAAAATAACTTATGATCCGGCAAATGATTCGTTAATTTATGATAGACATTTATCAGATGGTCAAGGTGAAACATTTTACGGACTTCAAGTTGCTAAATTTTTAATGAAAGATAAGTATTTTAATGAAAGAACAAGTGAAATATTAAAAGAATATGAAAAATATCAACCAACTGCAATTTCGAAATATAACTCAAATGTTTACATGAACTGTTGTGAAATATGCAAAACAAAAGCAAATTTAGAAACTCATCACATTGTATGGCAAAAAGATTTTAATAAAGATGAAATAAATTTAAATAAATTTTACTTAAAAAAGAATGATTCAAGTAACCTTGTTAGCTTATGTACTGAATGTCACGACAAAGTAGACAGAAATGAAATAATAATAAATGGATGGATTAATACTTCATCTGGAAGAAAATTTGATTACGAACTAGTTAAAAATGAGCCCATAAAAAAATCAAAATATTCAGATGAACTAGTTGAATTCGTAAAAAGTCTTAAAAAAAAAGTAAAGTCTGATGAAAAAATGGCAGTAATTAAAATTAAGGAAAAGTTTGATAAAAAAATGTCATCAAAAACAGTACTTAGTATATGGTCAAGTTAATTATCCCACAAATATTTCCAATGCGCTTGATGCACAATATAATAAATATATATAATTATAATGTTAATATTACAAATTACATTATTTGTAACTTTTATTTTTTTAATTTTGGGTTATTCGTATATGTTAATAACTCCAGCATTATTAGTTGGGAAGACCCCGATAATCCAATATGTAAAATTATTAGCACAAACATTTTTTACTTGGGTTTTAACTCAAGGGTTTAAAACAAATTTTAAGTTAGCACAATCTGAACAAAATATTGGAAAATTAATTAATGAAAATCAAGATAAAATCGATATATTGATATGTAATCATACATCAACATTAGATTTTTTAATAATAATGAGTTATTTACAGGAATGGGAAATAGATTCATATAACTTTGTTTTTAAATCAGATATTTTATACACACCAGGCTTTGGTTTTATAATGTATTCAAGCCCAGATATTAAATTAAATAGAAACTGGGAACAAGATAAAGAAACTTTAGGAAAACAATTAGATAAAATTAAACAAAATGGAAAAAAACAAGTAATTTTAATATTTCCAGAAGGAACTCGATTAACCGAAAAGAAACTTAGTGAAGGTCAAAAGTTTTCGGTTGAAAATTCACTACCAGTTTATGAAAATTTAATGGTACCTAAATCAAAAGGTTTATGGTTTATTGTTAATCATTTAGCCCAAACAAATAAATTGGGGCGAATTTGGGATATAAGTTTAATATTTTCAAAATTTATAAAAAAATCAATTGGAATAACTGATATATTTGGTAAACCAGTTGGTGATGTTAATGTGGTTTGGAGAGAAACAAAACTTGATTTTGATTATACAAGTCCAGATAAATTTAAATCATGGTTAATGAACTTATGGATAACAAAAGACAGTATAATTAACAATTGGGATAAAATTATTTTTAATCAAATTTATCCGGAAACAAAATCAAAAATAAGTACCAAATTAATTATTATTATAATTTTAGTTACAACTATTGGATTATTGCTAAACAAATACACAAGGTATTACTTAATTGTATCTTTAATTTTAAGTTATTTATTAATTATTTTTAAGCTTTAGTAAAAAATAAAAATTTATTAATTATTGAAATTTTATAATTTTAATAATATATAATCTAATATAATAAAAATGAAATCAATAGTAATTTATACCGATGGTGCAGTACCAAATAATCAAGTAAAAGGAAACAGGAAAGGTGGTGTAGGAGTATTTTTTGGTCCAGAAGATTTAAGAAATATATCATGGGGATTAAAAGAAACACCAAAAATAAAAGTTACAAATCAAGTATGTGAACTTATGGGATGTATAAAAGCAATTGAAACAATAATTTCGACAGAAAAAATTGGTAATAAAATAATTGAAATAAGAACAGACTCAATGTATATTGTTAACACAATTAATGATTGGGCAAAAAAATGGGAAAAAGCAAATTGGAAAAAAGCAGATAATAAACCAGTTCAAAATTCCGACTTAGTAAAAAGACTTTATTATTTAGCAGTGAATTTAAAAGTTAAATTTACACACGTAAAAGCACATACATCAGCACCACCAGTTAATTCACCAGAATATCCAGATTGGTTTGGAAATTTTATGGCAGATAAATTAGCAGTCGAAGCAACAAAATAATTAAACAATACTTTATTTAGTTAATTTGTGTAATTAATTTTACAGCCAATGGTCTTTTTTCCAATTTGTTTTGACAGGCGAGACTAGCAACTTTCGCCAAGTCTGTGGAAATAATGTTATTTTTTTCATAATATTCAGTTGTATAATATAAGAACTGAGAATTTCTACGGTCTGGATCCAATTCTCCTTTTTTATTTGGAAGTTTTTCATATTTTGGTTTTAATGTGCCTGTTTCTGTAATTCCATACATTTTAATTGTTACTTTAATTGGTCCTGCAATAAGTTTTGCTAAAGCAGACTTATCTGATGGATTATATTTTGGTTCTTTGGATATTTTAACCAATACAAATTCATATTTATTATGATTTGATATTTTTTTTCCAATTATTTTTTCTTTTAGTTCACTAATTGAGTTAGATTTTCCAATTTTTTTTACCGAATTTTTTTCTGTGTTAAATTTGAATAACCAGTATTTATTTAAAATTTTGATTTTCATTAAATTAAATTAGAAATAATATTATTCCGATTTAAGGATAAAACTTCTATATTATTAAATACTTATATGGCTGATTTAGGAGAAGCATTTAATACATTAAAATTTTATAAAAAACCATTTCAAAACATTGACTATTTTTTTACCCAACGTGAACTAACAGAAGACCACGAATATATTGACAAAAACATGAACAGAAAAACGAAAAAAGTTAAAGTTAAACATAACTTTTTAGCATTAAATATTCCAACAATTGTAACTACTACTACAGAAAATGGACAATCTGTTGATAAACCAATGGGTTTTGATATTGAAATTTATGGGGATGAAGGTTATCACTATAAAGGAACAATAACTTCATACCAAGGAATAATTCCAAATTTTATGGTTCCAATTAAAGGAGATAAAAAACTATTTGTTAATATTCATTACAAGTTTTCTGATTCAAATAATAATTCATTATCAAAAAAATTTGTAAATTTTATCGAAGTTCCTAAACGCTTTCAAATGGTTGATGAAAATGATTCTCATATGACAGGGAAAAAAGATGATGATTCTGATATTGATATTTAATTTATAATTATTAAAATAATTTAATTATAAAATAAATAATTTAAATAACTGTCTTATTCAAATGACTTTTTAATTTGACCGAATAACTCTGAATAATATTCAACAACTTCCTTTAAAATTAATTTAATATTTCCAGTTTTTTCTAATTGATAGTGGAAATGAACTTTTTTTGCTAAGGGATGTGGTAAATTATAACCAGCAAAGCTGATTTTAGGATGTAATTGAAGTCCACGTGCAATTAAATTTCCTAGTGTGTGATCCTCATTATTAACAATAATTTGACCTTGTAGTTTTTTATCATCGGTAGATTCTGTGCTTGCTTTATCTTCATTTAATAATTTTAAAAAATTTCTTATTTTACGTTCAATATTAACAAGGGCCACATACATTATACGTTTTTCATCTATTTGACCACGTGACTCTACGAAAAAATCAAATTCATCAGGTTTTACTTCCTTATAAGCAGCAATACATGCAGCACTATACATTGCATCTTCGTATTCTGTTCCTAATTTAGTAATTGCACTAAATGCAATTTCTTGTCCAGGTTGTAATTTAACGATTGGAATTGGAACTTTATATGGAGATTGAATTTGTTTTTCATCGTAATAAAACTTGGCATCAGCAGTAGATACAGTAATAATTTCATTTGTTTTATTTTTGGTATTAATGTACATTGTAAATTGTTTGAGATTAGAAGTATTTAAATTTTTTTCAACATTTAATTCGATGTTGTCATCTTCGGTCGGTTCTTCTTGAATATCGTCTAGTTCTGGTGCATTTGTTTTAATTGTGTAATCAACAAAATCCACAGTATTTTCTATACCCCATACAGGCATGTGTCTTAGTCTAAGTTTTAAATAGTTATTATGGAATACCGAAGTATTTTTATCAAATTTAAATTCGTTAAATGCATAAATTGGGATATCAGAAAAAATTGTACGACGGATTGTATTTGTTATAATGTAATTTATATTTGGACCAGATATTTTAAAATCAAGTCTAGAATTGCCAAGTTCTTTAGTATGTTCTGTTATTTTAAGATTAACTTTATTTACTTTAATCATTATATATATATACATTTAATTCCTTTTAATATTAATTTTCATTTTTTTTTAATTAAAGAATTATCTTATATATTTAATAATGAAGGTCGTATTTTATTCTGAACAATGTGACTATTGTAAAAAGTTATTGGCATATTTGGAAAAATATAACATAAAACCACTTTTTAAATTAATAAATATTGATAAAACTCAAGCTCCAAAAGAAATTGATATTGTACCAACAATTATTGATACCGAGTTAAACCAACCACTTAAAGGAAAAAAAGCATTTGAATATTTATTAAACGTGAAATATTTTAATAATCCCACTAATAATGTTGATTATATTAAGGAACTTCCTCCTAATCCAGAAATACCTGAAGATGAAAAAGCAGTAAAAGCAGATTCAATTAACTTAAATTTAACAAATGGAAATAATTTTGTTATTAAAACAGATAGTCAAATTAATGATTTATTTAGAGAAAATGAATCAACTATTTTTTATGAAGCTTCTAAAGAAATGGATGTAGCAAAGTCTTCCCAAGAAATGGCTCAATTAAGACAAATTCAGGACAAAAAACTACAAACGTTATTAAAAATGAGAGGTCAAAATTATTAAATTTATAATATTAAATTATTAAATATTATAATTTTATAAAGTAAAAAACAAAAGGAGAAAAGCCGGGCTCCTTATGTTTCAAAATCACCCACTATTCTTGTGAGAAAATTAATAAGAATTGGCTTTTAGATTTGTTTATTGATTATTGATTATTGATTTAGTTTTTAAGAACAAACTTGCAATAAGCATCGTATGAATCAATTTTAGTGTTAATGCATTTTGTAGCAGGGTCCATCATAACGACACGAGCATCAATTGCATCAATAAGGTTGTGGTCGTGAGTAATTACAACGATTCCACCAGTGTACTCACGTAACCCATCAATTAGGGCTTCAACTGTTTCAATATCAAGATGATTAGTTGGTTCGTCAAGAATGAGACAGTTAGGACGCATGAAAACTAACTGCACAATGGCAACACGTGCTTTTTGTCCGCCCGAAAGTTCCCCAATTAATTTCTTGTGAGCAGATGTTTCAAGACGAACGCGACCTAAAAAACTGCGAACCGATTGTTCAGGACCACCGGCACCAATGAAATCCATTGGAATAATGCTTCGCAGATAATCAACAGGTGTAGAATCGAGAGGAAGTTGAGCCTCAAAGTGTTGATTATAATATCCGATTCTGGCATGTGGGTTAAAAGTAATTTCTCCATCAGTAGGGGTAATTTCTTGAGTCATTAATTTAACCAGAGTTGATTTACCAGAGCCATTTGGTCCAACAAGAACAATTCGAGAATTTGAGTCAATGCCAAAAGTAACCGATTCTAAAATTGGTTTGTCTGGAGAATAAGCAAAACTAACTTTGTCCATAGTAATTAGATTACCTTTAAGCTTGTTTGGCTCTTCAAACTCAATTAGTCCATCAAAAGGCTTTGGTGGACGAGGGACAGCAATACTCATGTGTTCATCAATTTTCTTCTTGTCACCTTTCTTTTTTAGGTCCCTAAATTTTTTATCCCAAGTTTCCCATGCTTTTTCTGCTTCGCGCATTTTGTTAGAATATGCATGTTTGTATGAATCATAGTTGCCTTTATATTGGGCTAACTTTTGGGACTCAATCGCTAAAATATAATCACATACATCATTAATGAAACCAATGTTATGTGATACAATGATAACAGTACCTTTCCAAGTTTGGAGATAATTACTTAACCAAATGATTGCTTCAAAATCCAAGTGATTAGTTGGCTCATCAAGAAGTAGGAGGTCTGGTTCCAAGTAAAGAGAACGTGCTAGTGAAATTCTCATGCGCCATCCTCCACTAAACTCAGTAAATGGTCGTGTTAAGTCAGATTCAGTAAAACCAAGACCTGACAAAATCTTAATTACTGTTGCGCGCTCTTTATCTTCATTCCATGCATTAGTATAATCATAGAGTTCAGCATGTTTGTTTTGTAGAGCTTCGAACTCTTCTTCATCACCAGAAAGTACATCAAATAAGTCTTCGATTCGCTTGATTTCTTGTTGGTACTTAAATAGTTTAAAGTTAGACCCCAAAACAATATCAAGTGGAGTTGCGGTTGGCTCAGCATCAAATTCTTGTTCTACATACAAAGTATCAACCTGAATTGAATTACTACCGCTTTTTCCTTCACGCATAAAAAGTAATTTTTTAAGTAAGGTTGATTTACCTGAACCATTTGGACCAATAAGCCCATACTTTTGACCAGGAGCCATTGTAAGTTGAGCATTGGTAAATAGTTTTTTTCCGGCAACATATAGGTCAAAAGAACTAATACCAATTGTGGTCTTTGTGAAAACAACACGTTCAGCAACTAAATTCGCAAAGTCAGCTTTTTCAACTGCGTGTGTGTCAATAGCTTCTCCAGATAAAATACTTGCAATAATAGGATTTGAAGCTTTAGTAGAACTTGTAGAATTAGTGGACTTAACAGACTCAGAATCAGAAGAAACTTCGCGTTCGGGTGATTTATCTTTACGCTTGGATTTGCTTTTTTCTTGTTTTTCTAATTTTCTATCTTGTTTGTCTGATTTTTTATCAGACTTTTTACCTTTAACCTTAGTATCAGGTTCAGGATTACGAGAACTAGTCTCAGAGATATCAACCGAAACGGTAGACTTGGTCTTTCGCTGTGAGGCAGGAAGATTATTGAGTGTGACTATAAGCGAGTCACCAGCTTTTGCACGTTCCTTTCTGGCGGCCTCTGGAGAGGCGGTACGAGCGGTATTTCCAGATTTACTTGTTTTATTTAACATAGATGCCATTAATAACTTTGATTTTAAGGTGCACGTATAGTTTATAAAATTCAATTTTTTTGTGGTTTAAAAAAGTGGAAAATATTGAATATATGTTTAACTGGATAAAATAGTTAATTAACTAATGGAAACTTATAATACTTCAGAAATAATACCAGAACTTAGTTCGCTAATATCTGAAAAAAAAATTGATATTATAAATAAAACAGATACTTTGGATATTATTAATTTTTTCTTAGAGAAACATCAAAGCGACCAACCCTTTTTTATAGTTAACTTAACTGAAATTATTAAAAAAATAAATTTGTGGAGAGAAAAACTACCAAATATACACCCGCATTATGCAATTAAATGTAACCCTGACGACACAGTTATAAAACTTATGCTTTCCATGGATATGTCATTTGATTGTGCATCTAAAAATGAAATTTCAAAAGTAATAAGTGCTGGCTGTTCTCCAAATAAAATAATTTATGCCAATCCATGTAAAATGATTGAACAAATTAGATATGCGAGAGCTAATGATGTTGATTTGATGACGTTTGACAGCTCACATGAATTATATAAAATAAAATTATATCATCCAATTGCGAAACTTGTATTGAGAATAAAAGTTGATGATTCAAAGTCCAGATGTAAATTTAATTGTAAATTTGGTGTAGGTATAGATCAAGTAGATGAACTTTTACAAATTGCTAAATTTATGGAATTGGATGTTATTGGTGTAAGTTTTCATGTTGGTTCAGGTTGCGAAGACCCAGAAGTTTTTAAAACAGCGATATCCGATTGCAAAAAAGTGTATGATATGGCTAAAGAAAAGGGTTTTAATTTTTCTATTGTTGATATTGGCGGAGGATTTCCTGGAGATAATGATGAACAATTTAATACAATGGCAGGAATAATAAATTCGTCGTGTGAAGAATATTTTGCAAACACAGACATTAAATTTATTGCAGAACCTGGTAGATTTTTTGTTACTTCTGCATACACTTTAATTTCAAGTGTAATAAATAAAAAAATAGTTAAAAACACAGAAGACAATTCCAAGCATATTGTTTATTATTTGTCGGAAAGTGTTTATGGTTCATTCAATAATACTGTTTTTGATCATGCTAAAATTAAATTACAGCCTTTTAATGAAAGAAACGAAAAACAATACGAATGTACTATTTATGGTCCTACTTGTGACTCAATCGATAGAATTATGATTAATTGTAAACTACCCGACTTGTCAATTGGAGAAGTGATTTTTGTTGAAAATATGGGAGCATATACAATTGCTGCTAGTTCAAATTTTAATGGATTTCCATCTACAGAATGCAAGTATATTATTAATTAATTTATAAAATATTCAATAGTAATTTATAAACCAATTATTTAATTTGATTTCATTTGTTTGTAAATAATATATGAAATTAGTCCTAAAATAATCATAATTAAGATAGCAATAGTAACATGTAAATTTTTTTTATTACAAGATGTATCATCAATTGGCACAGTAGTATTTGTAGTATCTGTACTATCAGAAGATTTAACTAATCCAATAATTCCTGCTTTTGCCATTTTAGACATATCAGCAACACTATCAGTAATACCATCAGCTAATCCAACAACAGCAGTTTTTGCTAAAGTTGGCATTTCACTGACAGCATTGGCAACAGTTCCTGGCATTTCACTGACAGCATTGACAACAGTTCCTGGCATTTCACTGACAGCATTGGCATTTTGTGCCATTTCCATGACAGCAACCTTTGCGCCCAAGTTAGTTGTTTCTGGTAAAATATCAACGAATGATTCTCTTTGTTTACGAGTACATTTGACATAGTTAAATTTACTATGTGGGGAAACACGTTTTGTACATTGCATAAAATCGTATATAATTGTTTAGAAAATTTATTTTTTTACTAAATTTTATAGCAAAAATTAAAAAAGTTGATATTTATTTCAATAAATATATAAAGACTAAATATTTAATAAATATAATGAGCTTACCTAAATTTTTGATTACTAATTATTTGGAGTCTTGCCAAGGAGACCTTGAACAACTCCGCAAGAATTTATTTGAGAAAGGAGTGTTTACCAAAGACTTTGTTGAAGATGGATTAATGTTATTATACCATAAATATGATACACCAGTTACTACTGAATTAGAAAGAGAATGTAGATCACTGATTATTGATAGAACAACGTTAAAAATAAAATCATATAGTTGCGAAACTCCCCGTGTAAATAAAGAAGGTATGGATTTTTTACTTGCAAATTCAACTGCGCAACAAATTATAAATGTGTGTTATGAAGGCACTTATCTTTCAGTCTTTAACCATAATGCAAAGTGGTATGTTTCTACTCGTAGATGTTTAGATTCACATGATTCAGTTTTCGACAATGGTGTTGTTCAGGCTGAAAAATCTCATTACCAAATGTTTGAAGAAGTGTTACATAATGCTGGATATTTATCGTTTAATGAATTTTCAACTAAACTTAACCCAGACAATTCATATTACTTTGTACTTATTCATCATCAAAATAAACACATGATTGATTATACTAGTCAATTCGGTACCCAATATGGGAAAATATGTTTAACATCTGTTCGTGATAGTAACCAAGTTGAACAGGATATTTATACAAATCAAGTTAATTTTGCCAGTTATGATGACTCCGGATTAATTTTTGTACCTAAAAAATTAACTTCAATAGATGAATTTGCAAATTCTAATAAAGAACTAAAATATGATACATCTCCTGAATCAGAAGGTATTGTTATTAGAGTTTGGTCTCCAGAACAAAATAAGAACAATTTGATTAAACTTCAAAACACCAATTATCAATTTGCATTAGTTCTTGGAACTGAAAGAAATATGTTTAAGGGGCTTTTGTATTTGTATCAAAATGAAAAACTAGTTGATTACTTTGCACAAAATCCTAATGTACAAAACCTTAAAAAGATTGTTAATCCAATGAACACAACTGAATCATATGACACAGTTGGTACAGTTGATGCTGTATTTAAAGTATGTACATCTGAAATTTTTGAACTTTTTAAACTATTATGGTCAATTAAAAATGGCCAACATCAAAATAAAGAACTCTATGATATGTTACCAAAAGAATACAAAGATGTTATGTTTGCAGTTCGTGGAATGTATTATAAGAAAAAAGCTAACCTCCATAAAAAAGATGGAGAAACAATGACTCTTCAAGACATTAAGAATACTCATCTTAAGATTAGCGATATTTATAATTACTTAAAAACTGTTCCAACCGAACAGTTTGTTGCATTTTTACGTATGAGAAAATTAATGTTTAATTGGGTTAAATCAAATCCATCTAATACTAACTTAAAAGAATTTGGAACAATTTCATCTCATTGTGACAAAGTACATGTAAAATTATGTGCTATTTTTACAAATAAATTGTATCCTAATATTATGCCAAATGATGTACCACCTCAAAAAGAGGTGGTAGAATTAAATAAATAAATTGTACCGGCTTAAAAAACCGGTGCTATAGAACGTGCAACTAAATAAAGTTGCGTTAAAGCTTGAAGAGTTCTTCGGCTATTTTTAAATATGTTGTTTTATTAATATCTAAATCAATATTAATAATTTCTTTTTTATTATTATTTAGGCTAACATTTAATTCTAATGTTATTCTAACTTTTTTTTCTTTTTCTTTATTTTCAATGATATTGATATCAAAATTGGAAATGGAACTTTGGGACTTGGTAGCAGGAATGGTTTCTGGTTCTTCTGAAGATTCAGATACGTTGGTATCATCATCTTCAATATCATAATCATCGTCAATATCATCACAGTTACAATTACATCCACAATTATCACATGCAATATTATCATCGCATAAACATTCATCGCAACAACCACAATTATAAAACTCGGTTTTTTGGTCTTCACAATCTATCCAATTAACAGATTCAGTTTCATCGTCACACTCGATGTCTAATAAAATTTTTTTAAAATAATTTTTTTTCATTTATATCCTATATTAAGTTTATAAAAATTTTTAAATCATAAAAATTTCAATAAAAAAAATTGATTTTTTAATTCTTATAATACATTTAATAATAGTTTTTTAATGTCTACTATGAATAACCAACCTATAATTAATATCGGCTGTTTGGGCTCTGTCTCAGATGGAAAGTCTACCCTAGTCGAGAAACTTACCGGAACCAAAACTCAGCGTCATTCTAGCGAAAAAGCCCGTAATATTACAAAAAACCAGGGCTATGCTAATATGAAGATTTGGTCTGACACAAGCGCTGTTGACACTTGTGTTTATCATACTACTGATACACATCCAACCACTTATAAAAATGCTGGTGGTGTTGATTGTGAATTAGTAAATCACATATCTTTTGTTGATTGTCCTGGACATCAAGAACTGATTAAAATTATGCTTTCATCAATTGCATTAATGGATGGTGCTGTTATTGTTGTTGCAGTTGACAAACCACTAACTGAAAAACCACAATTAATACAACATCTTGCGGCTGCTAAACTTGGTCGTATTGATAAAATAATTGTTTGTATGAACAAAATTGATTTGGTATCCAAAGAACTTTTACTTCAACGTAAACAAGAACTAGACGAAATGCTTGAGCAATATGACATTCGCCCTTACGCAGTTATTCCGACATGTTTTAATAAAATGATTGGGATGAAGTATGTGCTAAAAGCAATGATGGAGTTATTTAATCCAGATAACTTTAAACAAAGAAACTCATCAGCTCCTCTTTTTAGAATTTCTAGAAGTTTTGACATTAACAAACCAGGTACTGACTGGTCAGAAATTACTGGTGGTGTTGTCGGTGGTTCTCTGGGTTCTGGAAAAATTAAGGCAGGAGATGAAATTGAAATTCGTCCTGGAATTATAAGTTCAGACATGTCTGGTAAAAAAATTTGTATTCCAATTAAAACAACTGTTTTTTCAATTAAAACAGATACGACTGAACTTGATGAAATTTATCCTGGTGGATTAATTGGAATTAGAACTGATGTTGACCCAGTTTATTGTAAGGCTAATTACCTTACTGGAAATATTGCTGGTTTAGTTGGTACTTTACCAAATGTTTTCTTCCAGATTTCAGTTCCAATTGTAACAGTAAACATGTTTGGATTTACATGGGAGCCAAAAGTAAAAGATGTTGTTTCTATACAAATAGGAACCCATATGGCAGACGCAACAGTTAAAACCATTGGGTCTAATGTAACATTTGTGTTTACTGAACCAGTTTGTATTCCAGATAATCAACATATTATTATTTGTCGTACTATTGATGGAATTTTAAGAATTGTTGCTGAAGGATGTGTTACATATCAATCAAACACAAATTGTTTATTAATGGGTTAAAAATCCATCTAAATAATTTATTTTTAAAAATTGTGTTTTTTTATTTTTTTAAGTATTATAATTTTTTAATTATATTTAAAATTAAAATCTTATTTAACTATAAGATGAACAGTAAACCCGATCCTAATAATAAACTCATTAATATGGAAAATGGTATTATAAAAATGCAAAGAAAATATAAAACCCTTAAGTCTGAAATTAATGCATTAAATTATTCGGTAACATTTCAAAAAGACTATTTAATGAGTATGATAAATAACTTATCTACAATGAATACTTTAAAATTATATCAAGATACTGATTCTTTATTTATGTCTATATTAAATGAACTAAATGTTGTTAAAAAAGAAATTGAACAATATCCTGAAATTATATCTATTAAAAGTGTTGGTTCAATGACATCAAATGGATACACTAAAAAAAATACAGATATTACTAATTTACTTATTAAGTACTCTAATCATATAAGTTCTGAAAATGTTAATTACATATTAAAATTATTAATCGGAGAAGATTGGATTGAACAATTTTCAAAGGCTGACTTGGAAAAAATTTTATTTGTAAGCAGATTTATAAAACCAGTATCTGTTTGGGATTCAGAACATCACAAACATGAAGTTGACTATTTGCCCCCTCAACAACTTGATGATTCTCAAAAGAAAGCATCAGCTGTTACAAAAGACATAATTGAAAGTTTACTTGGAATAATACCTAAAAATGGTCCTCAACCAACAGATGATAAAAAATCACAAGAACCAATAAAAATAAATTCAATCATAATTAATTCATCAGATGCTGCTATGCCAGCTTTTTTGAAGACAATAAATGATTTAATTGAAATGAATCCTAAAAAACCTAATTCTAAAAGAATTAACCATTATAGTAGACTTGATTGTACAAATGTTCTTTTATCTGAAAACATTAAAATAACCAAAAACTTAAAATCAACTACATTAATTGAAGATAAAATTGGAGCATGCATTTATCTTAAAGTTAAAAGCCCAACAACCGCAGACACTAAATTTATCGTAATTCAAGGTATGTTTAAGGATGATTTACTTAATATTTCTAATAGTATTAAATTTGTTAAAGACAAGTATATTTCACATAAAGCTTCCTTAGCATACGATGTATTAACTGTACCAAAATATTTTAAAGATAACTATTTGAAAACTTTAAGTTTGCGCGATGTAATTGTTTGTACAAGCTCTGAAATTGCAGAAGAAGTTAAAAAGAAATATAATGATTTTAAGTCATTACAAGGAAAGCCTTTATTATCATTAATAAATGAGTTTTTACTTGCAAGCAAATACAGAAAAATCGATATTCTTACTTTGCTCTTAATGTCAAATGATGAAGACCAAAAATTAGCTTACATTTTGTTTGATGTTTTTAAAGCCAAAGACAAAAAAGACGTTTCAACAGAAGTTTATAATTCATTACATCATTCAATTAGAGAAATGTTAGATGTTTCAAAAGCTAAAGTAGAAAAAGAAGAATCAGACCTTTCAAAAATATCAGAATCAGATATTCCTTATGAACGCAGAATTGGTTTAATGAAAACTCAAGAAGATGTTAAAGCCAAGGCTATGGAAAAACTTAAATCAATGAAATCAAGTTTTCAAGGTGACTCAAAGGCACAAGCTTGGTTAGATGGTTTACTTAAAATGCCTTTTGGTGAATTTAGTCAAAACGAAATTATTAGTTTTAAGGAAGGATTCATTAAAAAGTTAAATACTATTGACTCTAAACTAAAATTATTTTCAGATAGTGATGTTGATAATTATATCAAGTTATTAAGAACAAATGACCCAGAAAACTCTTTAATTGAAGAATGGGATGGGTACAAGGTAGATAAGAAAAATTATTTACGCGAAGTAAGAGGCACTTTAGATTCTGCTGTTTATGGACATAAAGAAGCTAAGGTTCAATTAGAAAGAATTTTTGCTCAATGGATTAATGGTGAAGCTAAAGGAGCAGTTTTGGGATTACAAGGTCCTCCTGGTACTGGTAAAACTTCATTGGCTAAAAATGGTTTATCAAAATGTCTTAGAGATAAGGCTGGAAATCCTAGACCATTTGCATTCTTACCAATTGGTGGTTCAGTTAATGGTTCTACGTTGGTAGGTCATAACTTTACTTATGTTGGTTCCACTTGGGGTAGAATTGCAGATATTTTAATGGTTTCAGGATGTATGAATCCTATTATTTTTATTGACGAAGTTGATAAAGTTTCCCATACTGAACACGGTAGAGAAATTATAAGTATTTTAACTCATATGACTGACTCTACACAAAATGACGAGTTTGAAGATAAATTCTTTGCTGGTATTAAAATTGATTTATCAAAAGCATTAATTGTGTTTTCATTTAATGACCCTGACTTAATTGACCCAATTCTTCGTGACCGCATTACTATAATTGAAACTCACCCTCTTTCTCTCAAGGAAAAAACCACCATTATTAAAGACTATATGTTCCCTGAAATTTGTAAAGAAGTTGGTTTTAATAAAGAAGAAATTATTCTTGATGAAGATATGATTAAGTTTATGATAGAAACTTATACTAATGAAGCTGGTGTCCGTAAAATTAAAGAAAAAATTGTGGAAATAATTCGTGATATTAACTTAAATCGTTTTCATTCTGATGAATATGCAATTCCATTTACTGTGACCAAAGAATATGTTCAAAGATTATTTGAAAACAAACCTAAAGTTCGCGTAAAGAAAATTCACTCTGAACCAGAAGTTGGTTTAGTTAATGGATTATATGCTACAGCATCAGGTATTGGAGGTTTAACTCCTGTCCAAATTCTTAAGTTTCCTTCCAGCAAAATGCTTGAACTAAATATAACTGGTAAAGCTGGTGAAGTTATGAAAGAATCTATTGAATATTCACTAAAGAACGCATTCTCTATATTACCAGAATCAGTGCAAAATAAAATTATTGAAGACGCAAATAATAAAAAAGCATTTGGTTTACATATTCACTTTCCAGATGGTGCAACTCCTAAGGATGGACCTTCCGCTGGTTTAGCTATTACTTTAGCATTTTATTCAATGATGTCAGGTATCCCAGTAAGAAATGACTTGTGTATGACTGGTGAAATTGATTTACGTGGGCATGCTGGTATAATTGGAGGTCTTGAATCTAAATTACATGGTGGTAAAAAAGCTGGTTGTAGATTAGCATTAATTCCTCAAGATAATATGGAAGACTTGGAACGTATGCGTAGAGAAGGATTAAGTCCCGAAGATGAAAACTTTCAAGTTATCCCAGTTAATAATATTAGAGAAGTGTTATCTCATGCTCTTGTTAAACAATAAAAAAAATTATATAATATTTTATCTAATTTATTATATAAATTTAAATGGAACTAAATTCTGAATATTACAAATTAAAGTTTCTAAAATACAAAAACAAATATACCAATTTAAAAGTACAATTAGCAGGTGCGATAGAAAATGAACCTAATACTCATAATGAGTATGTTTGTGTATCCCGTCATGCTCACGAAAAGGAAAACGAACTTCGTCGTACTAGTACTACTGACCAAATTATTCAATTATCTCGTTTGTCGTCAGAATTGGCTGAAATAAAAACACAAGAAGATATACCAAAATTAATTGGAATTATGTCTAATAAAGATTTATATGATTGGGTTACAACACAACCAGTTAGTGCCAAGTTAAAATGTAAACACTTTGGTTTGGACAAACGTGATGTTTTAATGGTATTTGAAAATAAACAAAGAAGAACTGGAAAAATATTTACAAACTTAACTGAAGCAATTGAATCGTACCAAGGCAATCCAAAGTATTTTACATTTATTATTAGCACTGCAGGTGTTAAATATGGTGCCATTACTGATGGTTTAGAAGCTGGAGTTTCTCATTTGCATTTAGTTGAAAGTATGGAAATGAATGAGAATGTTATTGTAGCTGGTGAAATTAAATTTTCAGATGGTGAATTATTTTATAATTTTAGTTCTGGAACTTACACTGCACCTCAATCTTTGGACAAATCCAAATATGAATTTGACACTATTAAATATAGAATGTTATGTGAGACTGTTTTTAGAATTAAATCTAATCAACACAATCAAACAGAAACTATTAAATTAAACACAATAAAATACAATTCAAATTCAGAAGCATCAGTTTTTCCATCAAAAGTTTATCCTTCTCGTGAAGAATTACAAGATATTTGCGCACAACCTAATATTCAAGTTTTTGAAGGAATTGATTCATTAGATCCAAAAACACGTTGTACAACAAATTCAATTACTATTCTTGAAAACAAAGAAATTAAAAATGCATATCAAGAACTTGGGAAAAAACTAATGGAAAAGGAAAGAATTCCAGACACCAAATATTATCAAAATATTTGTAACAATCTTGCAAAATTATCTACTTAATCCAAATGTTTTTCTTTGTTTTTCAAGTTTTGCAATAAATTTATCTTTGTTTTTTGTAATTGATGGACCTAAGGCTTCTAATGCGTTTGAAAAATTTAAATCTGCATCTTTTCTGTCCATTGTTATACCATATGTTTCCCAATACAAGTTTTTTGCAGTAAATATTGGTTCTGTACTGACACCAAGTAAATTCATAGTTTTTTTAAGGTCTTTTTCTGTTTTTGATTCAATTTCCATATATGGATCAAGACCAGGGAAAAAATCAAAAATAACTTCATTTGATTCATCTTGAAAAATTTCTCTGTATTTTACCAATTCATATTTTTTAATAATTCCTAATTGTTCAACCATTTGTGTCATCATTGAATAATCACTAACTATTACTTCCCATTCTGTTTCATATTTATCATCTGGATTTCTTTGTTTTACTGTAAAAGTTATGCGGTGTTTTTCATCACGTACTCTTATAGTTTGACCTGGTTTTAATCCATTATATGATGTTAACTTAAATGGAAATATTCCTACTCTTTTAAAACCATTTGAAGCTAATAAGGCCCCAACACTAATATAGTCAAAATTTTTAAATCTTGCTTCAATTTCATGTGACATTATTTTATTTATATATTTAGCCTATAAATAAATTAAAAAAAAATTGAAAAAACAAAGATTATTATATAGTTATAATAAATTTCTAATGGATTTTGAATATACTTATGATAATAATACCAAAAATTACCGCGCTCGTAAGGGCACCATTAGAAAGTGTCCTAACACGTACACTTATTCAGACTATGTAGTTAGTGTCAATCGTCCTTATTGTTATTGGAATAATAATTATCCCATTACTGAAATTGACTTTTTGCTAGATTCTAGTGCATGGGTTGGGCTTGGGCCAGGGGCCAATAATGTTAATGTGAATAGATTTGATATTAACAATAGTTTATTTTCATTGAGAAAGTCTGGTTTGTTTGATACCTTTATTGATGAAATTGAAGAAATCGCAGTTAACCGTATAGAGTCTATTGACATTGCACGCAACCAGAAGACTATTCAGTATTTGGTTCCTGCTTGTGGGCATTTTGGCACTCCTGGAAAAACCAAGTCCACCGATTCAGACAAATGGTATGAGGCAACAGGTCAGTATATTAACATTGGGGGTTTTGGTTACTGGACCAATAATTACTACATGCGGTCTGAAAACAATTACACCAAGCTAAACGTACCAAAGTCATATTGGGATAACCCAGACCATAGACCAGGAAATATATTGGAAGAGAATGAGCAAACTTATTGTCCCAAAACCAGCGGATTTTCCACATCTAATAGTAGTTTTACCTTAGGATACCATCACGATATCGCAATTAATTGTGTGATTATTTGTCCCGAAAGACTGAGGTTTAACATGATTCATAGGGATGGTTTCCCATGTGCACACAATTGTTCTAAATCAAATCATTGTGTCAAGGTTTTAACCAACAATCCTGGTTATATTACTAGATTTAATTTGTACTACCGTTCATCCAATACTGATGGTAAGTGGATATCCCATGGTATTTATGATGGTTGTCATAATATTTATGAACCAGTTAAGATATATTTTGATACAATTCATGCGAAGGAAATTAGGATTTGTCCTATTAGTTCTCATGGAACCATTACCAAATGTAAGGTTATGTCTGCTGGTCCAACCAAGTCAAAACAGGTGGTATCAAAAGATTCTCTTGTTACATACACTTTAATTATTCCACTTGATGGAAAGCCCAAGCAAACTAATGTATCTGATAACTATAACTTTTCTAAATCAAAAGATTCAAAGAAATACTATAGCAAGCTCAGAAAGGCCCAACTTAAAAAGGCTCGTACTTGTAATACTCATAGTAATTTTCTTGATTTATATTAATTTAAACTGATTTAAAACATATTTTTAAATAAAGTAAGTGTGTTTGCATAAATTTGTTTTCCACATTTTATTGGATTTATTTTTTTAATTCTGGCAATTTCATACACAATATCCCCTGTGTCAAGTGGGTGAGATTGTCTTGTTTTGTCAATAGATAACCAAGGTGCATCAGTTTCTACTAGAATTTTATCCAATGGAATAATCTGAATTGCTTCAACCAAATCTGTGTTTCTTCTCTTATCGCAAAGCCATCCGGTTATTCCAAAATAAAAACCTAACTCAATAAGTTTTTGAGCTTGTTCTTTAGTACCAGTGAAACAATGAACTACACCATTTGTGTATCCATGAGATTTTAAAATTGAATAAAAATCGTCCCATGCATCTCTACAATGCAAATATAGTGGTTTACCTAATGACTTTGCAATTTCAATTTGAGCAATAAATACCTCAATTTGTTTTTCTTTTGGGGAAAACATTCGATTATAATCTAATCCACATTCACCAACAGCAACAAATCTATTTGATAAAACTTCTAATTTAATTACTTCCAAGTCTTTAATATTGCCTACTGAATGTGCATCATGTGGATGAACACCAGCAGTAAAATATAAGTTAGAATTTTCCCCGCATAATTTTTTGTTAATTGGAATTTCTTTTAAACTATTGCTAATGGATATAATTTTAAGTACACATTCTGATGATTCATCTATAATTTTTTTTACTTTACTTGAATTATATGTTTTTCCCGCAAAATTTACACCAATGTCTATTGTATAAAAAACTTCATCTTGTTGGCTCATTATATTAGGTTAGTTAAATAGTAAAAATATTATTTATCAATTTTCTTAGAAACCCATTTAAACAATTAGACCCATTTACTATTAATATTTGCTCAAAATGGAATTTTTTAGTACAAAATCTCGATCAAATTTTGATTTGGCTAATACAAATACGAAATCCATAAATTATACTGTAAACATTAAAATCCCGTGGGTTGAAAAATACAGACCAAAAAACTCAGAAGAAATTTTATTAGAACCATTTATAAAACAAAAAATAGAAAAAATACTGGAAACAAAATCAGTTCCAAATATGATTATTACTGGAGAACCGGGGACCGGTAAAACTTCAACAATTTTATTTTTAGCAAAACAGATATATGGTGATAGATATAGTGAAAATGTATTGGAATTAAATGCATCTGATGATAGAGGATTATCAATTATAAATAACACAATTTATCCTTTTTGTAAGAAGAAAACCAGTTGTATTAATGAAAACTCTAAATCACCCAATAAATATCCAGCTCATAAACTTGTAATATTGGATGAAGCGGATAGTATTACTCCAAAAGCTCAAAACTTGTTATCTAATATAATTTCAGAATTTAGAAAAAACACCCGAATAGTATTTATATGTAATGATTGTACTCAAATTATAGAATCAATTCAATCAAGATGTATGATTGTAAAGTATCCAAGAATTAATTCTGATAATTTATTTCAAAAAATTGAACATATTTGTAAATCTGAAAAAATTCCTTATGATGAATCTGGAATTAACACATTATTATTTGTGTCAGACCAAGATATTAGACAATCTATTAATAATCTTGAATGTATTTATTATTCTTTTGGTAAATTAAATGATTCTACTGTATATAAACTAATTGATAAACCTAAACCATATTATATATCACAAATTCTTGCTAGTTGTTATGCTAATGACTATAATCACACTATTCAAATTGTTAAAAGCTTATACAACAAAGGATATACACCAAATGATATTTTATTAACATTTATGAAGTATTTGTTTGAAAATTCAAATGATTATAACATTGATTCTGATTCAGAAAAGTTTGATATTAAAGACGAAACCAAATTAAAAATATACGAAATAATTAGTCTAAGTTACATAAGAGTAAATGGTGGAATTGATACATTATTACAATTATGTGGTTGTGTTTCTAAAATTTACTTATATTTACAAAATGAAAAATAATTAAAAATAAAATTAAATAATTAATTGTTTAATTTTATTTACATGTGCTTTGTATTTTAAGTACTTATTTGAATTTTATATTGGTCGAGTAAAAACTCAATTCCTTTTGTAATACCGATATTTTTTAAAGTTGTTAAAATTATTTTCATTCTTTCAGTTGGTTTAGTATATTCAACCGATTTTTCTTTCCAATTATTATTAATTAAAAGTAATCCTCTACTTAGATTTGATTTAAACAGTGTATGGGATTTAGTAAGTTGTTTCATTAAGTCAATTATTTCAGATGAATTTTCTTTATTACTTGAAAAATACTTGTCTATTAAAAACTCGCAAAACTTATTTTTACTAATTGCATCAACACATCTGTTTTCAATAAAATATTTAACATCATCAATTGACTTTACAATTAAGTATTCTTCAATAATATTTTCACACTCTAATTGTAATGTATCTGTTTTAATTTTATCTGATTCTTTTTCAGAACTTTTAGGCTTTTGTTGGGGTTGTTGTGTTTGTAGTTTGTTAGCAACAGTTTGTACAACTGATATAACAGGTTTAGAGACTTGTACTTGATTTTGTTCAGTAACTGATTTATTTTTACGATTAATTAAACTTTCTAATAAAACAGTTTCACGCGAACTAATCCCTTCCTTTTTAAGTAGTGTTTTAATTTTTTCAACTTCATCTGAAGTTAAATCTCGATTTTTTGAACTATACCAATGATAAATATCTGGTAAGAAAATATTTTGTCCAATTATTGTATTATCGCAAAAATCATAAACTGTGAAATTTAACATTTTGTTTTCAACAAGATTTTTAATTAGAATCAAATTATTTATACGTCTTGATTCACCATCTTGTTCATTAATAAAGTCAAATTTACTACTTGCTTCGATATCATAATCAGAATAGTCTAGTCTGAATTTTGCCTCAACCATAGAACAGAAAAATGATAGATTATATCCTTGAACTTTTTGATAGAGAAATCCCAATATTTTTAAAAATTGGAGATAAATTTTAATAAAATTAATTTCGGAAATTATTTTTAAATAAAAAGTTTTCTGAACTTCCTCAAAATTTTCTTGGTCAATCTGATTAATATTTTGAATAAACTCAATTATGAGACTATCAATATTTGATTCTGATAATTTATTTAAAATCAAATTAACTTTATTGCCAATAATCTCTTTCTTATTTTGTATTTTTTGATTTTTCAAAATATTAGTTACAGGTTTTTTTATGTTTTTCTTTGTCTTTTTTAATTTATCAACACTACCGAATAATGAATTTAAAACTTCAAGAGTAGTTTCATCTAATTCTTGTGTTTCTAAATCCATTTTAAAGGCTAAAAATTTATTTATATCTAGTACTTCCATTAATTAAGTAACACAGTATTTTTTTAAATTAAAATATAAAAAAATCACTCTTTAATTAATGTTAAAGGAAAATTATTTTAATTCTTTTGTTTTGTTATTTTTTGGAATTATGGTTATTTATATGTTAAATCTACCACCAACGGTTATTGTTAAAAATCCTAAAATAGATTCAATGAGTAATGTTCAACAATTAGTAAATAAGAATAAATTGTCTCATGTTGAATTTTGTCAAAAATAAATAATTTAAAAAAATTATTGGTTTTACTTGTTGGTCATCTTATCTGCCTTTGCTTTTGTTAAAATTGTAATACCCAATTCAATGGCTTTAGATACTTTATCAGTAGGTTCATCAATAACAGTTTGGTCTTTAACAATTACATAATTAGTATTTTTACTAACAGAAGAACTAATTTTACCTCCTTGATTTTCTATTTTTTCTTGAAGGGCTTTATCGCGAAAACCAGTAAGAACGACTGTTTTTCCACTAAATGGACCTTTTGTTGTTGTCGAGCTAACTGGCCCGGCCTTAAACGTGACGTATTTTTTAACGCTATCATAAAACTTAATAAATTCGTCAAAATTTCCCACTAACAAACTTGATGTTTTTTCTTCCCAACCATTTATTTCTTTTAATTTATTAATAAACTCAGTTTTTGTCCATTTTTTATAGTCTGTAATTAAATTTGGATAAACTGCTAAAACTTGTTTCATACGTTCTTCACCAAGTCCAGGACCTATTTTATTCGAAGCTGCCATAAATTTAGCTAACGGAACATTATTCATAGCTTTTTTAATTGACGCAACAAGATTTCCTGCAGTTTTTTCGGCAAAACCTTCTACTTTGAGAAATTTTGTTGCATCTGCCGCTAAAATTTTTACAATTGTATTTAATCCAGCATCAACTAGTTTTTCAACATTTTTTTCGCCTAATCCTTTTGTATCTAATGTTGAAAAAAAGTAATAAATATTTTTAACGAGTACATTTGAACTCGTATCTAAATCATCAAGTATAATATCAACATGAGTTTCATTCCAATGCCATTTACATTTGGGTAAATCTGGTTTTCCTATTTTTGCTGGTTTAATTACTTTTTGAATTTTTGGAATAACATCACCTGACCTAATTACTTCAACTTCAGCTCCTGGGCCTAAAATATTATCCACAATATTTTTTGCGTTATTTCCAGTTGCTCTTTTAATTTCAACACCTCCAATATTAACAGGTTTTAATATCAAAGTAGGATTTAAAAATCCATCTTTACTTACATTCCATTCAATAGATTCTACTGTTGTTTTTGCTATTTGGTCTTCTAAAACATCTTTAAAAGCAAATGCATACTCTGGATTACCATCGATATTTCTTTCATGTTTACCACAACTTGTTACAATAATTCCGTCAATTAAATATGGAGCTTTTGCTCTACGGTCTTTTAAATATTTTGAAAGCATTTCATAAGTTAATTCTTGATTAATTGTTTTCGAATTAACAACCTTAAAGCCAATATCTCCAATTATTTTTAATTGTTTTTCAATAGGATAAAATGGGTCTACTACTTCGTAAAGTACCAAATCAGTATCTCTTGCAAGTTCTGGATTTATAGTTTTGCTGTTAACTAATCCTGCAACACTATTTCTGGTATTTTTAAGTGTCTTGCTCCAATTTTTTGCAAATGTTGCTTCCTTTATTATTAGTTCACCTCTAAATGCAATTAAATTTGTATCACCTTTTATTTTATTTTGTTTACAATATGTGTTTACCACATCCCAGTCAGGTAAATTTAAGTACTTAATTAATGATGTGATATCTGTTCCTTCTGTTGCTGTACCGCGGGTAAACATGTTAATTGTACCGTTGTGTCCATAAGTTAATAGCGCACTTACACCATCGAGTTTATCAGATAAGTTATATCCTGGTTTATATTTTTTACTCCAAATACCCAATTGGTTTGATGGAGGTTTAATTTTATCCATTGAACCTAACCAATAATCTAGTTTAACTTTATTTTTTGTCTTAACTTTTGCACCAATGTTTTTTAATACTTTAGATTTAGGTGCCTTTAATTTTAAGAAATCTATTAAAACATCATAAATTGCATCTGAAATTACAGATTTAGATGTATTATAATATTTATCTGCAGAATAAGTTATTAGTTCTTCTAGTTCTGTTATAGTTAGGTTAGAAGCAACTTCAATTGGATCTTTATTAGAATCAGTTATTTTTTTAACGAGTTCAGCCATTACTATATATGAAATTTAATGTTTAACTATGAGTTAAATCAATTTTTTCCCCGTTAAAAAAATTAAAAATATTAAGTAATTTTAAATTTAACTTGTATTTATTTTAACAAAAAAAGTGGAAACAATTTATTGAGTTTAGAGTAAAAAATAATTTTCTAAATTAAAATATAATGCCCAGTGTAGAAGAGGTTTTTAAAGTACTCTCTGCTGACGAAAAATTTATTGCTCGTGTTAAATTATCTCTTACCAATGTTATGAAAGATGGTAAAATTGACCAATACGATGCACCTGAACTTGTATTTTTAATTACTGATGCCTACAATGAAATGTCAAATTTACGTTTAACATATGAGGAATTACCAGTTTTGATTAAAATGCTTTATAATTTTATGATTGAAAAGTTTGATTTAATTCCTATGGATAAAAGAGAAGACTTTTCAAGATTAGTTGATATTGCAATTAAGTTAGTTATGATACAACCAAAAGTTGAACAACAAGTTACTAAATGCATGAGTTGGTTTAGTTGTTTTAAAGCATCTAAATCAACACAACCCATAAAAACAACCACTAATTCTATCCAATCTGGTATAGAACCCGAACAAGTTATTTCCGAAACTAAAATTGAACAACCTATAGTTGAAAAACCAGAAATTAAACAAGAACCAATTGCCGAATCAGAAGTTAAAGTTGAATCAGCTGAAGTAACAAAATAAGTAAATTTAATAAACAAACTTTTTAATTTATTTCAAATTATTTCTATTTAAAATATATCTTATTATAAATGGAAAAAATGTTTAACGTTTTATTGGTTTTTGGAGTGTTAATAGCCTTATACTATTGTATTCAAAAACACAAAAAAGAAAATTCAAACACAATGAAAAGCCAAGAAGTTAATTTTATTGAAAATTTTCAAATGGACAAAATTAAATATGACGAACCAGTTAAAACAAACACTGTTAAATTTGATTATGTAGTTAGACCAATTGAACAACAATTTATGATGGAACAAACGCAGGGAGTAACAATGATACCAGCTTATCCTAATAGATGGATTGAATCTTTTGATTCTGCAGGTAATCCAGTTTATAACTCTAGAGAAAATGTAACTGGTGTTGTCGAAACATTTATTGAACCAAAAGCAAGATTTACATATGACTTTAATAAAGAAAAAACAATAACTATGGACGGAATAGCAGATCCTGATGATTTTATAAATGGTCAAGGTAAAACACTAAAAGAAGTGTACGATAATTCTTTTGTTGACTTTAAAAAAATGGTACCAAAAGAAAAAGTTATTAATAGCGAACCAAACACTAACTTTGCAAAAGCTGCATCAAGTTTATATTATTTAACTCCTGATACATGGGTATATGAAAATGAAAAACCAGAAAATGGAGGAGAAAGTTTAGATGGAATTTTAGCTTCTGACCCTGCTTCCTATGGGTCAGTTGCCGCATTTTAACTAATTGTTTAACAATATCTATTTTTACAATTCTTATGTAATTGGTAAAAATTGTTTAACAATATCTATTTTTACAATTCTTATGTAATTGGTAAAAATTGATATTTCTATTTAAAAACATACAAACATATTATCTAATGCTAAAAAAATTTACAATTGGAAGTGGCGATGGGTATTTAGTTGACTATGAAGCTAAAAATAAAATAATAGATTATTTATACTCTAAACTTGATTTGTCAAAATACAGATACATCATGCTAAACAATATGCAAAAACTTAAGTTCTTACACGATAATGAACATTATGTATCGCCTAATTTTAGAGGCTACAACTATCTATTAATCATGTTAACTATTAATAATAACCAATATTGTGTTGCAATTGATAGAAAAAAGTTGTCATATCATAAATCACAATTAGATATGAAAACTATCCAAGTTATACAAGTTAATTTGAAAGCCACTGATACTATTTATAATGGTACAATGTTTGACGGTAAAATAATTCAAACAAAAGGCGAACATATATTTTTGATTCAAGATTGTTATTATTTAATGGGTAATAAAATGTTTGAAATGGAAATGGGTCAAAAAATGGCTCAGTTAGATACTATACTTAAAACACATTTTAAAAAAGATAAAACTCCATATTGTGGGAATTTTGAGTTTAAATTAAATAAATTGTGTAAATATACAGAATTAGAAAATTTAATTGGAAACTTGTCTACTTTAACAATTCCAACTAATGGAATTATTTTTTATCCGAGATTTTCGGGTGTTAATGTGTTACATATTGAGAAAAAATCTGACAAAATAGACATTAATACATCAAATAATGAAGTTATTGAACAAAAATCCTTTCATATAATTCATGATTTTGTAAACTTTCTCAAATCCAGAACTTATTCATATGAATCAAATGGTAAACATAAAATTTATTGGTTATCAAGAACATTAATTCCTGATGTTTATGATATTTCAGAAAATGCAAATGGAGAAAAAGAAGGAATTGCACTAGTTCCAAATCTTAAAATATCTCAATTATGTGACAATATAATTACAGATAAACCAGTTAAATTTAATTGCGTTTATTCTAACAAATTTAAAAAATGGATACCGTTAACAGTTGTAAATTAAAAATGGAAAATAAATTTGTTTTTTTATAATATGTAAACAATTGTTGTAATATTATCTAATGATCCTTTTGCAAATGCATATTCTGCTAATTCTTTAGCGTAGTTTCCTTTAAATTTTTTATTTGATGATAATTCATTAATAAAGTCAATAACATCTTGATTTGACATAACATCCCATAAGCCATCACACGCAAATACTATAAATTTATCAGACGAACTAATTTTATAGCGATAAATTTGAGGCAAGTGAGTAACATAAGGAGTACATTCAAGGTCTCCAAATGCTCTTGATAAAGACAAGTCTTTAATTCTCCAATCAGAACCGTCAAATTCTATTTTTCCTCCCAATTGTTCAATACGTTGTTTTTCACTTGGTGCATTTGGTTTATGATCCACAGTTAATTGTTCAGCAATATTTAATTTGTTACATTTAACTGCCCGTGAATCACCAACATTTAATATCCATAAACGTGATTTTTCATCAGTATCTTTAAAGTGGATACCAACACATGCAGTTGAACCACAGTATTGGATAGCTCTGGGGTGTTCTTCTTTCATTTTGTTTTGAACCAAATCATATACTTTATTAAAATACTTTGATGCTGTATCTGGACGTGAATAAATGTCTTTTTTAAACTTATTAACAAAAAACTGAGGTAAGTTTTCTTTTAAATACTTACTAACAGCTTTCCCACCATGACCATCAAAAACTCCAATAAAATTTACTGGATTTAATTCTTGATTTTCTCCTGATAGATTTATTATATGTACATGTTGGTCTTCATTCGACTCTCTCTTTCCTTGTAAAGAATGTGAAAATACTTTCATTATTATTATTGGTTATAAAATAATTTATAATAATCATGATTTTTCCTATTAGTAAATAAGAATGTCCATTTCTTAATAGTTTTAAAGAAAATAAGTGCGGGGTGAGTTTGAAAAATATTAAATTAATTGATAATAAAAATACTATTTGCAAGTGTCCAAGATTTTTTGTTTCCTTGAGAGTTTCCAGCAAATGTTATCGTAAAACTTTGTGAGAACCTGCCCATTGACTGGGTATTTGAAATTTGTCCAGTTACCAAAATATAAATTTGTCTAGAACCTGAATCAATAATATCCCATTTACATTCTGAAAATTCAAGACCATTTGATGCAACAGATTTTAAAAATATTACAAAGTCGTTACCTTCATATGTAATGTTTTCATGTGTGATTTTTGTGTATGGTTTAATTATATTGTCTGTAATAAGTATGTCGGGGTTTGTTATCCACGTTGAGTAAAAATATGTTATAAACTGAGTTCCAACTTGAAAACCATCTTCAACTGGTTTTTTTGGTTTTTCTTTTTTAACATTTTGCATAGTAGTATCATCTGATTTGGACGTAGGAATGGGTGGAAAAGGTAGGTTTAATGACTGCATTAAATATTTAAATTTATTAATATATAAAGTAAAATTATCAATTTATTTTATATATTACAAATGAAATGGCAAAAACTGGAGAAAATTAAACTACGAAATGAAACTAAGAAATATTTTAGTTCATTTGTTACTTTTAATAAGTATAACTTGTACTATGGGGTTATAAAAGATTTTTTTTGTGTGGTTCTATCACAACATGAAATTCCTGATGAACTAGACTTTGATGAATCAAGTTTTAAGTTTAAATATCAAAATAATGAGGAAGAATATGATACACAAACATTAGATAAAGTTATTAACCAATGTGAAAAAAGTTCTGATAAGTTTATTGAAGCTTATAATTCAAGTTATTATATTAAGTTTCCTGTATCAATGGATTTCATTGAATGGCTAAAAGCAGAAACAGAAATTTTTACTGAAAATTATCTTGCTTATAGGAAAATTAGCTTGCCTTATATAAATTCAATTTATGACAAAAACACCAAGTGGATTCATGAGTTAGTTGGAAATTTTTCAGAAGAATCTATTGTGTTATTTAGAAATGGAGATTTTGTTTTATGCAAAGACATTGTTTGGAATTCTCCAGACATAAACCAATTTTACTTACTTGGAATTCCAACAAAAAAAATTAAAACAATTCGCGATTTAACAGCACATGATATCCCATTACTTAAAGCACTTAGGGATAAAGCAATCGAGCTCGCAGAAACATACGGTGTCAATAAAAATAAGTTATATATGTTTTTTCATTATCATCCTTCATATTATCAATTGCATTTACATATTTGTGTAACTGAACATGAAGCGTTAGAAACAAAATACTTGCGTCACTATTATTTGGATGAAATTATTTCTAAATTAGAATCAGATTCAGACTATTGGAAAAAAGCTACTTTAAAGTTTGAATTATTGTCAAATACAAAGTTATTTAAAATATTAAAAGAACTTGGTTAATCGGTTATTTTAAGAGCAAATCATTTGGGCTTCAATTTGTTCGCGAAAATTTTCTGGATAAGTTATATTTGAAACAATTTGTTCACCAGAAGGTCCGCACAAACCCCATAGTTTATCATTAATCCAAATTTCATAATCATAATCCCAAAAGTTTTTAAAATCAAAATCAGGAGTTTGATTGATAATTTCATCATATTTTTCACGTGACATATAATGATAAATATCGATTGTGCCGTCTTCATCAGCTTTCTCCCAATGAGAACCAACATAAATATTTAACTTGTGAAATTCTACTGCTGATTTCCAGTTTTCCCACTGTTCGAGTCTAGACAGTAAATGCGAGTGATGCGAACACAAACCAGGAAATTCAGTAGAATTTGTGCATTGTTTTTGGTTAGCATCAACAAATGTACATAATCCTATACATTGCTCGCAGAGTCCATCTGCTGGATATTTTTGAAATATGCTTGAACGTTTTCTATGCCAGGTAATATGACTAGGTCGATTAACAACATGGTCACAATTTATTCTTCGGCATTTGACACTATTAGTGTCGGTAGTAATGGTATTGTTATCTTGACATGTAGTAAATTGAGACATTAGTGTTTTTATATATAATCGCATTATATATAAAAAAAATTCAATTTTTATGCTTTAAAGTTTTAATTAAATAAAATTTAATATATATGGTTATATAATACAAATCAATAATGAATTATAATTCATATTATAGCAAATACATCAAATACAAAACCAAATATACCCAACTAAAAAACCAAGTCGGTGGAACAGTTATTAATACATTAACTGATTCAATAAGTTTATCAAATTTTAAACAAATTAAATCTCTTATTAATGGTACGTTGGGTGAAATTATACCTACAGAGCAATTTATAGGTCCTGAAGAAATAGCTTGTTTGATTAATTCCAATTCAAATCTAATAATGTTAGTAATAACATATTATTTATATAATATACACAAAGAAACAAATTATGATGTTTTTAATCCGGTAACAAATTATAAAAACTATTTTAATAAAATATATCAATTGGTTCTTGCAACTAAAAACATTTATATTCATTTAACCAAATATATTGAATCAAATACTCATACTGTATTATTAGTACCTGGGGATTCGCCAAATTATTTTTTGTTTTTACTCAAAGTTTTGTATCCGGAATTTAAATCTGGTGAAAAACTCACAATTATAGAATTTCCAATATCTGGTCTTGGAGCAATAGAACCCAATGAAATTGTTAAATTTATTTACAAAAAAGACATGTTTTATGATTGTGAAATATTAGCAGATGGTATAAAATATTTAAGCTTTATTTTAGATTTAAATTTACCTGAACAAGTTAAACATAATCCTCACCAATTTGTTATTATGGATTATGTTGAAGCGGGTAAATCTATTGTGTTTATTGATAAAACTATTAAATCCATATATAAAATGGAACCCTATCGTATTAACCCGGACTTTGTTCGTGTAATAAATTTAGCAGATTATTTTAAAACCAGCGAATATATAATAGATGAAGTTAGTATGTTTCCTAAATTCGAAAAAAAAATTAGAAAAGAACTTGAGAAAAATCCTAATTTATTCAATACTTTAGAGGGAATTGAAACTTATGATAAAATTAAGTTAAGACATGTGTTTTACTTTGATAAGAATTTTTTAGATGGAATTAATACTGGTTTTGTTGCTGATTATTCTTCTAATGTACTTAAACATATTGTTGACGAATCTGGAAGAAGATGTCAGTATTCTTTAAAACTAGACAAAGCAACATGTTTAGCAACCGGAACAACAACAATGGATGATTTTCTTGGACAAATAACAAAACCATTTAATATCCATGCATTGTGTAATGTTTTTAGGGTTTTGCTTTATTTGCTTTGTACAGAACCAAACTTAAATAATTTAGCTGAACAAGCTATTGGGAAAATTTCTGATAAAATTTCCAGTTTAATCGTGTATGGGGTTGAGTGTAAGGTTGTACTGGGTACCAAAACTATTCAAGGACAATTTTTACCCGACCCAACAAAACAACCCGATTCGCTAAATTTAACAGTAAGGTTTGAAACAAGACCAACTAATATAATTGAAACAATTAATATTTTTCAAATTGATTCAATTGAGTTGGTTTAGTTAAAATTTATTTTTTGATTTGATTATATTTATTATAGCTTTTTATCCATTTTCTTATGCAATTGTCTGAAACTCCATATTTTTTGCCGACTTGAACATAAGATTTTAAATTTATCAAGTCTTCTTGAATTTGTGTTAAAGATGGTCTATCTTTTGCTGATTCGACACATGTTTTAAGTCTTTTATTATTTTCACATTGCGGGCATCTTATTGATGTAAAATAAATATCACAACTGCAATCGGAACATTTCTTATTTCCACCATTTGTTATTTTTGCGCTTGTTGTTAGTTTCTTTGTTCCTGTTTCTGTTTTTTCTTCAAGTTCTTCTGTTACATTTAAATCTACTGAATCAGTATTGATTTTTCCATTACCAATAATTTTAGCATCAATTAATTGTTGAATTAGTGAAGGTGGTTTTGCTTTAACAATTTCCAGTTCCACACGTTTAATTTCCAAGTCAATTTGTTTTAATTGAATTTGATAAAATTGTTCCTTTTCTTTTGCCAATTCTATTTTTTCTTGTATTGTATTTAATTGTTGAATAACATGAACCATCATTAGGTTTTGTTCTTTTAATTTTAAAAATTCATTACAATATGATTCCATTCGCGCACACAAGTTTACCAAGTTATTTACATCAGCAAATGGAACTATTTCATGGGATTTATTGTTATATTCATTTAATGTTACATTTACTATTTCGTCAATGCTTTGAATAACAAAGTCTATTGTGTATTTACCATTTGTTTCAAAAAATTCTAGTCCATTATTATAAGTGGATTTTATTTTAAGTTTTTTAGCTAGAATTTTTATTTTGTCTTCACATGCTAAAGAAATTGTTCTATTTGGTAATTTATATAACTTGACTATGTGGTTAAAGTTTAAAGTTGAAGCATGTGATTCCATACGTTTATCTACTTTATAAGTTTGGCCAAATTTGTATATATTGTCTTTAACATTAATTACATAAACAATTTCATGGCCTTTATAATCATCTAATTTATCCATTGAATAAGCTAGCTTATTTGACAGTGAATATGACCCGTATTGTCGGATAGCTGGTAGTACTTCTGATGTTACCCAATGTTTGAATTTTTTAGCTTCTGGTTTCTTTGAACCTAGTATCAAACTATATAATCCAGATTCATTGATAAATATTGTTTTACCATCTTCATTCCCCAATATTTGCTCTATTTTAAGCTGCTCGTTCGTTTTATGGGGTGGCGTTAAAATGCCACCACCCTTAATTTCGTTGGCTGTTATTTTATCTAGGGAGTCAATATGGTCAATAACTGCACTTTTTGTGTCAGTATATCCTAAAGCAAGTGCAATTTCTTTGGCTTTAAAATAAATTTGTTGTTTAACATAAACATATTTTATGGACTGGTCATTAAAATGAATTAAATTTTTACCATTATCCACAAAATTAATAATTTGTTCTGATGTTATTTCATCTTCTTTATTATTTACTAGATAATCTAATAATTCCTTTGACTTGGGAGCTTTAGATTTTGTTAATATATCTATTAGAATGGTTTTGCTAACATAGTAATTACCTTTGTGTAGGATTTTTCCATCTATTTTTTTAATGTATTCTTTGGGACTATTGGATATTCCTGTTTGTGAGAGAACGTCGTTTAGACAATAAGATTTTTTAAACATATGAATGTCAAATTTTTGAGAGGAAACTGATTTTGTTGTAGAGTTGGACATGAGAAACAGAGTATATATGTTATATAAACCTATCAAGTCTTTAAATTTAAATAATCCAATATTGAATTATTTAAATTTTAAAAATATATGAAATATAAGATAAAATAATTAGATTTTTCTGATGTGAAACCATCGAAAAAATAACAGTGACAAGAGTGGGGTTCGAACCCACGAAGCATACGCATTGGATCTTAAGACCAACCCCTTTGACCACTCGGGAATCCTGTCTGGTTTTTCCTATCATGATGTAACTCAGATGGAACTATTCAAAATTTAGTAGTTCTAACGGGGCTTGAACCCGTGACCTCGGCGTTATAAGCACCGCGCTCTGACCGACTGAGCTATAGAACCTTGACCATAATCACTTGGAAATATTATTTGACCTTTTAAACGCGACATCAGGCGATAACCAAAAAGTTTTCTTTAAGGCCCAGTATTAGAGATAAGTATACCGGAATCCAGTATAAAAATCCGTAATATTGGAACAACCTAACCAATTACGTTAAAAGATAATATATCTAGCTTATTCATCTAAGAATTAATTATAGCTTTATTTTCTTAGTCTATTGTTACATAGACAGAAACCTATATGTGTCTTCAAAAGGACTTGAACCTTTATATTTCGAATGAAAATACATGAAACGTTTTACATTAAACTACGAAGACTTGGGATTTTCTTAATCTATTTGACATAGAAGAGAAACCTAATTAATTTTATAGTACCTTCTAAAGGATTTGCACCTTTATCACCCCCATTGCCGCGGTGGCGCTCTACTATTGAGCTAAGAAGGCTAGAATAGTTTCCTATTCGTTTTTTCCTAATTTGGTTTGGAATAGAAATATATAATTTGTTATTTGTTATTTAATCATATATATCCCCAAAATGGAACTAGATTGTGACAGGTGCGCGATTCGAACGCGCGAAGCATATGCATTGGATCTTAAGACCAACCCCTTTGACCACTCGGGAAACCTGCCTCATCCCATCTTACAAGTCGCGTAAGATAAGACTTTTGTGCTATTTAGTGTTAAACTTTGCTTAAATAATAGTTTAATGAAATTTGCTGTAACTAAATAATTAATGCTACCCATACTGGGAATCGAACCCAGATTACAAGCTTAGAAGACTCGTGTACTATCCATTATACGATACGGGCTTATGGGGTTGCAAGCTACAAAATGATATTTAAAAAACCGCTTAAATAATTAATTTGTTTGCTGTATGTAGCTTGAAAATAAATAGCTTTCGATTCAAACTGTTCATAAATCAATTTTTTTAACCATGTTAATCCTAACCTATTTAAATAGTGAAATTCCCCTTTTCACTATACATACTATAGATATTATTTTTTTAAATGATTTTATTGGCTATTTTTGTGCGTTTAACCCACCTAAAGAGTTTATTTAAAGAAAATTTACACTTCAATATCTTTATTAATTATTTTTTTAACTTTACCATTAGAAAAAGTTCCATATAATTCACCTTTTTTATTATTGGAAATAGTAAACACATTTGTTCCTTCCAAAATATATTTTTTTTGACCAATTGTTATTGTTGTAGTTGTTTCAACAAAATCAACTTGTTCTTCGTGTTGTTGTAGTTTATTGTATTTGTGGGATTTTAATTGTCCGTCATCATCCAAATCTGAGTCCGAATCTGAAGATTCAGTAAAGTCTGAGTTAGAATTAGTATCAGCTTGTTCTTTATTATTTTCTTCAATTATATTTGGATTTTGTTGAGGTTTACATTCAAGACCATTCCATGTTTCTAAAACCATGTCTTTATTATTATAACTTAGAGTGTTCAACTCGCTATAGTATTTTTTCATTCCGTTTTTATTAAATACAACAGTCTTTTTTATTCTTTCTAATGCATCTTTTCCATTTGCTTTAACTTTTTCAGGTACTTTTGAATTAGTTGACAAAGTTTCTAAATTACCTAAACTTCGTGTAAGTATTTTATCAAATACTTCGGTTTTTTCTTTTTTAATTATTTTATTTGTATTGTTATCAAGTACATTAGCATGTGTACCATTTAACGACGATACACAATAAGTATGATTTTCGGGATTTAATTCATTGAAATTTATCATTTTAATTAAATCAAATAACCCATTTGGTCCAGAATTTAATATTTTTTCTTGATCTTGTACAGTTAGATGGCTTATTTTTTCTAATCCTAAAGCGTTCAGCTGTACAAAAATATTTGTTATATTATTCGTTGTGTTATTATTATTAATAATATTTTGTTTATTATTTTTTAACTTAAGAATAGTATTTTCTTCAATAAGTTCTTTTACTTTTTCCGTTAATGGTTTTTGATTTATTAATTTACATTTTTGCTCATGTGCCCATTTTGATTGTCTACTATTACATTTTTTTTCACAATAACTACACTTGTACTTAATTTTATTATCATCTTCAATTTGTTTATTTTCATGTTTTTTCTTATGTTTGTGTAACCCGCTATTTGTTTGGTATTCTGAACCACAAATGTTACAAATATATTTTTTTCCATTATAAATTTATAATAAATATTGCTCTAAATAAATACACGTGATTTTGTCAATCAAAAAATGGAAATTATCGTTGTAAAAATATTACTTATTTATAAGTGCAATTCATCTATAATATTATGACAACTAATTGTTTATTAACCATATCATATAATGTTCATCATCCAAAATAGTAAAAAATACTGGATATAACGTCAAAATATTTATAAAATGTCAAAAAATGTCCACACAAAATATAGTCTCGCGCGCGCGAGGGGTTTTATTATTGTAAATTATAAGATATGTAAATAAAAACACTATTATAAATATAATATATGATATTACATTAAAGTAAACATATTATTTTATTATTTATTAATTTTATTACAAGTATATACCGTCAAAATAAATTGTCATATAATATCAAATATATAATTTGTCACATGTCCTTGTACTTTTGACGGTTATGGAGTATGAAATTAACATGGATATTTTAACCTATTTTTTATTATTTGTTTTTATTTATGTATATTACATGTTATATGGATGTATTTTAAGGATTATATTTTTGGAAATTTTGATTGACGAAAGTTTAATGTTTTTATTTTTGTTAAAATGTTTATAATTCAATTTCAACATTTTTATTTTTGTTATTTTTGTCTTGTAAGTTTAGTAGTTCCAAAGATAATTCGTTATACTTTACAAGTAATGGTTTTTTAATAATAGTTTGCATTTTTGTTCATGTCGCCATCTACTTTGGTAATAATCAAAATTTTTATTACAGTATTCACATATATAGACCTTGTTTTCTTTGTATACAACTGGATTATTTTTATTGTGATATTTTTTTATTGTGTTTCCATAATCCAGACTCGGTGTCATATGTTTTATTGCATTTTTCGCAAGTAAAAGTTTTGTTATTTATGTTTTGTATTGTTTTATCTTTTTGTTCTTGATTAATAACTTCTTTTTTTTGTTCTTTTTTAATATATGAATTTAATTTCTATTTCGTTGCCTTCAAATGTTTCATGTCCTGCAACAAGTTTAAATTTTTCATTAAATACTTTTTTAATTTTTTTCTCTAACTCGTAAACATTTGTTTGTTCCATAATACATAAATATCTTGTACCTGTTTTATAGCTAAGACATCTTTTTAGACTTTGATTATTTGACATACCTATTTTATATCTATTTGATATACCCGACAAGTTCAGCAGGTTGTACTAAATATATTATACCCATTTTTAACTCCATTATTTTATTATTAAATTAATAAGGTTTTCTTTAAATTAAAAATTATAAACTGGCAAAAAAATTGATAAATAAATACAATAAAATTCAATCTTATAATACCTCCTAATGCGCCAATTTTTAAAACTCGGAAAATTCATTGTAAATACTTCAACTATTAAATATGTCACAGTAGAAGAAAGCAAATATTATGTGACTTTGTTAACTCCTGAAATTAGCGGGTTTACACTTTTTGGTTCCGGTACATTAGGCACACGCGATGATTATATTACAGTTTGTGCTGAAAAAAATGCAGATTCTTATAAAACACTAACCGAATGGATTGAAAGCGTTAGCTTACAAGATGTGCAAAATGAACAAAAATAAAAATTGATTTTAGTAATTATTGACGAGAATCAAGTTTATTTATTTTAATGGGTAATACAAATAGTAATAACAACGACGAAGTAACCAATACTAACGTTAATACATTGGATGAATCATTATTTAACGATAACACAATTACATCCGATATATCTGGAAATACTAATAGAATAAATTGGGAAAATAACTTAAAAATTTTAGCCCTGATTGACTCATTCGGTACAAGCGGGTTTTTAGGTAGTGCCGAATTTAAGCAAATTGACACTGAACAAATTTTAAGTAGAGCTTATTTGATTAATTACATAAAAAAATTACAGGTACCAAAAAAATTAGTCGACTGGATTGAAACAAATATGCCGAACA
>JACCDG011565494.1_pt1 | contig 63898 bp, 67 predicted proteins | sample 7442471 | NCBI WGS metagenome assembly JACCDG01 (sample SAMN15323444, study PRJNA562643) | freshwater metagenome | isolation source: river surface water | place: USA:Blue River Watershed | collected 2017-08-17 | reverse complement strand
TCAGCGCATCAGCGCGTCGAGCAGCTCCTGCCGCCAGCGTCCGGCGGCCGGATCCCAGATTCCGAAGCCCGCCTGATACTCCCAGTAGGCGAAGGGGATGCCGAGCTCACGGGCCGTGCCGGCCATGAAGGCCGTCCAGCGGGCCCGGTCCTCCGTCGAGGCGTGCTTCCCGTAGGCGCCGAACTCGCCGAGGAAGACCGGACGCCCCTCGGCCTTGGACCAGGCGGACGCCAGTCCGAACGTCTTGCGCAGCGCGTCCTTCTCGGCGTCCGTGCCCGTCCAGCGCGTCCCGATGAACTTGTCCGAGCCCTTCGTCCAGCTCGCGCCCTGGTGCGTGAACGCGAACGGATCATAGCAATGGAAGTGTCCGATCAGGTGCCGGTCGGCGGCGGGCAGACGCAGGTCCTTGAGCGTCGCGGCCCTGTTCCACTGGACCCCGCCAACGTGCACCGCACGCGTCGGATGCAGCCGGCGGACCTCCGCGAGCGCGGCGGCCAGATTCTCATTCCAGAGTTCCGCCGTATGCTTCCCGTGCGGCTCGTTGCTCAGCTCGAAGTGCAGCTCCTCCGGTGCGCCCTTGAATCGTTCCGCGATCTGGCCCCAGAGCGCCACGAACCTCGGACGTTGCCCCGCCGGGTCGGCGTCGAGCGCCTCGTAATGGTGGACGTTGAGCACCACCGCCAGCTTCCGTTCCAGTGCGGCCCGCACCAGCCCGTCGACCTTCTCCATGAAAGCCGGGTCGATGCGAAACGGCGCCTCCTTGTCGGCGTGGTCGGCCCAGCGCACCGGGATGCGCACCGAGTCGAACCCCGCGGCGCGGATCCGTTCGAAGTCCTCCGGTCCGAACGCACGGCCCCACGTCGCCCCCTTGGGCGCCTCGAGCGAGTTGCCCATGTTGACCCCGCGTCCCAGCCGCCGGGCCTGTTCGAAGACGTCGGCCGCCTGGCAGCAGACGGCGAGGAGGAGCAGGACGAGGGCGCGGGCCATGCCGACAGACTGCCCCCGCCCGGACCCTCGGGAAACAAAAAAGCCGCACGGAACCGTGCGGCTTTGGAAGAAGCAATGGTGACAGGGTCAGCGCATCCAAGGCGCCTGCGGACGCGGACCTGCGCCGAGGAAGGCGTGGTCCAGCACGGCGGCGAGGTGCGCGGCGACGGATTCGGCGGACATGCGTTCAGCGAGCATTTGAGCCTTCGACTGCTCCCGGGCGACCAGCGCGGGGCTGAGCAGCCGCTCTCGCAGCAGGTCCCGCAGGCGAGGGACGTCGCCCGAACGGAAATGCGCGCCCACGCCGTGGCGACGCGCGATGTCGACCGCACCTGCGGCCTCGCTCACGATGACCGTGGCGCCGGCCCTGACGGCCTCGGTGGCGGCCATGCCCCACCCTTCATGCCGGCTCGGCACCACGCAGATGTCGGCCTGGCAGAGGCGGCTCACGACCTGATCCGAAGGGATCACGCCATGGAAGTGCAGCCGTTCGCCGATGCCGTGGGCGGCGGCACGGGCCCGCAGGAGGTCCTGCATCGCGCCATCGCCATAGAGGTCGAGACGCCATGCGAGATCCCTGCAGCCGGCGAGGGCCTCGATGAGGACGTCGGGGCCCTTGTAGCGCTCGAGCCTGCCCACGAAGGCGATGCGGCCCTGGCCCGGACTCCGGGGTGAAACGTCGCCCGCAGATTGATAAAGATAAGGGAAGATGACCTCGTCCCGCAGGCCCATGCGGCGGAAGAAGCGCTCACCGGCCTCCCCGATGCCGAACGCTGCGCCGATGAGATCGCGGAAGGGCGCGTAGGCCAGGCGGCCTTTGACGTAGCGTGGCAGGTGAAGGAGCGGCTCCTTGAACACCGTCTCCGCGATGACTCCTATCCTCGGTGAGCGGGTCCCGCGCAGCAGGGTGAGCGCGAGGTCGAGCTGGGGATAGGCGCCGATGCCGGAGAAGACATGGATGGCGCCCGCGTGGTCCGCGACCAGGGCGCGCACCTGCTCCTCCCATCCTTCCGAAGGCAACGTGATCTGCCGCAAGGACGCGCAAGCGAGGGGGCGCCATCCGTCAGCCATCCGCTGCGGGCTTAGGCCGCCGGCCCATACGGTGGTGACGGGCGCGCCCCACTGCGCGGACAGTCGGTCGAGGGCGCCCGCCTGATGATGCGCAGGCATGTTCTGCCAGAAGAATGCGGGCGGGCGGCTCATCGGGATTTCCTGATGGCGGACCAGATTTTCAGCGTCGGGCCGTAGAGGAAGGGCGCGAGGGTGAGAAGGAAGAGTTTCAGCACATGCCTGAAGGACGCGCGCCCCGTCAGGAGCCGCCGGCCGAACAGGCCCGCCCGTCCGAACCAGGAACCCGCGGCGAGGACATCCGTCTCCAGCTCCGAATAGTCGACCTCGACCTTAAGCCATGCGGAGAGCGCGGCCTGAACCGAGGATTGGGCCGACTGTGCCAGGGCTAGGTCGCGGCGCAGCTGCCGACAGAAGGCGGCCCGGCTCGGCGCGAAGCGGAGAATGCGCCGCGCCATCTCCGAGGAGACCTGGCCGTGGGAAGGGCTGAAGAGATTGCCTGCATGAATGCGGTAGCGCACCAGGGCGCGACCGTCGAATTTTCCGCCACCGAGCAGCAACCCACGCAGAGGCAGGATGACGTCCTCCTGCATCAGGCCGACGTCAATGGGGCCGAAGAAGGTGAAGACATCGCGGGAATAGGAGCAGGATGCGCCGACGACGGGGGGCGTTTTTCCGGAAACGAAATCCGAAACTGCGCATTCCGCGTTCTGCCGGATGCCGGCTTCTTCGATGAACGCGCCTGCGGCGTCCATCTTCCTGACAGCCGTGTAATGAAGGCCTGCTCCGCCGCTGATCGCCTGGTGGGCGGCCCGGACGCGATCCGGCTCAGAGACATCATCCCCCGCCATGAAGACCGTCGTGCGGCCCACGAAATGCGCGGAGGCGTGATTGATGATGCCGCCGATGCCAAGATTGGCATCGGAGTAGGCCCTTACGACCTCGATGTCGGCCGGGCAGGAACGCAGCTTGTCCTCGATTCTCGCCCGCGTTGCGTCGGTCGAAGCGTCGTCGCAGACCACGAGCCGGAAGGGGCGGAAGTTCTGGGCGTAGACTCCGTCGAGGGCAGCTTCAACGAAGCGCTCCTGGTTGTAGGCGAACAGAGCGACCGTGACCTGCTGACCGCTCATGAGTGTGCATTGACCGCTTGCACGACAGCCGCGGCTTCCTCATCGCTGAGCACGGGGCTCATGGGCAGAGAGACCACTTCACGGTGGATCGCTTCGGTCACGGGCAAGGACAGGGTGCCGAGCGTGAACGCGAAGGCTTTTTGGCGATGCGGAGGAATCGGGTAGTGAATCGAGGTCTCCACGCCGGCGGCCACCAATCTTTCACGGAAGGCGTCCCGATCCGGAACGCGGACCACGAACAGGTGCCAGACGTGAGATTCTTCCGCGGCGCGCACCTTGGGCAACTGGACCGTGGCTGAGCGGATGCCTTCGCGGTAGATGCGGGCGATCTGACGTCGGCGGGCGTTCTCTGCGTCAAGATGGGGCAGTTTCACCCTCAGGAACGCCGCCTGGAGCTCGTCGAGCCGATCGTTCGGTCCCTGGACTTCATTATGATACTTCTCTGCCGAACCGTAGTTGCGCAGCTTGCGCACCATGTCGGCGAGCGCGGGGTCCTTGCAGGTGACCGCGCCGGCGTCGCCGAGCGCGCCGAGATTTTTGGTCGGATAGAAGCTGAATCCGGCGGCGTCGCCCCAGGCGCCCGCCTTGACGCCTTCAAGGACGGCCCCATGGGCCTGGGCCGCGTCTTCAATGAGCAACAGGCCGCGCTTGCGACACAGATCAGCGATCGCGGGCATCTCGGCCAGTTGTCCGTAGAGATGGACCGCCATGACAGCCTTGACCTGGGAGGTCAGCGCCCGCTCCAGCCCTGCGACCGAGAGATTGAACGTCGCCTCATCCGGCTCGACCAAGACCGGCGTCAGCCGGCACTCCGTGATCGCCAGGACCGAGGCCACATAAGTGTTGGCCGGGACCGCGACCCCGTCTCCCTCCTTCAGCAGCCCAAGCTCCTTCCAGGCGCGGAGCGTGAGCGTGAGCGCGGACAGTCCGTCGGACACCCCGACGCAATGCGGTACGCCCACGTATCCGGCGAACTCTCGTTCGAAGCCGGCTACCTCCTCGCCGAGTATGTACTGGCCGCGGTTGATGACGCAGGACGATGCAGTCACCAGTCCGCCAATGTAACGCGCGTTTATAGCCCCAAGATTGAAAAATGGAATGCTCACAGGAAATCCCTACTTTGTGTGAATTTCTTGAGCCTAATTCGGGCCTGACGGTATTCTTCCAACTTATACTCGTAGAACCGATCGACGGAGTCCTCACGGGTTAATTGCGCTCCCATTTTTTCGTGGAATTTCCAGACGCTTACGTTGCCCTGACGAACATCAAAATGCGCCTTGCAAAACTTAAGCGCAGAAAAAGCTAAATCATACACCAAAACAACAGACTGGTAAGCAATCTGTGCAGGGGCCCCAGGCCTGATGATCCAGCTCCCCCAGCAGAATGAATTTCGCTCTGGGCGGTAGTCATAAATACGCAAAGAGCCGACCGGCTCTCCTCTAGATTCGATGACAAAATAGGCTTCACGACCTGATGCATAACGTAGCGCGTAATTTTTCATCCAAACTACCTGCTCGCTTAGACTTTCATCGGTCGAAGAAATGTTCCGATTCCGCAAAGGATCGAGCCGCAGACTCAACAAGAATTGAGAATCTGCCTCATTCGCCAGCCGGAGTTGTGTTTCATCGACACGCCTAAGCGCCAAGAAACCTTCTATTGAGGCAGAATGGTCGTCAGCCGGTAGCATTGTTCACAAACCTTTGGGGTCACGAATGTAATCGCCTCCGTCATACTCGGCGTCCGCAAGGACGAGGAGGACGCAGTCGGCACTGAAGTCGTGCATCTCGCGCCACGTGCCGGGCCCGATTAAAAGGCCGCGGTCGGGCCGATCGAGAAGGACGGACTCCTCGGACTTGTCATCCGAGAGCACGAAACGGACACTGCCTTTCACGCACACGCAGAGCTGGTTCAGCTTCTTATGCGAGTGGAAGCCTCGCGAAACGCCCGGCTGAGTGCCGTGCAGCCAGTAGGCGCGACGTACGACGAAGGGCAAGGCGCCGCCGAGTTCCGCCACGCTGAGCAACCCGCGGCTGTCGCCGTGGGTGGGGATGTCCACCAGCCGGACAAGTCCGCTCATGAACGTCCGGCGGCCACGAGTCCGCGCAGGTATTCGCCATAACCCGACTTGGCGATGGGTTCGGCCAGCTTCAGTAACTGGGCATCGTCAATGTAACCGCGCCGCCAGGCGATCTCCTCGATGCACCCGATCTTGAATCCCTGCCGAGCTTCGACGACCTGCACGAACTGGGAGGCCTGAAGGAGTGAGTCGAAGGTGCCGGTGTCGAGCCAGGCGGTGCCGCGGGGCAGCTGACGGACGCTGAGTCGGCCGCGCTTCAGATACTCGCGGTTGACGTCGGTGATCTCAAATTCCCCCCTCGGGGACGGCTTGAGCGTCTTGGCGATGCCGACGACGTCATTGTCGTAGAAATAAAGGCCGGGGACGGCGAAGTTCGACCGGGGCTTGGACGGCTTCTCCTCGATGCTGAGCGCCCTGCCCTTGGCGTCGAACTCGACGACGCCGAACCGTTCGGGGTCCTTGACGTGATGGGCGAAGACCACGGCGCCTGCGGGGTCTGCACAAGACCTGAGAATCTGCCCGAAGCCGGCGGCGTAGAAAAGGTTGTCGCCCAGGATGAGGGCGACGGAGTCTCCGCCGATGAACTTCTCGCCGATGACGAAGGCCTGAGCGATGCCCTTGGGTTCGGCCTGCGCGGCGTATTCGAACCGGCAACCCAGACGGGTGCCATCGCCCAGGACCTCGCGGAAACGCGGCAGGTCCTGTGGCGTGGAGATGATCAAAATCTCCCGGATGCCGGCCAGCAAGAGCACGGACAGGGGGTAGTAGATCATCGGCTTGTCGTAGACGGGCAGGAGCTGCTTGCTCACGGCCGTCGTCAACGGATGCAGACGGGTGCCGGTGCCTCCGGCGAGGATGATGCCTTTCATTGGGAAATGTTCAGATGCGGGAACGAGCAAGGGCGCGTCGTCCGACTGCCCAGCACGCAAGCGCGGTGAGGGCGGTCGTCGCCCAGCCGAGGACGGGGTGCGAAGCGGCGGCCCATTGGGCGGCGATCAATGCGACGGCAGATGCGAGCGCCCCGATGATCGTGCGGCTCGAAAGCCAGCTGCCGGAACGACGGTGTGCCATGAGGAGCAGGATTCCGGTGTAGACCAGATAGCCGACGGCGTAGGCGACGGCCGCGCCGACGAGGCCCATCTTGGGAAGAAGCACGAGCGGCAGGACTGTCATGATGGCGCTGCCCAGGCCCTCCACGAAAATCACGGCCAGGGATGAGCCTCGGGCGAGCAGCCAGTATCCCAAGGGCCAGGAGATGAGACGGAGGAAGACGCCCCAGACCATCCAATCGAGCAGCGGGAGCGCAGGCTCGAAGCCCGCGGCATACAGCGTCGCCATGATGGGCCCGCCGGCGGAAAGAAGCAACGAGAGGAGCGGAGTGCCGAGGATGAGGCCGGCCGCCACCTGATGGTCGGCATGGACGGCCGCTTCGGACTCGCTGGCCGCGCCGGCGACACGAGGGAAAAAGTCCGCACCCATCGCCACGAAGACGAAACCGGGGAGGCTCCCGGCCACCGCGAAGGCAGCGTGATAGTATCCCGCGGCCTTGAGGCCGCCGAACTCCACGAGCTGCATACGTACGAGATAGGCCGAAGCCTGGGCGAAAAGTCCCACGAGCATCAGCGCTCCGCCCATGACGAGGAGCGGGCGCAGGCTGGAAGCCCGTACGTCGGGTTCCGGAGGCTCGAGTCGCCGTGTGGCCGCCCAGAGCATCAGGGCTGGCACCGCTGCAGCCAGTGCGAGAGAAAGGGCGAGCCCCTTGGTGCCAAACCGCCAGATGAGGGGAGCCCCGATGATGAGACCGATGAGCGCGCCGACCACTTGAGCCCGAGCAAGCGGCCTGAGATGCCCTTTCGCCTGAAGAATAGCAGCCCAGCCGGCGGAGATCACGAGGCAGGGCACGGCCATGCCGGCGATGAGAATCTCCGTGGTGGCCGGATGGCCTTCGAGCAGAATCCAGCCGCCGGCCGGCCAAGCAAAAATCAGAACCAGCGTCGTGCCGGCGGCGCCAAGCAGCACGCCGAGCCGACGGACCGCAGCGATACGACCTGCCCTCGATTCCGTGTCCGCCGAGGCGATGGCGCGAACGCCGGACGTTCCCAGGCCCCAGCCGGCCAAGGCGGAGAGGTTTCCATTGAAGGAAGTGAGCAGGCCGACGAGGCCCACGCCCGAGGGCCCGAGGACCAGCGCGGTCAGCTTGGCGCGCGCGAAAGCGGCCAGGAGCTGGATGACCTGTGAGGCGCCCATGAGGGCGCTCGACTTCAAGATACGCTCGAAAGCCATTCAGACGACGAGCCGCTGGTAGGCGGCGGCGATGTTCCGACGATAGGAATCCCAGCCCATGCCCTCCGCTTTCTGACGTGCGGCCTTGCCGACCGCCAGCAGGCCAGCCGGATCCTCCAAGGCTGTCCGCGTGACGCTTCGCAGGGCGTCAGCGTCTCCGGCGGGCACGACATAGCCATCCTTGCCATGGGTGATGAAGTCAGCCCCGCCGGTGGCGTCGGTGCAAAGCACGGGCAAGCCGCAGGCCATGGCTTCCAGGATGACGAGTCCGAACCCCTCCGCGATCGAAGGCAGCACCAGCAGATCGCAACGCCCCAGGTCCTCCGCGAGCGCGGCATCCGAAAGGCCGCGACGATACTGGACGTCAACCGTCTCCGCACCTGCGAGGAGCTCCCGACTGACCGGGGCCCGGGAATAGATGACGAGGGTGACCTGGCCGGACGGGAATGAAGCCAATGCTTTCAGAAGATGGCTCGCGCCCTTTCTCTGTGAGAGTGCGCCCACGAAGGCGACCCTGAGCGGGCCGGACCGGGGTGCATCATCGCGCGGAGCGAAGGCCTCGTGATCGACTCCGTAGGGAATGACTTCGATCGGAACCTTGCACCCCGCCTCGAGCAGGGAGCGGCGGGTGAACTGGCTGGTGCAGATCACGCCTGTCGCCAATGCCAGCGCATCGTCGTTCGAGGCGAAATCGGGCGCCATCTCGGCCTCATCCATCAGGGAAGCCCTGGCCTGCGGCACTTTCTCCATTTCTTCCCGGTAGATGCGTCGCAGGAGCCCGCCGTGCGGGTGCACCTGAAAAAGGATGCGCGGCAGGCCAGACTTTTCCAGCATGCGGAACGCAGGCCCGGCGTAATAGCTGTATGCGACCAGGGGAGACTGCGTTCGCAGGGCGAGCCGCGCAGCCTTCTCACTGAGAGTCCGGTCCGATCGCGCCAACCAAGGCGAGCTCTTGCCGCCGCTGATTCTCGCCATCACCGCACTGCAGAAGGCCGACCCTGAGGTGCGGACGGCGGAAGAAGGGATGGCGGGATGGTGTCGGACCGAGGCGAACCTATGAAAGGCGCGGCCAATGAGCTTGGTTTGCGCCAACCCAGGCCCGAAGTAAGCCTCCGTGACCAGGCAGCGCAGCAGCCCGCGCTCCTGCAAAGCCAGAGCGGTCTGATAACGGTCGCGAGGACCGGCGAAAACCATGACGGCGGGCTTTGACATCAGCCCTTGCCAAGTCGCTCCAGGCGATAGGTGCCGTCGAGCACGGCGGAGACCCAGGCGCGGTTCTCAAGATACCACCGCACGGTCTTGCGGAAGCCGCTCGCTGGATCCTCGGCCGGTGACCACCCGAGCTCGGCCCGGGCTCGGGTGGCATCGATGGCATACCTGAGATCATGGCCGGGGCGGTCCTCGACGAAGGCGATGGCGTGGGCATGCGGGTTGCCGTCGGCACGGGGAGCCATCTCATCCATCAGGCCGCAGAGGAGCCGCACCAGGTCGATGTTCCGAAGTTCATTGGAGCCGCCGAAGCAATAGGTGCGGCCAGGCCGGCCCTGGGCATAGGCGGCGAGGAGGCCGACTGCATGATCGTCGACGTAAAGCCAGTCGCGGATGTTCTCGCCGCGACCGTAGACAGGGATGGGCTCGCCTCGGAGGCATTTCTGGATGACGACCGGCACGAGCTTTTCGGGAAACTGCCGCGGTCCGTAGTTGTTGGAACAGTTGGTGACGATCACGGGCAGGCCATACGTGTCATGCCAGGCGCGGGCGAGATGGTCGCTGGCGGCCTTGCTGGCGCTGTAGGGAGAATGCGGATCGTAGGGAGTGCTCTCGTCGAAGGGCCGCGCATCCGGTCCGAGCGAGCCGAATACTTCGTCGGTCGAGACCTGGACGAAGCGGAACGTGCGGCGGGCGGAGTCGGACAATCCGCGCCAGTGACCGAGCGCGGCCTTAAGAAGCTGATAGGTGCCGGCAACGTTGGTCTCGATGAAGGCGCCTGGCGCATCGATCGACCGGTCGACGTGGGATTCGGCGGCGAGATGCAGGACGCCGCCAGGCTGATGTTCTGAGAAAATGCGGCGCAGGGCCAGTCCATCGCATATGTCGGCCTGCACGAAGGTGAATCCCGGGTGAGCGGCCACCTCGGCCAGAGAGGCGAGGTTCCCCGCATAGGTCAGCTTGTCCACGACGACCACGCGGCGACCGGACTCCAACGCGCGGCGGACGAGCGAGGAGCCGATGAAGCCGGCGCCACCGGTGATGAGAACGGGAGAACGGGACATTGGAATCAGGAGGCCGACCCGGGGAAGACCCAGCGGTGGGCAAAGAGGAAGTTGGCGACGGGCTGCACGGGCGCCTGGATCAGGAAGGAGAGATCGGGGCCGAGCCCAAGAAAGTCATGGGCCAGGAGAAAGACCAAGTAGGCCAGCAGGAAGCCGATGGCGCGCGCGGGAAGATAGCGGAGGAAGTCGGCGCCCCAGGAACGGTCAGACCCGAAGGTCCAGACGCGATGCAGGAAGAACGAGAAGGCGAAGGCGGCGGAAAAGGCGGCGGACCGCGCGTAAGCGGGGTCCAGTTCCGCCAGAAGGAGCAGGCGGAAGGCCGCGTAGTCGACGGCCGTGATGAGCAGGCCCGCGACAGCGAAGCGGAACAGTCGGCGCTTAAGCTCAGGAGACATGGCGGGCATCGGGCCGTGCGGGCAGTCGTTCCAGGACGGGACGGCCGGCGAGGCCGAGACGAAGCCGGAGCAGATCGAGGAACATCCTCCCGCCAGTCCGCAGAAGGCTGACCGTGGTGCCTGGCTTTTCCGACCACCGCACAGGGACTTCTCTCACGATGCGGCCGGCGCGACGAATCTTGACCAGCATTTCGACATCAAAGGCCATGCCGGAGAGCCGGAGGGTCGGGAGGAGACCGCTCAGGGCATCCGTCCTGAAGAACTTGGCCCCGCATTGGGTGTCGCGGTGCGGCAGAAAGAAGAGCGCACGGGCCCACAGATTGAAAACGCGGCTCGAAAGGCGTCGTGAGAAGGGCCGGGCCGTCATGTCGCGTACGGCGATGATCGCATCAGCGCCCTTCGCGCCGTTGAGCAGATCGAAGAAATCCGCAGGGGGCGTGGCGCCGTCGGCGTCCACGAAGCCCGCCCATTCATGGCCGGAGGCCAGGGACAGTCCTGCCATCACAGCTCCTCCTTTGCCGATGGCGTCGTCGTATCTGATCCAGGAGACCTCAGGAAATTCCTTCGCCGCGGCCTCGACGACCTGCTGGGTGCGATCACGGCATCCGTTGAGCACGACGAGGAAGTCCACGCGCAGCTCCGGCCGGCGCCGTGCTTCCTTCACGTAGGCCTCCAAAGGAGATCCAAGCCGGGCCTCCTCATTGTAGGCCGGAATGACGACCAATGCGCGGACGACATCTGAAAATGGGCTCATGGCAGGCGCTTGAGCAGGACGAATCCTCCATGGGCTGGAGAAAAAGGCGCGGCAGCCGCACGACGGACCTCCTGCCACCTCCCGGAGAGCTGCGGAATGATGAGAGGGACATCGACTTCACTCAGCAAGGCCCAGCGCGCATCACGATCCAGTGCCGGCCGAGGAGACACGCGATGGTCAAACGCCACGGCGATGGCGTATCCGGCGTCACGTACGTCATAGTAGAGCGGAACGGATACAAGCACAGGCGCCGAATCCGTCGGCACGGATTCCCGCAGGATGGCGACGGCTGCGGCGCGCGTCTTGCTGTCGGATGCGGACTTGACGAAGTCCCGCGTCCGGCCTGCCAGCCCAAGCACGATCAGGCAGGCACAGGCTGCTGCCAGGAGCGTGAACCGGAAGTCTTTGGACCGTGTTACGTACACCGCGCAAAGCATCGCGGGCGCCATGGTCATCCAGACATAGGGAGCCTGATAACGTCCGACGAAATGCATCACCAAGGGGACGGCCAGAATCAGCAGCAACGGCATCCACCGGTGCAGCTTGTCGTCGCCGGGCGCCTTGCCCATGAGGGCCAGCATCAGCATGATTGGCGTGACGACGTAGAGGTCCGGACTGACTAACCAATGATTCGCCTCGAGGGAGGAGCGTGAGCTGGCCGAACGATGGGCGACGAAGTCATCCCATGCTCCATGGGCTGAGAAAGCGGCCCAGAGGAGGATTATGCCGACAGACATTCCAAGGGCCTGCCAGAGGCCGAGAATGAAGGACTCGGAATCCCTTCTCCAAAGCCAGAAGGCGGTGGCGCCAAGCGCGAAGAAGGCGCAGAAATGGAGGCCAAAGAAGGCTGAGAGCAGGCCGAGGGCGAAAAGCCCCGACGCGCGTTTGAATCTCGTTCCTTCACCAAAGGTTGCCGACAGGAAGAGCCAGAAAAGAAAGGGCCAGAGGGCGTCCGGACGTGCATGATGCATGGCATTGCCGGACATGGCATGGGAAGCCAGGCCATAGGCCATGAGGAACCCGCGGCTACCTTCAGGGAGATGGCCCCACCGCTTGATCCATCCCGAAAGGAGCCACCATCCGCCCGCATAGCAGGTGGCGAAAAAGAGGTGCACGGACCAAGCTGCGACGCCGAAGAGCTTGCACCAGATCGCAAGCAGAAGGCCGACGCCTGGATTGCTCAGACCCCATACTGCGGACTGTCCCCAGACGCTCCAATCGCTGGAACGGAATCCTTCGCCGAGGGCGAGGCCGACACCGGGATCGGCGTAGAACACTTCATCGGTCCACGGAACCGCCATGAGGCAGGCGACGAGCGCAAAGGCGCATGCCGCCCAGCAGGCGACCTGGATGACGGGCCGGCTCAAATCTATGCTCAGGAGCGGAAGCACCGGCGGATGATGGAGATGACGCGGTCGCGGTCCTCGCGGCTCATGGCCGCGCCGGAAGGAAGGCAGAGGCCGCGCTCGAAAAGCCGGTCGCTGACGCCCCGGCCGTGATGCTCGACGCCCTCGAAGACGGGCTGGAGATGCAAGGGCTTCCAGATGGGGCGGGACTCGATGTCCTCCGCCTCAAGGGCGAGACGCAGGTCCTCGCGGGTGAGGCCCGCGGTCTTGGGATCGACGGTCAGACAGGTGAGCCAACGGGTCGACTGACCCCAGGCGGCCTCGGGCTGCATGACGAGACCCGGCAGGCCGGAGAGGGCTCGGGCATACTCCCTGAAGTGTCCGCGACGACAGGTGACCTTGGCGGAAAGTCGGGCCAGCTGACCGAGACCGATGGCGGCGCTGACGTTGCTGAGGCGATAATTGTAGCCGAGGACGGAGTGCTGGTAGTGCGGAGCGGGGTCGCGCGCCTGGCTGGCGAGGAAGCGCGCCTGACGCGCGAACTCGGCGTCATCGGTGACGAGCATGCCGCCCCCGGAGGTGGTGATGATCTTGTTGCCGTTGAAGGAGTGGACGCCTGCGAGGCCGAAGGACCCGGGACAACGGTCACCGTAGGTGGCGCCCAGGGCCTCGGCAGAGTCCTCAATCAGCTTCACGCCGTGCTGGGCGCAGCATCGGAGGATCGGGGTGATGTCCGCCGACTGTCCGTAGAGATGCACGAGGACGAGGGCCTTGGGCGCGCGGCCCGCGGCCGCCTTGCGCTCGATGACCTCGCAGGCGAGGGCGGGGTCCATGTTCCAACTGAGCTCCTCGGAGTCGATGAAGACGGGCCTGGCGCCGAGATAGGTGATCGGCGCGGCGGACGCGACGAAGGTGAGGGACGAGCACAGGACCTCGTCGCCGGGACCGACTCCGGCCAGACGCAGGGCGAGATGCAGCGCGGCGGTGCCGGACGAGACGGCGACGGCATGACGGGAGCCGACCAGGGTGGCGAACTCCTGTTCGAACTGGTCGAGCTTGGGCCCGACCGGCGCGATCCAATTGGACTGCAGCGCGTCGAGCACATGCTCGATCTCGGCCTGACCGACGTCAGGAGGAGAAAGGTAGAGGCGGGGCATGGGGGATGGTTGGTCGGTTAATAAGTTGGTCGGCTGGCCAGTTGACCGGTGGGCAGGAGGGATGCGCCGTTAGATGAACGGTTGGCCGGTTGGCGAGTTGGCAAGAGGGATACAATAGATAGGGACAAGGGCCTCCGGCCTCTGTCTCGGGTAGGGTTGAGCGCCCTCGCTCAACCACGGCTGACCGAGGCGGTCAGCCCTACCTTCCGAGACCCCGAGCCGGCTTATCCCCTGCGAATCCGCCGCCCCACTTTTGCACAGGAGTTTTTATCCGATTTGCATTTTTGCACCATCTGAAGCCAGCCCTCCGGCCAATTAACTTGGCTTTGTTCTAGCCCTCCGGCCAACCAGCCAACCAATCGACTTCTCTTCATTTCCACGCTTGGTCCTCGAAGACGCCGAGCGAGGAGAGGGACTGGAGGAGGCGGGCGAAATCAGGATCGGCCATGGCGTCCGCCAAAGCCGGGGTGAAGCTGATGCGGACGAACATCTGCTCGCTCTTCTGGTTGAGGCCGTAGTCGCGGATGTCCTTGAGGAGAAGGGGGAGCCGCTCAAGACGGCCGATGAGTCCGTCGCGCCATCCGGACTCCTGCTCCTCGTAGCGGTTGGGCACGCCGTTCACGAGATGCCAGAAGACGACGTTCTGCCTGCCGCCGCCCGGCACGAGATACTGTCCGTATTCATAGGGACGGAGGGCGCGTCCGGCCAGGAGGCCGGGGACGGCGTGACGGCGTTCGGTGCGCACGCATCCGGCGTTCACCCAGCAGGAGTCGGGGTTGTGCGAGCCGGCGTCGACGACGGAGACTTTGCCTGGCTCCCAGTAGGCGACGTAGACGAGCACGCGCCGGCCGTCCTTCTCATAAAACGCCTGCTCGGCCTGGCTGAAGTTCAGGATGCCGAGGACGTTCGCGGCGCCGGCCGAGGTGCCGGCGATGGGCACGTCGCGACGCACCCAGCCCGCGGCCTCACGGGGCAGCGCGTCGGTCAGACGGCCGGTGAAGCGACGGGGGACGTCGGTCAGAGAGACGACGGTGACGAGGACGACCAGGCCGAGAATCAGGACGAGCCCGAAGATGAGCAGGGCCTTGCGCACGTTCAGAGGATGCGGGCGGGGTTGCCGACCACGGTGACGGACGCGGGCACGTCCGCGATGACGACGGCGCCGGCCCCGACGGTCACGCCGTCCCCGACGACGCGGCGCGGAATCACGGTCGACTTGCTGCCCATGAACACGCGGTCGCCGAGACGGACATGGCCGGTGACGTCGCACTGGGCGCTGAGGGTGCTCCAGGCGCCGATGCGCGCGTCATGCCCGACGGTGGAATTCAAGTTCACCATCGCAAACTCGCCGAGGACGATGTCGGCCGAAAGGACGGCGCCGGGGCACAGGACGACGCCGCGGCCCAGCGCGACGCGCTCACCCAAAATGACGGAGGGATGGACGAAGGTGAGGAAGGAGGCTCCGCGCTCCAGCAAGGGGCGGACCAGGCGTTCCTTGACGGCCGGCAAGCCGAGGCCGCACACGAAGACTTCGTCGGCCGCGGGAAGATGCGAGGACAACGGACGGACGGACGCGAAGGAGCCGAAGGGCGCCAGGGCCTCGGGGTTGTCGTCCAGGAAGGCCTCGAAGGCCCAGGCGCGGCCGTGATCGGGGTGCTGGCGGCACCAAGCGTGCATTTCGCGGCCGAAGCCGCCGGCGCCGACGATGAGGAGTTTCTTCATGACTTGGAGGGGGGCAGCAAGGCGAGGAGATCACGCACGGTGGCGCAGGCGCGCACCTGGGCGCCGGTGACGGTCACGCCGTAGTCGTGTTCGAAATGGGTGACGACCAGCAGCACGGCGAGGGAATCCCAGTTGGGCCGTGCCGCGAGACGGTCTTCAGGGCCGGCGTCGGCCAGGACATCGACGGCCTTGCGCAGGGCGGAAAGACGATCGGCTTCGTTCATCGGCGCAGAGGCAGGATGGGCAGGCACACGCAGGGGCCGATCGGGCCGGCGACGGCAGCCCAGGAAAGTCCCACGCCATAGCCGCAGGAGAGGAGGCGAAGCGACGCGGATGAAAGGGCGGTGCCGTAGGCGTGGGCGAGGACGGCGGGAACAGAGGCGGAACTGAGGTTGCCGTAACGCTCCGTGAGATCCATCGGCACGGCGACGGGGTCGAGGCCGCAAGCCTTGGTTAGGGCGGAAAGGACGAAGCGGTTCGCCTGATGGAAGGCGCAGGCCTCCGGCGCCTTCCAGCCGGCGGCGGCAAGGACGGCCCTGACGGCGGCGGGCACTTCACGAAGGGTGAAGCTCATGACGGCGGCACCGTCCATGCGCAGGTTCTCCTCACATCGCCCATGGCCCTCGGCGTCGCGTCGGAGAATCTTGGTTGATTCGGAGGCGGGCGAACGGGCTCCTCCCGCGGGCACGGCGATGACGTCGGCGGCCGACCCGTCCGTCCCGAAGATGAAATGCCAGGGGGCGTCGACGCCGGTGCGCTCGACGAGGGTCGCGGAACCGGCGTCGCCGAAGATGGGATCGACGGATCGGTCCGAAGGATGGGTGAGGCGGCTGAGGGTGTCGCCGGCGCAGAGAAGCACGCGGGCGGCGCCGCCATGCGCGCAAAGAAGGGCCGCCTGATGGAGGCCGTAGACCCAGCCGGAACATCCGTGGGAGAGGTCGAAGGCCATCGCGGCCTTCGAAAGTCCGAGGCGTCCGTGCAGGAGGGATGCGTCGTTGGGCTGAGGATGGTCCGGAGTCTGGGTGACGAAGACGACGGCGTCGATGGACGAAGGATCGACGTCCAGGGCGGAAAGAAGGCGTCGGGCGGCGTCCTCGCAGAGATCCAGGGCGGTGACGCCGGGCGGAGCGACAAGGCGCTTTCTGAGGCCGACGGCGGCGGAGACGCGCTCCAGCTGGGCACGGTCGATCCCGGCGGCAAGTCCGTCGGCGATGAAGTCGCGTTCGACGGAACCGGTGGTCACGGCTACGCCGGCGACGCGGAAATGGGAAAGGGAGGAATGCAAGGGAGGAAGTCTAACGGGCGCGGCCGAACTGACGGAACCAAGATTCGACGAAAAGAACCCCGAGGAGAGGATAGGCGGCGTCGACTTCACCCCGGGCATCGGCGTCCAGGAGACGCAGGACGCCTTCCCGGTCGAAGACACCGGAGGCCTCGAGACGTCCGTCGGCAGCCATCTCGCGAAGGCGACGGCCGAAGGTGCCGTGCGTCAGGCCGCGCAGCGGGTAGCCGAAGCCGGTCTTGGGCCGATCGAGAATGGAGTCGGGCAGGACGGAGCGCATGGCCTCACGGAGGGCGTACTTTCCTTCCCCGCCGCGCTGCTTGAGCCGATCAGGAAGCCGCTCGGAGAAGGCCACGAGGTCGCGGTCGAGGAACGGCACGCGGACTTCGACGCCGCACGCCATCGCCATCTTGTCGGTGTAGTTCAGGTTGTGGTCGGCGAGGAAGTGGCTGCGGTCGAGGTGCAGCATGCGGTTGAGCCGCGAGGCGGAACGCGGAAGTCCGTCCAAGGAGGCGATCAGGGCGTCAGCGGGACGGCGCCCGGGCTCGGCGCGGAAAGCCGGAGCGAGCGCGGGAGCCAGAAGGTCATCGTGCAGCCACTGGAAATAGCCGGCGATGCGTTCATCCGGCGACCGGTCAGCGTAACGGAAAAGTTTGGAATACCGACGACCGAAGGCGGAGGTGGGTGCGAGCCGCGCGAAGGAGGTCCGCAGGAGCGCGCGCACGGGGCGCGGCCACCAGCCCCACCAACGCTCGGACTCCAGGGCACGATGGCGACGGTAGCCGGTGAAAAGGTCGTCGCCGCCCGCGCCGGAGAGGAGCACCTTCACACCACGGGCTCGCGCCTCCTGGCAGATGGCGTAGGTCGTGAACGCGGCCAGGTCAGCGGTGGGCTCGTCAAGCTGGCGTACGACGGTGTCGAGATGCTCGAGCGCGGACTCCGAAAAGGGCGCGACATGCAGGGGGACGCCCAACTGCGCCGCCACGGACACGGCATAGGGATGGTCGTCGACGAAGCCCTCGCCAGCGGCTGCAGCGAGAGGCCCCAAGGTGAAGCAGGGATACCGCGAGGCGTCACCGAGGGTGCGGACGGCGTAATGGGCGACGGCCGAGGAGTCGAGGCCGCCGGAAAGGAAACCGCCGAGCGGTACGTCGGAGACGAGCTGACGTCGGACGGCCTGATTGAGGTAGTGCCGGACGGCCTCCGCGGCCTGCCGCTGCGAGAAAGGCTGGACCTCCTGCGCGTAATGCGGCGCCACGTAGGAGGACGAAGTCGGCCCGGCGCTGTCGTTCCACTCCAGAATCCGCCCCGGGAGGACCTTGCGCACGCCACGGACGGGCGTCATCTCCCCGGGGGCGTAAAGCAGGGAGAGATAGCAACGGATGGCGGCGGGGTCAGGAGTCCAGTCAACGCCCGGGACCTCGCGCAGGGCCTTGAGCTCCGAGGCGAAGGCGGGGCCGGCGGGCGTCGCGGCCCAGTAGAGCGGCTTCACGCCGGCAGGATCACGCGCGAGAAGAAGTCTTCGCTCGTTCGGGAACCATGCGGCCACGGCGAAGATGCCGTCGAGCCGTGCAAAGGCGGCGGCACCATGGCGCGCCAGCAGCTCGACGAGCACCTCGGTGTCGCCGGTGCCGCGGAAGACCGCGCCCTCACGCTCAAGGGCGGTCCGCAGCTCGCGGTAGTTGTAGATCTCGCCGTTGTAGGAGACGATGACGCGGCCATCAGCCGAGGTCATGGGCTGCCGCGCGGCTTCGCTGAGGTCGAGGATGGAGAGACGGACGTGGGCGAGGCCGGCGCGACCGTCGACATGCTCACCCGACCCGTCCGGACCGCGATGCCCCTGGGCGCGGTTCATCCGCAGCAACAGTCCGGGCTCGAAAGCGCCCAGGTATCCGGCGATGCCGCACATGTCAGGCGGCCCCTCCTTGGCCGGCGTAGATTTCCAGGGAACGTCGAGCGATGGCCGCCCAGTCATGGACACGGGCTGCGTAATCGCGTCCGGCTGAGCCGAGCCGCGCAGCCGCGGCGGAATCGGCCAGCACGGAGGCCAGGCCTTCCGCCAAGGCGGCGGGGCCTTGCGCACATTGGACGAGCGCGCCGGCAGCCGCCGCTTCGCCCATGTAGCAGCCTTCGGTGACGACGGCAGGCAGGCCCGCGGACATCGCCTCAAGGATCGCGAGCGCCATGCCTTCCGACTGCGAGGCGTGCACGAAGGCGTCCGCCGCAGCGTAGGCGGCGGCTTTCGCGGCTTCGTCCATGAAGCCAAGCCAATGGACGCGGCGCTCGCAAGCGGCCGAGCAGACTTCCCTTCTCAGCCGGCCCGCATAGTCCGGCTCAGCCTCGGGATTGCCGGCGATGACGAGATGCGCGCACGAAGGGAGTTCGGACAGCGCCCGGATGACGTCCTCAATGCGCTTCTTGGGCGTGATGCGTCCGATGAAAAGGATGACCTTGGCGTCGTCCGGCATGTTCAGGCGACGGCGAAAAGCGGCCCCTTCCCCGGCGGAGGCGACGGCCACCGGGCCGATGCCGTTGGGCACGACGTGCACGGGGGCGGTGACGCCGATCTCGCGCAGGCCCTGCGCCTCCAGAGGCGTGAGCGCGAAAAGCCCGTCGGCACGGTTGAGGCTGCGGAGCTTGAAGAGACGGAGGTAGATGCGCTTCTTCAGCGGCTTCCAGGACCAGCCGCGCAGGAGCACGGGGTCGAGCGCGCCATGCGGCGAGAAGAAGTGGCGCAGGGCGTGCCGTCCGGCGGCCCGCCCGACCTGCAGGTTGAGCGGGTGGAACGAATTGTGCGCGTGAAGGACGGCGCCCTGAGGGAGGGATGAGAGCGCCCGCTCGAGCCGATAGGATTTGGCGAGCCCGAGCTCATAGTCGGGCATGAAGTAGCGGATCGGCAGTCCTTTATGGTCCTCGACCGAACCCGCGCGCACGCCGTCTGGCGCCCAGATTTCGACGTCGGCCCCCGCTCGACGCTGGGCGGAGGCGAGCTCGAAGACCATCTTCTGCACGCCGCCGGCATAAGCGCCGGGGATGCATTCGTAGACGATGTGACGGACGGGGGGCACGAAGACTCAGAAGAGGCGGCGGTGCAAAGGTGAGATTAGGGACAGGGACAGGGACAGGGGCAGGGACAGGGGCAGGAAAAGATCCCGATGTTGAGGATTTCGGATTTAGGCGACCAGCTCCTGGGTTAGTTCGCCCAGGTTTAGATGCCGCAGGTGCATGCCTGCCCCGGCCCCGGCCCCTGCCCCATTGCCTTAAAACACTTTTGCACAGCCCCGCTCAGGCCTCCGCCGCGTCCTCCAAGGCCAAGGGATCGGCGGGAGGGCGGTCCAGCACCTTGGGCGCGACGCCCGGAATGGCATGCAAGATCCAGGCGAACAGCATCGGGAGGTTGTGGCAGACGGTGAAGACCACGAGCGAGAGCAGGCCGTCACGATACAACTGCAGGAAGGCCATGAAGAAGACGCAGTAGAGGTAGCGATCGAACCGCGCCATGGGGCCGGTGGTCGACCGCATGGCCCAGAGGGTGAGGAAGTAGGACAGCAACAGCGGAATGAAAACCACTCCGACCTGTCGGAAATTGAAATAGGCCTCGCCGATGTAGGTGATGATGCGGCCTTCGACATTGTAGGGCCTGACGGGAGTTGACACCTCGTGCTGATGGTCGGCCAGGCCGGGTTTTTCCGGCCAAAAGACACGCGGCAAGGGCAAGGTGAAGACGGCGAGGTAAGTCCTTCCCCAGTAGGTCTTGTCGGCGTCATCGACCATCGAGAGAGCCCCGGCATACTGGTCGAGGAACTGCTCGTTGGAAACGGCCTCCTCATAGGCGTCGCGCGTGACGAAGGCTTCGGTGACCTGGCGCAGGGCCTCCTGCTGATCGCCATACTGCAAAGCCTGACCTATCATCTTGAGACGGGGGAAGACGAGCAGGAGGCAGAAGCCCGCGATGAGCAGGGGCCAGCTCGGCCAGCGGAGGCGCTTGCTTTGCAGGAGGTAGGCCGTGAAGAAGAGCAGCGGCAACAGCAGCATGTGTCGGTGATAGCCCTGCGTGGCCACCATCGCCAGATAGACGCCGGTCGGGATGAGCAGGATGAGCCGGAAGCCGTAGGTGAAGATGAGCATCGCCAGGCAGCCCATCGGCCACATGGCCATCACTTGGAAATAGTTCGTCTGCGTGAAGGTGTTGTCGACGAAGGCGCCGCCTCGGATGGTCAGGTAGACGTAGAAGCCGACGGGGAGGCAGACCAAGGAGACCAATGTGACGACGGTCCTATTGATGGGCCGTCGCTCAATCGGAGCGGCGGCGCGCTGCTCCGCCACCTTATAGGCCCACCAGGCGCCGACGATGAAGGCGACGAGCGCAAGGTCGGCGAAGAGCACGGCCCGGGAAAGTTCTTCCGGTGCGATCGGATCGCGGCCGACCTGGCCAGCATACATCACGGGTGCACCGGCGACGAGCTGCCAGGCGCGCCAGGTGACGGTGTAGCCGTGGAAGAGCAGGTACATCGTCAGCGGATGCCAGAAGGCGCCGCGCTGCACGACGAGCAGCCCCGCCACGATAAACAGCACCGTGTCGATCAGGGCGTATGGAATGAGGGAGTCCAAAAGAGGGAGATTTGTTGATCAGTTGGCCCGTTGGCTGGCTGGCAAGAGGGATTCGACAGGCAGGGACAGGGACAGGGGCAGGGACAGGCGTGCAACTTCAGTATCTAAATTTGAGCGGACTAACCCGAGGTCCATTCGCTCAAATCAGAGATCCGCAATTCAGGATGTTTTCCTGTCCCTGCCCCTGTCCCTGTCCCTGCCACTAATCTCACCATTGCACGGTCTTTGGCTGGCCCTCCGATCCATCGCATCCCTACCTCACCTTCTTCAGCCGCTCGCCGCTGACGGCGGGGACGAAGGTGACGCGGGTGGGGACTTTGTGCCGGGCGAGACGGGCGCGACAGGCGTTGCGAACTTCCGCCCGCAGGGCCTCCTGGTCGGCTCCGGCCGCGGCGACGACATCCGCCACGACGGTCTGGCCGGTGAGGGCGTGCGGCTCGCCGCGGACACGACAGTCGCGGACGCCCTTCACGGCGAGGACGACGGATTCGACCTCGGCAGGCATGAGCTTCTCGCCGCCGACGTTGATGAGCTCGCCCATGCGGCCGAGGACGCGCAAGGTGCCCTCGGGCCCGAGTTCGACGCGGTCACCGGTCCGGAACCAGCCATCTGGGGTGAAGCGCGAATTGTCGGCGTCGAGATAGCCGTCGATCTGGGTGCGGCTGCGCAGCCACAGCTCGTCGTCGACGACCTTCCACTCCAACGCGGGATCCTCGAAACGGATGAAGGTGGAGTCCTGCGAGGGGCTGTCGGCCCGGGTGATGCCGGTCTCGCTGGTCCCGAAGGTCTGGATGAAGCGCGCCCGCGGAAAGGCGGCGCGGAGGCGCGCAAGCAGGCTCTCCGGCATCGGCTCGGTGCCGTAAGTGATCACGCGGAGGGAGGAGAGATCACGGGTCTCGGCCTCGCCGGAGACCAGCAGGAGATTCAGGAAAGTGGGCGAGGCGGGCAGGACGGCGACCCGGTGCAGGGCGACGGCGGCGGCGACGTCGGACGGCGTGAGGGACGCCGGGACGACGAGAGGGGAGCCGGAAGCGAGGCAGCCGAAGAGCGTGTTGAGTCCGCCGATGTGGTCGAAGCCCAGAAGGGCGAGCACGGGCAGGCGCGAGGCATGCCTGCCCTCATAGGACGCAAGGAGTCGTCGGAAGTCCTGCACCATGGCCTTGGGCCGGCCGCTCGTCCCGCTCGTGAAGAGCACGAGTCCGGCGAACCTGCGCTCCTTGAGACGGAGGAAGAGCGGATGCGCCGAGGCTTCGTCAATGCGCGGAAGGAGGCTCCAGCTGAACCCGTCGGCGGTCACCACCCATTGGGCGTTCACTTGCGCGAGACGCGCGGGGTGCTCCGCAGGATTGCCCGAAAGGGGCACGGCGAAATGACCGGCGGACTCCAACGCGAGGAGCCAGGCGGCCGCCGCGGGTCCGTGGCCGCCGACGACCGCGACGGCGGCCGGACCGGGCAGACGCAAGTCCGCGAGCGCGCGGCCAGCCTCGTCCACAAGTCCGGCGAGACGCGCATAGGTGCACACGCCCCAGCCGCCGATCAAGGCTGGCTTGTCGGAGCAGGCGGCGAAGCGTGCGAGAAGGGACATCGGGCTCAGAAGAGGCGAACTGGCTGGCCAACGGATCAACCCTGCAACTGCCCGAGATACTCGATCCGGCCGGACTCGGCGGAGTGCGCGTGGGCGAGGAGAAAATCCGCCGCAGCCTCCGGAGACGGGGACTCCTTCAGGCCGATGCGCGCGTTGATGCGCTCCAGCTGCGCACGAGGGACGCCACGGGTGAGGGCGGTGTCGACGGGACCGAAGCCGACGGCACTCACGATGACGCCGGAGGAGGCGAGCTCACGCGCCGCGACGCGGGTGAGGGCCTCGACGGCGGCCTTGCTCGCGACATAGGCGGCCTCGCCCTCCAGCGAGAGCGGCACCGCGACGGTGGTGACGTTGACGATGCGGCCCGCGCGCTGGCGCACCATGGCCTTGCCGAAGGCCTGCAGGCAATGGAAGGAACCCAGGTAGTTCACCCGCATGAGACGCTCGGCCACGGCGGCCGGCGTGAGGAGCAGCGCGTTCATGGAGGCGGCGCCGGCGTTGTTGACGAGAAGGTCGACGCGTCCGGCGGCGGTGACGGCGGACGCGGCGGCCTGCACGGCGGCCGGATCGGTCACGTCGACGACATGCGGGACGAGGCCGGCCGCAGGCTCCTGCGGGCCGCGGGCGAAGCCGTGCACGGTCCATCCGTCGGCGAGGAGGCGGCGGACGACGGCGAGCCCGAGGCCTCGGGAGGATCCGGTGACGACGGCGACGGGCATGTCAGGGTCGGGCGGCACGCACGAGTTCGGCCAGGTGCGCGGCGAGGAGATCGGCGCGGCGGAAGGGCGAGGTGAGCCGGCTCATGGCCTTCTCATCGGCGAGGTTCACGGTGACTCCGACGGCGACACGCACGTCCTCCTCGAGGTCGGCGATGAGGGTGACGAGGCCGATGCTGTCGAGGGACGCGTTCTCGCCGAAGAGGCGGGCGGAGGCGTCCGCCGTCTCGAGTTCGGGACGGCCGAGCTCGCGGCCGAGCGCCGCAAGGCGACGGAGGACGAGACGGAGGGCTTCTTCCTGGGTCATGGCAAAAGGTCAGGCGACGACGGCGCGCTCAAGGGTCTTGCAGAAGGCCTCGGCGAGGTCGGCCCGGGCGAAACGCTCCTCGGCGAGACGGCGGGCGGCAGCGCCCATCGCGGCGCACGCGGCCGCATCGGCGGCGAGGCGCTGCAGGGCGTCGGCGAAGGCGACGGGGTCGCCGGGCGGGACGACGATGCCGCAGCGGTGGCCATGGATCAGGTCGGCGACCCAGCCGGGGTAGTTGTTCAGGACGGGCACGCCGGCGGAGAGGTAGTCGAAGAACTTGTTGGGCGAGGTGCCGTGACGGAACTCGGGGACGTCGCGGAGCACCATGAGCCCGCAGCCGAAGGAGGCGGTGACGGCGCCGAGCTCCGTCTTGGAGACGGGCGGAAGGAAAAGGCAGTTGTCCAGGCCTTCGGACCGGGCGACGCCAGCGAGGCGGTCCTTCTCGCGTCCGTCGCCGAGGAACACGAGCTTCACACGCCGGTCGCCGCGCCGCTTCAGCTCGCGCGCGGCGTCGAGCACGGCGTCGAGGCCGTTGGCCGGTCCATGGGCGCCGGTGAAGCCGGCGACGAAATCGTCGGGGCCGACGCCAGGCAGGCGGACAGGGCCGCGACGCGAGGGACTGAAGGTCTCGAGGTCGCAGCCGTTGGGGATGAGCTCCGCCGGCAGTCCTTGGCGGGAACGCTGCTGGACCGCGTCGACGATGCCGGGCGCGAGGCCGATCACGGCGTCGGCCGAACGGTAGGCGAGGCGCTCGAGCAGGGTCATCAGGCCGAGCACGAAAGGGTTGCGTACGCCGAGCGCCCGGGGGAGGTCCGGCCAGAGATCGCGGACCTCGAAGACGAACGGGATGCCGCGAAACCACTTGGCGGCGAGCCCGGGGATGGCCGCGGAGACCGGAGTCGAGGTCGCGAAGACCAGGTCGACGTCCTCGGTGAGCGCGATGCGCGCGGAACGCAGGGCGAACCGCGTGAAGACGAAGGCGCGACGCAGGAGGGAGTCACGGTTGGAATAGGGCAGCGGCAGCGAGATGACGTCGATGCCGTCGACCGTGCCGCGCGCCCACCCGCGTGCGGCGTCCTCCGGCAGATCGAGCCCCGAGAGCGCGTGCGCGCCGCAGACCACCGTCACACGATGCCCGCGCCGCACCAGCGCCCGCGCGAACTCATAGGAGCGCGTGCCCGAGGAGCCCGCCGGCGTCGCGAAATGCTGATGGAAGTAGAGGAGGCGCACCTAGTTCAGGGGACAAGCCGGCACGTGGGCACGGGGACAAGGGGAGATCGCAAATAGAGGCTCAGTTGACCAGAGGCTCGGAGAGGCAAACGAGCTGGCAGGTTGACAAGTTGACCAGTGGACAAGGAAGACAGAGGCTTAACTCAAGGGAAACCGGAGACCGGATGATTGGCTGGGGACATATCCCCGAAGCATACTTTCCGGTTTCCGGTCTCTCTTTGAGTGCCGTCTCTCTGGTCAACCGAGCCTCTGGGCCTCCGGGCCTCTCTTCACTGCAGCGCTGCTTCCATCACCCGGGCGATCCGCGCGGAGGCGGCGCCGTCGCCGAAGGGGTTGGGGAGGCGGGAACGGCGCGCGAGCTCGGCGGGGTCGTCGATCAGGCGGCCGGATTCCGCGACGATGCGCGCGGAATCGGTGCCGACGAGGACGCTGGTGCCGGCGCGCACGCCTTCGGGACGCTCGGTGACCTCGCGCAGGACGAGGACGGGCTTGCCGAGCGAAGGTGCCTCCTCCTGCACGCCGCCGGAATCCGTGAGGACGAAGGCGCACCGGTCCATCAGCCAGATGAAGTCCAGATACTCCGCGGGCGGGATGAGCGCGATGCGCGGATGGTCCCCGAGCAGACGGCGCACGGGCTCCTGCACGGCGGGGTTGAGATGGACGGGATAGAGGAGCCCGAGGTCAGGACGCGCCTCAAGCAGGGCGAGCAGACCGCGGCAGATGCGCTCGAAGCCTTCTCCGAACGACTCACGGCGATGCCCCGTGACGAGGGCCCACGGGGCGCCGCCACGGAGGAGGTGGCGCGCGGCGAAACCGGCGGGCACGCCGGCGCGCGCGACCAGCGCTTCCGGCGAGATCGCACGCGCGCGCGGCAGGGAAGCGAGCAGGGCGTCGACGACGGTGTTGCCGGTGACGTGCACGCGATCCGCCGGGATGCCTTCGTGACGCAGGTTCGCGGCCGCGTCCGCGGTGGGGCAGAAATGCCAGCGGGCCAGGACGGACGTCACGCGCCGGTTCATCTCCTCGGGCCACGGCGAGGCGAAGTCGCCGGTGCGGAGCCCGGCTTCGACATGGCCGAAGGGGACGCGGCGATGCGCGCAGGCGACGGCGGCGCCGAGCACGGAGGTGGTGTCTCCCTGGACGAGCACGGCGTCGGGCCGGGCTTCGTCGAGCCAGGCGCCGACGCCGGCGGTCACGCGGGCCGCCAATTCCGCAAGGGACTGGCCGGGGCGCATCAGGCCGAGGTCGACCCCGGCGGTCAGGCCGAAGGCGCCGAGGGTCTGGGCGAGCATCTCGCGATGCTGACCGGTGGAGACGAGCAGGGGCCGTAGACGATTCGACGCGGCGAGCGCCGCATGGACGGGCGCCAGCTTCACCGCTTCGGGACGGGTGCCGAGGATGAGCGCGACGGTCCTCATCGGGCCGGAGGCAGGGGATGACGCACGCCGTCGATGAGCGCCACGTCCTCGAGGAGCTCGACGTCGCAGCCGACCGCGGTGACGAAGACCGCGTCCCGTCCGCGGACGGTCAGCCGACGCACCCAGGAGCGGGTGAAGCTGCCGTAACGGTCGGACCTCCACCCTTCCCCGTCGCCTTCCGAACCGGTCACCCAGCTCTCCTGCGAAGGCAGCGAACAGACGAGGCGGAGCCTGGACAGTCCTTCGCGGCTCCGTCCCTGCCAGCGCAGGACGATCTCAGCGTCACGCGGGCCGCGCACGCGGTCAATCACCACGAAGCCCTGCGGAAGGCGCAACAGACGACGCTCGCAACGGAAGCCGGAGGGGTCGCTCCGCCACGCGGCGACGGCACCGTCGGCATCGCTCCGCACGCACGGCGTCCAGGGCAGCCAGAGGAAGCGGCCGACGCGACGCATCGGATCCGCGCCGTCGACCGTGAGCGAGGAATGATGACGGGCGTGCGCGAGCGCGCCATGAGGATGGCCGGCGCGATAGGATCCGCTGCCGACGTCATCGGTGATCCATTCGCCGTCCCAACGGATCGACACGTGCAGCTGGTCGGCCTGCGAGGGACGGTGGCCGAAGCGCACGGGGGCGCGGAAGGATGCGGCCCCGCGGGCGTTGCGCAGGACGGTGACGCCGGACCCGGGGAAGTCAGCCTCGAGCGGGACGAGCGACGGCGCGCGGGGCGGGCACGGACCGGCGAGCAGGAGCGCGTCCTCATCCCACGGACCGGCGGGCAGACGTTCGCCCGCGAAGAGGGCGAGGGCCGTGCCGACCGCGGGGCGGAAGTCCTCGTAACGGCAGCCGGAAAGCGGCAGCAGCTCCGCGCCGTCGTCGGCGCCGTAACGGTGCACCGTGCCGTCCGGCTCCATGAGCGCCTGAAGGAACCGCGTGGCGGCGAGCGCGCGGCGACGGACCGCCGGCGGCAGGGTGCGTCCGGCGGCGCGCTCCATCACCTCGGCCCAGCTGAGGAGACGGAGCAGCAGGCGGTGGTAATTGGAGGAGTGCTGGCTGAAGCCGCCGTCCGGCGCGACGAGCGCCAGGGTCTCACGGCAAAGGGTCTCCAGTCCGAGGCGTCGCCAGCGGGCGGCGTCTCGCAGGCCGGGCCAGAGGGTCCCCGCGGTGAGGAGGCCCACGGCGCCGGAGACGCCGTGGTTGTTGCGCTGCGAAAGCGCGTAGTCGAAGTCCGCGAGGATCCGCCGCGCGGTGACGTCGGCGAGGCGGGCCGCCAGGCGCAGGCGCGGGCGGGTCGAGGCGGACGAGTCGCGGAAGGCCTGCGTGGCGAAGGCGACCGCGATGAGACGCAGCGAGGCCTCCTGCGCGCACATCCACTGCCGGCCGACGTTCGGGGGATTGGCCTTGGCCCAGTCCTCGAGCAGCCGCCAGAAGAGCTCGGCATGCCGCTCATCGCCGTCCAGCAGGCGGGCCCGGACCAACGTGGCGGACCAGGTGAAGCGCGAGACTTCCCAGGCGGCCTTCACGTCATGCACGCCGGCGTCGCCGAGGCGCGTCGCGTGGCGCGCCGAGGCGCGGTCGGCGCCGTCGAGCACGTCCTGCGACCAGCGGGGCGGCGAACCGAGATCGACGAGGCGGTCGGAGAAGGCCCTGAACCGGCCGTGCGCCAAGGCGGAGGCTTCCGCGGCGAGAGGATGGCCCGCCTCGACGGACCACGCCTCGAGCAACGGTGCGAGGGCTTCGCGTCGCTGCAATAGGACGGGCAGTCGGGGCGAGGCGGCGAGCCACTCGCGCACGAAGGCGTCGCCTTCGGCGCCGGAAGGACCCCAGGCCGGCCACGGGCGGGCGGGCATGCGCAGCCCGAGAAGACCCGAGCGGCGGGCGAAGGCGTGCCACCCTCGGCGGACAAGCCACGAGGGACCGAGATGACGGAGCAGGTCGACCAGCACGGCGGACTTCAGGAGCGGACCATCCCGCGCGTGTCCGTGAACGGACGGCCGCGGAGGTCGGAAAGACGCAGGCCGGCGAAAGCACGGTGGTCGACGAGGAGCGCGAACGCGTCGGCCCGGGCGAGCGCGTCCTCGAGCGTGACGAGCTCGGCGCGCCCGCGGAGGACTTCGGGCAGTTCGCGCGCATGCGGCTCCACGGCGAGCACGCGGCAGCCGGCGTCCGCGAGACGCGCGGCCACGGCCACGGCGGGCGACTCGCGGAGGTCGTCGACGTCCGGCTTGAAGGCGAGGCCGAGGCAGGCGACCTTCGCGCCGGGGGCGAGCCCCTCGAGCACGCGCGAAGCCACCGCGGCGGGGCGTCCGTCGTTGACCGCGCGGGCGGCGCGGATCAGCGGGGTGCGGTCCGGCGCCGCGTCGACGATGAACCACGGGTCGACCGCGACGCAGTGGCCGCCGACGCCGGGACCGGGCCGCAGGATGTTCACGCGCGGATGGCGGTTGGCCAGGGCGATGAGCTCCCAGACGTCGACGCCCACCCGTTCGCAGACCGCCGCGAGCTCGTTGGCGTAGGCGATGTTGACGTCGCGGTAGGCGTTCTCGGCGAGCTTGGCCAGCTCGGCCGTGCGGGCGTCGGTCAGGAAGATCCGCGCGGTGCAGAAGGACGCGTACAGGTCGCGGGCGCGCTCCGAGGCCTCGGGGGTGAGCCCGCCGCAGATGCGGTCGTTCGTCACCAGTTCGCGGAGCACCTGGCCGGGCAGCACGCGCTCCGGACAATGGGCGTAGAGCAGTCCGGAGACGCGACGGCCGGCGGCGGCCAGGCCATCCTCGACCCAGGCGCGCACCTTCTCCGTGGTGCCGACGGGCGAGGTGGACTCCAGGATGACGAGGTTGCCGTCGGCGACGACGGAAGCGAGCGAACGGGCCGCCGCCTCGACGAAGGAGAGGTCGGGCGCACGGGAGCCGCCGGGTCCGTCGCGGAACGGCGTCGGCACGGCGATGATGAAGACCTCCGCCGGGGCGGGCGAAGGGGCGACGCGGAGATTGCCGGAGCCCACTGCGGCGCGCACGAGCACGTCGAGGTCGGGCTCGGCGACATGGGCGCGGCCCGAGCCGACCGCGGCGAGGACCTGCGGCGAGACGTCGACGCCGAGCACGGAGCAGCCGCGCGTGGCGAGGACGGAGGCGGTGGGCAGGCCGATGTACCCGAGGCCAAGGACGCAGACGTTGCGCATGAAGAAGGAAAGGTCGTTTCAGCCCTGCATCGCCACCGCGAGACGCGAGACTTCGCGGAGCTCTTCGGCGGGAATCGGGGCGGGGCCTCCGGTGCGGACGGCGCGGAGGAAGGCGGCGACGGCCGCGGCATGGCCCTTGTCGGCCCGCGTCCAGGGCATGGCCCGGACGCCGCGGACGGACAGGCCCTCGCAACGCAGCGATCGCCAGCCGACGATCTCGGCGCTCCAGCCAGGACCTTCGGCACGGACGGTCTCCTTGGGCGCGCCCTGCGGAGCGTCGGTGAGGTAATTGAGGATGCCGCGGTCGCCGTTGGCGAACTCGAAGGAGAACCTGCCGCCGTCCTGCCCGTCGCGCGCGCGGGAGACGACGGACCACGACTTCACGGGGGCGCCGGCGAGGAAGCGGAGCAGGTCGACGAAGTGGCAGGCTTCACCGACGATGCGGCCGCCTCCCTCGGCGGGATCGAGCGCCCAATGTCCCGCGGGCAACCGGCCGGCGGCGACGTCGATGCGGAAATGCCTCGGTCCGGCGGCGTCACGGAGCGCCTCATGGAGACGGACCGCGAGCGGGGCGAAGCGGCGGTTGAAACCGACCATGAGCGTGAGGCCGCGGCCGGCGGCCTCGTCGACGACGGCGTCGACGTCCGCGACGGCCAACGCCAGCGGCTTCTCGACCCACACGTGCCGGCCCGCGCGCAGCGCGGCGAGGGCGGCCTCCGCATGGTCGGCGTGGCGCATCGCGACGAACACGGCGGCGACCGCGGGGTCGGCGAGCGCCGCGGCCACGTCGGTCCCGACGAAGGCCGCGCCATGCGCCGCGCCGAGGAAGCGGGCCGAGGCGCCGCGCGCCGAGACGACATGGCGGAGCGAGACGGATTCGCCGCAGGAGGCGAGGGCGGGAAGCAACGCGGCCCGGGCGAAGACGCCGGCGCCGAGGACGGCGACGCCCGCGCCTTCGGACTTCGGAGGTCCGAGCGGCACCGTGCGCGCGAGCTCCGGCTCCGGATGCACCAGCAGGCGGCCGAGCCCGCCCGAGGCGCCGAGGTCCGCGTAGAGCGCGGGCGCGTCCCGGAGAGGCACGCGGCCCGCGATGAGCGAGCCGACCTGCAGGTCGCCGGAGGCGATCCAGGCGAGCGCACGGGCGAAGTGATCGGACGCCGAACCGGGGCCCGTGCGGTCGCGGGGCCCGTAGGAGTTCGAGACGCGGAACGACACTTCGTTGGCGTAGAACGCGGCGCGGTCGAGACGGAGGCCGACGACGCCGACCAGCACCACGGCGCCGCGGAAGCGACACATGCGCGCCGCGTCGTTGACGGGGGCGTGCGAGGCGGTGCTGGCGGTGATGATCACGCCGGCCGCGCCCTTCCCTTCCGTCCAGCGCATGACGGCGGCGACCGGATCGCCCTCCTCGCAGACCTCGATGCCGTGACGACGGGCGAGGGCCCGGGCGGTGGAATCAGGATCGAAGCCGAGAGGCACGCAACCCATGGCGCGGAGCAGCTGGGCGGTCAGCTGCCCGACCAACCCGAGGCCCATGACCGCCACCCGGTCTCCCGGGACCGGGGCGAGCAGGGCGAGGCCTTCCAGCGCGACCGCGGCGAGCGGCGCGAAGGCCGCCTGCTCGTCCGTCACGCCGGCGGGCACCCGGACGGTGAGGGCGACGGGCGACGAGACCGCGCCCGCGTGAGGTCCGTTGGTCACGACGCGTTCGCCGGGCGTGAAGTCCGTGCCGCCGCCGTCGAGCACCACGCCGGTCTGGCAGTAGCCGAGCGCGACCGGCTCCGCGAGCCGGCGGCGGACGGCGGCGAAGGCCTCGGCGACGCCTTCGGCGCGGGCGCGGGCGAGCAGCGCGCGGAGACGTTCCGGCTGCGCGAGCGCCTTGCCGACCCAGCCCGCGCGACCGAACGCGACCAGCATCCGCTCCGTCCCGGGCGAGACGAGCGAGCGCGTCGTGCGGACGAGCACGCGACCGCGCGCGGGACCCGGGGCGGGCACCTCGACGAGCTCGGTGACTCCCGAGTCGAGACGCTGGAAGAGCTGCAGCAAGGGTCAGGCCTCCGGCGCGGAGGAAGAACGGACCAGGAAGGCGAGCAGGGCCGACGTGACCAGCGCGAGGGCGTAGAGCACCGGCGTGAACCAGACCAGCAGGTCGAACCACGCGTGCAACGCGAAGAGGAGGAGCGTGCCGCCGAGCACGACCGCCTCGGGACGGCCGGGCACGAAGGCCAGCCGGAGACGGCGCAGGAGCCAGCCCAGGGCGACGAGCGCCGGCAGGCAGCCGAGGATGCCGACCTCGGCGAGCAGCTGCAGCCAGTCGTTGTGCGCGTAGTGGGCCCGGTAGCGCATGGACCCGTCCTGACGGAGCAGTTCCGGCTGCGCCGCCTGGTAGGGCGGCGAGATCCAGCGGTAGGAGCCCGCGCCCCAGCCGCACCAGACGCGGCCCGTGAGCCCGCCTTCGGTGGCCATCGCCCAGGTGGCCCGGCGGTAGGGCGCGCGGTCATCGGTGCCGGACGCGCTGAACGCCGCGAGCTTGGAATGGAGCTTCTTCTCCAGCTGGCCGAAGTCGGCCACGGAGAGCAGCGCGAGCGCCGCGAAGAGCGCCGCGACCGCGGCATAGAACGCGCCGTCCTTCACGTCGAAGCCCGCCGAGCGGAGCCCGACCTTCCAGGCGAGGGGCAGCACGACGAAGAAGAGCAGCGCGAGGACCGCGACGGCGCCCATGCTGTTGACCATGGCCGCGACGGCCGCGAGCGTGAGCGCGGCGAACCCGGCCAGAAGGTGCGGTCCGCCGAGCGAGGCGTGCTCCGCCGAGCGGCGGAGATGCCAGAAGCCCAGCGCGAGCGCCAGCGCGACGTGCAGATACAGGTAGACCGCGGCGTGCGTGCGCTGCAGGAACGGACCGAAGGTGGCCGCGTTGTGCGGCACGGGCACGCCGAGCACCGTCCCCCAGGAGGGCTGATTGACCAGGCCGTAGGCGCCGACGACGGCGGCGGACAGCACCGAGATCCAGCCGAGCGTCACGTAGCCGCGACGGCGCGGCAGACCGACCGCCAGCGCGCAGAAAAGCAGCCAGGGGCCGGCGAGGGTGACGAGCACGCGCCAGGCGTTCATGCCGAACCAGAGGCGGTTGCCGCCGGAGAACGGAGCCTCGACGCCCGAGGGCAGCCAGGCGACATGGTCGAGGGATCGGAGCACGTGCGTCGCCTCACCCTTGGGCAACGCGAGGCCCTGCGCCTTCCAGAACCCCTCGACGTCATCGACGCGCACCCACGGGTTGAGCGCCTGCACGGCCACGTAAGCGGCGAAGGCGAGGCCCGCCCAGAAGGGCACGAACCGCCGGAGGTCCGCGCAGGACTCCGCCGAAGTGCGTGAACGGAGGTCCGCGCGCATGGACCAGGCGGCGAAGGCGGAGCCGGCGAGCCCGCACATCGGGAAGGCGGTCCAGTCCAGCCACGCGTGCGACCACGCAGGAGCGTCCGCGGGCACGAAGGCGAAGGAGGTCCCGAGCAGGACGCCCCAGACGAGGAGGGCGACGCGCTGGCCGCCGAGGGTGCCGACCGCGGCGAGGAGCGCGGCCAGCGAGAAGCCGCAGCCGGCGAACAGCGTCCAGGGCACGGAGCCGCCCCACGACCACGGCACGAGCGTGAGGACCGCCGCGGCGACAGTCAGCACGGAGCGCTCACGCGGGGTGAGCGAGGGGTCGCGATGATGGACGGACTTAGTGCGCATGCGGGTCAGACCAGGCCGGCCTGGTAGATGTCGTGGATGCGGATTAGGCCGAGGCAGCGGTTCGTCGCGGCGTCGGTCACGGGCAGCACGGAGATCTGCGAGGGGCGGTCCTCCATGAGGCGGGCGGCCTCGGCGAGGGACATCGGGCCGTGGGCGCGGATGGGGTTGGCCGTCATGATGTCGGCCGCGCGGGCGGCGTTGAGGTCGACGCCGCGGCCGAGCGCACGACGCAGGTCGCCGTCGGTGATCAGGCCGGCGAGCGTGCCGTCCGCACCGAGCACGCAGGCGGCGCCGTGCGGGTGGCGCGTCATGGCGATGACCGTGTCGCGCAGGGAGTCGCCCGGGCGCGCGCAGGCGCAGCGTTCGAGCGGCTGGAGGGCCTCGCCGACCGTGAGGGTGAGGTTGCGGCCGAGCTGGCCGGCGGGATGGAACCGGGCGAAGTCGGACGGACCGAAGCCGCGCTTCGTCATGAGCGCCGCCGCGAGCGCGTCGCCGAGCGCGAGGGTCAGCAGCGCGCTGGTGGTCGGGACCAGGCCGAGCGGATCGGCCTCAGGGCGGGCGCCGATGTCGAGGACCACGTCGGCCTGCTCCGCGAGCGGCGAGGAGAGATTGCCGACGATGGCGATGAGCGGGGAGCCGAAGCCGCGCAGGACAGGGATGAGGCGCACCAGCTCGGCGGTGGTGCCGGAGCGGGAGACGAGGATGACCGGATCGCCGGGCTGCAGGATGCCCAGGTCGCCATGGACCGCGTCGGCGGCATGGAGGAAGATGGCGGGCGTGCCGGTGCTGCAGAGCGTCGCGGCGACCTTCTGGCCGATGAGGCCGGACTTGCCGACGCCGCAGACGACGACCTTGCCGCGATGGGCGGCGATGCGGTCGACGGCGCGCTCAAAGGGCGCGCCGATGCGGGCGGCGAGTTCGGAAAGGGCGGCGGCCTCGGCGGCGAGCAGCGCGCGGGCGGATTCGAGGGGGGTGGGCATGATGGGCGAGCGTATCGGGTTCAGAAGGGGGAGGAGGGGGATTGGAGGGGGTGCAAAGGTGAGGGCAGGGACTGGGTTAGGCATGCAGCTTCACTATCTGAATCAGAGCGCACTGAACCAGGACCCGCTCGCCTAAATCCGAGATCCGCAATTCGGGATGTTTTCCTGCCCCTGTCCCTGCCCCTGCCCCTGTCCCTTAAAAGACTTTTGCACAGCGGCGCTTGGCGCGCCGCACGCGTCACATCATCTTCCGCGCCTCCTCGAGGTCGGCGGGGGTGTCGATGGCCACGGGATGGTAGCCGGTGACGACGGTCTGGAAGGTCATGCCGTGCGCGAGGAAGCGGAGCTGCTCGAGCGACTCGGCCGTCTCGAGCTCGGTGGCCCCGAGGCCGGGATAGGCGGCGAGGGTGGCGCGGTCGTAGCCGTAGATGCCGATGTGCGCCCAGTAATCCCGCCGCGCGGTCCATTCCGCCGGATCGACGCCGCGCAGGTGCGGGACGGGGCTGCGGGAGAAGTAGAGGGCCGTGCCGTCCTCCGCCCGGACGACCTTGACCACGCTGGCGGCGAGCAGGCGCTCGGCGGACGCGATGCGGGAGACCGCGGTGACCAGGCGGCAGCCGGTCTCCTTCCAGCGGCTGATGAGCCCGTCAAGCAGCGCGGGCTCGATGAACGGCTCGTCGCCCTGCACGTTGAGGAAGAAGTCGCCGGGCAGACGGTCGATCACGCTGGCCATGCGGGCCGTGCCCGAGGGACAGGCCGGATCGGTCATCATGACCTCGGCACCGAAGCCGCGGGCGACGCCGGCGACCTCCTCGGAGTCGGTCAGCAGCACGACGCGGTCGGCCTGGCGGGCCTGCTTGGCGCGCTCCCAGACATGCTGGACGACGGGCTTGCCGCCGAGGTCGAGGAGGACCTTGCGCGGAAGGCGCGTCGAGGCGAGACGCGCGGGGATGCAGAGGGTGACGGAGGGCATCTCAGTTCAGGGGGCTGGCTGGCACGGGGGCAAGGGGAAGGATGCCTGGAGAGAGGCAGTGCAAAGGTGAGATTAGGGGCAGGGGCAGGGACAGGGACGGGGATGCAACTTCGGCATCTAAATCTGGGCGAACTAACTTAGTCGCCGGTCGCCCAAATCCGAGATCCGCGATTAAGAATGTTTTTCTGCCCCTGCCCCTGTCCCTGTCCCTGCCCCTGCCCCTGAAAATACTTCTGCGCCAAGCGGCAGCGGCTCAGCGCCGCGATTCGGCGACATTGGCGAGATACCAGGCGTAAGTCTCGGCGAGTCCGCGGGGCAGGGTCATCGAAGGACTCCAGCCGAGGGCGCGCAGGCGTGAGACGTCGAGCAGCTTGCGGGGCGCGCCGTCGGGCATCGAGGGGTCGAACTCCACGCGGCCGGCGTAGCCGACGGTCGTGGCGGCCAGGGCGGCGAGCGAGCGGACGGTGAGCTCCTCGCCCGATCCGACGTTGGTGACGGGCGGCGGGCGGTCGAGGCCGAGCAGCAGCACGCAGGCGCGCGCGAAGTCGTCGACGTGCAGGAACTCGCGACGCGGCGCGCCCGTGCCCCAGAGACGGACCGAAGGCGCGCCCTCGGCGCGGGCCGCGTGCATGCGGCGCAGCAGCGCCGGCACGACATGGGAGTCCTCGCTCACGAAGTCGTCGCCGGGCCCGTAGAGGTTGCAGGGCATCACGGAGAAGAAGTCGCAGCCGTGACGCTCGCGCGCGAAGTCGCAGAGGCGCACGGCGGCCGCCTTGGCGAGCGCGTACCCTTCGTTGGTGGGCTCCGTCGCACCGGTGAGGAGCGCGTCCTCGCGGAAGGGCTGGTCGGCGTCGCGCGGGTAGGCGCAGCTGGAGCCCACGTAGAGCAGGCGGCGGACGCCGGCGTGGCGGGCCGACTCCACGACGTTGAGCGCCATGAGCAGGTTGTCGCGGAGGAATCCGTAGCGGTCGGCGGCGTTGGCGCGCACGCCGCCCACCCTGCCCGCCGCCATCACCACCGCGTCCGGACGTTCATCGCGGAAGAACGCGGCGGTCGCGGCGGGATCGCGCAGGTCGAGTTCCGCCGACGTGCGGCCGACGACGTCGGCGTGGCCCGCGGCGCGCAAGGCGCGCACGACCGCGGAGCCCGCCATGCCGCGGTGGCCGGCCACGAAGATCCTGGAGCCGGCGAGCTTCATCGCCCCGGCTGTCCGGCCACGAGGGCCATGTCATGGTCCACCATGCGGTGCACGAGCTGCTCGAAGGAGGTCGAGGCCGGATCCCAGCCCAGTTCGCGCACGGCCTTGGAAGGGTCGCCGAGCAGGCGGTGCACCTCGGCCGGGCGCAGGTAGCGCGGGTCGAGCGCGACCAGTTCGCGACCCGAGGCGCGGTCCACCCCGCGTTCGGCGGCGCCGGAGCCGACCCACGCGAGGTCGAAGCCCGCGCGACGGAAGGCCAGCGTGCAGAAGTCACGGACCGAGCGCGCCACCCCCGTCGCGATGACGAAGTCGTCCGGCCGCCCGTGGCGCACGATCAGGCGCATGCAGCGCACGAAGTCGGGCGCGTAACCCCAGTCGCGGACGGCGTCGAGGTTGCCCAGGAAGAGCCGGTCCTGGCGGCCGTGCGCGATGTTGGCCGCCGCCATGGAGATCTTGCGGGTGACGAACGTCTCACCGCGGCGTTCCGACTCGTGGTTGAAGAGGATGCCGTTGGAGGCGAACATGCCGTAGGCCTCGCGATACCCCTTCACCACCCAGTGCGCGTAGGCCTTGGCGGCGCCGTAGGGGCTGCGCGGGCGGAACGGGGATTCCTCGTTGAGCGGCGCGTCACCGCACTCCCCGAAGACCTCCGAGGTCGAGGCCTGGTAGAAGCGCACGGAGCTTGTCAGGCCGAGGATGCGGACCGCCTCGAGCAGGCGCAGCGTGCCGAGGCCGTCCACGTCGGCGGTGTATTCGGGCAGCTCGAAGGAGACCTTGACGTGCGACATGGCGCCGAGGTTGTAGACCTCGTCGGGGCGGATCTCGCCGACCAGACGGATGAGCGAGGCGCCGTCGCAGAGGTCGCCGTAGTGCAGGTTCACCTTGCGCAGCCGGATGTCGCGCACGAGGTCGTCCATGTACAGGTGCTCGATGCGGCCGGTGTTGAAGGCGGAGGAACGGCGGAGCAAACCGTGGACCTCGTAGCCTTCGGCGAGCAGCTGTTCTGCCAGGTAGGAGCCGTCCTGGCCCGTGATGCCGGTGATGAGCGCGCGGGGTTTCATGAGATGCGTGGGGTTGTCAGGCCTGTTCGTCGGACCTCGGCCGGCCGGTGATCCGTGAGCTGCTGTCGACCTTGGCGCCGAGGCCGTCGATGAGCGGCACGCCGTGATCCCGCAGGACGTCGGCCTCGGGGATGTTGCCGGCGTGGCGGTCGCCGCCCTTGCAGAAGACGGGGTCGTGGCCCTGCGCGCGGGCCTCGGCGACCAGGCCGGCGAGGGTGCGGCGCACGGAGCCGTCCGCGTCGACGGCGAGCACGGCGCGATCCACGTCACGCAAGGCCGCGACGAGGGCGAGGCGGGTCTCCTGATCGAGGAACGGAGCGCCCTTCTTGAGCCTGGCCTGCGCGTCGCTGTTCACGATGACCCAGAGGGCGTCGCCGCGGGCCCGCGCGAGCCGGAAGAGCTCAAGATGCCCGCGGTGGAGCGGATCGAAATAGCCCGATGTGATGGCGATTTTCAAGGTGTCGTAAGTCGGCGCGGGAGACCCGCGCAGGCTGCCGCCCGTGCCGGGGAGTGCGACGGCACGCGTGGAAGCGGAAGGACTGTCACCGGCCGGGCCGGCGGAAAACGGGGGTCAGGCCTCCGGAGGAGGCAGGAGGAGCGGCGCGAGCTCGAGGGCGCGGCCGTTCCAGCGGTTGAGCCGACCGAGGCGTTCGAGGACCTCGGGCGTGGCGCCGTCGGCGGCGGCGGCGTCTTGGATGCGGCGGAGCGAGGGGGTCGACTGCTCCAAGGCGGGCAGGACCTGGCTGCGCAGGAGATTGACGAGTGAGGTCGCGAGCGACGGGGTGGGCTGCCAGCGTTCACGGCGGGAGCCGGCGGCCCGGACTGAAAGGATCATGCCATGGTCGCGGAGAAAACGGAGCCCCTGGCTGACCGAGCCCTTGCTCATCCCCAGCCGGGCCTGGATGCGGTCAAAGTCCAACGGCTGGGAGGACCCGTAAAGGAGGGCGTAGATCTCGGCGATCGACCTCGGCACCCCGAGGATTCCGGCCATTCTGACGAAAAACTGGGCCAACTCAGCCTCGTGGGGCTTGAGGTCGGCCGGGCGGGGACGGCGAGGGCGACGGGCGCTCCTGGAAGAAGGGGGCGTCATACGGGAGGGTGCCGGGGGGGCGAGGGTCGGTCATACTTCAGTTTTTTTTGAACCAAGACAAGCCCTTTTTCCCACCACAGCCCTGCCCTGCCGGACTGAGTCCGGTGGGAAAGCTTCCCGCCTGGCGCCCCCTTGGGGATTCGAACCCCAGTTACCTCAGTGAAAACGAGGTGTCCTGGACCGGGCTAGACGAAGGGGGCGGTCGGCGGAAGCGGAAGAGAAATAAGCCCCTGCCCTCGGGTCAAGTTTTTAGGGGTCAACGCCCGAAAAGGCTCCGGTCCTCGATCGGGTTGGTCGGGCGAGGGCCCCGCAGGTGGGCGTATTTGGCCAGAACATAGCCGCCCCAGGCCGCGGTGCCGATGAAGATCAGCAGGAACAGCAGGACCTTGATCCTCGAGGTGGGCTTGGGCGCGTCGGGACCGTTCATGCCCGTATGATTGGGGTGAATACGCTCTTGGCAACACGGTGCGTTTTTACAGATGTGTACACACCCCCTGTCCCGCCCCGGACAGCCCAACCCCCCATTTCTGTGAGAGCCAAGCAGAAGCCCCTCGTGGCCATCGTCGCCGACGACCGTGCCCTCTGCGCGGAACTGGCGGGGCAGATGGACGAAGCCGGCTTCTCACACCAGACCTTCCACAAGGGAGCCACCGCGCTGCGCTTCCTGGAGGAACACCACGTTCACCTCGTGCTGATGGAGCCGTTCCTGCAGGACGTGGGCGGGTTCGAGGTGCTCGCGCGCATCCGCCGCAGCCCCGTGGGGCCGGCCGTCATCATGATCTCAGGCGCCAGGGGCTCGGCCAACATCGCGCGGGCGCTCGACGCCGGAGCCGACGACTACGTCTGCCTGCCTCACGAAGCGGAGGAGCTGGCGGCCCGCATGCGCGCCGTGCTGCGCCGCACCGAGACCTCGGGCGACAACCGCCTCACCAGCAACGCCGCCCTGGCGACCGGCGTGTTCCGCTTCAACGGCGTCGAGGTGCATCCCGAACGCCTCGAGATCACGGCGGCGGGCCGCTCCTCCAAGGTCGGGCGCAAGGAGATCGGCATCCTCTGCCACCTGCACGCCAATCCGGGCGTGATCGTCAGCCGCCACGGCCTGATCCACGCGGTATGGGGCGTGCACGCCGACGTGCGCAGCCGCTCGCTGGACCAGTACGTGGCGAAGCTGCGGACGGCCTTCGGCCGGCTGGGCCGGGGGCTGGAGTGCCTGCGCACGATCCATGGCATCGGCTACTGGTATGAGCCGGCCGAAGAGGCGCCCAAAGGCCCGGCCGAGGAACGGAGACCGCGCCGCCCGGCTTGATTCCGTCCGGAAGTCCGCACATTGAGGGCACGATGAAGATCAAGTGCTACCTCAAGCCCAGCTGCGGCTGGAGCAACGGCGTCCGGGCGATCATGCAGAAGTACGGCCTCGCCTACGAGGACGTGGACATCATCGGCAACCCCGCCAACTACGCCGAGATGGTCGAGCGGTCCGGACAGCGGCTCTCGCCGTGCGTCGAGGTCGACGGAGTGCTGCTCCCCGACGTCTCCGGCGCCGAGGTCGAGCAGTACCTGCTCGCCAACGGGCTGGTGAAGCCGAACGACGTCGCGCCCGCGGCCCCCACCGATGCGCCCTGCTCCGACGAGCAGCACGCGCAGATGAAGGTGAAGGGCATCCGCTTCTTCTGAAGCGTCAGGCCGGACGGCCGGCGGCGAAGTCGGCGAGCGAATCGGCGACCCACCGGCGCTGTTCCGCCGTCAGCTCCGGAAAGACCGGGACGCTGAGGACCTCGGCGGCGAGGCGCTCCGAGACCGCGCAGGTCTCAGCCCCGCGGCCCACGCCGCGGAAGCATTCCTGGCGGTGGAGCGGGACCGGATAGTAGATTTCACAGCCGATCTTCCGCGCCGTGAGAAAGGCCTTGAGTTCGTCGCGGCGGCCGCCGGGGACGCGGAGCGTGAACTGGTTCCAGATGCCCTGGCCGGAGAAGTCGACGGGCAGGAGGACCTTGGCGCCGTCGTCCGCCCCGGGGCGGTTCTCGGCGACCCCGGGCGCGCCGGCCAGGGACTCGCGGTAGAAGCGCGCGTTGCCGGCGCGGGCGCAGTTGTACTCCGGCAGGTGCGGCAGCTTCACGTGCAGCATCGCCGCCTGGAGCGGGTCCATGCGGAAGTTGGCCCCGACCTCGCGATGGTAGTACTTGGGCTGCATGCCGTGCACGCGCAGGACGCGCGCGCGTTCGGCGAGGGCGTCGTCCTGCGTCGTGACGAGACCGGAGTCGCCCATGCCTCCGAGGTTCTTGGAGGGGAAGAAGCTCGTGGCGCCGAAGTCGCCGACCGACATCGTCGCGCGCCCTTCCCAGCGAGCGCCCATCGACTGGGCCGCGTCCTCGATCACGCGGATCCCGTGGGCGGCGGCGAAGGCGCGGAGGGCGCCGAGGTCGAGCGACTGTCCGAAGAGATGCACCGGCATGATCGCGCGCGTGTGCGGACCGACCTTCCGGGCGGCGTCCGCAAGGTCGACATTGAAGCGATGCGGATCGACGTCGACCCAGACCGGGGTGGCGCCGAGGCGGGAGACCGAGCCGGCGGTGGCGAAGAACGTGAACGACGGGATGAGGACCTCGTCGCCCTCGCCCACGTCGAGCGCCATGAGGGCGAGCAGCAGCGCGTCGGTGCCGGAGGAGACGCCGAGCGCGTGCTTCACGCCGAGGAAGGCCGCGCAGTCCTTCTCAAAGGCCTCGAGGCGAGGCCCCATGATGAACTGATTGGAGGCGACGACCTCGCGGAAGGCCTGCTCGAACGCCGGCGCGAGGGCGCGGTTCTGCGGGCCGAGGTCGAGGAGCGGAACCGTGATCATCCGGGAACGCTTCTCCCACCGCGGCCCGTGACGGGCAACATCATTCCGGGCGGCGCGAACGCAGCACGAGGAAGGCGCCCGCGGCCGCGAGCGGGAGCGTCCAGAACTGCCCCGCGGTGAGGCCGAGGAGGTGTCCGTCCTCGGGCGCGCGGAACGCCTCGCAGACGATGCGGGCCGCCGAGTAAAGGAGGAGGAACTCGCCCGCGGCGCGACCGGGCGGCAGGCGCCGCGGGTAACGCCAGAACATCCAGAGGAGGGGCAGCAGGCCCTCGCCGAAGGCCTCGTAGAGCTGCGAAGGATGACGGGGCTCCGGCCCTTCCCGAGGGAAGACGACCGCCCACGGCACGTCGGCGGGACGGCCGACCAGCTCGGCGTTGACGAAGTTAGCCAGGCGGCCGAAGAGGATGCCGGCGGGCGTGGCCGCGCAGACGAGGTCACCGACGGCGAGGAAGGACGTCCGTCGCGTGCGCGCGAACCAGAGGCAGGCGAGCGTGACGCCGAGGAAGCCTCCGTGGCTGGCCATGCCGCCCTGCCAGACGCGGAAGACCATCAGCGGGTCGGCCGCGAACGCCTCCCGCGCGTAGAGCAGGACGTGGCCGAGCCGCCCGCCGCCCACCACGCCGACCATGAGCGCCGTCATGAGCGCGGATTCGTCGGCGCCGTCGCGCAACGGCGCGACGCCGGCCCGGCGCCAGCGGCCGAAGAGCCAGGCGGCGAGCAGGAAGCCGGCCGCGTAGGCCATCCCGTACCAATGGACGCCGCCCAGCGGCCAGCCCTCGGGAAAGCGGAAGGCGACCGGATCGAGGTCGTGCACCCAGAAGGCGAGCGCGGCGGTCATGCCTGACGGGGCGCCTCGGGGCCCTCCTTGCGCCGCGGGACGCGGTGGCCGCGCTGGCGCGCGAGCTCACGCATGTCGGGATGCGGGTCGTCCTTCTCGTAGATCTCCACGCCGAGCAGCGACTCAAACACGTCCTCGAGCGTGATGACGCCGGAGAAGGCGCCGAACTCGTCGACGACGACGGCGAGGTGCTGGTGGGCGCGGACGAGGTCGTTGAGGGCGTCGGAGAGCGTCGCGGTCTCGGGCACGAAATGGGCCTTGCCCATGAGGTCGCGCACGCGCGCGTCACGCCGGCCCTCGCCCGCGGCCTTGAGCAGGTCGCGGCGGCGGACGACGCCGACGATGCGGTCGGCGCCGCCTTCCCAGACGGGCAGGCGTCCGTGCGGGACGTTGGGATGCATGCGGAGCACGTCGGTGACGGTCAGTCCGGCCTCGAGCGAGGTGACGACGGAGCGGGGCGTGAGCACCTGAGAGACCGGGATGTCGTCGAGTCGCACCGCGTTGGCCACGAGGTTGCTCTCGGCCTGGGTGATGCGCCCCTCGCGGGCGGCGGCGCGCGCCAGGCTGCCGATCTCGGCGTCGCCGCGGTCCACGCCGGGCTCCTCGGCCGGGGCGAGCGAGTCGTGCAGCCGGCCGAGGCGGCGGAGCAGTCGGGCCGCCGCACGGGCCACGGAGAGGAAGGGGGCGACGCGCGGAGCGAGGTCGCGCCTGAAGTGCATGCCGACCTTGCGGGGAAGCATGACCGCGAGCCAGGCGAGGAAGAGCGAGACGGCGGCCGCGCCGAGCACCGTCAGCAAGGCCGGGGCCCAGCCGTCGCCGAGGCGGGGCAGGACCGTGCCGCCGATGAGGGCGCCCCCCAGCAGGGCGCTGAGTCCGACGAGCGCGACGACCAGCAGGTCGAAGGCCGCGAGGGTGTTGCCGTGGTCGGAACGGGCGCGGTCGAGGGCGACGGCCGCCTTGGCGTCGCGGGTGCGCAGGTCCTCCAGCTCGGCGTGGGTGAGGGCGGAGACTACGCCGCCGACGAGCGAGAAGGCGGCGGCGAGTCCGTTCAGGAGCGCGAAGGCGGGCCAGAGCGTCCAGGAATCCATCGACGGAGGATTAGGAACGCGCAGGCCGCTTGGCGAGGGCGAATCCCGGCGTTGACCGGCGGCGCGCGCGAAGGGAGGATGCGCGCATGCAGCCCCGAGAGATCCAGGCGGTGTCGGCGCTCGCCGTCTTCCTCACCGCCGCCCTGCCCGCGGCCGCGGGCGCGGTAGCCTTCCGCGCCCAGCCGGTGCTGGTCGCGGCGGTCACCGGCGAGCCGGGCCGCCTGCCTCCGCTCACCGCGCTCTACTTCAACCACTTCACGGCCGTGCTCACGGTGCACGCGCTGCTCGCGGCGCTCGCGACGTGGTTCGCGGTCCGCGCGCACCGGAGCCAGGAGGCGGCCGAGCTCCGGCTCGGCACGCTGCTCGCAACGACGTGCTTCTCCGCGGTGACCTCGGTCGCGTTCCTCGCGCTGCTGGTGCTCGCGACGGCGCTGCCGCTCTACGCCAGTCTGAGCGCGCGCTGAGCGCGGTGCGCGGCGAGAAGGCCGAGCAGCGGTCGCGACGACGCCGGATCGCCGCTCCAGATCCTGCGGCCTTCGGCGTCGTCCCAGGCCTCGACGGCCGCGCCGCCCCCGGGAAGGGTCGAGCGCAGAAGCAGCACGGCCTCTGCGCGGACCGGGACGGCTGACTCGGCCTCGACCACGGGCAGTCCCGCGCAGCGGACGAGCTGGGCGAGGGCGGTGCCGGGCAGGCGGCCGGTCGATGCGGCGGGCACGTGCAGCGCGCCGTCCTCCAGCCAGGCGAGGCTGGAACGCGAGCCCTCGCTGACGCGTCCGCGCGCATCGAACTGCACGCCCTCGGCGCCGGCGCCGGCGCCGAGCGAACGGAGCTCGACCGAGGCGGCGAAGGAGTTGGCCCAGGGCGCGGACTTCGGACGCGGCAGCCATTCGGGCGCGTCACGGACGGTGCGCAATGAACGGAGGCGGAAGACCGGCGGCGAGGGCAGCAGCGCGCGCAGGCCGAGCTCCTCGAAGTCCCGGCCGACGACGAGCCGCAGCACGCCGTCGCGGCCGCCGAGCGCGCTGACCGCGGAGCGCCAGACGGTGAGGTCGCCGGAGGCCAGCGGGCCGGCCGGCAGGCCGGCGCGCTCCAGGCCGCCACGCAGCCGGGCGAGATGGTCGTCGAGGCATTCGACGGAGCCGTCGCGGAGCGCGATGGTCTCGAAGAAGGCCGCGCCTGGCGGGAACGCGCCCGGCGAAGGGTCGCCGTCGACGAGGACGCCGTCTCGCCAGACGCGGCTCATGCGGGGAGCGCGCGGGCCAGAGCCACGCGGAGGGCGAGCGCCTTGCGGAGCGACTCCTCGTGCTCGCGCCCGGGCACGGAGTCGGCGACTACGCCCGCGCCGGCCTGCACGAAGCAGCGCGGCGAGCCGCGGAACGGCCGCGTCCGGACGAGGGTGCGGATCACGATGTTGAGGCAGAGGTCTCCGGAGTCGTCGGCCCAGCCGACGGAGCCGGTGTAGAAGCCGCGCGCGACCGGCTCGAGCTCCGCGATGACCTGCATCGTGCGCACCTTGGGCGCGCCCGTGACCGTGCCGCCGGGGAAGAGCGCGCGGATGACGGCGGAAGGCGCGGGGCGGGGCGAAGGCAGCGCGCCCTCGACCTGCGACACGAGGTGCATGACGTGCGAATAGCGCTCGACGGCCATGAACTCGGGCACGCGCACCGTGCCCGGGGCCGCCACGCGGCCCACGTCATTGCGGAGCAGGTCGACGAGCATGAGGTGCTCGGCCCGCTCCTTGGAATCGGCGGCGAGCTCGCGCGCGAAGGCGGCGTCCTCGTCGGCCAGGCCGGTGCGGGGGCGGGTGCCGGCGATGGGACGCGACGCGATGACCCCGCCCGCGGCCGCGACGAGGAGCTCGGGAGATCCGCACACGAGGGTGAATTCCGGCCCGCGCAGGAAGGACATGTAGGGCGAGGGGTTCGTGGCGCGCACGGCCTCGTAGGCGAGGAGCGGATCCGCCGCGGCGGGAAGCTCGAGGCGCGTGGAGAGATTCACCTGGTAGGTGTCGCCTGCGGCGATGAGCTCCTGCGCGCGCCGGGCGGCGCGGGTGAAGGCATCGGCGCCGAGCGACTCGGCGAGGACCGGCGCGGGATCGCCCGCGGGCCGAAGCACGGGCGGCGGCGCCTCGCAGGCCGCGTCCCAGCGGCCGGCGAGCGCGACGGCGCGGGCGCGGAGCGCCCCGGAGTCCGCCCCGCGGGGAGCGAGCGCGACGAAAAGTTCCGCCGTCCGGGCGTCGTAGGTGAGCGTCTCGTCGGCCCGCAGCAGGACCGCGCGGGGCAGGCCCAGGTCATCCGGCGCCGACCGCACGGGTTCGAAAGCGCCGCCCAGCTCATAGCCGAGGGCGAGAATCCAGCCCGTGCGGAAACGCGGCCATCCGTCGGGAGCCGGCGGGGCTTCAGACCGCAGCGCGGCGAGGAAGCCGTCGGCGGAGCCTCCATCCGGAAGCGCGCGCATCTCGGCGGCCTCGGGCAGGACCACGGTGTATCGTCCCGTGGGCCCGCTCTCCAGCACCGCATGGGATGCGCCCGTGAGCAGGCCGGCCCACGCCGCGGGGAGACGGCGGGCGGGGAAGCGGGCCACGTAGGGCGCATCGCCGTCAGGCGGAAGCTCCTCAGACGGCTCGGCAAATTCAGGCATCGGAGAAGTTGACGGCGTAGCCCGGCAGCGCCGCCGCGGTGAGGAGCGCGCGGGCCTCGGCGGGCGTGATGCCGTAGACGTGCAGCTCCTGGCGCGACCCCTTCGACACCACCGTGACGCGGAGGCCGCCGGCGAGCGGACGCACCTTGACCGAGCGCCCCCGGGCCCCGATGCCGGCCTCGATCATCCCGCGCGAGACACGGCCGCGCGTCTCGAGGAGACGGACCACCGGCACCGCGGCCTCGATGACCGTGGTGTGCGTGCCCGCCCTGCCCCGCCGCGCCGGCATGCTCAAGGAATCTCCCAGGCGTACGGATGCTCCGAGAGCATCTCGATGCCGGAACGGGTTATGAGGGCGACGTCCTCGAAGCGGCAGCCGCCGATTCCGGGGTAATAGAGCCCGGGCTCGACAGTGACCGCATGGCCTGGCTCAAGCGGATGGGGCCAGCGTCGGGAAAGCGCGGGGGGCTCGTGGATGTCAAAGCCCAGGCCGTGGCCGAGGCCGTGGAAGAAACCCACGTAGGTTCCCTTGACCAAGCCCGTACGGTAGCGGAGGGACTCGAAGTGGGCGATGACGGCCTCGTGCACCGCGCTGCCCTTGACCCCAGGACGCAGCCGGCGGAGGGCCAGACGCTGCGCGGACAGAACCGCCTCGACCATGCGCCGCTGCTTCGCCGAGGCGCGGCCCTTGAGGTAGGTGCGCGTCATGTCGCCGTACTGGCCCGACTCCGTGTCGCGCGGATAGATGTCGCAGACGATGAGCTGGCCGGCCCTGACCGGCCCGAAGCCCGAGCAGTGGCAGTCGACCGCCTGGTCGCCGGGGGCGATGATCAGGCCGATGTCGCAGAGCGCGCCCGCGCGGAGGATGGCGACCTGCGCCTCCTCCTTGAGCAGCTCGGCGGTGACGGGCTTGCCGCGCCAGCGGAGGGCGTCCCGCGGACCGACGGCGGCCTCGGCGAGCACGCGCTCGACCGCGGTGAAGCCGGCGCAGGCCGCGCGGTTGCCGGCGCGGATGCCGGCGACCTCCGCGCGGGACTTGATCCAGCGGGCGGGAAAGAGCTCGGGCGCGCCACGTTCGGTGACCTGCGCGCCCAGCGGCACGAGGTCGAGACCGAGGTCACGGAGGCGCAGGAAGAGCCCCGTCGGGAAGTCGGAAGGCACCGTGAAGCGCTTCACCCCGCGGGCGAGCGCGGCGAAGACGATCGCGTCAGGCACGCCGGCGGAGGGGTTGGACTTGCGCAGGTCGGCGATGAGCGCGCTGAGGTCGACGACCTCATCCAGGTCGGACTCGGCGCGGGCGCGACCCACCTCGAGCAGCGGCAGCAGTCCGACCTTGCGTCCGCGGGCGGAGAAGGCCGGGAACGGGTCGGAGGCGCGGAAGCCGGTGAACCAGCGCAGGTCGGCGTTGTGGGCGGGGGTCGCCATCATGAGCACGTCACGCGGGCGGGCGGCGGCGGAAGACCGGGAAGGCATGCTCGGAAGATGCCCGAAGCGCACGGGCGTGGAAGCGCAAAGGGCCGCGCGTCGCTTGACCGGCCGCGGGGGCCGGGCCAGGATGGAGGCGTTCCAGGAGACGCGGGCATCGTTCAGTGGCAGGACCCCACTTTCCCATAGTGGAGACACCGGTTCGAATCCGGTTGCCCGCTCCCGGGACGCAGGCTTGACCAGGCCCGCCGGGCATGGATAGTCAACTTCCGGCCGCGCGGGTATCGTTCAGTGGCAGGACCCCACTCTTCCAAAGTGGTGACACCAGTTCGAATCTGGTTACCCGCACCAGCCGGCCGTCAGTTGCGCCAAGGGAGCTGCCCCGCGGGCGTGACCTCGAGGAAGCTCCGCCAGGCGGCGAGCTCCTCCTCGGAGAGCGCCGAGGCCGTGACGAGCCGCCAGCGCGGCTTGGCGGGCGCACGGCGCAGGGTCATGCCGGCCTGCTCGGGCAGGCGGTTGGCCTTGCGCGAGTTGCAGCGCACGCAGGCCGTGACGATGTTGTCCCAGCTCGTCTTGCCGCCGACGTCCCGGGGCACGACGTGGTCGAGATTGAGCTCCTCCTCGCGGAATTTGCGGCCGCAGTACTGGCAGGCGTGGTCGTCGCGCAGGTAGACGTTGCGGCGGCTGAAGCGGATCTCGCGGCGGGGCACGCGGTCGTAGAGCCCGAGCAGCAGCACGCGGGGCACCCGGATGAGCAGGCAGGCGGACCTCACGCCGTCGGCCGGGGCCGGCGGATGCTGCAACGAGTGACGCAGCCACTCCTCGGCCGGAAAGACCTGGTGGGGCCCGTCGCCCTCGGCGTGAACCGCGCTCGCCCGGCCGCGGAACAGCAGGTTCATCGCGCGGAGCACGCCGACGATGTTGACCGGCTGCCAGAGACGGTTGAGGACGAGGACCCTGTATTCGGGACGGACGGACACGAAGCCACCTTAACCGCGGGCGGCCGGAGGTCAACCGCCCCGCCTCAGCCGAAGAGCGCCCAGAGCAGCAGCGCGACGAGGCCCACGACCAGGATCGTGTAGACGAGCTTGTCGCGGTCGATGGCGGCCGGACCGACCGGCAGGGCGAACCCTTCGCCGTCGGCTTCTTCCACGCCGGCGTCGAGCGGACGGCGGGAGGCCTTGAGCGAATGGTGGGCGTTGAAGTCGGCGGCGGCCTTCTCTTCGTCGAGACGGAGGTACTTGGCGTAGAGCTTCACGAAGCCGCGCTTGTAGACGTCGGCGAGCGGGATGGACTCGAACTGCCCGGCCTCCATGGCCTGCAGGTAGTCGGTGCGGATCTTGGTGAACTCGGCGGCCTCACGGAGCGTGACGCCCAGGCGCTGCCGGGCCTCCTGAAGTCTTTCGCCGAGGGTCTGCATGGCGTCAGATTCGTGCGGCGCGGCCGGATTGGCAAGCCTCCGGTGGCCGTCAGAGAAGCGCCTCCCAGAGGGCGAAACAAGGGACTGCGACCACCTTCAGGGCGGCCCAAAGCAGCATGCGGAAAGGCGGGAGGTTGACCAGCACCAGCAGGATGACGAAGCCCCAGCGGGCGAGGGCCATGAACACCTGCTCGGAGAAGAGGCCCAGCCGTAGCGCCACCCGGGAGCCGTCCAGCGGAGGGACGGGGATGAGGTTGAAGGCGATCAGTCCGGCGTTGAGGAAGAGGCCCTGCTCAAGGAAGTCCTTGGTGGGGCCCTGGGCGAAGCCGCCGAGACCGCCGATGAGGGCGAAGGTCAGACAGAGGAGCAGGTTCATGCCGGGGCCGGCGAGAGTGATGAGGATGTCGTCCGCCCGACGCGTCCTCGGGTTGAGCAGCGCCACCTGGACGGGCTTGCCCCAGCCGATGAGGCCAACGCCGGGGCTGAAGAAGATCATGACGGCGGGGATCAGGATGGTGCCGATCGGGTCGGCGTGCACGAACGGGTTGAGGGACACCCTGCCCTGCGCGCGCGGAAGCGGGTCGCCGCGGAGGTCGGCGACCCAGGCGTGACCGAACTCATGCAGCCCGATCGAGACGATGATCAGGATGAGGCTGAGGACGCCCTGCCTCAGGTGCTCGACGACGGCCGGGTCCATCTCAGCCGGCGCCGCAGCCGCCGCGGGGCTTGCCGCAGCCGCAGGCGTTCGTGTGCACGTGGTCGGACTTCAGGCCCTTGACCGCGACCACGGGAAGCTGCTTCTCGAGACGGGCGGAGCCGCAGTCAGGACAGACGGGGCGTTCATCGGCGCGGACGAGCACCTCGCTGGCCTTGCCGCAGTCGGCGCAGACGAAGTCGAAGAGTGGCATGGGGGGAACCTAGCGGGGCGGACGGCGGGAATCCAATCCGAAAGCCGCTTGTCGGCGCCGTCGGGCGCGACCATCCTGCGCCATGGACCTCGCGGCCCGCATCCGACTGGCGGAACGCCGGGGACTCCCCCGCCCGCACGCCCGCACGCTGGCGCGCCTGCGGACGCCCCGCGCGGTGCAGGACTTCCTCTGCCGGATGCCCCAGAACTTCGAGCCGCAGGGTGACACGGCCAGGCCGGTGCTCGGGGCGCTCGAGGCGGACTGCGCCCACTGCATCGAGGGCGCGATGATCGCCGCGTTCGCGCTCTGGCTGCAGGGGCACCCGCCGCTGCTGCTGGACTTCAGCGCGCACCGGGACATGGACCACGTGATCGCGCCGTTCCGCGTGGGCGGACGCTGGGGCGCGGTCTCCAAGACCAACTACGTCTGCCTACGCTGGCGGGACCCGGTCTACCGGAGCGTGCGCGAGCTCGCGATGTCGTACTTCCACGAATACGCGAAGGGGCCGCGCAAGACGCTCCGGAGCTACTCCGCGCCGTTCGACCTGCGCCGGCTGCCGCCGGAGAAGTGGGTGAACGGCCCGGAGAACTGCTGGGAGGTGGCGGACCGCATCACGGCGGCACGCCACTACGTGATCGTGGACGGACGGCAGGCGCGCGCGCTGCGGCCGCGCGACCCGGTCGAGGTCGCGTCGGACCGTCTGACGTCGTTCCCGATCCCGGCCTGGAAGCGCCGCCGTCTCTGAAGGGCTCAGCGCCTTCCGTCATACCACAGGTGGCAGACGTCGGCGCGCCGCGAGGCGCGGCCGAACGAGAAAGCCATGCGGAAGAAGAACCGGAGGGCCTCGCCCACGGTGTAAAGCCTCACCTTGCGCGAAGAGGTGAGAAGCGGATGGGCGGAGAGGATCTCGAACCGCAGGCCGCGGCGCCGGGCGACGGCCTTGAGCCTCCGGCTGAGGAAGACCTCCTCGCCGGCGTAATGCTCCGTGCCGAACCCGCCGGCCTCGCGGAACGCGGCGGCCTCGACCCAGACGCAGGAGCCCGCCGCCCAGCGCGTGAGCCGGCTCCACAGGTTCCATCCGCCGCAGACCAGGCGGGCCACGGGGGGCGTGCCGGGCTCAAGCCGCACGACGCTGCCGCCGCCGACGGCGCGCCCGGAGTCGATTCGGGCGGCGATGTCGGCGAAGAGCCCCGCGGACGGCCAGGAATCGGCGTCGATGAAGACGAGCCAGTCGCCCGAGGCGGCGCGGGCGCCGGCGTCGCGCGCGCGGCCGATCTGGTTGACCGGCTCGAAGACGACGCGGGCGCCCGCCTCCCGGGCCCGCTCCGCGGTGGCGTCGGAGGAGTTGTTGTCGCAGACGACGCACTCCCACGCCCAGCCCCGTTCGGCGAAGGCGGCGCAGGCCTCCTTCACGGCCGCGAGGGCCGAGGGGAGCAGCTTCTCCTCGTTGAAGGCCGGGATGACGACGGAGACCTTCACCCGGCGCCGGCTCAGCTGACGTGCTCGAGGGCGCAGGCGGCCGCGCCGACCACGCCGACGTTGCCGCCGAGTCCCGCCGGGACGATCGTGCAGACGGCGGAGAGACGCGGGAAGGCGTACTGGGCCGCGCTCTTGCGCATCGGAACGAAGAGCGCGTCGCCGGCCGCGGTGACGCCGCCGCCTACGACGATCACGTCGGGATTGAAGGTGTTGATGACCGCGCCGAGGCCGCGGCCGAGGTAGTTGATGGACTCGGCCCAGATCTCGCGGGCGAGCGCATCGCCCTCCGCCATCGCCTGGAAAAGATGATGGGTCGTGACCTCCTCGATCGAGCCGGCGAACTTGAGGATGGAGGACGGCCGGCCGGCGGCGAGGGCCTCGCGGGTGCGTCGCGCGATGGCGGTGCCGGAGGCGTACACCTCCCAACAGCCCGGGTTGCCGCAACCGCAGCGCGGGCCGTCCATGGTCAGCGGGATGTGGCCGAGCTCGGCCGCATTGCCGTTGGCGCCGCGCATGAGGCGCCCGTCGATGACGGCCCCGCCGCCGATGCCGGTGGACACGGTGATGTAGACGACGTTCTTCCTGCCCTTGCCGGCGCCGAAGCGGTATTCGCCGAGCGCGGCGGCGTTGCAGTCATTGTCAATGCGCGCGGGCAGGCCGCCGAAGGAATTGCTCAGATACTCCGTGATCGGGAAACCCGTCCAAGCCGAACCCAGGTTCGGCGAGCCGTCGACGCAGCCGCGGGCCATGTCGAGCGGGCCGGGCGAGGCGATGCCGATGGCCACGAAGTCGACCGGCTTGAGCTTGAGTTCGGCGAGCAGCCGATGGGCGGCCTCGGCGACGCGTTCGCAGGCCTGCTTGGGCCCCTTGTCAGCGAGGGTCTCCACCCGGCCGGAGCCGAGCACGCTGCCGTCCTCATTGACGACGCCGAAGGCGAACTTCGTGCCGCCGAGGTCGAAAGCCAGTACTTTGCGCATGATGATGGATAAGGTCAGTCGCGGGCGGGCCGCGAGAAGTCGTCCTGGAGGCGCACGACGTCGGTGAGGTCGGGCGTGGAGACTTCGATGAGCACGCTGTCCTCCAGCGCCTCGAAGCGGTGGACGGTGCGGACGGGGATGTGGACGGACTGGCCCGGGGTCCAGACGTGCTCATCCGCCGGCCCGACGTCGCCCGCCGCGGGCACGGCGGAACCGGAGGGCGGACGGAAGGTGAGGCGCACGCGGCCCGAGAGGAGGTAGAGGGTCTCGGTCTTGCGTTCGTGATACTGCAGGCTGAGCCGTCGGCCGGCCTTCACCTCGAGCACCTTGCCGGCGTAGGCGGGCTGATCGGCGAACCAGATCTCGCGCCCCCAGGGCTTGGAGACGGTCTTGGGTGCGTGCAGCGGGCCTGACATCGGGAACGGAGACTCAGCCGAACGCGCTCACCCTAGCAAATCAGAAAGGAAGTCGGACTGACCGGCGGCCCGGCCGAGCGGGCTGATGAGCCCCGGTCCCTCGGCGGCGGCCCGGCCGACCTCGGGGCCGACGCGATGCACGGCGAGGGATCCGTCGGGCGCGGTGCGGGCCAGGGCGGCGAAGTCATCCGCCGAGAACGGCCGCCCGGAAATCCAGGCGCGCCGGGCCTCGCCCATGAGCAGCACCGGCATGCGGGAGTGCACCGCGGCGGCCTCGCGATTGGGCGCGACGGTGACGATGCAGAACGTGCAGCGGGGCGAAGCGCCCTCCGTGACCGACCAGAGTCCGGCGAGGGCGAGCGGTCCGCCGTCGGCCGCGCGGAAGTAGTGGGGGATGCGCGCTCGTCCTTCGACGCTCCATTCGTAGTAGCCGTCGACGGGCACGAGGCAGCGGCGCAGCCCGGCGGACTCGCGGAAGGTCGGCTTGTCGTAGGCGCTTTCGGCCCGGGCGTTGGCGTGGCCCTCATCCCGTCCGCCCACGGCGCGACGCGGTCGGAAGCCCCAGAGAACGGGCTCCGCCAAGGTCACGCCGTCCTCAGCCCGCACCGTCACCACCGGCGTGCCGGGCGTGACGTTGTAGCGCGGCGCGGCCACGGGGGCCTCGACGCCGAGCTCCCGGACGATCTCAGCCCAGCGGCCGAACTGGGTCACCCGACCGCACATCGCCCGGGCCCGCTCAGTAACGGGGGGGGACGGGCGGAGGCGCGGACTTCATGCCGCCCGAACGGAGTCCGTTAAGGATGAGGAGATTGAGCATGTGCATCACGCCGAGCACGACGACCACGATGCCGATCTTCCAGCTGAGGTGCTCAGCCACCACGAGGGGGCGCTCCGGCCGCGATCCGGTGGCGAGGAAGAGCAGCATGAATCCGAAGTTCACCAGGTAGAAGCCGACGATGAGCAGGTGGTTCACCGAGTCGGCCATCTCCTCGCGGCCATGGAAGGCGTCGACGAGGAACGTGCGGCCGTTGCGGAAGAGGGTGCGGCCGACGAGCACGGTTATGACGATGGCGGCGACGAAGTAGATGCCGTACTCCCAGAAGCTGAGGGGGTCGGTGACGTCGGTGCTCACTTCTGCGGCCTGGGCGAGGATGCGTTGCATGATGGTGGTATGTTTCTCGGGTGGAAAGGTCGAGGCAAGCCCTCACCAGTGCGGCGGGCGCTCATCGGCGGGAGGTCCGGAATCCTCGCCGCCGGCCTGCTGCTTGAGACGCGCCTCGGCGCGGGCGAGACGTTCGGAAATGCGGGCGACTTCACGCGTGAGCTCGAGCATGGCGCGGTCCTGCTGTTCGACGTGACGCTGCAGGAAGGCGATCTTCTCCTCGAGCGGCTTCAGGTCCATGCGCCGAGACTGCGGACGGACGGCTCCGGACGCAATCCTAGGCGAGCCGACCGGGAGGAATGACCGAAGGCAGGCCGATCCGCAGGAGCTGACGGTGATAATGATGGCGGATCTCCGCTTCCGGTGAGTCCGAAAGAGGTCCGGTGATGAAGCATGCGTCGGGTGGCGGCTCCGTCATGGACTGCCCGATCACGCGCACCCGGTCGCCGGCCGTCACGAATTCGGCGAAGACGTCCTCCGTCTGCTCCTCGCAGAAGGCGGCGTCGCGGGCGACGCGCTCGATCAGCCGGGGATCATGGGACGGGTCGACGCTCACGATCCAGACATGCCGCATCGCCACGAGCGCGTCGAGGACGCGGACGCACTCGGCCGGATCGGCGCCGGCAGAGAGGCGGAAGTAGGAGCGACCACGGCCGTAGGTGAATCGTCGCGGACTGCGCACGAACGTTCCGGGCATGCCCGTCGGCACGGGCGTCTCGACCGCCGTGACCGCCGCGCGCAATCCGGCCTCGGTCCATTCGCCGCCAGCGGGCGTCGACGGCGGCGGCAGGTCGGCGGAAGGCGTCGCGTTGAGGTCGAGCCGCGGGACGGAGTCGAACGTCTTCGCCGCCTCCTGCAGCGCGCGCCCGTCGAGTCCATGGAATGACATCCTGTCGCAGGCGGACAGATGCGGCGAGGCCGAGGAAAGATCGCTGCAGCGGCGGGGCGTCCTTGATGCGAGGGCGGCGGCGAGCTCGCGGTTCGGCCGAACGCCACCGACGAAAGTCACCTGCGCCGCAGGAAGCGAGGCGGCGCAGACGGCCGCGAGCGACTGGTCGGCCGAGGGCGTGATCACGACCGCGCTGGTCACCCCGACGTCTTCCCCGAGGTCGGGCGGCGGGAATGCCGCGACGGCCGGATCGCCCGCCGCCGCACGGGCAAGGCTCACGCCCAGGGGCGGGAGCACCCAAGAGACCCTGGCGGCCCGGCGCAGCGAGGCCGGGGCGGCGCCTCCTTGGTCACGCACCCAGCGGCGGAGATCGCGGGCGGCGGCGAACGACCCGTCCTCCGCGGCCAGCCGTCGCGCAAGGCCGGCCCGAAGTGCCGCCTGGGCGGAGGCGTCAGATCCGTCCCTTGCGTCGCTTTTATGCGTTCGGGTCACTGCGCCATCTTCTGCCATTTGGGAGAAAGGGGAAGCCGGGACCTCCTTGGGGTGTCTTTGGCGTTGAGAGATGTCCGCAAAAATATGAGAACATCGTCCCCCGATGTCCGAACCCCAGGTCAAGACCCAGGAGGAGCCGTCCGTGCTCGCCGTCCGCCCCCGCGGCTCCCTATGGCAGCGCCTGGGCGGCGAAGGCCTGACCGTGTCGCTGGCGGTGCACCTGCTGCTCATCCTGCTCGCGGCCTTCTGGGTCGTGGCGACGGTCACCACGTCGGCCAAGCGTGACCCTGACTCGTTCTCGACCGGCGCGGGCGGCGGCAACGGCGGCGAGCGCGTCACCAAGGACCGGCAGAAGACCAAGCCTCGCAACGTCAAGGCGATGACGAAGTCGCCCACCCGCATCACCTCCAAGAGCGCGACCAACCCCCTGGCCGTCGCGGCCCTGCCGCCGGCGCCCATGAGCCCCGTCACCGGAGGGCTGCTTTCCGGCTCAGGCTCCAAGGGCTTCGGCGGAGGCGCGGGCGGCGGCATCGGCGCCGGCCTTGGCGCCGGGCGCGGCGGACGCAACTTCGTCTCGATGTTCGGCGCGCGCGGCGGCTCCGGCACGCTCGACGGCATGATCGGCACCTTCTACGACATCAAGCAGACCAAGGACCGGAAGCCGACGGCCTCCATGACGGGCAACGGCGCCATCCCCGCCTACCGGAAGGTCATCCAATCCTTCGTCGACGGAGGCTGGAGCATCTCACGCTTCTCGTCGTTCTACCAGGCGCCGGAACAAGTCATCAGCACACAGCTGTGGATCCCTTCCCAAGGCGCTGACGCCGCGCCCAAGGCCTTCGACGTGGAAAAAGAGGTCAAGCCGTCGCGCTGGGTGGTGCACTACCGCTGCATGATCGAGCCGCCGAGCTCAATGCCATTCAGGTTCGTCGGCTCCGGCGACGACTGGCTGCTGGTGCGCTGGGACCGCAAGGTCGCCCTCGACGACGGGTATGAGCGCATCGAGGTCGGCGGCGACAACCGCTACAAGGACTTCGGGCAGACCTGCACCGACGAGTTCAAGATCGACCGTCGGCCGGGTTCGCTGGGCCGTCTGCGGGCCGGACCCTGGATCAGGCCGGTCAAAGGTCAGAAGGTGGCCTTCGAGGTCCTCATGGGTGAGACGCCCGGGGGCGTGTTCGACATGTACCTGGCGATCGAGCCCGCCAAGTCGGAGACGACGAAGAACGGCAAGTTCGAAGGCACGGGCCGGCTCAAGCTGTTCCGCTGCGGCACGGGCCCCCTTCCCTCGGCGGTGCTCAGCGCCAAGCGCGGCCTCGACATCGACATGGCCGCGAACGACTGGATCTTCAAGGCGACGCGGGATCCGAACACGCCGACGGTCCGCTAGGCGATTCCGTAGAACTTCGCGCAGTTGGCGCCGAAGAGTCCGTCGCGCTCCGCCGGCGTGAGGCTTCGGGCGTAGTCGTCGACCAGGCGGAAGGTCTGTTCGTAACCGCCGGCGAAGAGGCAGACGGGCCAGTCGGAGCCCCACATGAGACGCGAGGGCACGAAGGCCTCGAAGACGACGTCGAGGTACGGGCGCAGGTGCTCCGGGCGCCAGGCACGATGGTCGGCCTCGGTGATCATGCCTGAGACCTTGCAATGGAGGTTGGGAAGCTTCGCAAGGCGGCGGAGCTGCGACTTCCACGGTTCGACTGCGCCGTCCTTGATGCGCGGCTTGGCGATGTGATCGAGGACGAAGGGCTGGTCCGGGAACGACTCGGCGAGTCGGATCGCCGCTTCGAGCTGCCTGGGGTAGATCAGGATGTCGTACGTCAGGCCATGCTCACGGAGCTTGGAGACGCCCCGCTGGAAATCCTTGCCGAGCATGAACGCGTCGTCCGGCTCGTCCTGGACCACGTGGCGCACGCCGACGAATTTCGGATGCGCGGCGAGGCGTGCGAGGTCGGCTTCGACCCGGTCCGAACGCAGATCGACCCAGCCGACGACGCCCTTCACGCCTGCGTGCTTGTCCGCGAGGGACAGCAGCCAGTCCGATTCGGCGACCGTCTGCCGCGCCTGCACCGCCACCGAGCCGTCGAGTCCCAGCGGGGCCTGCAGCGCCGCGAGGTCGGTCGGGAGCCAGTCGCGATGGAGCGGCGACCCGGCCGGGATCCAAGGATACTGCGCCGCGTCGTAGGACCAGAAGTGCTGGTGGGCGTCGAGACGCATGCCGTCAGGTCAGGTCCACGATCGCCTTGATCACGCCTGACTCCGGCTTCAGCCAGCCCGGGAATGCCGTGATGAGGTCCTCGAACTTCGCGTGGTGCGTGATCCAGGGGCGCGTGTCGATGACGCCCTCCTCAATGAGGCGGATGATGCGGGCGAAGTCCTTCGAGAGCGCGTTGCGGCTAGCGAGGATGGTCAGCTCGCGGCGGTGCAGGTGCGGCGCGTGGGGGAAGACCAGGTCCTGCTGCGTGATGCCCACGTAGACCACGCGGGCGGCGAAGGCCGCGTAGGCGAAGCATCCCGTCATGGAGCGGCTGCTGCCCGTGGCGTCGATGACCACGTCGGCCAGGCGGCCGTCCGTGAGCGCCTCGAGCGCGGCGAGCTCCGAGCCGTCGCCCTTGGCGAGCACGACCCCGTCGACCTTCATCACCTCCGTGCAGAACTTCAACCGGTCGGCGTTCATGTCCATCACCACGCACTTGGCGCCTGAGACCTTGACGAACTCGACGGCGGAGAGCCCGATGGGGCCGGCCCCGATGACGAGGACCGTCTCCCCGGCCTTCGGGGCGGCGCGGTCGACGGCGTGGCAGCCGATGGCGAGCGTCTCGACGAGCGCCAGCTGGTCATAGGTGAGCTTCGTCGAGACGTGCAGCTTGCGGGCGGGCAGCAGGAAGCGCTCAGCCATGCCGCCGTCGCACATCACGCCGAGCGTCTGGTGCTTCTCGCAGCAGTTGGTGAAGCCCCGAAGGCAGCTGTAGCACTTCTGGCAGTTGATGTAGGGCTCTACCGAGCAGCGGTCGCCCGGCTTCACGTTCGTCACGCCCGCGCCGACCGAGAGCACCTCGACCCCAAGTTCATGTCCGGGGACGCGGGGGTAGGAATAGAAGGGCATCTTGCCCAGGTAACCGCCGTAGTCCGTGCCGCAGATGCCGACGCGGTGAACGCGCACCACCGCCTCGCCGGGGCCGGGCGCCGGCGGCTCGGGGGCGTCGAAGAACCGGAACTCCTGCGGGCGCTCGAGTACGACGGCCTTCATGAGTTCAGTTGTTCTCCTTGAGACCCTCGAGGTGGCCGATGTTGCGCACCGGCGCGAAGATCGCCTGGACCTCGGCGAGCAGCTCACGGTCGATCGGCTCCTCGGCCCACTTGGCCCAGTTGCGGATGTTCACCGGATTGGCGCTGCCGGAGACGGTCGTCGTGATGTCCTCGTTCTGCAGGCAGAACTGCAGGGCGAGCTTGGCGATGTCGACCCCTTTGGCGGCGCAGTGGGCGGCGGCCTTGCGGGCGGCGGCCTTCACTTCCTCGGGCTCCTTGAGCCAGGCGGGCAGCGGGGCGTTGGTGAGCAGGCGGGCGCTGAACGGACCGGCGTTCATGACGCCCACGCCCTTGGACTTGAGGTAGGGCACGGTCTCGTCGGCGAAGCGCGTGTTCTGCAGCGTGTACTGGTTGTAGCTGAGGACGCAATCGACGTCGGTCTGGTCGCAGATGAAGCGGAAGATCTTCTGGGGGTAGCCGCTGAAGCCCAGCGCACGGATCTTGCCGGCCTGCTTCGCCTTGCGCAGCGCGGGGATGGTCTCGTCGACGATCTGCTGCATGGGCACGAACTCGATGTCGTGGCAGAGCGCGATGTCGATGTGGTCGGTGCCGAGGCGGTGCAGGGAGACGTCGATGCTCTCGGCGACGCGCTTCGCGCTGAAATCGAAGTGGCCGATGTCGTAGCGGCCGACCTTGGTGCTGAGCACGTAGCGGTCGCGGGGCACGCCGCGGAGCGCGATGCCGAGGAGGACCTCCGACATGCCGCGGCCGTAGAAGGGCGCGGTGTCGATGTAGGTGAGGCCGCAGTCGAGGGCGACCTGAACGGACTTGAGGGCGTCGTCGAGCGCGACGCTGCGGAACTCCTGCCCGAGGGACGAGGCGCCGAAGCTGAGGACGGGGAGCCGGATGCCGGTCTTGCCGAGGAGGCGGGTCTTCATGGGGGAAAGGATCAGGCGGTGCGGCAGCCGACGGTGAGGAGCACGTTGCCCCAGAGGGCCTGGTCGCCGGTCTGGACGGTCAGGATGTGGTCAGGGGACTCGACGGCCTTGTAGAAGTCCCACTTGAGCACGGGACGGAGCTCGAGCTTCAGGCCGGCGGCCGCAATCTCCTTGCGGAACTCGGCCCAGACGGGCGGCTCGCCCTTCTGCGCGTAGGCGTCGTCGGGCGGGATTCCCATCGTGTTGACCGCGTCGACGGGCACGGCGCTGAGCACCGCGCGCAGCACCTGCGCGACGGTCGGGATGCCAGGCGAAAGGTTGAGTGAGACCAGCTCGGCGTTCGGCCCGCGCTTGGTCCAGGCCGGGTAGTTGCCGTCGGCGATGAGGATGACCGAGTGGTGTCCGGCGCGGGCGAGCACCTCGGAGATCTTGGGGTGGATGAGCTGGTGCTTGAGCATGGTCTTAGCGGGGCAGATGGGCGCGGAAGGACTGCATCGTCCGGGCGGAGGCGGCCTCGGAATCGGGCAGGGGCAGGACCTCGGCGGAAAGGTAGCCGTCGTAGCCGATCTCGCGCAACGCGGCGACGACCGGCGCGACGTCGATGTGGCCGAAGCCGACCGCCCGGCGGTCGCTGTCGGCGAAATGGACGTGGCCGACGTGGCGGCCGCAGGCGCGGAGCGTCCCGGCGAGCGAGGCCTCCTCGATGTTCATGTGGAAGAGGTCGCAGAGCAGCCTCACGTTGGCGATGCCGCGGGACTCCAGGAACTGCGCGGCGTCGAGCTGCCGGTTGAGCAGGTTGGTCTCGTAGCGGTTGAGCGGCTCGTAAAGGAGCGGCACGCCGTGGCGTCCGGCGTGGGCGCCCAGGTCCGCGAGGGCCTCCGCGAGCCAGTCCAGGGCTTGGTCGCGGGAGACCGCGCCCTCGGCCTTGCCCTGCATCGAACCGATGATGGCGGGCGCCTTGAACTCGCCGCCGAGGTCGATGATGGCGCGGATGAACTCCCGGGCCTCGCGGCGGACGGCGGCGTCGGCGTGCGTCAGGTGCCACCTGTGGACCAGCCAGCCCCCGCCCGTGCCGAAGGCCGCGGCCCTGAGTCCGTGGCGCCCGAGCAGGGCCCGGAGGGTCGGACGGTCGACCGAGGCGGCGGAAGGGGCGAAGACCTCGAGCGCGTCGAACCCGTGGCGGGCGGCGGACACGGCGGCGGCCTCCAGTCCGTCCCAGTGGACGAAAGGTCCGCCCCGGGACTGGGCGACGAGAGAGACCGTGACCGCGGATCTAATCACACGGCAGAAGATGCCGCGGCCGGGAGGAGGGGCAAGTTCCGCTTGGCGCGCGTAGGCCGATTAACGGCGGACGGGCACCGAGAAACGGCGGGTCAGTCCGTCAGGCCCGGCGAAGAGCGGCCCTTGATGAGGCGCTGCACCGCGGCGAACCGCAGGATCTGCTCCATCTTGGCGAGCTCGGCGGGGTCGACGTCCTTCTGGCCGCGGGCGGCGGCGACCGCGGCGCGGGCGCGCTCCTCGGCCGACTCGATCGCCTTGAGGTCGATCTTGGCCTCGTCGATGGCGGCCTCGGTGACGACCGAGACCTTGTCGGCGAGGACGCGGGCGAAGCCCTTGTCGACCGCGAGACGCACCACCTTGCCGTCGGCCTGCGTGAGCACGACCTCTCCGGCGGCGATGAGCGTGGTGATCGGCTGGTGTCCGGGCAGGACGCCGATGCCGCCCATGGAAGTGGGCAGGTTCACGAGCGCGGCCTCGCCCTGGAAGGCGCGCCGGTCAGGCGTGACGATCTCGACCGTGAGCGGCATGCGTTCAGGCGGACTTGGCCTTCGCCTTCTCGGCGGCGGCGAGCACCTCGTCGATGCCGCCCTTCATGTAGAAGTCGTTCTCGTTCACCGCGTCGAGCTCGCCGGAGAGGATCATCTCGAAGCCGCGGATGGTGTCCTCGAGCGAGACGTACTTGCCGGGCGAGCCGGTGAAGACCTCGGCCACGTGGAAGGGCTGCGAGAGGAACTTCTGCACCTTGCGGGCGCGGAACACGACCAGCTTGTCCTCGGGGGAGAGCTCGTCGAGGCCGAGGATCGCGATGATGTCCTGCAGGTCCTTGTAGCGCTGGAGGAGGCCCTGGACGCCGCGGGCCACCTTGAAGTGGCGTTCGCCGACGACTTCGGGCGCGAGCGCCGTGGACGTGGAGGCGAGGGGGTCGACGGCCGGGTAGATGCCGAGCTCGGCGATGCGGCGCTCGAGCACGACGGTGGAGTCGAGGTGCGCGAAGGTGTTGGCGGGGGCGGGGTCGGTGAGGTCGTCCGCCGGGACGTACACGGCCTGGAAGGACGTGATCGATCCCTTGGTGGTCGAGGTGATGCGCTCCTGGAGGTTGCCCATCTCGGAGGCGAGCGTCGGCTGGTAGCCCACCGCGGAGGGCGAGCGGCCCAGCAGCGCGGACACCTCGGAGCCGGCCTGCGAGAAGCGGAAGACGTTGTCGACGAAGAGGAGCACGTCGCGGTTCTGCTCGTCGCGGAAGTACTCGGCCATGGCGAGGGCGGAGAGCGCGACGCGCATGCGGGCGCCGGGGGGCTCGTTCATCTGGCCGTACACCAGGGCGACCTTGGACTTGGAGAGGTCCTTCTGGTCGATGACGCCCGCCTCGGACATCTCATGGTAGAGGTCGTTGCCCTCGCGGGAGCGCTCACCGACGCCGGCGAACACGGAGAAGCCGCCCTGCTTCATGGCGATGTTGTTGATCAGCTCCATGATGACGACGGTCTTGCCGACGCCCGCGCCGCCGAAGGCGCCGACCTTGCCGCCCTTCACGAAGGGGCAGATCAGGTCGATGACCTTGATGCCGGTGGGCAGGAGCTCGGCCGAGGTCTTCTGCTCGGTGAGGGGCGGAGGCTGGCGGTGGATGGGATAGCGCTTGGCGGCCTTGACGTCGCCACGCTCGTCCACGGGGTCACCGGTGACGTTGAAGATGCGGCCGAGCACGCCTTCGCCGACGGGCACGGTGATGGCAGCGCCGGTGTCGAGCGCGGCGGTGCCGCGCACGAGGCCTTCGGTGGTCGTCATCGCGACGGTGCGCACGAGGCCGGAGCCGAGGTGCTGCTGCACCTCGAGCGTGAGGCGGGTGGGCCGGCCCTCGACCTTGTAGTCGACCTGGACGGCGTTGTAGATCTCGGGGACCTTGTCGGCGGGGAATTGGACGTCGACGACGGCGCCGAGGACCTGGGTGATCGTTCCGGTGGTGCTCATGATAATGGTAAGGAGGAAGGGGGTTACTGGGAGGAGGCGCCGGCGGTGAGCTCGAGGATCTCCTGGGTGATGGCGGCCTGGCGGGCCTTGTTGTACTCGAGCGAGAGGGCGGCCGCGATCTTCTTGGAATTGTCGGTGGCGGCCTTCATCGCGACCATGCGCGCGCTGTGCTCGGAGGCCTTGGACTCGAGAACGGCCTGATGGACGGCCTGCTTGAAGAAGAGCGCGGGCAGCTCGGCGAGGATCTCGGCGGGCGAGGGCTCGAAGATCATGTCGCGTGAGTCCTCGACGGCGTGGCCGGCGGGGAGCCCGAGGCGGTCGCGGAACTCGCGGGCCTGCTTGGCGAGGGCCTCGGCGGGCAGGAGGCGCTGGAGGCGCGGCGCCTGCACGAGGGTGTTCTTGAAGTGGGCGTAGAGCACCTCGACGGTGTCGACCTTGCCGTCGAGGAAGGCCTTGAGGAGGTATTCGGCGGCGGGGCGGACTTCGCTGAAGTTCGCGCGGTCGCTGACGGTGAAGTCGGCGAGCAGGTTGCGTCCCGAACGGGCGAGGGCCTGGCGGCCCTTGCGGCCGACGGTGACGAAGGCGGCGTCGCGCAGCTCGGAGGCGGCGCGGATGAGGTTGCTGTTGAGGGCGCCGCACATGCCCTTGTCGGGCGTGATGAGGAGGATGCCGCGCACGCGCACCGGGCGCGGGGTCAGCAGCGGATGCGTCTGCTCCCCGACCTTGGCGGCGGCGGTGTCGAGGATCTCGCCGATGAGTTCGGCGTAGTCACGGCTGGCCTTGGCGGCGTCCTGCGCGCGCTTCATCTTGGAGGACGCGACGAGCTGCATGGCGCGGGTGATCTGTCCCGTGCTCCTGACCGACTTGATGCGGTTGCGGATCTCGCGGAGTCCCTTGGGCATGGCGTGCGTTCAGCGGGGAGGGATCAGGCCTTGAAGGAGCGCTTCCAGACGTCGCAGGCGGACTTCAGCTCGGCGGCCATGGCGTCGTCGATCTTCTCGCCGGCGCGGATGCGGGCGAGGGAGGTGGGCTTGGCGGACTCGAGGTGCGTCTGCAGTCCGGCGGCGGCGGCCTGGACGGACTTCACGGCGACGTCGGAGAAGAAGCCGTTCTGCATCGCCCAGATGAGCGCGACCTGGATCTCGGCGGACTTGGGCGCGTTCGGGGGCTGCTTGAAGAGCTCGACGAAGCGGTCGCCCTTGTCGAGGACGCCCTTGGTCTGCGCGTCGAGGTCGGAGCCGAACTGGGCGAAGGCGGCCAGCTCGCGGTACTGGGCGAGCTCGCCCTTCACCTTGCCGGCGACCTGCTTGAAGGCCTTGATCTGCGCGGCGGAGCCGACGCG
>JACCDG011591441.1_pt1 | contig 64145 bp, 40 predicted proteins | sample 7442471 | NCBI WGS metagenome assembly JACCDG01 (sample SAMN15323444, study PRJNA562643) | freshwater metagenome | isolation source: river surface water | place: USA:Blue River Watershed | collected 2017-08-17 | reverse complement strand
GATATCTTAACGGATATTGTCGAATCATTAAAAGAAGAAGAAAGTGAATAATGTTATGAGTAATTTTGTAATTAAACCAGAGAAGTTGAATAACAAGCATCGAGGATATGTATTGAATACAGATCTGTTAGAGGGCTTTAAGACCGCTAGACGGAATAATCAACAGCTTCTTGCTTTAGAGTACGCCGAGCTTATTTTTGATATCTTAAATGAAACGATGAATGATGTTAAAGAAGATGTTAAACCAACTCCTAAGAAAAGCGTATCAGCTAAAGGGGACGCTGCTAACACAGAAGAGGCTTAAATTGATACAAGTAAGATTTTGGGGTGGACCCAAAGACGGTGAAATAATTTACACAAACGCTCTACCACAAAATGAATTACTTTGTATGGATGGATCAGTTGACACAATTTTTGATGTGTTAAACTTAACTGGGGTTTTAAACAATCCAGTTAGAACTCAAATTTATCATAAATACATTTTGTCTGAAACAGAAAGACCAGGATTATATTATTATAAATATGATGGAGTGATTTAGTGTCTAAGAAAATTCTAATTGGTGCTCCAATATATGACAGAGCTTGGGTGTTGCCTTACTGGTTCCAATCTATTGAAAATCAAAATTACGATCTAGGTAACGTAGGTTTTATTTTTGAATTAGGCCCAAATGATGATGAAACTCATAATCTTCTATGGGATTGGCATATGAAGCATCCTGAGTTCTTAGTTTTTGATGGTCAGATTAATGAAACAAAGAATCATTTTTCCCACCCAGATGGTCATAGGAATTGGTCCACAGATAAGTATTACAATATGGTAACTTTCAGGAATAATTTACTTGAAAAAGCTACGGCTTTAAAAGATCAATTTGATTATTATTTTTCTTTAGATAGCGATATTCTTCTAGAAGATCCTGAAACATTAAATATATTAGTAGATGATATAGAGCAGCCTGATGTGGATGTGGTTTCGCCGCTTTCTTACATGACTCCGAGAGACATGGCTTATCCAAGTATTATGTATTGGAATGGCATGCCTGGTGGAATAGCTAAAAGGGATCTTAATAGATTCCGCGCAAAAGAACTGTTTAAAGTAGATATCGTTATGGCTGCTGTTCTTATGAGCAAAAAAGTTTTTACACAAGTTAGATATGAATGGCACAAGCAAGGCGAAGATTTAGGATTTGCTACTAATTTAGCTAGATCAGGATTTAACTCTTATTCAGACACCAGAGTCTATACGCCGCACATCATGCATAAGACCATATTAAACGAATACTTAGTAAGAGGTTTTGATCCTAGAAAACCTTAAGGATTTATACTCATAGTTTACTATATAAAAGAGAATTAGTCAGGAGAACTTTTATGGCATTTGATTTTAAAGAAAACGTAACAATGGAACTCCCAAACGTTTCTGATGAAGTCAGAAAATTGACAGAAGCACAAAACGTTAAAAGGAATAAGATTCTTACGGAAATCGCTGCAATACATGCAGGGTTAACTTCTAACTTCAACATGTATACAGAAGAGGCTTTAACAAATTCAGTAGGTACTTGGGTAGATCCCTATCCAAAGCCTATTATCATTAATCATGATGAGTTCTCTGATCCAATGGGTAGAGTCATGGCGGCTAAAATGGCTAAAGAAGCTGATGGCACACCATACGTTGCTATACAGGCAATGATTTCAAGCCCTGAAGCAATTGAGAGAGTGTTGGATCAAAGGTATATGACTGGTTCAGTTGGCGGTCGTGCGGGTAGTGCTAAATGCTCTATCTGCGGAACTGACTGGGCTAAAGAATCAAATGGGGCAATGCCATGTCGTCATAAGCGAGGTAAAGTTTATGAAGGCAAGTTGGCGTATTTTGAACTAGGTGATATCACTTGGCGCGAATACTCATTTGTTAATATCCCTGCAGATAAGTACTCTCAACTTAAGGCCGTTTTAGATGATGGCAAAGGTAACACAGAATCAGAAGGTGAATGGCTTCATCCGGTTAAAGTTTTTTCTTTAGACATGGATGAAGAAAGTATTCTAAGTCTTTCTGAGAATGAGGAACCCACAAATATCCTGAAGGCGTTAAAGAAAACAGAAGCTGCTTTCACTTACCATAACGTTAAAGGAACTTTCCTAACCACCATTGCATATGATCTTTTAGAAAATGAAGAAAATTTGAATGATGAGTTAGAAAAGGAATATGAAGAAAAATTTAAGTTTATACAGAATGACACTACTATTGAAAGCGAGACTGTCGATAATATCGATTCGATCGCTTCCAAGGAGAAGAACGCTATGACAAATCATGACGAAACAGTACAAGAGGAAAATGATATCTTGTCTGTTGCTGAAGGTCTTCGTGCGGATGCCGTTTCCGAAGATAGCGAAGTCTCAGCACAAGAAGATTCTGATGAAAAAGTAGATGAGGAAGAGTTGGTTGATGGTTCAACCGAAGAAACTGATTCTGATTCTAGTTCAGAAACTGTAGAAGGATCTGTTGAAGATTCTGAAACAGAAGCCAAAGAAGAAGAGGCTTCCGAAACTGATGCAAATGAAGATCAGCCGCTTGTTGAATCTGGTGAAGAGCCAGAAGTCGTAGACGATCAAAATGATCTCAACGAGCAAACTGAAGAATCGTCAGATGAAGTAATTGAAACATCTGATCAACCGGAAGAGCTTCAGTCTGAGGCCGCTAAGTATGAAGAGGAAATTCAAGCTCTCAAGGAAGAAAACGCAAAGTTGAAGCAGCATCTACATTTTATGCTTGCTGAAAGAGTGGTTGATGCGAAGATTTCGGTTGGTTACATTCCAGTCGATAATCGTAAGGAAGCCATTCTTGAACACGAAAAGCGCACAGCTTCTTCTCTAGCAGATGCTTTGAAGGACCTACAAACACTTAGCAACGTACAGTCGACTGTAACTGAGACTCCTAATGCCAAGGACCTACTTGATGTTAGATCTCAAGCAGTTGAGGGTGAGGACAGTGTTCTAACAGATGATATTGAAGCAGACGAGCAGGTTGCGACCTCAGTCGAAGATCAACTCATCGAGCGCTTTACTCAAGTATTAATTGGCCGTAATAAACTCTAATTAGGAGATCAAATTAAATGAGTTACGCAAAATTCCGTAAAATTCAAACTACTCACAACTCAGGTCGTTTTGTAGTTTCAGAGGGCATCGCCCCCGCTTCATACCTGCTTCCTCACCAGGGTCTACCAACTTGGTGGACAGATTATGAGGATGACCGCTTTGAGATCGTTATCCCCAAGGGTACAATTCTCTCAGTAGTTAAAGATTCAAGTGGCGACTCGCGCCTTGTACCAGCTAATGGTACCGCAAGTGCCTTCATTTGGGAAGACACTATGACTGTCAACACAGAGGACACTGGTGCTACTCCGGCTTCGGACTCGGGTACTGGCGCTACTGACTCTGTAACAGTTCCTGCCAAGTCAATTCCGGTTGGTTGTGCGCAATACAACCTATACCGTCCATTTGACAAGGGCACGTCACAGGGTGGCGGTTGGATTACCTTTGGTTACGTTGAGTGGCCAACGGTAGCTGGCCTAAACGACAACGTGGCCGTTGGCGATCAGGTTAAGTCAGATGCTTATGGCCGTCCTGTAAAGGCGACCCCAGGTACTGACGACTACCTGACCGTAGGTAATGTGATTGAAGTCGAGAAGTTTGCTACAAACTTCGATGACGGTCTACTTTCCTACATGCAGCTTCCTTCAGATCCCGGCGCTCTGAAAGAAGTTTATGCACTTACGAAGGCCGGTACTTATCAAGGCAAGCTTGGTATTCGTAAGAACCTGGACGTTGCTAACGTTACAGGTGCCATGCGCGTCGTTCTAAAACTTACCTGATATCCTAATAGGAGGCTATCCTTAAATGTCAACCAATATTAACGAATTACTTCAAAAAGTAGAGAACTGGGAAGCTGCTTTTAAAGAAGATGGTTTTATCGATGAAAAGAACAGGGTAACCATTAAGGAAGCCTTTTCTTCGCCGGACTCAGACATGCTGTTTCCGAAAGTCATCAGCCGTGTTCTAAAAGAAGCTGCAGAGCCAGAATTTCTTGTTACACCTATGCTTTCAACCGTTCGCCTTTCAAAGGGTCGTTCTCTAGAATTCCCAGCAGTGAATGCAATTCAAGCTGCTGAAATTCCTGAAGGACAAGAGTACCCAGAGCAGGCATTGGCCTTCCAGCCCCAGGTCGAAGGTAAAGTGAGCAAGAAGGGTGTAAAGGTCTCCTTCACGGAGGAAGTTATTGCCGACTCACAGTGGGATATCGTAGGACTTCACGTCCGCGCCGCTGGTCGCGCTATGGCTCGTCTAAAGGAGCAAATTGCTCTCAAGCGCTTTGCTGAGGCTGCAACAGTCGTTTTCGACAACGATGACGGCGCAGTCAGCGACACAACTGGTCTCGGTTCTACTGGAGCCGTAAACGACTCAATTACGTGGAATGACGTTGTTGATATGGCTGCTGTTCTACACGCAGAAAACCATATTCCTACCGACTTCATTCTCCACCCACTTATGTGGGCAGTATTCCTAAAGAATACTCCTTTCCAGGCACCATTCATGCCTGCAGGTTGGAACCAGAATACTTCAAGCAAGGCTGGAGTAGCAAACGCTACTGCTCCTCTTGGTCTGAATGTTATTCTTTCACCATTCGTAAGCTTCACAGCTAAGAATGGTTCAACACCCGCTAAGTCAGATATCTTCCTGATTGATCGCAACGAAATCGGTGCGCTTCTCGTCAAGGATGATCTGTCAACAGATGAATGGAACAACCAGTCACGTGACATTCGCTCAATCAAGATGAAAGAGCGTTACGACATCGTATGTTACGGTGACGGTGAAGGTATTACTGTTGCTAAGAACGTTGCTCTTACTCCGAGCTACGACCTGTATCTTACAAAGACAGTAGCCTGATAGTAATTAACTACTAATCAGTAGCTAGACGACCCCCCGCCTTAGTGCGGGGGGTTTGTCGTTTTAAGTTCATCTTTTATGTAGAAAAGCTTACTATATAATTGAAAAAACGTTAAGAGGGACTACATTATGTTGCAATGGTATCAAATTCGAGATGAGTATGTCATTCTAAAATTTGATTTTGCCGTAGATACTACAACATTGGTAAATTCGAATTTTTCTCTTTATAACGCAAATGACGCAACACCAACAACTGAAGTAACTTCACCATTCGATACTATCAATGTTGAAAGAGACTATCAGGGTGTATCTAGAGAATTATATCTATATTGGAACGTTGATCTAGCGCCAAGTTCTGAGTATGGAATTGTTATTGAAAACCTAGAAACTATTTCTAGAGTTGTAAAAGAAACAGTTACTATTTACTTTACAACTAAAGCAAATTTCGCCACTCCAAATATATCAGAATCTGAATATACTAAAGAACCGACAAATATCGAAGATTTCTCTATTAAGAGTATTGGATCATTAAACGATTCTTTGAGTGGCGGAACTGAAAGCAGTGAAAAGATAAGTATTGTTTCAATTTATCCCGACGAACATGAATCATACTATATTGATGTAAATAGTTATCAAGGAAAAATAGAAATTACTTTTAATGATTTCATTCCAACTAATTTTGTCAACAGTCAAGATTTTAAGGTTCAGAAAAAATTAATGTCTGGTAGAGGGATTAGTCCTTGGACTACGGTTCCTTGTTTGGTTACACAATCTGGTACTGAGCCAATTGTTAGCATTTATCTACCAGCACAAACTGCCACGCCATTATATTCTTACCAGATTAGTGATTTATCAGATTATATATTTTGGGAGAATGGTTACAAATATAGATTAATAATTTCTAAAGAAGTAGGATACTAAAAAGGATTAACAAATGAGTTTATCAAATTACGCAGAAGATGCATTTTTAAATCACATTAGAGGTGGTGCTACATTCACTGCTCCTTCTGGTGTTTACGCTAAATTACACTTAGGTGATCCTGGCGAAGCTGGGACATCGAACGCTGCAACAGAAGCGACAAGGAAAGCAATCACCTTTGCTGCAGCCTCGGGTGGCTCAATGGTGTCTACAGGTTCTCCAGCAGCATCTTGGACCAACGTTTCTACAACTGAAACATACACACATGTTTCGTTCTGGGACGCTTCAAGCGCAGGAAACTGTCTTGGTTCTTCAGCTCTTTCCGCGTCAGCTGCAATGACTGCGGGAGATACCTTCCAATTATCAACAGTAACTTGGACTTTGGACTAATATTAGGAGTATATAATGTCATTATCAAACTATTTAGAAGATGAGCTTCTAGACCATCTCAGAGGATCTGCTTATACTGCCCCCTCTGGTTTGTATGTGAAACTTCATACCGGCGACCCTGGTGAAGCTGGAACAAACAACGCTGCGGGAGAGACAGATAGAATCGCTGTTACCTTTGGTGCAGCTAGCTCAGGCTCCATGTCTGGTACTGGTTCGCCAGTTGCAGAATGGACGAACGTTAGCACAACTGAAACAATTACACACTTTTCAATTTGGGATAACTCAACAGCTGGAAACTGCTTAGGATCTGGTGCGCTGAGTGGTTCTGTTTCAGTAACTGCAGGAGACACTTTACAATTAACAGCATTAACCTGGGCACTAGATTAATTTAATAGAGGTTTATTATGGCGACCAGGTTAAAGACGGTCAAATACGCCTTTCCAGCTCTGGCGTCACTCACTAATAACACGCTGACAACATTAACGCAAATTACCGTTTATTTACCAGAGACTGGTACAAAGACATTCCGTAGTGTTGTTGCTCATGTGACGTTCGACGATATCATAACCGCTACTGGTGGTTCTATAACCACTAAAACAATGAACCTAAGATTAGGCGCTGCTGGCTATACTTCTGTAGCAAATGCAAACGGACTAACAAACTCTGGAGAAAACTTATCTCTATATTTGACGGCTGATTTTACGTCACACTTCACAACAAACTGGACTGGTACGTCCATGACTTGTGATTTTCAGATACAGCTTAACCAGTCAACAGGTACTACTTTGGGAATGGTAAATGTATGTGTTACGTTAGATATTACTTATGAGTATGATGACACTTCAACTACGCAGATCAAAACAGTTTTAATTCCGTTAAACATGCCAGTGGGAGCTTTAGCGACGACTGCAACGACGTATGACACAATTCCGGCTTTAGACACATACTTACCTGAAGCGAGTAAAACCTATAGACAGACCTATATTGTAGTACAGGGAAACGAAGCTAGGAATGCGGCTACTACAGACCATACAATGACTTTGAGGGTTGGCGCAACCAATGTGACTACCGGAAACTATGAAGGAGCATTGGCTTCTGATCGGTTTTTTAGATATGTTTGGCAGTTAACTTGGCCAGACACAAGCACTACACATACATGGCAGCCTACAGATACAATTGGTAGAAATAATCACGCTCAAGCTTGGTTAGTGGTAACTTACGAGTTTAACGCTAGTACAACTACTTCAGTTATGAACTCTGTTATGCTTCCAATGGAAGTTAATTCTCCTATGGGTGGAACAACTTCTAGCGATTATCAAAGAGCAACAAGAGAACTGTTTATACAAGAACAAAACATTGCTACGAGCAGAATCGCCTTCTTTGTCTTTTGGCAACAAATTGCAGCTATTGGCGGATTAAATATGAGGATAGGCACGGGGTCTTTCGTGGCCTATACAGATACAGCATCTGTTTTGTGCGGCTCAAATGCTGCTATGGTAAGAAATGATTCTGCTTTTACTTTAGCCAGGGGTAGGAATTCGTTGAATTTCAATATTTATAGAACAGATACCGCTGACTATGGCTGGAATATTTGTGGTTTTTGGTTAGTAAATTATACCTCTGATAAACATGCCGATGGAGTTGGCGCACATAATCATACTGTTGAGTGGGGCCTAAGCCAGAATGGAACTGCATTACCAGCCTCTTTAGTTACCGTATCGGCAACTGCGCCAGTTATTCCAGAAAGTAACTATTATATAACAGCTATTGGAAATCAATTAATAGCGATCCCGAGTAGCGGTATAGCTCCATCTGGATTTACGGTGCAAGTAGAAAGATTGTCATCTGGTGGTGAGGGTGGAGTTAAGTGGGAAAACGCTTACGCCGATATCTGTCAGACAGATCCAGAAATTGGTGATTTCTTTATATACTCACAAGCAAAAGACCTTTTCAAGAGATGGCCCAACGATCCCGATACTAATAGATTTGACCTCGAAACGGCTAGAAGATGGAGAATTTATTTAATAGGATCTACAGCGGTTGCGGGCTGGTATAGCCTTTCTGTAATCTTTACTTATCACACTATTACATATGCTGTTGCTGGAACGGTTTCTCGCTATGCTGATGCAGATGGAGCGGGATTAACGGTAAACGTATACCGTCAAAGTACCGGAGAAAAAGTGGGCTCCACCACTACTACAAGCGGTGGTGCGTATACTTTTACTTGGTATGATGATACCGAAAACCTATTTACAGCATGTTTTGAAGATTCGACTCACAATGGAGTATCACCTCCCGGACTAGCTACATAAAAGGAGGGTCTAATGGCTTTTGATATTTCTTTGCTAGACTCAAGTTTTGGCAAAGTCCTAGATCCTGTATTATTAGATTCTCGCCACGACGCTAATCCAGGTGCAACTTCTGAAGTTTCTAACTCAGTTAGTTATCAAAGTGGTGTTAGATATATTGTTTTCGTATCTCAAGCAAGATTATCTTCTCTTGATCCCGATACACCTACTTTAAGCGGATGGTCACAAACCTGGACGGAAGTTCACAATAACCTTTGGGCATCTGCGGGTACGGTCAGGAGAAGGGTTACGGTTTTTACCTGTGTAACTAATTCCTCGGGAACGGGCGCTCTTACTGCTTCATATACTAATACTCCTGATTCAGTAGCTTTTTTCGTATATGAATTGGAAAATGGTGGGGCACCGAGGACTATTCTCGATTCGACTACCACTCACACTAGTGGTAACTTAATAGAACCTGTTACATTTCCTAACATTTCTAGCAGCAGAAACACTGTCTTAGTGTATGCGATTGAAAATACTAGTAATACGGCCAGCTCTTTAAGACTTGAATTAGATGCAGACGCTGGCGGAGATGCTGACTGGATTGTTGACACACTACTGAGCTATACTGGTAGCCCGGTTAATATTAACTTAGTTGGACATAAAAACGGTAGTGACGATTTAACCCCAGGCGTATATCAAAACACTGGTACTCCATCAAGCAGTTATTTGATAGCTATTGAAATAGTATCAGATTCTGCATTTGATGTTCTTGTCTATTCTCAATTATTGGCAAGGACAGTTTCACCAAGTGCTACAGGCACATTAACTGGTACTGCAACTAAAATAGCTGGTTCGACTAATAGAACTACTACCCTATCCGCAACAGGAACCCTATCTGCTTCTGGTATTATAGTTAAGTCTCGCACTTCAACAGTAAGTGGCACTGGCACTTTATCTGGTACAGGAATCAAGGTCAAAATTAGAACCTCAACAATGGCCGGAACTGGTTCTATAGCCGGATCCGCTGTTCGTGTTAGACTGAGAACTAGCACTATTAGTGGTACCGGTACTTTATCAGCTAATGCGATCAAGGTTAAAACGAGAACCTCCTCAATAGCTGGTACTGGTTCTCTTTCGGCTACCGCCATTTCACTTGCGACAAGAACGTCCACTTTGTCAGGAAGTGGAAGTATTACTGCGACTGCGTTAAGAATAGTACTGAAGACTGTTACTGTAGCTGGAATTGCTACTTTAACTGGTTCAGCTATAAAGCAAAAAACTAGAACAGTAACCGTTTCTGGTACCGGTAGTTTAAGTAGTGCCGGATTAAAACGAGTATCACGTACCAGCACATTAGCTGGGACGGGTTCTCTCAATGCAACAGCCATTAAGCTTAAAGCAAGAACAGTTACAACGTCTGGTACTGGTACTCTATCTGGTAATATCCTGAGGCTATCAATTAAGACGGTTACCGTCGCTGGAACTTCTACGATCTCTGGTTCGGGACTCAAAATAGTCACTAAAACCACAACCAATAACAGCACTGGTACACTGACTGCTTCAGCAATTAAAGTTAAGTCTAGAACTTCTACGAATGCGTCGATTGGTACTCTTAGCGGTGAAGCCGAGTCAATAACCGTTATTAATCGTACCACTCAAATTAGTGGAGCTGGAACGCTTTCCGGAGATGCGGTTAGAGTTAAGATTAGGACGACAACGCTTTCTGCTACTGGCTCATTAAGCGGAACCCTGGTAGAACCGTCATCGACTTCGACACAATTAAATGCCGTCGGAACGATATCTGGTGCTGCCATTCTTAAAGCACTGAGGACTTCCACTATTACGGCTACAGGAACTCTAACTGCGGATGCAATTAAGTTCTCTGTTATTAATAGAACTGTGACGATTACAGGTACTGGATCTATTTCCGCATCAGCAATTAAGGTTAGATTAAGAACTGTTAGCCTAGCAGGCTCATCAACACTTTCGGCTTCAGGTCTTCGTGTACAGTTAAGATCAACGAACAATGCCTCGACGGGAACTATAACCGGTTCCGCTATAAAGGTTGTAAGTTCTTCAACTACTCTAAGTGCATCTGGTTCACTATCAGGTACTGGAGATAAAAGCGGTACTGAAAGTGCGAGTGTTGTAATTTCAGGTTCTGGAACTTTATCCGGTATTGCCAATAAAACGGTATTCAGAACTAGCACACTATTTGGTAATGGAAGCATTTCTGGTGCTGCGATTAAGATAAAGATGAGAACCAGTACTAATAGTGGTACAGGTACCTTATCTGCGGAAGCTTTAAGATTTGGGGTTGTTAATAGAACAACTAGCGTAAGTGGTCAAGCAACTATACAAGCTGTTCCTCTAGTTATTAGAGTCAGAACGTCAACTGTAGCTTCTGTGGCAACTTTGCAAGCATTGGGTATTAGAACAGCCCTACGCGCCTCTAGTGTGGTGGGAACTTCAGTTCTTTCGGCTTCTGGTCTCAAGATCGTTGTTAAATCAGTTTTGGCTGCTAGTACTTCTACATTGACCGGTTCGGCTGTCAGAGTCGTAAAAACTACTGGCTCAATAATAGGTACTTCTATTATCTCTTCAGCTCAAAATAGAATTCTGGCTAGAAATTCTACTCTGTCAAGTTCTAGTACAATAAGCTCTACTGGGCTTGCTGTTAGACTGATTCAGGGTTATCTATATGGAACATCCTCAATATCTATTATTACTCCAAACTACATAAAGTATCCTAGTCTTGAAAACTTTAGTGAAACATCTGCATCAGAGTATTTAGATTCTATATCATTAACTGCAGATGGGGTATCTATTCTAGATTCTATTAGTTTTGATTCGGGTGGTAGTAATTTAGCTATAACTTCTTATTCTAGTGACAGTCCTCTTTAACTAATTACTATATAAATAGTTAATTACCATCGGAGATTTATCATGGCAACAATTTATTCTATTGGAGATAATATAACTTTAAAAGCTACTTTTATTAGTTATGATTCTTCTGATGATTCAGAATCAGTGGCTGTACCAGACTCTGTTAGTGGATTTATCTTTAAATTAAATTCTACTACTAAGACTTACGATAGCTTTGATACATTTACTCCTAACGAAATATCTCCTGGTGTTTATACTCATGTGTGGAATATAACGGAGAATGGAAAATTCAAAATACAATTTTTAGCCTCATTTGGTTCAGGTCAGGAATCTAGTAACATTAGATACATGATCATTGGTCCGGTTTCTACTTCGACTAGTTTAGGTTCGAATGTTGTTTATAACTTCTTAGGAATACTGGATCCTTTGTACTTGAATCCAGAAATTGTTTTAACCTATTTTAGTTCTGCAGATTTAGCAGAAGTAACTGAATTAATTAATTGGTATTCGTTAGAGATTAAAGCGTTACTAAATGTAACAACTATTACTGAAGTAACGCAATTAATGCAAGATTTTATCTTAGCTTCTGTATTATGTGATCTTTCTAAGATCTATACATTTGGTGGAGGGCTAAGTGGGTTTACTTCTTCTGAATCATTCACTTTGGGTGATTTACAAGTTAAAAGTTCTTCCGGCCCATCATCATCAACTTCTAATGGATTCAATAGGTCTGGCGTTGGCTCTTGGTGTGAATTAGCCGCCCTCCTAAGACAAGAACTAACTGCTACTAATAATAACTTGAAAGCAGTTGTCAAAGGTTCAAATTTCAGAAATCCTATTCCATGCAGGGCACTTAAGAGAGTAGACTAATGTCAAGATTTACTAATCAGACATATATGAGGGATGAATTTGATCTCATCCTAAAAGACTACGGACATGACATATATCTTCAAAGAGTGGATCAAACAAAAGAAAATAATGCACAAACTATAGCTTATGAAGATGAACTAGAGATTCATACAGTTCGCTTTAGCGTTACAGCTAACCGAGCCTTACCTGGGATAAGACGTGAAGATATTGAAGGTATAATAAATACAAATGAGCGCATTTATTACTTTAGATATGATGCGAATCCTTTTGATAATGATAGAATATATGAAATAGAAAATAATCCAAAGGACAAACAATCTGTATGGATTATCGACGGTGTGGTTCCTATGTATGGAATAGGTGGGAATCTAATCTACTGGGTGGCAGGTGCTACCAGAATTAGGCCAAATTAATATGCCCGATATTCAAATTGTGACGACCAATACAGCTTATGTTGCCCCCGACTTAAGGGATATACCTTTTGTTGTCGGTGGAGATATAAGAATAGCTTCACAATATACTCGTACCTATAATCCGTATCAAGACACCATACTGTTAATGGGTCATGCAGATCCTGTTGATGGTATCTTTGAACCAAAAGAAACGACTAATAACCCATTAGAAATCATTAATATGTTAGGCGCAAATCCTAGATCACCTCTTCTGAGGGCCTATCTTGAATTAATTGATTTAGGATGTGAAAACGTAATAGTTTATCCAATTGCTCCTATGAGCGAATATGTTTCTGAAGTTAACTTATCAGCCCGATTTGAGATCAATTCTGAATGGGTAGACGAAGAGGTTCCTGTAGAATCTAATTTTCCCTCAATCCAATCTGTAACTTTAGATTGGTCGGATAATAATTTCTATGAGCGTTATTATAATAGACTACATGTAGCTTATTCTAATCTTGAAGCTTGGGGTTTGTTAGACGGAGTTGGAATCATTGTCCCAGTTGAGGCTGTGTTCTATGATTCTGGTGACGTTGATTTTATGGGGCAATTAATTGATTTTTGTCATACATACTTCAATTCTAATGGTAATGTAGTATTAGGAGTTTTAGGAACTAGGATTGCTCAAGTTTCGGATCAAGCTGTAGATGAAATGATTAATGATCCAAGATTGAATCCTAATACAAGCTTATATCTTGAATATGGGAAATATGTTATGGTTGCCGTCGGAGAAGGTATCATAACTCATAAGTCAACTAGTTTAACTCATAATAGTTCTTTAGCTGTTCAAGTTGCTGCGAGTATGGCATTGAATGATCTAAAGAGGGGATTGTCTGGTACGAGACTAAATGGTTGCGTAGGTTTAACCGGCCGAGAATTAACGAAGGATCAACAATCAAGATTAGCAAAAGCTAGGCTAAATCCTGTTGGTAGAACAGCCAGAGGATCGAGGGGCTTTGCTTATGAAATTAAACTTCTATCTGACAATACCTTAAGCGGATTACCAGAGGAAACTTTCAATCTGTCATACCAGGGTATAGGAACTAATTATTGGTCAATGTCAATCATGAGAATGGTTGCCGCTGTTATTAATCAGATAAAACAAGATGGACAGACTTTACTCGGAGAAAGTTTAAGCGCTGCAGACACATTTAAAAAGAGCGTTGAAACACTGCTTGTTAGAATGCGTGATAACGATTATATCCGTGATTTTTCTTTAAATATTGAAACGATTCCTAATGAATATAAATTACTAGTTAAAATAGGCTTAGCTCCGATATTCACTATTAAGCATATTTATTTCCAAGTAGAGGCAGGTCCCGGATGACCAATATGAGTTTTAATGTTATTTCTGGTCGGAAGGTAAGTGGCCCGAGTCCAGAGTATGATGTATTCTCGGACCAAAAAGCACCTCCATTGCAAGCTAATGGCAATTTAAATTATCTTCAATATATTGATTTAATTGGATTCTTATGGGCTAAAGCATATCCCGAAGTTAAATATGTTCCAATGGGCGGAAAGCAATTATACGATCCTGATAAAGCTTATTTAGTCTACTCTTTAGAGAGCCGTAAGACTAAAGAAAGTAATACAAAACCAAGGCATAGAAGTACCGTCGATGATCCAGATGACGATCAAATGAAATTAGGTATTTGGAGCCAGTCCTTTGATAACCTAATTAGCTTTACCGCTCTACACTCTAATCCAAGAACGGCTGAAGAAATCATTGAAAGTTTCGAAGACTTTATGATTGAAGCTACCCCAATCTTTAAGGGTTTGGGTATTGAAGAGCTAATCTATAATAGAAGATTATCTGATGATCATGAATCACGATTTGGTGAAGATTTATCTTCTCGAAGCATAATGTATCAGGTTACGACCCAGAAAATCATTGTCATTGAGATGGATAAAATTGTCGATATTGTTGGTCAGTGTACAGTATTCCTGAATAGATAACTTAAAAGTTGCAACCAGCAGAGATCATATTACTATATATATAGATTTAAGCTGCTCAATTTTTTATACACCCATTTCGGAGGTTATCTAAATGGCTCTTCCTGGCGTCAAGACAACAATTTTAGACCGCTTTTACAACCTGGGTAGAACCGACCTTCCTGGTGGCCCTCTCATCGCTGTAATCGCAAAGCGTGGTACAACTAGTGCCACACCAACCCCAGACTTCAGTGCGTACTACCCTTCTTCAGAGAAGGATGTCATTACTGAGTTTGGTGAGAATTCGCAAATTCACAGAGCATACTATGAACTAACTACTGGTGGTGCACCTAGAGTCGTTCTTATTGCTTTACCTGAAGACACCGTTTTCAATCACGTGACCGCTACGCTCACAAGCGTATCTTACTCAGGTATTGACGTCTTCGACGAGGCATTCGCCGCAGCCGAATCAGCTCGTGCAGACATCATCGTTCCATGGGGTAGAGGTTCTAATTCAACAGACTGGGACAATGCTGCTAGCCCAGCGACTCCTGGAAACGATACTTCAGATTACTTCTATGCAGATAACTCTTCAAGTGTGAGCACTTCATGGGTTAATAAGGTAGGCGCTAAGTGTGCAGAGATTACTCTGAATTCTTACCCAGTTCATGCAGTTTTGGGTGTTAAGGGTATCGCTGGTTCAGAGAGCCCAACCAATGCTGCTATTAATTCTGGTTTTGCTTTCTCGAATCTAATCAACAGAGATGATGCTTTGTCAGACTACGGACACTTTGTGAGCGTAGTCGCAACTGAAATCCGCCCCTTAGGAGCACCTTCTTCTTGGGGTTGGAGTAACGGCGCAACTACATATGCTTCTATCCTAGCACGTCTAGATTCATGGAGCGCTCCTACCGGTAAGCCAGTTTACAATGCAGATCGCGTTCGTTACAATCCGACAAGAGCACAGGCTGAAGCGCTAGTCAATAAAGGTCTAGTGCCGGTAACTCTCGACTTCTCAAGAGCACCAAGATGGACCGACGGACAGACATTCGCTAACTCGGCTTCAGACTACATTAGACTCACTACAGTACGTATTTCTTACGATGTTGTCAAGATCGTTAGAAAGACTGCTCAGAACTACATCGGTGAGGGTATGAGTCTGGAAACTAGAAATGCGTTCGAGACCCAGATCTCATCTAACCTTATGGCTATGCAGAGAGTAGGCGCTATCACTAACTCTGACTTCAGAGTTAGATACGCACCATCAGAAAACAAAGCATTCATTGACGTAGCCATTGTCCCAGCTTTCGAGCTAAGAGAAGTAATTCTCGAAATCTCGATCAACTTCTGATAGAGTCCCCCAGTGCTCGGCTGGGGGACCTTCAGTAATAATAACCCTTCACTAGATGACCACATGGAATGATGTGGCGAGAGGAAAACAATCATGGCTATTTTAGGTGATAGAGACCTATCTGATATTGCGAGGTATACGCAAACTTATACCACATTTTCCGGTGCGGATATTGTATGTAACTTTAACGGAACCACAGTTGGTTCATTAGCTGGTATTACCTGGAGTGTAACTAGAGAAAAGGCCCCAGTTTATACGCTGGGTAGTCCCAACCCTCGTTCGTTCTCTCGTGGGAAAAGAGGTATTGCTGGTTCATTAATCTTTACAACTTTCGACCGCCCCGCACTTTACAATCTCATCAAAGATGGTGTAGCTAAGAGTGATGATAGTTTCAAGATCTGGACAAGAGCATGGAACCTTCTACCTCAGGCTGGAAGCAATATTGCTTCAAACATCGCTAGCGTTGAAAGCAATGCATCTAACGTCGTTAGTGCACTCCCTTACTATGCAGACCAAGTTCCTCCGTTCGACGTAACAATCACTTACGCAAACGAGTACGGTCAAGCTGCTGTTAAGAGAATCTATGGTGTTGAACTTCTGAATGAAGGTTCTGGAGCTTCGATGGACGATATCGTTATCGAAGAGACTATGACCTTTGTTGCTCGCGAAGTTGGCCCAATGATTCCGACAAACAGAGGCTTTGATCAAGCAGCATCGACGATCGATGAATCGGTTGTCACTGGCTTTGGTCTAGGTGGCAGTTAATTTTAATCATTTAACATTAAGGGAGGACTGGTTACGACTGGTCCTCCCTTTTTATATTTAGGAGAAGAAATGGCAGAATCTGTCGAACCATATGTTTATGGCGTCTATGAAAATAGAGAAAAATATGTAGATAACAAATATGTTGATGGATCCCCCATTAAATATACGAGTTTCGCTGGAACTGATATTGTTGCACAAATTCTAGTTCCTTTTGAGGATAAGGCTTTAACCTTAGGTGAACTCCAAACTCTATCTTATTCTATTCACCGAGAGAATAAACCGATTAGATGTCTAGGTCATACTAATGTTAGAGGATTTGTTCGTGGACCTAGAACGATCGCGGGATCTATGATCTTTACGGTTTTTAATTCTTATGCGTTTTATAGGCTAGAACAATTCAAACAACTAATTCACTCTTCGGGGAAAGCGTATGAATTTCCTATTTATCCATTAGCGGATATGTTGCCTCCATTTGATATACTTATAACATATGCTAATGAATATGGTCAATTTGCAAGAATGAAAATATTTGGTGTTACTATAGTAGATGAGGGCGGTACAATGTCTATTGAGGACTTGGTGACCGAACAAACTTATACGTTTATCGCCAGAGGTATTCAGCCCATTACTTCTTATGAGCCAGCTCTGAAAGATTTTTCTTCTAGACCTGTTGAAAGAGGTAATTCGATTTCAATTCTTCCAACTACTCTCTAAGGAATATAAATGGGAATCTTACCAGTTCGTAGCATAGTTAGAGCCGCCAATACAATTAGGGCAAACCAAAGTTCTTCTGGAGTCTCAAGGTCACTAGAAGAAGACGGAATTGAATGGTGGAGTCAAGAAGAAAGTAGGCTGTTTGCGAAATGGGGATCCGCATTTGAGCAGCTTGAAACCAATATTGCTAATCCATATTTTGATTATTTTTATACTGGTCAAGATGTGGAAGTTATGATTGAAGGACTGACCGATCCTCAAGACCATGTTTGTTTATATGGATTTGGATATTCAATTCAACAACAAAAGCAACCGGTCTATGGTTTCTGGAGTTACACTTACGATGGTATGCTCAGGGGAACAAGAATCGTCACTGGTGCATTCAGTATGATAGTTAAAGAACCTCATGGGCTAACTAAGAAGATAGCAAAAGCAACTAAGATACGAGCAAATGCTGCGGGCAATAGTAAAACTTCTTTGAATAAAGTATATGGAATAGATGAAGATGAAGCAAATATCGAAAGATATTGGAAGAGACATTATGATTCTAATCTACAAATAAATCAGCAACATTTGTTCAGCATTCATCCACCATTCAATTTTATCATTCGTTATGGGCTACAAAGCACTAGCTTAGCTAGCTTGAGTCCGACTATGAGGGCTGAACAATTAAGACAATACTATAAGGATGAACCTTTCATCCACGCAGACTATAACGAAAGATTAGTTCCATTCAAGAATAAAGAACTGGAGCATAGAATCCTTCTAGAAAATGTTGAATTAACTTCTAAATCTTTGGAGTATAATTCAGAAGGAGACCCTATACTAGAGACGTACACGTTTATAGCTAGGGATGAAAGAATAGTTGTCCCAAGAGATAATTCCCAAATGGCAGCTATAACAAATTCAACTGCTGGAACTGTTTCCACAAGAGGTTATAATTAATTAGGAGAATAAAGAATGCCTGAGATAGTGAAAAATGTAAAAGAAGATATTGAAGTTGTAGAAGATGAAGTTGATACAGAAGATGAAGTATTTGAGGAAGATGATTCTGTCCCAGAGAATCCTGTAATTATGCCAGAGGATTTGCCCGAAGATGCAATAATTTTTGAAGGTGGTCCAACAGCAGGTCAGATCGTTGAATGGAAGAAAGAGTATGGTGATGTTTATATCACTGAAATTTCTTATGATAGATATGTTGTGTGGCGTACGATCTACCGTGGTGAGTACAAGAATTTGGTACAACAGATCAATCAAATGATGGATTCTGGCAAGTTCAATGAGATTGAAATTAACATGTTCAATGAAGAGACAATCTGCGGGCTATGTGTTTTGTTCCCGCAATATACTCAAGAAGAACTAGATAAGGAATTGGCAGGAATGCCATCGATTATCTCTCAAATGATTCTAGAAAACTCAGGGTTTAGACCTATCGATACAAGACAGCTCTAATATGGAAAAATTCCTTGAAGAACTTATAAAAGAATATAATGAATTATACGAAATAGAGGTTGGAGGAACAACCTACTATTATCGTGCTTTGAGTCTTCAAGAAATTAAAGAGTCTGATAAATTAGAAGATGAAACTGAACGTGAAGATTTTATTGTAAATCTTTGTGTTGTTTATCCTGATATAGATTTTGACAAGATAAAAGCTGGATATATTAATGTTCTAGCAGAAGCCATTATGAGTTCTTCTGGTATTCTAGATCTGGATACGGTACTAGAGTATTTACATTCAGCGCGCGAGTTTTACTCACACGATGCAGTTTCGATCCTAAAAGCTTACGTCATTAGTGCAATGCCATCTTATAGTGATGAAAGCTTAGAGAATTATACTATTAAATCATTAATAAACAAAGTTGCTATGTCTGAACAGATTTTAACTCTGAAGCAGTCAATTATGGGAATTCATTCCGATGGGGTTAAAGTAGAAATAGTTCCGCTTGACCAAGTAGAAAAAGCTAAACCAGAGAACAAGATGACTAAAGAACAATTGTTAAGTCGAATCTCTAAGACAGATAGAGAGACAGCCAATGCTAGGATGCTTGACCCAACTTTGAAACAAAAACTATCTGAAATTGATGAGGACTTGTTAAGAAAAGCATTGGGAGAGACTAGCTCTAATGACCCCATTGCTGCTAAACTTCACGGCGGTCGGTAATGATTAAGGACGGCTCTGGGAAGCATAATCTTGGATTTGGCATCCCGCTCGTAGATCACAAAGAAGAGCCAGGAGTACCAGAACCAGGTAACTCTAATGCGGTTCAAAAAAGCTTTGTAGGTAATCCTGCCATAAAGTTCTTCGCTACAATGACTGCCTCAATGGTAGCGATGCATGTCGCTGGCAAGGTTGCTAAAGAAGGTGGCATCAGGTTAGCTTATAAGCTACAAGATCAAGCTAAGTCTAGTCAGAAAATAGGACGTAGTATTTCTGAAGGTGTTAATTCCTTTAGAAAGATTCAAGCCGAATTAGACGCTTTACAGGGTGTTACACGTAAATATGTAGATCCTGGGGATAAAAGTATCCTTGTCAAGAAGTCACCAGATGGTAGATGGATAAGAGATACTGTTACTCAAACGGACGGCTATCACTTTAGGCATATGAATCCCAAAGTGCCTGATTGGCAGCTGAGGGACGAGATTCAGCAGAGACTGGTCAAGCAAGCTAGAAGGCTTCCGTATGAGTTACCAGGCTTCTATGCCTTTGATAAGTTCTTAATTGATCCTATCCTTGGTAATGATCAAGATAAGAAAAAGGTTGATTGGTCTAATCCATTTGACGTTATTGGCGATTTTGCTTATGAAAGCGTTAAAAATACGGCTTTTAATGTAATCCCTTTTGAGGGGGTTATAGGTTCTTCTAAGCATTCATATCGCAAGATGATGTCTCATATGATGGAGAACCCTAATAACTCTACGGGAATCGTTTCGCTTAAGACGACATTAGAAATGGTCGGAGCCGACGTCTCCGATCTTCTGAATAAGACCGTTAGATTCTCTAATCAGACTATGGGAGCATTCTCTCAATTAGTTCAAGATGCTTCTGAGAATCAACAGACTTTTAGTCAGTTTGTTAAGTCACAATCTACTCGATCAGTATTACAGACTCCCCCGATCCAAAACAGTCGCTCTGCAAGAAGAACGTTCGATAAACTAAAGAATACCTTTAGTGACAGAGATTTAGGGAAGTCAGCTCTAGATACTATGCCTGGCCCATTCAAGGGTATGGGTACAGCGCTGTCAATGCTGAAAGACAACGCCAAGAAGATAGGTAAGACCTACGACGATTGGCAAGAAGTTGTTGCTGGTAGACTAGATATTGATAGGTTAGCTAAGACAGATCCTGATCGTGCACAAGCTATTCGCGCCTTCATGCAAAAAGGTGGCGGTACCTATATTGAACAATTTGCTAGATCTTCTTATCACCTTGGTAGAGGTGGTCCAACCTTACCAGATGGCAGAATCAACCCAGACTGGAAACGTGGTCAATTTTATAGGGGTCGAAGCCAGGATATTTATAATGCTAACTTAATCGAAGCATTATCAGAAACTACTGGATTAACCCCTGAAGCCGCTACCAAATTTGTTAGACTCAGTAGCAAGATAACTCCTTATCCAGGAGGTAAAGCTCCATTTGCTGAGGGTGAAAACCTGATTGAAAGAATTCAATTTGGTAAAAATAAGGTTCACACTAATAGCACAGGAGAATGGTGGGATTCGATTATCCGTGGAGTGGGTAAGCATGGTATTCCATTCGATCCAAACAAACTAACATTAAGTGGATTTAGCGAAGCTGTTAAGAAAACAGATTTAAGATATTCATCAAGTAACTTTAAACAGTTAATGGATGAAGATATTGCATCTCAATGGAACCATCTCCATGGTCAAGTACTTCCTCAGTATGCAGTAAAGTCGTTGACAGGTGCAGCTCCCTTCGAGACTTTTGCTAATAGTCAATTAGGTAGAGCAGATGTTCGAGATGAGTTAATTAGAAGAACCAGTTCCAGATTGGGTGTGCGTACAGTAGATAATGCTGGAAACCCGATGGAGATGGCTGCTTTACGAGATCAGATTCGTAGTAGAGGACTCAATCCAAATGATCCTCATCAACTACGAGGATTCCTAATACATAACAAAGATATTAAAACTCCTTGGAGTAAATCAGGTGCAAACATTTTTGGCCTGAGATCCATGACAATTCATGAGGCCATGGAGAATGGCTATTTTGCGGGTAACACAGAAGCTGTTCGTAAAGAGATATCTTACTTTGTAGATCAGCGACATGGACCAGGGAGAATTGCCGGTCGTGGTGGCGCTAGAGATATTCACGCAAGAGGTCTAGAAAATCTTGGCAGGGTCTATACTAATGCTAATGGTAACGTCATAGATCTAGGCAGAATAAGGCGCAGCCTAACTGCCTCATTAGATACTTTTGCCTCAGATACCCAAATTCCACTGCTACACTTTAATCCATTACAGTTAGGATTTTATAAGAACTATCAGCAGATGAGAAATGCTCTACCTATTCAGATAATGAGCAACACTTCTCTACAACCAGGACAGATCCTTGGTAAGAATGCTGATTTCTATACCTTCATTAAAACCAAAGGATCTAAAGGACGTGTTCATGCCATTATAGGTAATGATACTTCTGGTGTTAGAAACGAATTAATTGAAGGCACCTTTAGACCGTTCATGACAAACATAAAAACTATGGGTGGTAGGTATAGTGAATTGTTTACCACTGGTGAAACTTCAGCTCCCAGTTCACAGACCTACGAAGGCAATAGTAGAACTGCCAGGTTTAAAAGGGCTTTTGATGTAAGTACTAGGCAAGAAGATAATCTACTCTTTGGTAGAGATAGCCTGATTAGTAGGATAAATCGAGCCAGAAAAAGAACGGGTAGAGGTGGCCATAGAGTTTCATTAGAGAACCCTCATCGTTTAGCTGAAGCAATTGGACAAGGATTAAGTCCTAATCAAATTAATTCTTCTGTCTCAGCTGGAATGGATAATCTAGTCGATGCTTTAAGAAACTATGATTTCTCGCCTAGAACGTTAAAGCTTCTAACAGACAATCCTGAATCACCATTATCAAAAGCGTTTGCAAGTGCATTGCGTGGTAAGTCGTTATTTGAGTTAAATGATTCTGAATTACCAGGGATTATTGAAGAGGTTCTAGAAAGAGACCTGCGAAGTACATTTGCTACGAGCACTACCGCACAACGTACGGCTGCACGTCGTATGCAAAACAATCTGCGCAGTCTACTGAATCAAGGAGCCAAACAAAACGAGTTCTGGAATCTACCAGCACCTAATGCAGCTAGAGCTGCGGGTATTAGTCGTAGGGTCGATCAGCTGAGGAACGAGTTTGCTGATTACGTTGTAGGTACATCAGATATTAGGGCTAGTTCTCCTCAAGGTTTCCATTCTGTAGTTGGATCACTTCTTGGTGATATTGAAACCCTTTTCTTAAAAGGATCAATTAACAAAGCAGAAAGAAGTGAAGCCAGAACTGCTATATTAAGTCTTCAGGTTGAAAGAGCGAGAAACTCGGCTTATATATCTGATGGTAATTTCTCGTATCTACAACATAATAGAGACACGCTTTCTGAACTGTTAAAAAGAGATCCAGATTCTGTTAAGCAGTTAATGAAGGAATTCGGTCAATTTAAAACCGGATCTGGATTTGTTAAAAGAGGATTCCGCAAAGCAACTGCATTCGATCCATACGAGGTTGCAGACGAAGTTAACCCATTTGGTTCAGATACATTCTTGATGCCAACGTTTGGTACTGCTTTCGCAAAGAATCCGATGAAAGCTATGATGGGTGTTTCTGGTCTATCCTGGCATCCAGATGCGGCCTCGGGTGCAGCTATTCCCGCTACCCACATGGTTATGAGATTGAATAAGTATTTTGAGACTTTTGGACTAGGCCTAGATGCTTCTCAATATAAGAGTCCTGTAAATCTCTTTGCGGCTGGTATGGTAGGGAAGAGGGTGCTTCCAATGTATGCGGCAGCAGCTACTGCATACAGTATAGATTCCACCTTGGGCGGTTACTTAAACGACAGAGATCAGGAAGGTAACAGAGTATATAGCCCCTTCTTTATGGGGTTAGGCGCTGACGCTATTGCTCAGGGTCAGATAGGGTTAGCGGGACTTATTCCCGGTGGCCAAACTGCCGAGGAAAAGAGAGAAGAACTTTTTGAAGGTCAAGTACCTATCCGCAGAGGTAGATACTGGCTGCTTGGTAATACTCCATTCAAAGGCGAAAGAATCCAATACTTCCGCCCATCTTGGTATCAGAGATTTAAATCTGGAAGTAACTTTACTCCAGAGATGAACGAGACGCCGATGGAAAGACTTCTCTTCGGCTACGACTTCTCCCCATTAAGACCACTTGATCCTTATCGCTTTGAAAGACAGAATGCAGAGACAAGACCATATCCGGTAAGCGGTGATTATTTTACTGGGCCTTATGGACCTGTTACTCCGTTCTTAAATGCAACAGTTGGGAAAATATTAAAGCCGCGTAAACAACTTGTTTCAGATGAAAGATTACAGTATCTAATGCAGCAATATGCACCTGTTGGTGACAGCGGTGCGTACCTGTCTCAGACGCCCATTTTGGGAGCCATTAATAGTGGCTATACTAGTGCTGCTCCTGGTACTGGATCTGCTAATGTATTCTATCCAGCTATGGGTTATGCTAATCCACGAGGACGTGCCTCATCTGAGGTGAGAGGTCGAGCTGAGTCAATGGCTGCGATGTATAGTGATGCAGCTAGAGTGCCTGGCAGCTATGTCGGAGTTTATGATTCATTAGTTCCTTATGGTGTTCCAAAAGTCAATGGAGCAATGACTTCTAGAGTTATATCTAGAGAGCCATTGATCGATTACGGAAGTTTAAATGTTCAGTCTAGAAGACTGGGTTATGCAAGCCAAGAAATGGCTGGTATCTACGGTTTCGGATTTGGTACCCTTAGAACTAGACTTGGCTTAGGTAATCAAGATATGATGCCTACTGCGCCTATGTTAGAACCTGCAAGTATGGGCTACTCTTCTGGTCGTAGTTTCTGGAACCTTAACATTGGTGGTCTTGGTGACCTCCCCATGCCGATTGAAGGTCAATATTCTAACCTTGAACTATCTGAAATCATAAGACGTTTCGTACCGAAAGAGCCGTCGAGTGCTGACTATATAAACCCGCTCCCTAACAGGATGGGAATTGAGAACCCCTGGCTCCCAGGGATAAACTATCCTTTAGCGCCACTCAAAACAGGAGACCCTTACTCAAGAATACCCGATGCAACCTTAAGACTGCCTGGCACGGGATATAGGAGAACTAATACTGTATTCGGATCTAATCAAAATATGAGCATTGCAAATATTCACCAGATCTTAGGTGACGTTGCTCCATGGAGTCAAGAGTATTCAGCTGTCGATAATATGGTTGATAGTTCAGCACTTTCTGATATGGAAAGAGCGCTCATTAAAAGAACTAGACATCAAGTAGATGCAAAAAGAATATCAAATGAGTTTACGCCATACGAATATAAATATGAAAATGCTATAGAAGCCGGACAGCATCCCTTTAAATTTGGTGTCGGTAGGGCTGTTGAATGGTTGCAACATAGAGATACATACTTCAATACAAAATTCCTTCCAGTTAGAACTGCAGTAGAAGACTGGGAGAGAGATAATGTATATGGCGCTACCTTCCCACAGTGGCAGACACCCATTCAAAGCTTCTTAGAGCCAATGATGGATAAAGCTACCCAGCGAGATCCTATTTCAGCCGCACTAGGTTTGGGTACTGTTGGCTCACTTTTCGGTGTTTCGCATAAAGCTAAATTAGCGGGTAGCATCGTAGGTGGTCTAACTGGTCTTGGATCATCAATGTATGGAAAAGCCTACGAGGCCATAACTGGCGATAGATATCTTCCATCGGAAAGAAGAAAAGAATTAGCACTAGAAGAATATATTGATATTCTTTCATACGTTAAAGCAAACCGTAACGCCGCAATGGCAGAGCAAGCAGGTGATGTTAGTTCGGCTAATCTATTCAAGCGAGAGGCCCAGAAAACAATGTATGGTGCCAATCTAGATATGACACCAGAACAGCTTGCATTGGCTGTGCCAAAGCGCAAAAGAGAACATTTTAAAGCAATGCTTTATGCTCCAGAACAAGAAAGAAAGCAGATCTTGTCTACTGCCGGAAGACTTGAAAGGAGACTCTATCAGGCTGCATGGGGGATGGATGTTGAAAAGCTACCAGATCTAAACGAGTATTTTGATAACCACGAACTTCCTCCTCTTGATTCTGAATTTTGGTCACCATTCACAAGCATGGATGCCGTCAAAGTTAAAGTAGGTCAATCGATGGGTATAGATATGGCGCAGATGGGTTATTTCCCGCAACAGATAAAAGAAGCCAACTTAATTAACCCTTCTTATCCTAATATGATGCAAGGATCTAATTCAAGTACATATGCTCAACTCCAGCATTTACTATATAGAAATGGCGGAGGAAATATCCAGATGATCCAAACCCCATTTGGTGGAAGTAGAGTTGAATTGAATATGGGTACATACTGATGAATGAATTTGATGAAATTATAAACGATCCCAACTTTGGTAGAACAATGCATTCTAATCCTTTGTTTAGGAACGTTTTTAACAGGGTTGTTTCCGGTACGTCTTTTTCTAGATTGTTAGCCCAATTCAAGTTTAATGAACATGGTAACTTGATACAAGAAGGACTTAAAGTCCGTACTCCAGAGGGTTTACAACCTTACGTATATGAGAGAAAGCCAGATGAGGCTTTTGTGGATTATCTGAGAAGATCCGTATTTGAATATAAGAGAGGGTTTACCCAAACACGTGGTTATGAAGCAGGATTAAATTATTTTTCTGGAGGACAAACTAACTTTATTCTTTCTGAATTTGCTTCTGCTCATGATCTTTCTGCCCGAGTAGTATCTTTTAAGCCCGAAAGAAACGAAAGAGCCATACTAGAAGATTTTGTAGGTAGAGACTCTCGCGGTAAGCTACTCGGATTGATTGTCCCCGATCAAGAGCAGATCAATATTCTTCAAATGTTTGACAAGAATAATAATCCAGTTAATCTTGATACCATATTCAATGTCTTGGGTATCGATCCTCAAAACATGCCAAGCGTTTTCAAGAGATTAAAGATGTTTACTTCGGATAGAGAAATCGGCAGAGTGTCTGATCCTGGAACTAAAATCAAAGGAATTCTATTTGATCCTACTCAATTCTTTGGGACTAATCCTCAACTGAGAAAAGCAGCCCAACAGTCTCTGGCTGTTGGCGATGTATCTGAGCTTAGAAAAGCTTACGAGATCATGTCGGATGGTATGTCTATTATAACTGAGTCAGGTATGAAGAGAAATATAGGCTTCATGTCTAAAAAGATTGCAGAGATGGAAGCTGAATTAGACAGGCTAGAAAAATCTGGTGGTTTAAAGGTCAACAGTAAAGATCATATTAACCGCGCAAAAGCTATCAACGAGATGAAGAGTGAAATTAGAAGACTCAGGAAAGGTATGGCTAAAGGTAAGTTAGAAGGTGGATTCAATATTAGAGTTTTCGGTGCTGCAGATTATCTTAATCCTGCCTCAACAATTGACTTTTCTAAGGGCGACGCTATCTATATGTCTGAAGCTCGTGCTGTTGAATTTGTTTCTAAATTACCACAGTATGCTGGGATGAGCCCGCAAGCAATTTTGAAAGCAGTTAGAGAAGCTGATTTTATAACTTCTAGTGCAGATATTAAGTCAGAAATAAAGGCATTACCTGGTGTTAGAAGTGCTATGACATTATTTCATCAGCCTTCTGGATCCAAAGAGATTGCTTATAGCAACTCTCTAACTATGGCTACGTTCGGTGACCAATTTGATTCTTCTATGGGTAAAGATAGTTATCTTATGCATTCGTTAAAGAAGAATATTGAAGAGGATATGGAAGCTATCAGGAATGGAGATATAAAGCCAGGATTCTTAAAGATGATAGAAGACCTAGCAAATGAACCTACTCCAACTGGACTTTCTGCATCAGAAATTGTAGCTCATAATCAAAGCAAAGTTTATGCACAACGACTTAAAGACTTTATAGAGGGCGGAGGAGATTTACGTTCTAATCCGGTAATGGCTCAGCAAGCTATGAACACAATTCGTAAACACTATTTCAGGAGAGTAAATGAAGATGGTGTTCCAAGACGTGTAAATTATCGTGGATCTGAAGTTGAAGCATTAAGTCTAAGAGCGCCTATGCGTATGTCAACGCGTGCCCACATGTCTGGTGCAACTTTTGCTGGAATGGAAGTTAGCCCTGGCTTTGCTGCTTATAACGAACAACTTGGAAGATTTGTTTTTAACGAAATAGATATTCTAGCTGCCAGAGTTGCCCAAGGTGGTTCTGACTTAGACGACGCATTATACATGACATTGAAATACGACACCAAAGCACGCAGACTTCTTTATCATTCATTGAGAGACCCTAACGCAATGGGTGAGTTCATGTTCTATGATGTAGATATTGCTACCAGTAGGACATTACCATCTCAGATAAAAGCTCTTGAATTGAAGCGAAAGAATATTATAACAGAATTAGCAAATTCTAAGAACTTATCAACTAAAGCAAAGAAACTTATTGCAGAGTTAGATGAAGTTAACGACACGATGCATAGGTATTTCTCTGGTGAACAGGTTATGATTAATGGTGAATCAATTCCTCAACTAGACATTCCTACAATTGATTTGGCTAGACAATATTCATTAGATGCTCATAGAACTGTATTTTCTCCAAAAGGATTTGGAAGAAGCAAAGCTTCGATAGAGAGATACAGTCAGGCTAATCCGGGAATTGCTTTCGTTACTTCGAGGCAAATGGGATCTGTTAATGAATTTCATAGTAGACTAATTGGAAATAGAAGGATGTTAGCTAGCGACGGAATTGCACCATTAAGTCTTTTCGAATTTACTGGTAAAACGGACTTCATTCAACAGGGTATTTTAAAAGAAGATAAAATCATCAAGGATGCACTAAAGAAGGCATCTGAAAGTAGTAGTATTCCAACTACTGCTGCAAGTAGAAGATTAACCTCATCTGATATTTTAAAGAGAATCGAAGATGAATCTAAGGGTAGAGGTAATCTGGGTAAGTTTGTTAACCAATTTGCTGTTATAGAAAATTACATTCAGACATATCTAAATATAGATAATTATTCACATATAGATGAAAGACAAGCTCGGGCTTTCCAAGAAGCAATTTTAGCCGCTATCAAAGAATCTAATTTAACAACCATTGAGCGCGAGGCCGTGATTGACGCTATGGTTAAGACCCAAGATGTTAGCATCGTTGAGCGCATTCCTGAAATTATGAATCGTAATGCCCAGAAATTTGGTAAGCTAATTAAGACCATGCAGGGTATATCTGCAAATATGGGGATCGGACTTGATGTTGGACTCGATCCTTATCTATATGCAACTCGTGGTACTGGGATGGAAAAACTTCTATTAGAAGGTTATGGCACAGATCATATCCGTCCGCTACTGTTGGGAGAGAATAGTCCATTAGCGTATCTAAGCAATATATTTAACCAAGTCAGAGAGTTAGAAAATTCTTTTGCTGAAGTTGATACGAAGAAACTAATGCAAGAGATTAATCAAAACCTGCTAGATAAATTAACAGATTTCCAACCTACTCCATTAGAAGTTACAAGAGCGCAGCAATTCTTAACTGATTACAGTCTAAATAAAAAGATGTTGAATGAAACCGTATCAGATACAACATCTATGGTTGAAAGATTGAAAAGAGTATTAGGTGGTAAGCCTGAAGAAATATTTAATCTTACCGAAGATTCAGTTATGGCGGCATCATTTGACAAACTGCGTGAGTGGGGACTACTTGATGACGTTGACTCCCTAGATAGACAATTGCTTGCTGTAGCAAAGCTAGCAGCATCTCAGGTAGCTGATACCGGTAGATTGGTCGGAACTGGAATCGAATCGTTGATGGGCATTTCATTGACGCCCGATGAACTTCCCTCTATGTCTAACTTCTTTATGGGAGCCTTAACTAGACACACAGGTCAGCAACAAACTATGCTTGATCGCATTGGTAGTTTACGTCCTCAAGATTATGAGGACTTCCAAAATGTGTTAGGGCAATTTTTCGTTGGTCCTCAACTAAATAGGTTGACTTCTGACTTCGCGAACAAGCATGTTGATAATAGGTTACTAATTGGCGAATTAATGAGTAGAGTCAATCAGATGAGGCAAGCTGCATTGCACGCGGCTGCTTCTCAACCAGAAGCTTCTGATGTTGCTGGAAGACTTACTGATATCGGTACCAGGTTAGCCAGATATTATTCTGAGACTTCAGAATTTACTCCAACCACATCAGTGAGAATACCCGGATTAGATAGGTATCTCATGAGACAATCAGCTGACGAAACTGCTGACTCAGTGACTGATAGGGTCGTTAACGGAACTACTCAGTTAATGAAAAGACTTGATGGTAAAGCGCTTCGAGACTTAATGGAAGTAAGAGGAGTAAAACGCGGTGCTATTGGTGCAGGTATTTTTGCTGGGATAGGTTTACTATATGGAGTGAATAAAGATAGATCTCCAGAAGACCTTCAAGGACCTCCATTATTGCCTGGTGGATCTGCTTACGAGGAATATCCAAGAGTTCCTGATGATCTAAGTTCTATTTATTCTTCTCTTCAAAATAGAAATTCATTTAGTCCTGGAGTTTTATATAAGGTTAATATGAGTGGAAACTTTGATTCGAATGAAATGAGAGGTAAAATAGAATCAATAACTGGATCTCCAGTGAGATCTAACGTTTATAATTCTAGACAGACGAATTCTAGTTATAATAATTCTCAAAGCATTTTGAACGGAATAATGAATTCATGAATATTGGAAAAGCCTTGAAGAACGTGGGAAGTCAAGCTACAGCGCCAGCGGTAGAAAAAGCTACTAATGTAGCTAATGGAGCTAACAGGGCGATGAGTGCGCCCACTACGACGATGAGGCCATCACCTAAGGCTCCACCAAGAAGGGTCCTACATAAGGGTTCCGCAGCTGGACTTAGAAATGAGAAGACGGCTAGACTTGAGTTGCAGGGTGCTGGTTATTCCAACCCTAGTAATCAAAAAGCCAGATACCAAAAAAAGGCTATGACGTTACCATCAGTTTCTACTAATACTTTCAGTAATAGAGGCACATTAACTGGTAGAGATTTTGATCATAGACCTTTAAAAAGTTCTTGTGGATCAATTAAAATTTTAAGAAAGAACATGCAATAATGCCCGAAGATCTTAATATTAATGATGAAGAAAATAAAACCTTTGAAGAGTTAGTTGCTAGTAGACTTTTTGGCGCTAAGACTTTCAAAGAATTAACGTATGGTGAAAAGATTAAAGTTCGTGCATTCTTGGTTGATTTCTATGAAGTTGCAGCAGATCCAGAAGATCTTATTACGAGGATCGACGAAAACTTATTAGGTCCTAATGATTTCCAATTCTTAGAGTATTTAGTTTCACATCCAGAACTAATTACTGAACTAGCCCAGACATTTATAGACTCAGATCCAATTTTAGAAGATTTGGGCGGGAAAGTCGGAACTGGTAATGAGTCTATAAAAGAAGGCGCGAGTATTCAAGTAGCTCTACAAAAGTATATTGAATATAAAGCTAAAAAAGAAGCTGAGAAAATAGCCTTTAATGAAGAAGATTATGTAGAAACTGAAATCAAAAAGTTTGGTGATTTTAAATCTAAATTAGATCATATTGATTCTCATAAAAGAATACGTGAATTACTACTAGACAGACCTGGTGAAAAGTTCAGGGAAGATAATACTCCAGCGGCAATTGCACCATATCAGTGTCGTATAGGTGCATCTACTTTCTTAATTCCGCCAACAAACATTAAAGTAAGTCAGGTTTTTAAAACCGGCTCTTTGACTAATGGTGCTATTCGTCAAACTAATACGCCGAAAACAAACTTAGGTCATAGCGAGACTATGATTGAAATGAATTTGTTTTTCCCTAACCATGAAAGTATCTGGGGCTTCAGAGGCGATAAGGCCGAATTCGATATATTTAATTGGGATCCAAATCCTATCATTAGAACTGATATAACAGAGATTCAGGGTAATATACAAAGAGCTGGCGAGACAGTATCTGACTCTGTTGTCGACTACTTCTTATCTTCATTAAGAGGGCTCGTTACTCAGTTTAGATATGCTCCATTCCTACCCGTGAAGAATGAGTACTTAAACAGGACATACGACATCACTGCTGTCACGATGATGGGTATGAGCGTTACCACTGTGCCGGATTTCCCATTTGTGTTACAAGTTACTCTACAGATGGGTAAGTTTAATTTCGATCCACTCTTGCCGATGATTGAGCACTTTGATCAAGCTATTCACTGGGGCAGATTTAGACAGTACCTTGGTAGAGCAGCTGCTAGATTAGACGCCAAGGTTAATCAAGGTTTCTTAATTGATACTAAGGTGGGTACGCCAGACACATCTACGCTTGAAGGAATTGAAGAAGCCAGCAATCCAACAACTATAGTCGGATTTGAGGGTGAATTAATTCCTGTATTCGATAAATATAAGGACATTAAAGATGGAAGACATTTCGATCTTTATTATCCTGTGACCACTCCTTCTAGAATCTTTGCGCCAGATACTACAGATTTCAGGCAACCAGGTGAAGATGAACAGCCATCCATAGATAAGTGGGACGGTATATTGTCAGACCTAGGGTTGGATATTATTGAGGAAGCACCTCAGTTCAATTTCTTTGAATACGATAGAGCCATTAAAAGTATTACTTTAGAAAGAGAAATACTAAAGGAATGGTTAGAAATAAACAAGAAAGTATGGCAGAGTATGGACAAAGCCGCTTTCGACGAGTTTATGGATTATGCTTTAGATAAAGCTAGAAAAGAAGGTAATAGCGAAAACTTAGCTGCCCTTGAGGCTTATTATAAGAGTGAATGGTTTTACGAACTATTTGATTTATTATCTTCTAATAACAAAGCATTTAAAGATATCATAAAGAACCGCAGATTTAAAGATAGCAACTACATCCTTAATGAGTGGAAAGTCCCCATGGAAAAGCTTGCTGTCGATTGGGATAAATGCATCGTAAATGGTATCTCGGTTTCCCTTTCAAATACAATGGCGAAGCTTCAAATCCAGCTTCAAGATGAGCCAGTCCATCAACACCTTGGTGGTGGTGATTCTATGGTTATGGTGAGTATGACTGTATTAGGGGAAGATAATCTCATCAAGTTCAGAAGATTATTCCAGCACATTAATGGATTGGCTAGAATTGAACAAGCACATGGTGTATTAGGATTCTTGGGTATCAAGAACGTGGTGACTGCGCTTTGCGGTATTAAGTACGTTCTTCCATTAGATTTTGAAGTAGATACAGTTCCCGGAATGCCGCATGTCTATACAGTTAATATGTCATTTGTTGACTTTGATGTTATGCAACAAGAAAGAGAAACGCTTTCTGCCGAACAACAAAAAGAAATGATCGAATACTTTGGTAAGAGAAATCCATTCCTGAGGATCAAACAGTATTGGAGTGCATTTAACCTATATCCAGACCTACCTCTTGACGTCCGAGATGAGACTGGAAAAGTAGTTGGACATCTCGATCCAGACTGGTACTTTAGATCATTCAAAACTAATGACAACGACCTGTTTAGTTGGCGTACTGACCCGAAAGTTATTAACCTCATTAGACAGTATGCAGAGTTAAAGTATAAAATAACTCCTAGAGAAGATGGTACCACCATATCTGAAAGTGGTATCGATCTAGATATGGCTAAAGTTCAAGAGCTTGAAATGAAGCTTAGAGACATAGTAGCTAATGGTGGTGAACTTCCTACTGGTTGGATTATTGGCTCAGATGGCATTAAAACAATAGAAGATGATCCAAAGGCAGATCTGGGTACTCCCGACCTGCGCCAAATCCTGGGGGTTATACCCGAACAAAGAGTAGCTAGTTTCATTGACTTTTATGATTCTGGTTATTTCACAGTTGGAACAATTAACTTAGATACAAAAGAAGAAACTAGATCCTTAAGGATGTCTGTGTTCGCTGAAGATTTAGCTTCAGGCACATTAAAGAATATACCATCGATCCCTAATACAACTCCTTACGCTGATTATCAATCGGAATATATCGATAATGAAGGTAATCCAAATAATCAGTATAGAGCAATGCTTCAGGACTTTGATTACCGTAACCTGAGAGGAAGAATGCTTCAGGCATTTCCTACTTATATGCTATGGCTTATTGATGAAGGTGGTAGATTCGCGGGTATCAAACTGTTTGATAACTTTTATGGATTAAATTCAGTTCTAGACTTTTCTGTGATTCAATCACAAGATGCTATTGGAGACTCATTAGTCTTAAGAGTCAGTAATATATATCAGAAGCTGACTACTCCTTACAATGACGTTTTAATTACTGAAGATGATCCCTTATACGAAACCCCAATTGGTCGATGGATTACGACAGCCCAACAAAGACAAAGAAACATTGATTCAGGACTATACAATACTATTGTAGACGTCAATCATATTAGACTAAAGCCAGGTGTCAGGGTACACCTCCGTGCCGGTTACGGTGCTAATCCCAATGGTCTACAAACGATCTTTAACGGCGTAATAACCGAAGTTGCTCAGGGTGACGTTATGACTATAATAGCTCAGTCTGATGCAGTTGAATTAACCGGAATGGTTAATAGCACAAATGCTAAAGGTCATAGCGGAAAAATAGATGGTGGACTACTTACTAACTTCTGGCTTTCAGAACCAAGAGATCTTATGGTTAGATTGCTATCCATGGGATCTTCACGATTTAAGGAATGGGTATCGTGGGGAAGTAAGGGTGTAATCTTTTCAGAATCCAGATTTGGTATTCGTCACTTTGGAAATATTTTATACGAAGAGATGACACCGAATGAGAGAATTGCGGGATATAACATGAATGCAACTCTCGTTAATTCAGTTAACCAGTCTACTGGTGCTGGTTCAGCCGCGCAGTTCAGTGGACTAGTTGGTAGCTTCGCGCAAGATCTTTCCGAGATCAGTTATTCAAGCTTCTTAACTACAAACCTAAATGGTACTCTAATCAATCTTGGAAAGATGATGTGGTTGAATCAAGCTTCTAAGAGAGATTACGAAATTTACAAGAGGAACATATACCCCGGCAATGGGACTGGAATAGCGCAGTTCATGGGTGGAGATCAGCTAGATGCTGGCATCATTCTAACCACACAAACTGCTTATTACGGAGACAAGAATTATGATCCTAATTCTAGCCCAACGACTTCGCCGGAACCACCCAAAGAAGAAGCTATCAGCCCTGAAAGTAATAAAGTATTAGTTGATGAAATTTATACAGATTACTGGGCTAATGCAGGTGTGTCTAAAGATGAACTTGTAACAATGCTGGAAACTCCAAATGAGTTAGGCGAAGAGTTACTAGTTTCTGATGGTGGTGACGGTGCTCGTGGTTTGCTTGAGTTCTTGATGCTAGGACCCGAACTAACGGGGGAAATAATAAACGCTGCTGATTCAGGTTTTGAATATCTAACTGAGAATCTTTTGGGAAGTTCAATTGATTTCATTCCAAGTTCGATCAAAAGCCCTCTTACATTGGTAGGCGGAACTCTAGATGTTCTTGATGCAACTTTTGGGATGGGCAAGCCAAGTGGCATTATGAATAGAATTAAGAATAGTGGATTTGGCCAATTAACCGGCATGGTTCAAGAGGTCGAAGACGACGATCTATATGGTTACCAAGAAGTTGCGTTCCGTGCTCAAACATATATGAAAACGGTCTGGGATCTTTTTGAAGTTTGTGCCGCTCTTCTTCCAAATTATATAGTAGCAATTAGACCGTTTGAAGATAGATCTACTGTATTCTATGGTAAACCACATTGGCTGTATACCTCTGGCGTTATTCCCGTAAGTATGGGGGTTCCTAGAGATAAGTCAGCAAAACCGGCTATTGAAGAGCCTGACGTTTTTATGACTTCATTACTCAAAGAAGTCCAACAAGGCTCATCAAATGACTTTGAGAAGATGATGCGTATTGTCGACGACGTTGATGCTTTGAAAGATATATCTCAGTTCATTGTTAGAGAGAGTATTGATCCCTATAACGCTGGTGGTCTTTCTCCGGATGCGGAAATTGTTAACCCAGTCTTACAACAGTCTGCTGATCTTTATAATAAGAAATTAGCTGATCTTGAATTATCAGATCCGGAAGCTTTTGACAAGTACAAAGACTGGCTTTCAAAGAGCGACCTCCAAACTGCTAATCAAGATATCATTGAAAAAGTATTTAATGAAATAGCTAATGATAAAATTGATTTAGAAGATGATGATGTTCTCAAAATGATTGACGAGAATCAAGTTATCAATACAGACAACAGGGGGAATACAGACGCTAGTGGGAAGTATTTGAATGATCTCATTGGATCAGATTATGGCATGATGCAAGGGATGAAGAACTGGGATGCTCAGGTAACTGCATTGGTCGGCGACGATAAAGCTAAAAGAGAAAACCTTATTGATTTATTTGAAAAAGACCCGATTACTTTTGCTTACCAATTTGGTTGGGCATTCAGCGCCATCCCTGCCTACATTGACCCAGATACTGGGTTTGGTGTCGATACTGTAGGAACGTTAGCTCGACAGAGATATGACGAAGATTATAGTGCCCTAGTCGATGCCCCTGGAGATGGTAAGAGTCTTAGTGATGCTATTGATATCTGGCGAGATTTTAGAATCAGTTACAAGGAAAGGCGCGAAGTTAGAGAGACCTATGATAGAGCATTTCCTTTAACCGAAGCACAAGATAGATTTGAGGATGTCTTCCAGTTGTTCATGAGGTTTATGTGGCAAGATCCATACAATCGTGCCTGGGTTGTTTCAGCTGCCTCTAGGGAAAGAGATCTTATACCAAATAATATTCCATTACCTGGAGCAGACCTGGAACTAGGATTCTTGAATGACTCTACTGGCTGGCAATTCCATGAGGTTGATAAAGTCTGGAGACAATTCATATTATCTTCAGATGTAACTATCGACGAAGAGGGTACAGTTCAGGCTCCAGCTGCTAGAAGATATATAAGAAATAATACAATTGTAGGTAATACAGCACAAAATGTTCTTTCAGGTGCTTTTGAAGATGTCGGGAATTGGTTCGACGAAAATATTGGTCAAGTGATTGGTCTTATCAGTAGTACTGTAACCGGGTTAGTTGCTAGTGTCCGTTTATCTTTAGCTCAGATAGGTGCGGCTACTTCTCTGGCTGGCATGATGCAGCAACAGGCAAATGTTTTAAATGCCATCTTTAATGACTCTAGATATTATCAAGCGGGTAGTTCCGGTAGTCTATCTCGACTTGTAGATAATCCGTTCACGAGAGAGTATGGTGAACCAGTAATCGAAATCAGAGAACCGTTCCAAAGAGTTCATTATGTTAGTTCTTTTGATTCTATATTAGATAACCAGATCAAAGAAAATCTGAATGAGGTAGCAACAGTAATTACTGCTGTCTCTGATGGGAAAAATCCTGTAACAGTCCACTTCGATAAAGGTGTGCCGCCAGAAAGACAAGTAGAGAAGACTATAGAGACTGGTATCTATTGGGACAATGTATTCGGTAATGGTTTGTTCGGAATGTTCCAACCATTGATTCACCCACTAGAAGCTTTACGTGGATTTGAAAAAGTGAAGGTTAGTTCTTCTGATCAACTTACAGCTAGAAGAATAGCTCTTTATCATCTAAAGAAGAGCTTGCAAGGTATTTATGATGGCGAACTTCTGATGCTTGGAAATGCGGATATTCGTCCATTCGATCTAGTGTATATTGCAGATGTATATGAGAGGATGTATGGCTTTGTTGAAGTAAACCAAGTTATTCATCACTTTACCCCTGAAAATGGATTTGTTACATCAATAGCTCCTAACCCCATCGTTACAATCAATGATCCTGCTAAGTGGTCAATGATGAGCTATATCTGGTCTAAGATGAATAACTATAATCTACGCAATGATGTTAGAGCTTTAATGAATGTTAAAGCTGATAGAGAGATGTTCACCGCCAGTAAAGAAATTAGCAATACAGATGTATACAAATATTTTAGCACTCAAATGCAAGGTTCTATGCAGTATACTCAGGGTAACACAGCTCTCATCAGAGACATCGGAGCAGTAGCATCCGTTGGAGGTATATCTGGTATCGCTCGTCGAGATGAAGTGTGGGATAAAGTTGCTAAACTCGATATAGCAGTGGGATCTCTTAAGGGTGGCGCTACAGCCATTGGAGCTATCACGGGAGCTTTCATTGGCACGCCGATAGTTGGTGGAGCAATTGGTGGAACTGCTGGATACGTAGTTGGCGATCTAGCCTGGGAAGCCTGGCAATGGGTGAAAGATAACTTATTAGATCAACATGGATGTTATATCCAGTATCTAACTAAAGACGGTGAACCAATGGACGCTGGACTTAGTTACTATAAAGGTGTAGCCGCGGGAACGAACCATACTATTGAGATGTTCCCGAACATAATGGGACTAAACACTAGAACTCATAACCTCAAAGAAGATGGACATTACCGTATAACTACGAATGATCTTCTAGGCTCAATTGGCTGGACAGAAGTAGATACCATGTCCCTATATCGCGATACTTCTTTATATGTAAATCAAGTGAACGCTCAGATCCTAGAGATAACTGGTAGAGATTCTCTTGATGTAACTAATGACAACTTCATAACTACTAGAGCTAGAATACTCATACCAACTGGAGAAGAAGTTGACGGATTTAATGACCCTCAAATCGGTGTGATCGACGGTGACACTATTAAGGTAGAACTTCTGGATAATGAACTATTCTCATCTGGGTCAGTTCAGACTGTTCGTTTAGCTTATGTCAATACATACGAGTTAGAATTCTATAATAGAGGAGCCATCAACGATATATATGATGAAGCAGAGGCGTTGAATCCTAGTAATGATTTAGGTCTTTTAGCTTATCAATATTTAGTTAACCGCTTTGCTGATCCGAAAAATAGATTTATTGTATTAAGAGTTGATAAAAAGAATGTATTCGATAGCACAGGAGCAGAACGTGTCGTTGCTACAGTATTCCACAACGTGCCACTGAATACACCGGATTCTGAAAGACTGGAAACATTAGAGAAGTTTGCTAAAAGATATCCAGCTATCCCATTCGATGCTTATTTAAATGATGGTCGACCATACACTCTGAACTGGGAGATGGTAATGACTGGTTATGGTAATGTCGATATGAGAGAATCACTCTGGGATACAAATTGGCGAGACGGAGCAATGGACTATGGAGCGGGAGAACAGTAATGCCATCTTATAATAAGCCAGGAGAACAAGATTTTTCTGATCTAGATTCTATTACACAAAAGATAGCCGGAGAACAAGCGGCTGGTGAAACAGGAGACAGAACAACTTATTCTATAGCTGGACAAAATCAATATGCAGCAACTGCTTATACTGTCTCTGACGTCTTGCAAGGTACTCTAAACTTTAGGGGACAAGAAGAAACGCTCTTAACCATCAACCAAGGTCTAACTCAACAACTTGAATCAATATATGATTTAGGTGGAGATGGTTTTAATGTGTTTAGCACTTCTGCTCCAGCACCGGCTTTAACTAGTCGCTCAGGTGCCCCAGGCAGCGCTGGTGGTTCTGACCCTAACGCATTCGAGGATGTAAATTCTGGAACGTTAAAACAGACTTGGGTAGAAGCTCTTCCTGATACTCATCAAAATGGAGCTTTACTTTGGGCTCGTAAAGGTCAAGGCAGTCAAGAGATGCACTTGCCCACGAGTGCAGATCTCCAGGAAGATATCAGGAATCATAAACAATATCCTAATATGAAGGACTCATATAAGCATCCGTGGTATATGGATAGGGTCGGTGGATCTGTCGGTGGCGAAGCTAAGATATATTATGATACAGCTGATGCACCTACTGTCTTAGGAGAAAATGCTGGTACAGCAGGTCAACCTGGGGCTTTTGGATTCTTAACACCTGAAGAAGAGCAATTTTATATTTCTATGGCTTGGCCATATAAAGGAGATACTCCCGAAAGATTTATAAAAGCGGGTCGCCCAGATATAGCAGAAAAAGCTAAGGGTTTGACAAAAGATCTGTATAGGGGTAAGAGAATCCTCGTCTATTGTGAAGAGACTAAAAAGGGATGCGTTTGTACGCCAGGAGACTGGGGGCCACACCCTTACTATTCTACTGGAGCTGTATCGAGGTCTTCTATTAATGGATCATACTTTGGATTAGCACCAGACGTACACCACGCTTTAGGTAGTCAAGGGAAAATGAATTTTATCGTTGGGTTTGTTCCAGACGATACGCCACTTGGGCCATATGTGCCGAGGTCAGCTAGCGAAGGAACATTACCAACTGCTCCTGGAGGTTTCATTTCTGCTGAAGGAACAAGTCTACAGAATACCCCAGATCAGATGAGGGCTGCGGGACAAAGACTCCTTGGGCATCCTAATTTTAGACTCACAATGTCTAGCGTTCTCAATAGTGGATTCATGTATGATAGTAGGGCAGCTAATGTTACTCCAGCCAAAGATCCTACTAGGCCCGGATGGGCCTTTTTGATGCCGTCACTACTTAATTGGCTTTGGTACTGTCTTGAGGGTGGGTTCATCCTCGATGGCTATCTAGGTGGTACTGGATTCAAAATGGCCAAGATGAATCAGAGTAGAATATCAAACCACGCTAAGGGTGGAGCAGTTGATATTGGAAGATTAGGTCATGTATCTTTCACTCAGGGCCAAACCTATTCTTTATGGGAACTAGATAAATCTCGTGCGGTCATGGATAAGTTGATTGATTATATGGCGACATTGCCAATGAATGTTAGGCCTAAAGAAATCGGAGGACCATATAGAGCCGAAACTCCAATCAGAGTCTATCTAGACGAGGGTCATATTCACTTTGGCTTTAGTGAGGATATGTGTGGGAGATTAATGCCAGCTCTATTGGGCGCAGCCAATACTAGTTCGTTAGGATATAGATGATGAATCAGAAAATACAAAATCAAATTAACAATACATTACAAAGCAATTCTTACAATAAGCGTTCAGGCTCTATTGGAACAATCTTAGCTTATGACAAATACTCTAACACAGCTTCAGTATTGGTATCAAAACCAGAGACTGATGAAGTTGAAGAAGTTCTACAAAGCGTGCCATGTCCTACTTATATAGGTATACAGATGGCCGCTCCTGAACCAGGTCGTTTATGTTGGATTGTTTTTAAGAACGGGAATCTAACCCAACCGCTAATTACTCATTACTATAACCATAGATATGATACCTTCGATTATAATAGACAGACTTCTACAGCGATCAACGCTCCTTCTTATCTGTTAGGCTAAATAATGGCAGCAGAGATTAGAAGACCCTCAACGATACTAGGTAAACAGAATAAGTTTAGTGATTCTGAAGTTGGCTTAACACATCCCAGAACTCCAGCTTTTATTAAGCTGTCAGATAATGGTGACATGTATATTATGGCTAGTCCTGATGTTGGCATTATCTTGAATGCTGCGAGAAAGTCAATTACGTTAGTTGGAGATGTAGTTAAGTTCGTAACAAAAGAAGATGATGGATTAAATTGGAATGACTTAGCTTTTAATGCTAAAGCCACTAAATATTCTGAACCAACTTTTGTAATCCCTAAAAAACAAACCTCATCAATATATGATGAAATAGACCAATTCTTGGATTAAATATGTCTGACTTATACTTTACTGAATCTGGTGATATAGCTCTTAACTCTGTCGGAGATATTGCTACAACTGCTAGTTACGATTATGGCCCCTCAACCAAAGGCGATAAAGCATATATAGCAAGTGCAAGGCACTATTCTCAACAAGCGTTCATAAGATTGATGACCGAATCCGGTGATTATACAATGTACCCAAACCTGGGTGCCTCCCTCGAAGATAGATTAGCTGGACTACCTAATACTCCTGAAACAGCAGAATTTGGTAAGAGTATTATCTTAGCTTCTTTAAGGTCAGCTGATTCACCACTCTTAAGTATCTCAAACCCGACGATCAAAGCAGTACCCATCGGACCCCAAGCTATTAGATTTGATATTTATCTTACTATCGGATCTAGGACAGAATTGGCTTTATCAATACAACAAAAACTTAATACTGTATTCGCTCTGGAGGAATGATGCCTGCGTATATTAAAAAGAATGAAACTGAAATCTTAAGAGATGCGTTATCAAAAGTCGCAACTTATACCCCGATAACAGCGAGAAGTCCAGGCTCTGTCGCACGTGCTTTGGTCGAAGCAGTTACAACTGAACTTGGTGATATGTATGATATTATGGATTATAATATCGGTCAATCACTTTTGAGTACAGCTACTGGTGCGGCGCTAGATCATCTTGGTATTCTTTATGATATTAGGCGCAATACAGTCAATGAATTAGCTGAGCACGATAAAAGACTCGGAGCTTTTCAATTCTACTTATCGAATCCAGCATCTATAGATATCACAATCCCTAAGGGAACTAATATCTATACAAGTATTAATTCTTACATTGGTCGACAGTTCTCTTATTCTACGACTGAAGACGTGGTAATTCCAGTTGGTAGAACACGAGCCTATGCGTCAATTAAGCCAAACTTTATTGATCAGGTTTATACAGCAGGAGTCAATACGCTAACTGAACATGACTTCGTTGCCCCAGGTGGCACTGTTTTACTGTGTACTAATCCGAAGCCGATATCTCCTAATCCAGCTTTCGAAGATGATAACAATTATCGACTAAGGATAATGAAAGCCATCCGCGTTGCTAGTTCTGGAACCGTTGAGGCAATCAGATTCGCAGGATTAAGTGTGGCCGGGGTTAGAGATGTTAAGGTTAGACAAGCACCATATGGAATGGGTTCGTTTGAAGTGATTGTTGTGCCCGAACAACAAAATAGTCAAACAACAGATATACTACGTAAGGCAGAAGAAGCTATGTCTAGTGTTCGTCCAGCGGGAGTCAGAATGTATGTGAAGTCACCAAGAAGAGTTTTGGTGAGTATGAATATTCAGCTAGTTGCTCCACTTATGAATAGTGATAAAGCACAGACAACTTTACCTAATCGTGCAAACATAGGAATCAGAAGATATATTAATGGCTTATTGCCAGGTTCTCCTCTGGTCTATAATAAACTATTACAAATTATACTAGATTCGTCTGAACTGGTTAGAGATGTGGTTATTCAATCATTTACTATCGACGGTGTTGAAGTGATGAGAAGAAATTATCAACCTGCAGATGATGAACAATTGGTGATTGGTGATATAATAGTCTCACTAGCATCATCTTAATTTAAGGATACTAAATATGAGCTATGACGAACCAGAAGGCCTGGTTACTTGTGCTGGGCCAAACTGTAATGTTGAGTTTTTAAGATTCCCAGCTAATAAAAAGTATTGTAGTCCAGAGTGTAAACGAGATGCGGAAAATGATCGTAGATCAGCTTACTCATTTACCACTTATGACCAAGTAAGAAGTTCGTATCAGTTTGATACTTCGGATGAAATTTTCCAAAGAAACGAATTCTTAAGAAAAGAAAATGCAAGACTTCTTAATGCTCACGATAAGTATAAGAATTCTTATGATGAAGCATTCGATCTAATAATGAAAACTGTTAAGGAAAATGTTCAATCAATTCAGATTCCATTTAAAAAAGAGCAAAATAAAAATCTAGCTAAGAGACCTGAACTCGTTTTCAATCCTTGGAATAGCGATACTCAAATAGGTAAAGTTACACCTACATATAATACGCAAAAAGCTTATGAGAATGTAGAATTATATACCGATTATATAATTGAACACTATAATGATTTCTCTCAGCTTTATAACATCAATAAAGCACATGTTTATTTCTTGGGTGATATTGTTGAGGGAGAAAACATTTTCCCGACGCAACCCCACTTAATTGATACATCTGTTTTTAGACAAGCTACGGTTGATGGTCCACAGATGTATGGTCAGCAGCTTCGCCGTCTATTAGAGAAGTTTGAACATGTCCGTGTCGTTTGTGTAATAGGTAATCATGGTCGACTGGGTAGATACTCTAATCCAGAATCAAATATGGATCGTGTTTTATATCAAACTTTGTACTGGATGTTCCACGATGAGCCTAGAATTGAATTTGTAATTCCCCAGGGTCATGGAGAAAGTATGTTCTGGGCAGTAGATTCAATTGGTGATTATTCTACGTTACTAATACATGGAGATCAGTTGGGACCACCGTCGACGCAGAATACTTATGCGAAGAAGATTCCTTCATGGAAAGCTGGCGGAATCCCTACCCCATTCAACGACGTAGCTATGGGACATTATCATCAAAACGTTAAATTAACGTTAGGTGATACCGTAGTTAGAATATCGGGAAGCCCCGAGTCTTATAATACTTTCGCTCAAGAAAGATTAGGAGTTATGGGCAGACCATCTCAACATTTACAAATTGTAGATCCCAAATCAGGAGTTTTTTGGGAATCAGATATCTATCTAGATTAGGTAATTAGATGAAAAGTTATTTTCTTAAGTTTACACATAATGATTTCCCTGAGATCTTTAAAACGGAAGTTTCTCCTGGTGTATGGCGTTGGCGTACGGATATTATTGATTTGTACGCCAATGACCAATATGTTAATTATGTAACAAGAAAATATAATGGAGGCACAGATTTAACTGGTCAAGGATTTTATACTGGCCTCAACAAGATAAGTAGCACTGAAACGGAAATAGGATATTTAGATTCAGGTCGTTTCGTAGATACTTCATCTAATATAGATATTGTAACTTGGGCACTTAGCGAATTTGATAATGGATCTAATTCAGATGTTTCAACCAAACTCATTATTAGAACCTCAGAATCTAATGACCCCGCTACACCTAATGCTTATGGAGACTGGACAGAAAAGACTTCATTAGTAGGTCAAGATATTTATGTACTTGGTTCTAACAGGTATGCATTTTTTGAATTAGAATTTTCTGGTTCTTCTGAATTAGATACTTCATTATTTGAATTTGAAATCAACATTCTTGTTCAGATTGATTCACCTGTTGTAAACGGTTATTTCAGTAAGACCCTCTCCATGCTAAATAAATTCCCGGCATGGATGGATATAAGAGAACTTGAAAATACTTCTCAGGCCACACCCATTTCAGCTACACCTTCAAGCATTGGTGGTAAGTTCTTAAACGCGGTAGCCGGAGAATGGTTAACTGATCTAGCTTCTAAATTACAATATCAGCAGTTTCAATATTATATAGATACCGTTGATGTTACTCAAAAGGACTGGGTTTACAAGCTAGAAAATGTCCCACCTTTTGTAGTTAAAGTTGTTGGTGATGGAGTTGAATTAGCCAGAACTGCCAACATTAACGAATTCTATGAAGCAGAATCTGACGATGATATATTCTATTGGGATCGAAATACTAACAGAATATTCCTTCTTCAGGATTACTCAACACTAACAATTAACGGTTCTACTCAAAGTTCTATGGGACTGACATGGACTTCTGCCTTAGAAGATTATCATGTATGGAATTCTATTGACGATATTGGTATAACAGTTGATTTGTTCAGGCTTCTTCCAGAAAAAGAAACGAATGATTCTTTTAAAAAGAGGATCATAGACGTATATAAGAATAAGCCAGGAGTTGGGATCGAGGCCTTTAAGAAGGCTTTAAGACGCGAACTAAACCTTTGGTACCATATGGATGGTGCCACTCCTGATTCAGACTATTTAGGAGCAACTCCTACTGTTCTTGAGATTGAAGATATTGAGCGCGATGCTAAATACTTCGACCCAGAAGGATTACCTACTCAGGCATTCTTGGACCTTATCGAACAGTTAGCCAAAGATTATCCTATATTATGGGGCTACCTCAGGTATGGTAAAGCTTTCTGGGATCCTGATGGTTTATTGAAGAAGGGTGTTAAGGTTATCGATCGTCGATTTGACGCTACGCCGATGAGCGAAAACTATTTGCAGTCTGGTGTTGGTGATAGCAATGATATCTATCTATTCAAACCACAAGAGTATAATGCCCCAGAAGAATTTTCGTTAGACCTTAAAATCAAGGGTAGACAAAAGACAACTCGTACAGAGTATAATCAAATTAATTTTGATGTTAAACTATACGGTCAAGGAGATGTCGAAATATTCGATAATCCGGTTACCACAGGTAAATTCACATTAGAGCTAACCACTGGTGCTGGAACCTTCTATTCTAATTTTGAAGTGAGTGCTCAAAGCGATGTCGACGTAGATGCTGCTACCCCTTCTTCAAGTAACTATGGTTATGTAGACTGGGTTACAGCTGATGGGTTCACTAATATGTTCTACATCTTCCGCAACAAGACCACGAATGAACCATACTCTGATGAAGCTGGTGCTACCCCGTCTACACAAATAGATTTGTCTACAGTGACTACTGTCACCCTAAAGAGCGGACATTATAATTTCAACACTACTTCTTATACAGATGCCATAAGTCAATCTTCTTACCGAATATGGTTTGATGGTTTGCCATCTACAATTTTAGGAAATGGTGGATCTTCTGACCTCATTACATACGGTTCTTATGACTTCTTAACTAATACTGGTAACTTAATCTTCCAGAGTTTAGTTGTTAATAGTTTGGGAGTTCAAGTAAATGGTTGGAAGTCTGATACTTATACGTATTCGATTCCCCTTAATGGTATTGCTCCTGATTCAAGCGTCCAAAATTATGTATTAGAAATCCCTACAATTGTATGGCCTGATCATGTTACCAATAGGGAAATTATTGTAGAACTTGCCACAGAACAAGATGGTGTTTATGGCGGTTTTTCTAATTCAACATTTTTAAATCAGAGTTATCTAAAAATTAATGGAAATAATACTTGGGTTAATAATAAATACAAGACATTTTCTTCTGCTACTTCATCTATAACTTTTAGTTCAGGTACCGGTGCTCTTTATCCTGTAACGGGTGAGGTCTGGTCTGTATTCGAAGCTACGTATGAGAATGCGGTTTCTGGAACTGTTGATATTAATGGTCCATGGAGAAATGGCGTAAAGCCTAGTTACGGTGCTGTTAACGATATTCTTGAATATCTAAATCTTACTAGAGATGATTTTGGATTAGCAAATACCACAAACTATATAGTTACATGGATGGGGATTAGTCGCGTATCAAATGATAATGTAGTAGCATGGGTGAACTCTAATACTGTAAAGCCTGCTGTTGAAAGTACAAATGAAACTGATCTTAATGTAACTTATCCAGAATATGCAATAACAGAATATTTAGAATCTGGTGATTATAAATTTACATCATTCCCAATTAAAGTGAAGATTAAAGAAATCACAAATAAAGAGTGGTTCCCTTCAGCTCACAGTGGTTGGTTTTATGATGATGTAGAAGAATATTACATGTATGCAAATAGACAGGTGGAATCAGCCACACTGAATACTAAGATTCTGCAGACCCAAAATTTCCAAGGGGCACCTATCATTGTCACCGACAATACCGGAACCAATACTTTAAGACAAGTGGCTTTCTGGAATATGGATAGTGATGCAACCCCCGCTACTCCCTCTTTCGCTTTAGAAAATATCGAGTATGTTACTGGAAATAATACGAATATTCTCTATACTGCATATCCAAATATATATGATATATCAGTACATAACGATACTTTAAATGTTTCGGTAAGTGTAAACTCAACTTCTTCGACGTCCAATAGAATAACATTAAATACTGTAAGTAGTTTTGATTACAATTACAAACTTACATATAAAGTAGCCAAATCATATTATGTTGACAATAATTATAAACATACTGATGGAACTAGAAGGGCTAAAATAGTCTTCGATAAGTCGCCCTCGGACTATGGATATTCTAGTTACATTATTAATTATGAAGGATCAAAATACGATCCAGCCACACCCGTTTCGGTGCCGCTAAATACTTTGTATACTGCATTTGACGAAGGCTTTATTTATATTGATCATGACAGTTATGATCTACAAAAGATCGAGCTTAAGGTTAGTCCATCTAAGATCGTAGCAGACGGAACAGATTACCTGCTATTAACTGTTAAAACTTATGATCAATACGGAAATCCAAAGCCAAAGGTAACGGTTAATCTATATACGAATTATGGTACTATAGAAACTTCGACATTGATTACTGACTGGGACGGAAGAGCCACCACAGTATTAATCTCTGAAGTATGGAATCAAGCTACACCAAATCTTGATCCTGAGCCATCGACTCCGGCATTAAGCCCCGCCACTCCAAACTCATATCCACAAGGTTTGATTTTGGCTGAGAGTGGTTCTATTAATACTACAACAGCCTTTGATATCCAAAGATTACCTGAACCTAGGAATAAGATTGTTTCAGTAATGGATTCAGATTACATCTTAGCTGATGAAGTTTCTAGTACAAGGGTCTATGGGCGAGTGCTTGATAACACTGGGACCCCTATCCCATATGCCTGGGTATATTGGCGCAAAGCTAGAACGGTTTACGAGTTATTTAATAATGTAAATTGGTCTACAAATAGTGCGACACCAGGATCTTCAGGGTTTAGAGGTAGAGTTAAAGCTGATGCGGATGGTAGATTTAACATCGGTCCTTTCGTGTCTCAGGATGAAACTGGTTACTGGCTTGTTTCAGTAGAAACTGAATCCGCTTCTCCTTCGACTTCTTACGATTTGATTGGAGATATTGTTTATTGGTATGAGTATCCCGACGTTACTATAAGTATAGATCCATTGACTGGACTACCTCCTTATGCGGTCCAACACTCAACTCCTTCGTGGCAGTTGGATAACTACACTTATGGTAGCTTTTTCCCGGTCACAATGGACGAAGACAACTTCTACGCAGGTATAGCTTCAACGCCTAGCGTAATATGGAATCCACCGAAATGGTATGCTATCGATAAATATAAGCAGTATATGATGGGACTCTTGGGTGAATCTAGCTACTACTATGAGATTACTTCTGGGGACACGTTAGATTACGCGACACCACCTTATCCTGACTACAAGGAGATTTAATGGTCAAGGTTTTTGATAATGTTGGAGAAAACAACGAGAAAGCTTTTCGTAGAGGAACAATAGTTCCTGACGGCGCAGTTAATATCGCCTGGACAAAAGCACCAACCGTTAATCCACAGAACAATACTGTAGTCGTAGATACATCTAATATAATTGCCAGTAATAGATCTTCTCTTACTTCGAGAAAGAACCTAGCTTATGCAAATGCTTTAGGTATTCTTGAAGATGAAAATGGTAATCAAATTTGGGACGAAGAGTACCCATTAATTTCTGATGTATTCCTTGGTGAAGAGACTATAACAAATCTTAAAAGAGATGACATCCTACCATTCCTACATGTTAGTAGATATTTTCATCTTGACTTTTTTGGTTTGGCATATGGTGATCTTGAACCATATCTAGAAGACGCTATCAAGGTCGTAGATAAGAATGGTAATGAACATCAAAGGGATGGAAAAAGACTATTTAAAATCTATGTAGTTAAATCGCCCAAGTATTTAGCCAATGAGAATAGCGCCTCAGCTCCTTACAGGGTTTATGCTTTCTTGGATTATGATCCAGATACAGAAGAATTGTATCTAGAATATAACAAGGTAGAATTAAATAAGTTTGGTGCGCTTAAAGTTCAAGAACTAGGTTATAGAGAACTTATTAACCCAAGAAGTTATTTTACTTATCAGCCAGAAGAGTCAGATGTTATTGACAGGTCTCAAGAAGATCTAAAAGTGTACTCTACAAAACCTGCCTCTCTCAAGGAAAAGATTCTTGGCATCCCGCAACAGAATTCGCCTGGATGGAAGATCTTTGTACCAAAGAAAGCTATTCCAGATCCGAGAATTTTCCAACTGTTTCGTTGGAGAGTTGCTTGTGAATTTACAAGGCCGATAACAAAAACAGAACTAGGCGAAAGAACCAACATCACGATGAGGGTTGGCGTAGTTGTCCCTAAGAATGGTACGTACTCATCGACTAGAGCCAACTTTCTGTTTCATGAGTTAGGTGAGTCTGATTATAATGTTGCTGGGATTAAATTTATCAATCCAATCAACAGTACAGATGGTGATCCCACTTTATCAGATCGAGAACAAGCTTCATATTGGCATGTAGATATTGATTCTGTTAGTTTAGATGATCTCAGTAAGTTTGACATTTTAGTTTGGGCTCCTGTAGCCAGTGTAAATGTCTCCAAATATCTCCCCAAGATTAAGTACTTTACTGAAACAGTTGGAGGTACCTTGATCTTTGAAACGTCAAGTCACGTTAAGATTACTGGTATCCCTGGGATTTCTTATGGAACTGATGTGGTAAATTCTTCGATGAGAAAAAATACTACATCGATGTTGGACATGTCAACACTCAGGTTCTTCGATGCTACACCAGAAGATGAAGATGATACTTTTACAAACTTTGGTAAGTGGCGGAGATGGCCACCGGATGTCAGAGACATTCTAACTTCATATTCTGATACTGCATCTATTGTAAAATCAGCCTCACGCATAGCTGGATGGGATATAGAAGAAGCTGAAGAACCTCTTATCTCACCTTATCTTGATGAGATAGCAACATTGACCGATGCAAAATGGCAGAAGTTAATTGTCAGTGATGGTTTTGATTGGAAGACAATTCTAGAAGCTAGAGAGACTAGTACGACAAACTATTCTCCAGCCATGGTTAATGTTAGATATAATAGTGGTGGAAATATTTTTGTTTCTTCTGCTTGTATTTTTGAGGATCATTTGTTTAATCAAAATGGACAAATGTTATTGAAAACGCTGCAGAACCAAAATATAAATAACTTTGCTGCTATTAAGAATTACGAAAGTTTTGATCAATTAGTTGACTCATCTGTCGCCTCTGTTGAGATGAAGATAAGAGTAAACATTCTTCTACTTTCTACTATCTTCAAGCCTTCTTCTAGCACGAAAACATCTTCGATTGTGGAGATGGGTCTATCTAATAACTCTGATACCCAAAGCATTACAATCTATAGTGATTGGCAATCAAGCTGGGTTATCAACCCTGAGAAAAATGTATTGACTACAGACGAAATAAATGAGTTCAACTTCGTGCTGCAACCAACAACAGTAAATGGTGGTACGCCTCATTGGCAGAGAGTCTTGTCTGATTTGAGTGTTCGCAAGATCATTGACAAAAAGATTAAAGAGCTTGATCCTGATGGTGTTAACCCAGTCTTTAATACTTTCCCGGGGGCAGAGAAAAGGTACTTTGTAATTACTACTAATCAATTAGTAGAAACACCTTCTACAGATATGTTGACGGATGACAGTCTAGTCTCCGTCTGGACTGACGCATATTCACCTGCATTTGAAGTGCCAGCTGAGATGGGTCCTTACCATATTAGAGACGAGATGGTAGCTGGTACTGGAGCTTCTGAGGGTAGAAGAATCTATCCACCGAAGGCTTACGAGCTACAGACTAAAGCTTACTTTAGCGAGACCGATGCGGTAAATGATTCGGTTCTAGCGACTATCGAAATGACTGGTACTTTATTTGAAACGATTACTTTCAGAGAAGTAACTATCACTAGGAAGATCTTTATACCGCCTACATCCGGTAGATATGTTGACAGGGTTCTTCACTGGAATCCAGATGGCGCTAACCAATTAACTAATCAAAGATTCAGGCACCAAGTTCTTTCTCTAGTTCCACTCCATATGTATACTTGGAGTGACGCTAACTATGATGTAACTAAGACCACTTGTTGGCCATACATGGGTGAATCTGGTGTGATTAGTCGTACAGTCAACTCTACTGGAGATAGGGTTAAGAGGGTCCAATCATTCTTAAATCAATGTTGGTACTTCAAGCTAATTACTGCTGGTCCCTTTGTTGAAGATGGGGTTTATGGGCCAAAGACTGAAGCTGCCATTATCGAGTTCCAAGCTAAATATGGTGCTCAATATGTTGATGGAATTATTGATGCTGAGACGTGGAGCCTTATTGGTTATGCTCTAATAGGTTTTAGCACTATCTCATCTGCCGATGGTAAAGTGAAGATATGGATGAGAGATGCCCCCGTGGCCCAAACAAGTTGGGCTACTCAAGCCAGATATTCAATGAGGCTTGAAACTATCTCAGATAACGTCTTGACAGGACCATATTACGCGAAACAATCTCGTTATACAGGGGGACCTTCTACCATCAGGGAAGGCTTTAATGTTGGTTTTGGCAAGGATATGTTGACAGACGTATTCGATGGCAATACAGAATTTACAATCTATGGAATGAGATTACTTCCATATCTAGTTGGACATAATTCAGTGAGCCTTGATTGGCTAGACGTTCGTAATGAAGGTGGATTGATCCTAAGGAATTATGATTATACCCGTGGAAATCCCGGCAGGATAACAGGGAAAAAGGGTGGAGATAGTCAGTGGATTGATCTTAACTTCAATCCGATTGAATTAGATACCACAAAAGATATCAATATCATATTTAGATTAACACAAACGGGTCCATCAGGGTGGGGCACATCTCGTATGCTGGGTATACGGGACGTTGAATTCTACGCCAAGACATACTTCCCGGGGAACCCAAGCTACTATGCCGATGCAGATATTCGTGTTGGTGGTAGAACTGTCCAAGTCGAAAAGCAATTCAGAACTAAGTTTACTCACAGATTTAAAGCTGGAGAACCAGTTACCTTTAATCCTCTGTCTACTAATATTGGAAGAAGAACTATTATCTTCTCCGATAATAATAACGAGATCTCTCCACTGGGTATGATTCAAAATATGCCAGACATTGATCTAGCAGATCTTGGTGATTTAGCATCTCTACAGCAAACAACTCTTACAGAAATAAGATGGTACCCAGGGTCTATTGTCATAACTCCCACAGCAGTTGTCCCCGCTTTTGATGCTGAGTTCTCGACTAAGAAGATTAAGCAAAATAAACAAGAGATAACGATTAATCAAGTAACGATTAATTATCAAGGTGGCTCAGTTTCTACTACAGATTATATTGAACTTGGTGATCGTTTTGGAGCTGGTCAAGCAACATTCTGGACTAAGACTCCAGAGAACCAGATTGAACCTTTCTCAAGAACACATGGTTGGATCTCAAAGCAAGATGGGTTGAGATTAATCTGTAACCAAGACGGAAGTCCATTTGGCTTCCCCGCCTTACCTCAAAATGTATCAGGAGATCCTTCTCAGATTCACTTTACTAAGTTCTCTCTTCACGCTTTTAATACAGATCAAACCGTCTACTACGGTTTTTATGATAATGCTAGGAAAGAATTTATTACTAATACTTATGGTGAGCCGGAGATTAGTTACTACGACTATGTTAGAAGAGGGCCGCAAAACGTTTTTATCTCGGTCCAGACAACGTATGAATTAGATACTAACTCTAATATTCCCAATAACGCTTCGACAATAGATAGACCCTTCAAGTGGATTATGCCAGTCTATGGTGTAACAACCAATCTAAAATCAAAGATTCAGATTGACCCGCTGAGTCCAGATCTTACTATAGAAGATCCTTGGGGGATCCCAATCAAAACTGGATCGTTTGCTAAAGATATAACTTTGAGATCTAAGTCTGAAGGAAGTCTAACAAATTACCTGAAGAATTATCAAGGGGAGAATATAACAGCCTTTTATGAGATCAAAGAAGCAGAGAATGCTTCTTGGTCAACCTTATTTGGTCGTCCTTATGTGGACGTTAAAGGTGAAACTCCAATCATACTAGATGACTCAACCATTAAAGTTAGACAAGCTCCAATCTTAATGGTTCAAGAAGCTACTGAAGATGTTTCATTAGCAGATCCATGGCGTCCCGTCTTTGATGTTTACGTTCGTAGGACCATTAACTCAGATTGGCAGAAGCTAAATTTTGTAGATATCAAAGATTATAATGCTTGGACCGGAGAAATCATCCTTAGTGGATCATTGTTCAGTAACGATCCAAGACTTGTGAAAGTCGACTATACATCTAAGAAACAAGTGTTCGAACTTCGTCATGATGGTACGAATCGAATTAACTTAAATCCTTACACTAATTTTAATCCGACTTGGACAAACGTACCTTTATATGTATATATACTTCCAGCATATATCACCAATAAAGATGGTATAATAATAGATGATTCAATTAGAACAAGAACTGTACAAGTTTCTTTAACTAGTGATATTTTTAATTCTAATAAAATTGACTATGATCCAACAGCAATCTTGTTGGGCATTGTATATATATCAACAGCTATGAATATCGAGGATCTATTAATGTTGGACACCAGAAAGCGTGGTGGAGGTGCGGTATTGAATTCGGCTGATCTAGAACTAGCAAAGCAGAATTCTGAGATTCATCAATACGTTGACGTTGAACCACATAGAGCTGAAGCTTATCAGGCTGGTGGATTCGTGATTATTAGAATTCCTAAAGAACTAGGTGAGTTCTATACTGAGGAACAAGTTAAGGCAATCATTAATAAGAACATCACTGCTGGTGTAAGATTCAAATTAGAAGATCTACAGGGACAAGAGATTTCTTTCCAGAAAGTATCCTCATGAGAGAATTTTTAAATGAATACATGACCTCTTTAACAAGTAAGAGGAGAGAGAAGATACAAGATATTCTAGCTGCAGCCCAAGTAGGTAAAGTTGATCTTGATCAAATCATGAATCAACTTGTAGATTTAAGAATTTCTTCGCCTATTACGATTGGCCTTGAAGCCGTCGGTGGAATTATAGAAGCTACTAAATTCGACGCCACTTACAACGATGCATTTATTAGACTGCAAGAGCTATATCAAGCATCTAATCTTGTCTCACTCTTACTTGATAGTCATACCTCAATATTGACATCGGAAATTAAAGCACTAGAAGATGAACTTAATGCTATAGAAAAAGCTATAGATAACTATGCTTTCACATTAGCTGATAGCGGATTTTATGATTATAGTTTCTCTGAGACTTTCTCTGATCTCATTATGAATGACACGAAGAATATGGCTGTCCTGAGCGACAGAGATGGTATTAACTTCTCGCCTAATCAAATATGTTACGTAAATACCAATAGCGGCGTTTTAACACTTGACCCGAGTATCACCACTTCTTATAGCATTATACCTTCTGTAATAGGAGATAACTGCCTTAATTACGCAACATCTAATACTCCTTTAATTGAAGCATTTAATAAAGATATGGGTTCTGGTTGGAGGGCTAGTATCTCCGTACAAAAACCTATTTCTACATCATTAGTAGGGAGTCAGTATAAAGGCGCACAAGTCAAAATTAGGGGCCAGTTGACAACTCCGAGTCCTTGTGACTCGATATCAATAACCCCATTAGCCGACTCGCCAGTTTATCTTTTAAATCTAGAATTATTCAGGGAAGATGAAGAAACTGTTTCTTTGATAGCTGAACCTATAAAGGTCGATCAACCCATCGTTCTGAGTTTCCCGTTACAGGTAGTTGACTTCTTCGAATTTACCTTAAGCCAGCCAGTCTACTCTAGAAATAAATTACCATCGAATGCTAGCGAAGAGATTCATCGCAAAGTTTATAATACAGTAAAAAGCACTCGACTGGATTGGGACAGTCAAAATAAACAGAGTTACACCGTTGACACTCATGCACTTAAAAGAGTATTTAGTTATGGTCTGAAGTCTAAGAATGCTAATTCATACATTTATAAAAGCGAATTACCTAAACCAAACTTTTCAAATTCAAATAGTTACCTTTCAATAACGAAAGAAAGGCAGAGAGGTTTCGGCGAAGAAGTTAAATATAAGAACAACGTTAATAACGTGCTTCGTCGTATGATTCATGAAAGACTCTTTCCTAACAATAGAGAAGTCCTGAATGATAGATATGTATCTAACTTCTCGACAGCATTCTTAAGAAACGCCACAAAATTAAACGTTACTTTAACATCAGGTACATCTCAAGAGTACCCTCGAATTAACGTCGAGAACCCTATTGATTTTGCCTCCATCTCAATTCCGTATATGGAAGAAATGAAGTTCTTAGATTATAATTACAATCTAGGTATTAAAGAATTTCAAATTGGTACTGGAGTAAAAAACTATAAGGGAGTGTTTGTTTCCAAGCAGCTACCTTCTTTTACTGACGTGAGTGAAGTGAAAATTAATTCAGATTATACAAATTACGAATTAATTGATTCTCCATTTGATCTTAAGAGAGTAACCAATATTGAATATTCCGTTACGAATAAAACTAATCCGGTAAATGAAAACGATTGGCTACCGATCATTCCAACTAATGAGAATGATATCAAAGGTGAAAGGTTATTCTTCAACGAAGCTGGGATTGCCAACCCAAGATTTTATATTGCAGTAACAGATCTCTTTGCGATATATCGTAATGGTATTAAGATTTCAAATGATGAATTTGTATTAACCAAGAACGAAGATAATACCGCGATTAAATCTATACGACTTCCTGTATCTAAGATCTTCTTAACAGATATTTATGCAATAGACTACACTCCTTATGGGAATGCCACTGTCGTCAACTTTAAAGATAAAGGATTCGATGATTCTATATTAGCTTCTGCATTTGATGAACTTGGTGGTGGGCAAACCTTTACCTCAACGGGAGACAGTAATATCGTGACCCTCGCGTATGATCCTTACATTGATTATACTCAGGCGCAAGCTAACGGAGTATATTCCGAGGTACTAGGGTTTACTGGGACATATCAACCTATTACAGTTATATTATCTGATGGAACAGTAGCTAAAAACTTTACTAATTATATTGGAATTACTCAAACTAATCTAGCAGATGTAGATTCTGACACGGTTGGTTATCTCCATTCGGATAATAAATTGATATTCAATCAACCTTTGACCGATAAGTTTACGGTCTATTATCAATATCTTCCTGGAAATATAAGGGTTAGAATAGTGATGAGATGTAATATTATTGAATATGTTTCACCTATTGTGAGTTCTTACCAGCTTAAAGCTAAGACGAAAAAAGCGAATCCAAAGAAAGTATTCTAATATGGCCCAACTTTCTCCTACGAACTTATTATATGCCCAGGCTTTAGAGATCATCTCTAATCTTCGTCAAGACTATGCAGCTAAAAAGTATAAGACTCCGAATGATATTGTAGAGATCATCAACACTGCTTTGACTGAATTTGAGACATCAGCAGGTAAGACCTTAACGAAGTATGATCCCGTCATGCATTCAGAAGTTCCTGATAGCGACAAGATTAACAGGTTATGGACAAGTCTTCAGGCAGATGTTAATATCTTACAAAGTCAAATAGATATTCTAAGAGCTAGCGCAATCTTTACTCATAACTTTATTAAGACTGAAATTAACCAGTCAAAATTAGAGACTGAAAAACTACTATCAAAGCTAAAGACATTAGAACTTTACTCAAATGTGGATGATGATTCGTTGGTTTACTTCGGTGATAATTTTATCTCTAATGAATTTGTAGATGAAAGTTCTACTCCCGCAGATAAAAAGGTTACCTTATTCGGTCATGGCTCTGTAGGATTGGGTATCAAAAATGTAGAAACTGGATTAGATTTAACTAGCAAGATTCAGATTCTTCCAGGATCAAATGGATTCCCGGGAAATAATCAAGAGATTCTAGATCCAACTAATGCAGGAGTCAATCCATTAACTGGTGATAAAGTCTATGTTTTTGCAAGTGAAATAAATAACCCTTCTAATATATCTTTAGTTATAGATAATCAACCTAATACTTGGTTTGAATTCGAGAAGTATTATATTAGTCCTACTTTTAGAAACCTCGCTAAGAATTATAACTTCCACTATCAAAATATAGATTCTTCAGCCTTTGAATATATTAATTCAGATGGAGTGTTTAACACTAATAATAAAGGCTGGATCGACTGGGCAGATGGTTTAGGTGGAACAGATGGTGTTCTCACACTTAATCTTGAAATCGATCTTGGGTCAACTAAACTAATCAACTACGTGAAGCTGACACCTTATGGACTACTAAATAATGTTAATAATCCAATTAAAATTAAAAGAGTTTTATATTCTGAAGATGGAAATTTCTGGGGTATTGCTGGCCCCGAAAACGTTATAGTTGCTAACTCTATCGATAGAAGATTATCGATAACTAATAGTGAGATTATAACTATTAACGAAGCTATTTGGGTATTAAAAGATGCAACCAAGGTAAGATACTTTAGGTTTGAGATTGAACAACCCGATCCAATATTGAGTAAGATCGGTCATCTATTTTATTTAAACAAGAATTATCAAAACGCTAGAACCTCATCCTTACCCGTAAACGTTACACTGCCTATACCTCCAGATGAAGTCACATATGATGATGACTTGTACTACGACAACCCAGCATATGATGTATATGATGTCAGCTCTGAAAATCAAAATAACAGCTACAGTTCTGGATCAGGCGGCTCTCAAAATACTCAAACTACTTATTCACAAGAGATCAAGAACTTATTGAAATTCAGAGAACTTGGTCCAGTGCCGCCAGTTAATGATCCAATGAAGTATATAGATTCTGAGTATGTTAACTCAGGCGATTTGGTTCAGAAAAGAGAATACTTTGATGGACTACGCTGGGCAATTGGTATTAGAGATATTGAATTAAACAGTTATTCTTTCAGGCAGACTGGATTCTTCGTTACTAATAAGTTTAACATATCTGGGGTTATTGATAGAGTTGCTCTCGATGCAGAAGTAGAGATTCCCGAGGGATTCGATCAGAATGTTAACTGGATTAAATTCTATATATCTCCGGATAATGGAATAACATGGTATCAGATATCCAGAATCCAGGATGACTTCTTAGAGATTCCGGAGATCATAGCTTTTAACGACCCGACACCAGTAGATCTAAGAGATGCAGGAGTATCTTACATTGATACCACTAGTTCAGTTTCCTCATTGCGTCTCAAGGTAGAATTTACTCGACCAGATGATGAAGAGTTTTTAACGCCTATCTTAAAGTCTTATAAGTTAAAGATAAAGAAGAGAACATGAGCATACAACAAGTTCAAACAAAGAATATATTAGAGCTGATTACACGCTCTCTTTTCGTGAATGGGACTAACCCACTGACTAACGAGATCTTAACTCCGTTAAGCGAATTCTTTGCAAACAACCCATCGGGTCTTCCATATAAACTACCTAAGAATAGATTCAGAGAGGGTCTTATTGGAGACGAAACTGATATAAATGATCTAATGGCTTTTATGGTAGCCAATCTTGATACTTTATACGAAACTTGTTTTGATCATATCGATCAAGTAATGCTTTTAAATACCGTATTACAAAATCATCTTGATAGATTAAAAAAGAAGAGGGCTAGATTATCAAGTAAGATAGATGATTATCTATTAGGAATCTATAACTCCGATGGATATTTCTACTCAGTTTCAGACGATTTTAATGAGACTAGTTTTATCGATTTCAATTACACGACGGCTTTCGTGGATACTTCTGCTGGGGTCGTTACAATTCCTTCCAGAGCATCAGGATCAAAACTTATATCATCCGACAAATTAGTCAGCCCCAACATTAAGGTTTCAAATTCAGATGGGCAGATGATTGGTTATTCTACACAGATGCCTTTTAGTAACGCTATAGATGGCCTATCAAATACGGCCTGGTATATCGAGATTAAGACCACAGAGAATGGACCTATTATGGTTGAAGTGGATATCCCGCTTGCTACTGTATTGGGCGATTCAAAAGTTTCTCGCGTTGAAATCACACCATATGGGATTAAGCCCGTAAGAGCTTCCGTCGAGGCGGTGTATCTTGAATCAGCAATCACCACGAGTAGATATCCATTTTCTAATTACGTAAGAACTTCAACTGACAAAATGATTTTCAATGCTAATGAAGTTCGTCTTGATGTCAGTAATATCATATTAAACCTATCGAAAGAGTCCTATGACTATCAAGTTAAAGAAGCTAATGGAATCTTTAACGTCTTTGTTTTTGGTCTAAAAGAAATCCTCATCTCAGAGAATGCTTATGATCTTACAGCGGAAATAGTTACTCAACCTTTAGCCTTATCAGAATATCTCGATGATGAAAGTTCTATTGATGGAGTCTCATTAGTCGTTAATGACTCTCTACCGACTGGAACTAGTATCGAATACTTTATAGCGCCACATAATCCTAACGCTGAAACAGTTGGAAATTTTGATTGGAAACCCATTAGTCCAATCAGCTCAGTTAATACAGGGCAACAAACTAATGTTGTTAAATTTGGTGGATCTCAATACGTAAGACAAATAATGAGAAGGCAGCCGAAGAACAGTAATGAACTAAAACTTATTGATTTTAATACTTCAGAATTAGATTTAGCTAAAAGAAATCCTACTCCAGCATATTTTGATACGATTGACGTTTATAGGTTAGCTGAATTCAAAAGCCCATTCTTAGCTGGTTCATTGAAACTTGAAGAAGGAATCAATACCACTAAGATCTATCACACAGATTTAGATGCATTAGCTATACAGAATGGATTTAGTTTTTGGAAAACCATATTTGATAGAAACGATTACATTACAACACACGGAGAGATAGACGCTGGATACGGATTCCTGTATGGTGGCGACGTCGGCGCTAATGGTAGAAGTGTATATTGCGAAACGTATATCAATGTAGACGATAACACTAATATCATTCGAAAAGATTGTAAGAAGTTAGATTCAAACAGTTCGCTTTGGACAATCAAAGTTTTCCTGAATGGTAGAGAGGTAGCTTATTTGCCGCCTGGAACAAATAAGGTCACTGTACCATGGAAGTTCAATAAGGGTAGGAATCATATAGCTGTCTTAGCAAATATTCCAGAAGCCGCCACAAATACGTCTCCTTATCTGGGGACATTCGATGTTATGGCAAATGATTCTTTGAATAATTATGGTACTGTCAACCTAGATTATTGGACCTTTGTGGACAATCATAAGTTCGTGAACAATCAGTTAGATGACGCCAAGACTTTTACTATATACAATAATGAATTAGTGACAAGAAGGAAGCCTACAAATAACTATGCGATTAGTTATTATATGGACACGAATGGTGGTCCTAGTGCCGTCAGGTTGAGGGCTATCCTAACGAGACAAAATCAAGATTCTGCCTCAACTCCAGCTCTAGACTCTTATCGAGTTAGATTCTCATATACGGAAGATTAAAATGCTACGTCCAAATTTTGACAAAAGATTCTTTAGGATTACCCCTCAGTTTGTGAGGAATAGATTAGCGTTTAGATCGCCTATCAGAAGTTATAACACAAACTTAGAAGATAACCAAATGGCTTATGATATCCATAATCTTGCATCTCAATTGGAGTCATTTAAATTAGATATGAAAGAGAAAAACTCATTCATTGAAGAAGAAAAAAATATAGGATCTGATAATTCAATTATTTTAATTAGAGCATTAATTGATAATATGGACAAAAGACTTAAATTATTAGAAGGTAAATAATGGCTTATACTCCTTATACACAAAAAAGAAACTATCAGTTTCGTGGTCCTAATTCAAGTGAAGATTATAACTTAAGGGTAGAAGAGAACTATAGGGATCTTACTGCTTTGTACAATCTGTTAAATGAATTAGAATCTAATAACGAAGAAAGTTCTTCATATTATTATAAAGAATTAATCTCTATTGCTTCTATGATTCAATCTCTAGAGTCTAGAATTGTTTCGTTAGAAGAAGATCAAGAATATCTGTATTTTAATAGTTCAGATCAAATTACAAATTCATTGTTTGACTCAACTCCATACGAGATTTCTGAGAATGAACTATGCACATATAACGATAGATACCGTATCGTAACTCCACCCCTTATCGCGAGTTCTTCTGTCTCTAAGATTAAATTTAAGAATCTAGATGGTACTTCAAGTACCTCATCTAGTCTAGAGATGTTAGTAGTACCTATCTCAGATTCAGATGATACTACTTCGGCTGTGATTGAAATGTCTCAGCCATACAATGCGGTGATTAATGAGGTTGGTCGAATCTGGCAACGTAACGTTATCACCTCAGCCATACCCGAGGGCTATGCTGAGATGTATTTGTACGTTCGTATTCCCAATGATTTGTCAATTACCGAATACACTAACTGTGTAATGACAGATGTATTTCCAGCTTTTGGTGTTGACCTCATGGAGATATCTTACTCAACGAGCGTTAGTGTTAACCTCAACAACACTTCGGAGTGGCTACCATTAAACGATAGCTTTACCTATTATAATATTGATCAAGCAGTTGGATATCTAGCTCCCGGAGCTTGGTCAGGGGACGAGATTCTAAACGCTGGTCCTAAAGTGTTTTATTTCCCACAGAAGAAAATAACTGCTTTGAGATTTAGATTAAAGAGGAATGAGACTTATCAAGATGGATCAGACTATATCTATTCTTATGGAATGTCAAATTTAGATATTAGATTTGACAAGTTTGCAGATTCTGGATCTGTTATCTTACAGTTTGATGCCCCTACTGGACAGACAATCTCTTCTATAAATTCGATCACTCCTCATCTATGGAGTGTTCCAGAATTCCTGATTGATGACTGTTTTAGTTATGAAGTAATATGGGAAACATCATTCGAGAGTGGGACTTACACCACGACACCAGTGCCTTTAAGTCAAAGAATTTGGATTAAAGTTACCCTGACCAGGGGTCCTGACAATGACCAAATTCCGGTTCTAACTAATCTAGTGGTCGATTATTCGTAACTGTTGGAACCCTGATTTAAGCGTTACTATGATCAGTACAGGGATGTACAATCATCCCATTTGTAGTAGGAGTTAATTCGCCTACCCTTAGGACCAATAGTTACTTGATTGTACATTCCTCATTATAATTTAGGAGAATAAAAATGGCAACTTTTTATACAGGATACCGTCCGGTATTGAAAGGTAGAGATTTCGACGATTCAGTTCACAGTTGGAAAGGCACCGTAGGAACATATTCAAACTGGTCTTTGATGAACAGTTCACATGTTTTAGACGGTGCGCCCAATGAAAACACTGTACTCGGAGATGACAGTCGCCTATCTAGACCTACTCTATTAGAATACTTGTGGTCAGGCAAGCATCACATTGCCCCCATCACAAATGTGGGTTCAGGTGAGAGACTAGACGGCATGAGATATAACCCGCTAACTTATCGCGGGTTGGCTGGTGCAGCTGCCTTCAAGAGCGGTTACGGTCACGATGAATCTTACAGCACTGATTATGCAAGATATACTAATTTCGTCTTTGATGGAATTGACATTGCAGAACCGTTGGATGATCCTGGTCACAGCATCAGATATTCAACTACTTATGGTGGAGCATTTAACCCATGGATTAACAAGGGCGTAACGACTACACCACTTGATGATTCAGGTTCAACTCTTCCAACCGGCTACGATAATGCTTATGGTAAAAATAAGATAAATGAGTGGCGGGGTGTTGCTTCGGCAAGAGTGCTTTGATATAATCTTGTCTACATATGAATGTTGAAGAGTCGTTACCTAAAAAAATAACGGGTTTTTATGCTTGGATACTAATGGCATTAGGCATTTTTACGTACGATATGTATGCAATTAGAACGCAAAAGTTTGAAACAATGTCAACAGCCTTATGGAATAGCTTAGCTCATCCATTCAAGTCTGCGCCTTTAATTGTTATTTGGTTAACGGTTACTCATCATTTATTTGGCAATTCTAAAGCTAGAAATTCATACAAACAAAGCGCAAGTATTATTCTTGCAAAAAGAAAATAAGGAGAACCATGGAAGGACTAGAACTTTCAGCGATGACGGTAACATTTGTCGTCTCGTTTTTTATTCCAGTTTTAACAGGACTTTTAACTAAGGTGAGTACTTCTTCTGGTGTAAAGGGACTACTAACACTAGTTCTTAACGCCGTGAATGCCTTGGTGGTAGGAAATATGGTAGCGGATGGTAGTGTAGCGTTGTCGAAAGAAACGCTAGTCACCTTCTTCTTGGGTCTTGCAATCTCGATTGCATCGTACTCAGGAGTCTACAAGCCACTTAACATCACATCGTCAACACTAGACGGAAAGCTTGCACCTAATAAGGGTCTTCTATAATTAATTAACTAATTTAGTTAACCCAAAAATTATCCTCCCCGTTTTTGATGGGGGGGATTTTTTTTCCCTAAAACATGGTAAAATCAGGGATTATGAACACACTAACAAGTCAAGATCTAATTACTTATCTAAAAATATACAATTCAGATATAGACTGGGAACCCTACATCATCGAGCTGTCTAAGCAAGTTGCACGTAGGTTTAGAAATGAAGAACAGGCCAAAGAGGCTCGCTGGAAACAAGTAGCATGCACTATTCTTCTTCCTTATTATGACAAGTCAACAATGACAGATCCCCCCGAGAACCTACTGTTTAAGTGTCAT